>Ga0302299_10002427_pt1 | contig 11392 bp, 9 predicted proteins | sample III_Fen_N3_4_FD_198795 | JGI IMG/M metagenome (GOLD analysis project Ga0302299, IMG submission 198795) | Peat permafrost microbial communities from Stordalen Mire near Abisko, Sweden - III_Fen_N3_4 | ecosystem: Environmental > Terrestrial > Soil > Wetlands > Permafrost | place: Sweden: Abisko...
AGCTGCCCGGGGTAGGGGTCGTCGACCAGCAGCCGCTCGGGCAGCGAGTGCGCGGTGAACACCACCTTGATCGTGGTCGTCGGACCGGGCACGGCGTCGAGGGAGGCGAGCGCCTCGACCACCGCGGCGGACAGGAACGAGAGGTAGGCGGGCTCGAGGTGCCAGTGCTCGACGGTGGTCGCCGCCAGCCCCTGCCCCGCGGCGGCCTCGGCCAGGCGCCCGGCGTAGTGGCCGATGCTGAACGCCGAGTAGTGCGGCGCCAGCACCAGGCCGACGAGTCGCTCGACCGGGTCGGGCCCGGAGGTCAGCGTCGTCACCGCGTCCTCGATGAACGGGGCGGCGTGGCGCTGCCCGAGCGCCGTGACGAACCGGCCGGGCCGGCGCTCGTCGAGGGCGGCCTGCAGCACCGACCGCTGCGCCTCGGTGCGCTCGGCCATGGGCGAGACCCCGCCGATGGCGTCGTAGCGGCGCACCAGGTCGGCCAGCTGCTCGGGGCTCGGCGGCCGCCCCCGCCGGATGTCGGTGTAGTAGGCGGGCACGTCGGCGGGGGTGCGCGGCGTGCCGTACGCCATCACGACCACTCCGGTGCGACCCGATCCCGCCATGGTCACCCCGCCAGACCGGCGACCGACGGAGCCAGCGTGCCGTCGGTGCGCCCCTCGGCGTGCACCTGCTCGACGAGGGCGGTGAGGATGCCCGGGTCGGTCTCGGGCAGCACGCCGTGGCCGAGGTTGAAGACGTGGGCCGGGTGGCCGCCGGCGCGGCGCAGCACGTCGCGGGCCCGGTCGGCGACGACGTCGGGGGGTGCGAGCAGCACCGCCGGGTCGAGGTTCCCCTGCAGCGCCACGTCGTCGCCGAGGCGCGCCCGCGCGTCGTCGAGGTGGGTGTGCCAGTCGATGCCCACCACGTCGGCACCGGCGGCCTTGAAGAGGTGGAGCAGCTCCGACGTGCCCACGCCGAAGTGGATGCGCGGCACCCCCAGGTCGGCGACGGCCGACAGCACCTTGGTGCTGGCGGGCAGCACGAAGCGCTCGTAGTCGGCGGGGGCCAGCGCTCCCGCCCACGAGTCGAACAGCTGCACCGCCGAGGCGCCGGCCTCGACCTGTGAGCGCAGCGAGGCGATGGCGAGGTCGGCCAGGCGGTCGACGAGCTGGGCCCACAGCTCCGGGTCACCGAACATGAGCGCCTTGGTGAGCGCGTAGGTGCGCGACGGGCGGCCCTCGATGAGGTAGCTGGCGACGGTGAACGGGGCCCCGGCGAAGCCGATCAGGGGCGTGTCGCCCAACTCGGTGGCGAGGTTGCGCACGGTCTCGAGGACGTACGGCGTGTCGACCTCGGGCTCGAGGGGCCGCAGCCGGTCGAGGTCGGCGGCCGAGCGGAAGGGCTGGGCCACGACCGGGCCGGTGCCCGGCGCCACGTCGACGCCGAAGCCGATGGCCGCCACGGGCACGACGATGTCGGAGTAGAGGACGGCCGCGTCGACGCCGTGCCGGCGCACCGGCTGGAGCGTGATCTCGGTGGCCACGTCGGGTTTGCGGATCGCGTCGAGGATGCTGCCCTCGCCGCGGACGGCCCGGTACTCGGGCAGGGAACGGCCCGCCTGGCGCATGAACCACACCGGCACGTGGGCGGCGGGCTCCCGTCGGCAGGCACGGAGGAACGGGGCGTCGGGATCGGGCGGCACGGCGTCACGGTAGCGACGGCGCGGCCGGTGCTCGCAGTCGTCGTCGGGATTCCGGCACGTGCGACCCGCCATGGGCGAGACTTCGCGGCGTGCAGGTGCCCCCCATCCTCGTCTTCGAGGCGGCCGTGGTCGCGGTGGTCCTGGGGCTCGTCACCGTCCGCTCCCGCCGCCAGCGCTCGATCGAGGCCGTCGCCACGTCCTGCGGCCTCTGGTACGCGGCCGACGACCCCTTCGGGTGCGTGCGCGGCCCGATCGGGTTCCTGCACCAGGGATCGAACCAGCAGGTGACCTCGGTGCTGTGGCGCGGCGAGGCCGACCCGCGGCGCGTCAAGGTCTTCGAGCTGCGCTGGTACAGCGACTCCTGGGCGGGCCCCCGCCAGCCGGGCACGCGTGGCGATGCCGAGCCGGGGCACTCGGCCACGTGCGCCACCGCGCTGCGCAACGCCGCGTTCCCCCGGCTCCACGTGGGGCCGACGGGCCTCGGCAGCTCGCTGCGCGACGCCATCCGCGACGACAAGATCGAGGTCGAGTCCGACGAGTTCAACGAGGCGTTCGACGTCACCTCCGGCGACCGGCGCTTCGCAGTGGCGTTCCTCGACCCCACCATGCAGGCCCTGCTGCTCGAGTCCCTACAGGGCTTCAGCCTCGAGGTGCAGGGCACCTGGGTCCTCGTGCACAGCAAGCCGCTGCCCCCGAAGGCGCTGCCCGGGCTGTTCGTCCTCGTCGACCGCATCCTCGACGCCATCCCCACCACGGTCGCCGAGCTCTACCCCGGCCCTCTCGGCCCCGACCCCGCCACGCCGGTGCCCGACCCCTACGTCGGAGCCATCAGCCCCGCCGTGGCCGAGGTCGTCGACGCCGCCGCGCACCCCGTCGTCGAGCGCGACATCGACGGCAACATCGTCACCCCCCACCGCCAGGACCCCTGGGGACCGGGGCGTCCCCTGCCCCACGAGCGCACCGACCACGACCAGCCGGCCAACCCGCCGACCTGAGGAGCCACCCCACGATGTTCGACGTGTTCCACCACCGGGCCCGGGCCGTGACCGAGGCGGCGGAGATCGCCGGCGTCCAGCTGGCCGACGGTGACCCGCTCGACGCGGCCCACGCGCCGTTCGAGCTCTTCCACCGAGGCCAGCTGCAAGAGGTCGAGCGCACGCTGTGGCGCAGCGGGGACAAGCACAACGTGCGCGTGTTCGAGTACCGCTACGAGACCGTCTACGGCGACCAGCGCGACCGCTCGCCCCTCTTCAGCTGCGCCACCGCGCTGGTCAACGCCTCGTGGCCGGCGCTCCTGGTGGCGCCCAGCCCGCTGCACCCCGAGCGCGAGGAGCTCGACGTGGGTGGCACCGACATCCAGCTCGAGTCCGACGAGTTCAACGAGGCCTTCCGCGTCCACGGTCCCGACCAGCGCTTCGCCTACGCCTTCCTCGACGCCGGCATGCAGGAGTTCCTGCTCGCCAAGGGCCGGGCGATCACGCTCCAGGTCCGGGGCACGTGGCTCCTGGCGCTGACCGAGCACATCCCCGCGGAGCTGCTGCCGAACCTCTTCCCGTTCGTCGACGACCTGCTCGCCCGCATCCCGAGCGTGGTCGAGTCGCTCTACCCGCCCCCGCTCCCGGGTGGCAGCGACACGCCGGTGCCCGAGGGAGCCTTCCCGACGGGCGTCCCCACCGACCCCAGCCTCATGGCGCAGCGGAACGCCGACGATCTGCTGTCGGAGACATCCTCGTTGGGTCGTGGCATGAGCACCCTGGGTGCGGCCGGGGTCGGCGCCGACGCCGTGGAGGCCACGATCGCGGCCGAGATCATCGAGGACCCGTCGTGGCAGGCCCTCGACCACGGCCACTTCGACGGGCTCCACGACGCCACCGCCGACGAGCCGGAGTTCGATCTCGACGGGAAGCCGATCACCCCCCACCAGGAGGATCCCTGGGGCCCTGGCCTGCCCGAACACGGCGAAGAGGGGACCGGCGCCGCCGAAACGTAGGGGCGCCGACTAGGATTGTCCATCCCCCTGGCGGGGGATCTCGCCAATCCGTGGCCGACCCTCGAGGTGCAATGGCCGTCCATCCCGAGCTGGAAGCTGAGCAGGCCTACGTCGACCACGCGTACGCGTGCCTCGACGCCGCCCGCGTGTCGGCCACCCGCCTGCGCAGCATGGTCGAGGTGGGCCGCGGCGGCACCGAGCAGGCGCGCTACGAGCGCGAGGTCATCCACGAGGCCATCGCCTCCCGCTTGAGCCACCTGCACCTGGGCGACGCCTCGCTCTGCTTCGGGCGCATCGACCTCGAGCCCGCCAACGGCGAGGCCCCGCCCCGCTTCTACATCGGGCGCATGGCCGTGGCCGACGAGAACCAGGACCCGGTGGTGGTCGACTGGCGGGCGCCGGTGGCCGAGCCGTTCTACCGGGCCACGGGCCCGCACCCCATGGGCCTGGCCAGGCGGCGCCACTTCGCCAGCCGCGGGCGCCAGCTGCTCGACCTCGACGACGAGCTCTTCGGCGAGCACGCCGCGCTGCTGCCGGCCGGCACCCCCGAGGGCATCTCGGGCCACGGTGCGCTGCTCACCGCCCTCGAGACCTCTCGCACCGGCCGCCTCACCGACATCGTCGCCACCATCCAGGGCGAGCAGGACCGCATCATCCGCTCCGAGCTGCCGGGCGTGGTGGTGGTGCAGGGCGGTCCCGGCACGGGCAAGACGGTCGTGGCGCTGCACCGGGCGGCCTACCTGCTCTACACGCACCGCTTCCCGCTCGAGGGCCAGGGCGTGCTCGTGGTCGGCCCCAACCGGCTGTTCCTGTCCTACATCGAGCAGGTGCTGCCGTCGCTCGGCGAGGCGGGCGTCGAGCTGGCCGTGCTGGCCGACCTCGTCGACGAGGTCAAGGTGCGGGGCACCGACCGCGGCGTCACCGCCCGCGTCAAGGGCGACGTGCGCCTGGTCGACGTCCTGGTCCACGCGGTCCACGACCGCGAGCGGGCGCTGCGCCGGCCCCTGCGGCTCGGCTACGGCCTGCAGACGCTCACCGTCGACGTGCCCCGCACGGCCGCCATCGTCCGCGACGCCCGCCGTCGCTTCCGCACCCACAACGCGGGCCGCAGGTTCGTCGAGCGGGCGATGGCCGAGGCGCTCGCCGCGTCGAGCCGCACGCCCCTCGAGGCCGACGAGGTGGCGTCGCGCCTGCACGCGTCGGCCGACCTGCACGAGGCCCTCGAGTGGATGTGGCCGGTCCTCACCCCTGCCGAGCTGCTGCACGACCTGTTCGGCTCCAAGGCGCTGCTGCGCCTGGCCGGCAGCAAGGCGCTCGACGAGGGCGAGTGGTCGTCGCTCTACCGCTCGCGCTCGGCCTCGGTCGACGACGTCGTCTGGACCCACGACGACGTGCCGCTGCTCGACGAGGCGCGGGCGGTGCTCGGCGCCCGCCCGGCGGCGAAGGCCCGGGCCCGGGCCGCGGGGCACGACGCCGACGAGGTGCGCACCTACGGGCACATCGTCGTCGACGAGGCCCAGGACCTCTCCCCCATGCAGCTGCGCATGCTCAGCCGCCGCTCGCTCAACGGCTCGATGACCGTCGTCGGCGACATCGCCCAGGCCACCGGCTCGTGGCCGCACGCCGACTGGCACGAGATCCTCGACCACCTGCCGCAGCGCCGCCCGCCGCGCACCGTCGAGCTCACCGTCGGCTACCGCATCCCTGCGCCCAACATGGACCTGGCCAACCGGGTGCTGGCCGCCGCGGCGCCGCAGCTGTCGCCGCCGCAGGCGGTGCGCCAGGACGGCGACCCGCCCGTGGTGCGCCAGGTGTCGCCCGACGACCTGGTGGCCGAGGTGGCCCGGCAGGTGCAGGCCGAGATCGAGGCCGTCGGCACGGGCAACGTGGCCGTCATCTGCCCGGCGTCGCTCGCCGACAGCATCGACGCGGGGCTCGACGCGCTGGGCGTCGACCACGGCCACGCCACCTCGGTGGGCCTCGACCACCAGATCACCGTCGTCCCCGTCGGCCTCGTGAAGGGCCTCGAGCTCGACGCCACCGTGGTCGTCGAGCCGGCCCGCATCGTCGCCGAGGAGCGCCAGGGCCTGCGGGCGCTCTACGTGGCGCTCACCCGCGCCACCAAGCGGCTCGCGCTGGTGCACGCCGAGCCCCTCCCCGAGGCGCTGGTCGACTAGCCCCCTCGCGCGCGCCTCCGGGGGTGCGCGTGGGAAGATCGACAGCCCATGTCCGGTCCGCCCCCACCCCCTCTTGCCGCGCCACCGGCCCCGCGTCGGCGCTGGTCCAAGGCGCGCACGCTGGCCCTGCTGTGGTCGATCGGCGCCGGGCTGCTGCTCGCGGGCTCGCTCCCGCCGTGGGGGTTCTGGCCGCTCGCGTTCCTGGGGTTCGCGGCGTTCGACCTGCTCCTCGCCGACCGGCCGAAGTGGTCGCGCTTCCGGCGCACCACGGTGGTGGCGCTCTCGCTGTTCGTGCCGACGCTCTGGTGGATCCACGACCTCACGCTCCCCGGCTACGTCATCGCGGTCCTGGCGTTCGCGCTCATGTTCGGACTCTGCGGGATGCTCATCCCGCCCGGGCGCGGCCGCCACCTCGCCGTGCCGGCCGTGTGGGTGCTGGCGGAGGTCTGGAAGGGGCACTTCCCGTTCGGTGGGGTGCCGATCTCCGATCTCGCCATCGGGCAGGTGGCCGGGCCGCTCGCCGGCACCGCCCGCGTCGGCGGGGGCCTGCTCCTCACCGGACTCGCCGCCACCGCCGGGGTGTGCCTCGCGGCGCTGATCCGGCGCCAGTGGTGGGCCGCGGGCTGCAGCGCTGCCGTCGTCGTCCTGGCCGTGCTGGTCGCCGCCGTGGCGCCGCGCGGGCACGACATCGGCCGGCCGCTGCGGGTGGCCGTGGTGCAGGGCGGCGGCAAGCAGGGCACGCTCGCCATCAACTCCGACCCCTACAAGGTGTTCCAGCGGCACATGGCCGCCAGCAAGCTCATCAAGGGCCCGGTCGACCTGGTGCTGTGGCCCGAGGACGTGGTCGACCTCGACCAGGGCGACATCGCCGACGGCACCACCACCCAGGGCCGCCAGCTGTCGGCGCTCGCCAAGCGCCTCGACGCCACTGTCATCGCCGGCATCGTGCAGGACTCGGGCGCCACGCACTTCCTCAACTACTCGGTGGTCATCGACCCCGACGGCACCTTCCACGACCGCTACGAGAAGGTGCACCGCGTGCCGTTCGGCGAGTACGTGCCGCTCCGCTCGATCGTGGCGCCCTTCGCCGGGCCGGCGCTCACCCAGCGTGACGCCGTCCCCGGCCACGGGCCCGCGGTGCTGCGCACCCGTGTCGGCACCTTCGGGGTGTCGATCTCGTGGGAGATCTTCTTCGGCGAGCGGGGCCGCAGCGCGGTGCGCGACGGCGGCCAGGTGCTGCTGAACCCCACCAACGGCTCCACCTACACCGGCACGCTGGTGCAGACGCAGCAGGTCGCGTCGAGCCGCCTCCGGGCCCTCGAGTCCGACCGGTGGGTGCTCCAGGCGGCGCCGACGGGGTTCAGCGCCATCATCCGGCCCGACGGCCACGTGGTGGCCCGCACGAGCGTGTCGGAGCGGCGCGTGCTGCAGGGCCAGATCCGCCGCCGGAGCGGTCTCACGCTCTACGACCGGTGGGGCGATTGGCCCGCCGCGGCCCTCGTGCTGGGCCTCCTCGCGGCCGCCTGGTTGCGGGCCCGCACCACCCGCACTTGACCGAAGGGTCAGTTGCAAAGAAAACTTCGGCCCACATGTCTCCCGGCGACTCCCCCCTCCGCATCGCGATGCTTGCCTACCGGGGGAAACCTCATGTCGGTGGCCAGGGCATCTACATCCGCCACCTCTCGAAGGCGCTGTCCGACCTCGGGCACCACGTCGAGGTGCTGTCGGGCCAGCCCTACCCGGTGCTCGACCCGCGGGTGCCACTCGTCGAGCTCCCCAGCCTCGACATCTACAACGACTACTTCCCCCTGCGCATGCCGGGCATGTGGGAGCTGAAGCACTGGCCCGACTGGGTCGAGGTGATGAGCTTCTCGGCGGGCACCTTCCCGGAGCCGCTCGCGTTCAGCCTCCGCGCCTGGAGCCAGCTGCGGTCCCGCCAGGGCGACTTCGACCTGGTGCACGACAACCAGTGCCTGGGCTACGGCCTGCTCGCCATCAAGCGCGACTTCCCGGTCCTCGCCACCATCCACCACCCCATCACCGTCGACCGCCGGCTCGAGCTCGAGCACGCCGAGGGCCGCTACAAGAAGTTCTCGCTGCGCCGCTGGTACGCCTTCACCCGCATGCAGACCCGCGTGGCCCAGCAGATGGACCGCGTGGTCACGGTGTCCGAGAACTCCTTCGCCGACATCGTGCGCGACCACAAGGTCGACCCCGACCGCATGCACATCGTGCCGGTGGGCGTCGACCCCGAGCTGTTCAAGCCCCTGCCCCACGTGCAGCGCGTGCCCGGCCGTCTCATCACCACCGCCAGCGCCGACGTCACCATGAAGGGCCTGGCGTTCCTGCTCGAGGCGCTGGCCAAGCTGCGCACCGAGCGCGACGACCTGCACCTGGTGGTCATCGGCCGCAAGAAGGAAGGTGGCGCCTCGGCCCGCAAGATCGACGAGCTGGGCCTGTCGGGCTGCGTCGAGTTCGTCACCGGCGTCACCGACGAGCGCATCGTCGAGCTGTACGGCGAGGCCGAGCTGGCCGTCGTCCCCTCGCTCTACGAGGGCTTCTCCCTGCCGGCCATCGAGGCCATGTCCTGTGGCGTGCCCCTCGTGGCCACCACCGGTGGAGCGCTCCCCGAGGTGGTCGGCGCCGACAACGACACCGCCCTGCTGGTCCCGCCGGGCGACGCCGAGGCCCTCGCCGCCCGCATCCGCACCGCCCTCGCCGACCCCGAGCTGCGGGCCCGGGTCGGTACCGCCGGCCGCAACCGCGTCGAGGCCCAGTGGAGCTGGCGCCACACCGCCGAGCGCACCGTCGAGCAGTACCGCGAGCTCCTGGCCGACAACGCCCACGCCCGGAAGCACTGAGGCCGCGACCATGCTCACCGTCGACTACGGCCGCCTCGGGCTGCGCCCCGGCGACCGCCTCCTCGACCTCGGGTGCGGCGCCGGCCGCCACGCCTTCGAGGCCGCCCGGCGCGGCGCCCGGGTGGTGGCGCTCGACTACGCCTTCGACGAGCTGCCGTCGGTCACCGCGCTGATCGGCGCCATGGCCGAGCAGGGCGAGCTGCCCGCCGACCCGCACGCCGCGGCCGTCAACGGCGACGCCTGCAACCTGCCGTTCACCACGGGCTCGTTCGACCGCATCATCGCCTCCGAGGTGTTCGAGCACGTCCCCGACGACGGGGCCGCGTTCCGCGAGCTGGCACGCATCCTGCGCCCCGGCGGCGTGATGGCCGTGACGGTCCCCGCCTGGTTCCCCGAGCAGGTGTGCTGGGCGCTCTCCGACCAGTACCACGCCCCTTATGTCGAGGGCGGCCACGTCCGCATCTACACCGAGGCCCGGCTGCGCCACCGCATGCGCACCGCGGGGCTCGAGCCCCGCGGCGCCCACCGGGCCCACGCGCTGCACTCGCCGTACTGGTGGCTGAAGTGCGCGGTCGGCCCCACCAACGACCAGAACCCGCTGGTCAAGGCCTACCACCAGGTCCTCGTGTGGGACCTCATGGGCACGCCTGGCATCAGCCGGGTCACCCACGCCACGGAGCGCGTCCTCAACCCCGTGCTCGGCAAGAGCAAGGTCGTCTACGCCCGCAAGCCACTCGACGCCGACGCGGCCGGCACGGGCACGGGCACGGCCACGGGCTCCGCCGACCCCCGTCCGTCCGACGTCGAGCTCGACCTCGACTTCGACCGCATCAATGGGGAGGCCATCGGTGCCTGAGTCCCTGCCCGACGTCCCGCCCGTCCCCGAGCTGCCCGGCATCATGTCGGCCGTCGAGGTGGCGGCCACCGCCTCGGCCATCGCCGACTGGCAGCTGCCCACCGGCATGATCCCGTGGACACCCGGCGGCCACTGCGACCCCTGGAACCACGTCGAGGCCGCCATGGCGCTCGCCATCGCCGGGTTCCGCGCCGAGGCCGAGCTGGCGTTCGACTGGCTCACGTCGGTGCAACGGCCCGACGGCGCCTGGCACCAGTACTACCTGGCCGACCGCATCGAGCAGGACAAGCTCGACGCCAACGTGTGCGCCTACGTCGCCGCAGGCGTGTGGCACCACTGGCTGATGTTCGCCGACCGCGGCTTCGTCGAGGCGCTGTGGCCCGTCGTCGAGCGCGCCATCGACTTCGTCCTCGACCTGCAGACGCCCCGCGGCGAGATCCTCTGGGCCCGGCACGCCGACGGCACGCCGTGGTCGTTCGCGCTGCTCACCGGCTCGTCGAGCATCTGCCACAGCCTGCGCTGCGCCATCGCCCTCGCCGAGCTGCTCGGCCACGAGCGGCCCGACTGGGAGCTGTCGGCGGCCCGCCTCGCCCACGTCATCGCCAACGAGCCCGACGCCTTCGCGCCGAAGCACCGCTGGGCCATGGACTGGTACTACCCGGTGCTCGCCGGCGTGCTGTCCCACGACGCCGCCCGGGCCCGCATCGACGCCCGCTGGGACACCTTCGTCATGGAGGGCCGCGGCGTGCGCTGCGTGTCCGACCGGCCGTGGATCACCGTTGCCGAGACGTGCGAGTGCTCCATGGCGCTGCTCACCTTCGGCGACCGCGAGCGGGCCACCTCGCTGTTCTCGTGGATCCAGCAGTACCGCGCCGACGGCGGCCGCTACTGGACCGGCACCGTGTACCCCGACGAGGTGCACTTCCCCGACGACGAGCAGTCCACGTACACGGCCGCCTCGGTCGTGCTGGCCGCCGACGCGCTGGGTGAGCCCACCCGGGCCTCGGCCCTCTTCGCCGATCCCGAGTCGGTGCTGCCGCCCCTCGTGCTCGACCGCCTCGACGACGCGGTCGACTCCGGCGCCGAGCGCGACTGACTTTCTCGGCACGATGCGGCGATTCGGGGTGTCCGTCCTCTATCGTTGTCGCCTGTGACTGACGCGGCCCCCCTCACGAACCGGCTCGGTTCCAAGAGCACACGCACCGGGCTGCCCGCACGCGGCGCCGCCCGTGAGCCCGCCAAGGTCACCACCACCCGGGGCACCGACGAGCTGCTCGCCCGGGCCCGCGAGGCCGAGTCCGAAGAGGGTCGCGTCGACCACTCCACGCTCAGCACGCTGCACGAGCGCCTGCAAGACGTCTGAGCGTCAGACCCGACGCAGCACGCGCAGGGAGCCGACGGCGCGCTCGTCGGCGAAGCGGCCCGACTCGAGCGCGCGGAGGTAGATCTCGTAGGGCGGACGGCCCCCGTCGGCGGGGTCGGGGAACACGTCGTGGATGCACAGCAGCCCGCCGGGCGCCACGAGCGGGGTCCACAGCTCGTAGTCGCGGTGCGCGGGTTCGCTGCCGTGGCCACCGTCGATGAACAGCAGCGCCAGCGGCGTGAGCCAGTGCCGGGCCACCGCGGGCGAGTCGCCCACCACCGCGATCACCGACTCCTCGAGCCCCGCGTCGGCGATGGTGCGGCGGAACACGCCAAGGGTGTCGATCAGGCCCACCGCCGGGTCGACCAGGTCGGGCTCGTGCCACTCCCACCCGGCCTGGTTCTCCTCGGAGCCACGGTGGTGGTCGACCGTGAACAGCACGGTGCCGGCCTCGCGGGCCG
>Ga0302299_10002428_pt1 | contig 11392 bp, 11 predicted proteins | sample III_Fen_N3_4_FD_198795 | JGI IMG/M metagenome (GOLD analysis project Ga0302299, IMG submission 198795) | Peat permafrost microbial communities from Stordalen Mire near Abisko, Sweden - III_Fen_N3_4 | ecosystem: Environmental > Terrestrial > Soil > Wetlands > Permafrost | place: Sweden: Abisko...
TCCGCCACACGGTCGCCCTCGGCGATGTCGAGGCCGGCGAGGAGCTGGCGGAAGTAGAAGCGGTCGGTGTCGACGGTCATGGCTCCGATCGTACGGCTCGGCGAATGTTCTGTGGGAAGCCCCGGAAAACGGGCACATGTGGGGGTCGCTTCGCGCTCGGCGGCTGATCGACGGTCGCACGTGGTAGGTACGGGGGGTGACCCAGCGCCGCTACGCCGTGATCGGGACGGGCGCGGTGGGCGGGTTCTACGGGGCCAAGCTGGCCGCCTCCGGCCACGAGGTGCACTTCCTGGCCCGGTCCGACGCCGAGGTGCTGCGCCGCGAGGGGCTGCGGGTGGAGTCGGTCGACGGCGACCTCACCCTGCCGGAGGTGTCGGTGTGCACCGACCCGGCCGACCTGCCCGCGGTCGACGTGGTCCTGGTGACCGTCAAGACCACGGCCAACGGCTCGCTCGGCCGGCTGCTCGGGCCGCTCGACGCGCCGGGGCGCATCGTGGTGGCGATGCAGAACGGGCTCGGGGTCGACGACCAGGCGGCAGCCGCGGCCCCGGCCGCCACCGTCCTGGGCGGGCTGTGCTTCGTGTGCGCCACCCGCGAGCGGCCCGGCTTCGTGCGGCACCTCGACTTCGGCGCGGTGAGCCTCGGCGAGCGCACGTCCGACGGCACCGCGGCGGGCATCACCGCCGCAGTCGAGGCGGTGGGCGCCGACCTGGCTGCGGCCGGCATCGAGGTGCGCGAGCGCCCCGATCTGCTGGCCGCACGCTGGCAGAAGCTCATGTGGAACATGCCCTACAACGGCCTGTCGGTGGTCCTCGACGCCGGCACCGACCAGCTCCAGGCCGACCCCTCCAGCCGGGCGCTGGTCACGCGGCTGATGCGGGAGGTCGAGGCGGCGTCGGTGGCCATCGGGCACCCGGTCGGCGACGGGTTCGTCGACCAGATGCTCGAGTACACCGACCGCATGACGCCCTACGCGCCGAGCATGAAGCTCGACCACGAGGCGGGTCGCCCGATGGAGCTGGCCGCCATCTACGACGAGCCGCTCCGCGTCGCCGCGGCGGCCGGGGCGCCCATGCACGAGCTGACGGCCCTCGCCGACCAGCTCCACTTCCTCGACGGCGACCAGGGTCAGTCGGCGGCCGAGCGGACGGTGCCGTAGCGCTCGTCGATGTGGCGCCAGCGGTAGAGCAGCACCGAGCCGATCCAGCAGGCGATGAACGTGCCGACGATGAAGTACCCGAGCAGCTCGAAGTCGAGGCCCGCCAGCCAGTCCCAGAACGGGCCATGGAGGTGGGCGTGGTCGGAGAGGACCTGCAGGTACTCGACGATGCCGATCGCGCCCGCCACGAACACGCCGAGCGCCACCGTGGCGAGGTTGTAATAGACCTTGCGGATGGGGTGCGAGAACGCCCAGTCGTAGGCCTTCGCCATGAACACCCCGTCGGTGGTGTCCATCAGCGACATGCCGGCCGCGAACAGCAGCGGCAGGGCGACGACCGCGCCGATCGGTGGGCTCCCGTGGTGCGACCCGCCGCCGGTCGCGGCCGCGGTGGTGAGGGCCAGCAGGCCGACCTCCGACGCGGTGTCGAAGCCGAGGCCGAAGAGGAAACCGACGGGGTACATGTGCCAGGAGTCCGACAGCACGTTGCGCCACCGGCCGCCGAGGATGCGGTTGATGAATCCCCGCTGCTGCATCAGCTCGTCGAGGTGCTCGGGGTCGTAGAGCCCGGTCTTGGCCTTGCGCCACACGTCGATCACCCCGAGCAGGATGAAGAAGTCGACGATGGCGATGGCGATGAGGAACGTGCCCGACACGGTGGCGCCGATCGTGCCGCCGAACTTCTGGAACGCGGGCAGGTGGCGTCGCACCGCGTCGGCCGAGGCGGCGATGGCGACGGCGAGCGCCACGACGACGGTGGAGTGGCCGAGCGAGAAGAAGAAGCCCGTGCCGAGCGGCTTCTTGCCCTTCTGCATCAGGAACCGGGTGGTGTCGTCGACGGCCGAGATGTGGTCGGCGTCGAAGGCATGGCGCAGCCCGAAGCTGTAGGCGAGGCCGCCGGCACCTGCGTAGGCCGGCCCGAGGCGGCTCCCGTAGGTGAGGAAGAGGCCCCACCCGGCCACGTGCAGCGCGATGATCACGCCGTAGAAGCCACCGAGCCGGGCCCACTCGCCTCTCGAGAACGAGCCGGTCAGCCGCCCGAGCCTCGCGCCACCGGTGGGCATGTCAGGCAGGCCCCGAGCCGGTGTCCATGCCAGGCAAGGTAGTCCCGCGCCCGTGAGCGGCTCAGTGTTGCGTCTGGAACCAGGTGCGCCAGGCGTCCTTGAACGTGGCGTCGTAGCGCTCGTAGTCGGCTCGGAGCTCGGCGCCGGGCCAGCCGGCCGGAAGCAGCTCGGTCGGGAGCAGCGGGTCGGCCTGGAGGTGGCGCAGCACCGCGGCCGACACCACGAACGCCGGCCCGAGCACCTGGATGGCCCCATCGGCCAGCAGTGGCTGGAGCGCCCCAACGGCCGCGAGGAGGGAACGGCCGCGGTCGGCCCACGCGGGGAGGTCCCAGAGGTCGCCGGCCAGGCCGACGTCGTCACGGTCTGGTCGGGCGAGGGAGCGCTCGCACTGCGCGAGGAGCACGGCGTGGGCCTCGGGGAGCGAGGCCAGGTGCGACGGTGGCAGGTTGTCGGGCCGCATCCACACCCCCTCGCGGCGCTCGGCCAGGCGGAGGGCGGTGGCCGCGGTGCGGAGGGCGGCGCGCTCCGAGGTGCGGCGGTCGCCGACGACGACGACCTCCATCACCCACGCGCCCCGCCAGGCCCGCGTCGTGCCGGCGCGGCTCAGCGACTGGCGCGTCCGGCGGCCGAGGAGGGTCCCGGCGAGCCGGTACCCGTCGCCGTCGGGCTCCAGCGCCCCACTGGCGGCGAGGCGGGACAGCGCGACCCGGGTGGTTCCCTGGGCGATCCCGAACAGCTCTCCGGAGCGCACGAGCAGCCGGGTGGGCAGGCGTGGGGGGTCGACGCCGAGGAGCGTGCTGGCGATGACCGAGCGGGCGGTCAGTGGTCGTTCGTCGTCGGTGATGGTCCTGACCGCGGCCGGGAGGCGGCCCGGGCTCGTCGACGCTCGGGCGGCCACGGGGCCGAGCCTATTGGGGCGTGGCGGCCGCTCCGGCGCCTGCCGTCTCACGGTCTGCTCCGGCCGGCTCGTGTCCCTCCGGCGGGGCCAGGGCCGTTCCCACGGCAGTGAGCCCGAAGAGCGCGACGGTGACGACGTGCACCGCGGTGCAGTACAGGCAGATGGCGTCGAGGCGGAACAGCTCGACGTAGACGAGCCACAGCACCGTGACGACGCCGAGGAGGCTCCAGACCAGGCGGGCGCGGCGGATGGTCGGGCTCGGCGAGCGCCAGGCGTTCGGCAGCTGCAGCGGGAGCATGGCGACGAAGTAGAGGAGGCCGCCGAGCGCCACCGGAACCCCCAGCACCACCGAGTAGCTGCTGCTGGTCACCTTGGTGCAGTTGATGACGCCGGTCTCGGCGCACGCCAGCACCGATGCGGTCGTGTAGTGGGCGACGGTGAGGTAGGTGCCGAGGGCGATGCCGAGCACCGACAGCGCGCTGCCCGCGAGGGCCACCCAGCCGGGCACCGGTGCCTCGACCTCGGTGCCGTCAGCTCGTGGTGAAGGCACGGCAGACGTTCGCGGGCTTGTTTCCGGTGAGCGAGCACAACCGCTGCACGAAGGCGCCGGCCGTGGCGTTGACGGCCTTGGCCACGTCGGAGCCCGGGTCGTGCATGGCGGCGGCGATCTGGCTCATGGTCTTGCCCTGAAGGACCGACGGGCTGAAGGAGGCGCCCGACTGGACGGCCTTGCCGCCGAACAGGATGAAGGGGATCGAGCCGGCCGAGCTCGACGACACGTAGGGCGGGGCGTCGTAGGTGTCCAGCAGCTTCTGCTGGGTGGCCGTGAGGGTGTCGAGCGTGCCGTAGGAGCTGCCGTCGACCTGGTTGGTCTGGGTCTCGACGCCCTGGAAGGCGAGGTACGGGCTGGTGTAGGTGGCGCCGTGGAACGAGAACGTGGCGGTGTTCGGGTACACGTCGACGGACGACGAGTGGGTGGCGCCCAGGCCGTGGAACGTGCCGAACTTCGACAGCGCGGTGACCATGGCCCACCGTTCGGCGGCGCAGAACGGGCAGTACTCCGCGCCGACGTAGAGCACGAGCGGCTTGCCGTCCTTCGTGACCGTGGCGCCGCTGATGGGCGCCAGTCCGGTCGGGGTCGCCGAGGCCGCACGGGCCAGGCTCGCCGTGGGCACGGACCCGACCGCGGCCACGACCGAGGCGGGGGCCTGCGTGCTGGGGGCGGCCGTGTTGGTCTTGTGCCCCGAGCTGACCTTGGCGATCACCAGCCCGGCGACGAGCGCGAGCACGAGCCCCGTCAGCAGCAGGGCGTTGCGCACCCGTTGCCGCTTGGCCTGGGCCGCGCGCGCCGCGGCGGCCGAGGGGCGCTTCGGCTGGGGCCGTCGGGTCTGACGGGTTCGTGGGGTGGTGGGGGTGGCCACGGAGTCCTCCTGGCGCGGGCGTGCGGCTCGTGCCCACGCGCTCGTTGTGGATCCAGTCGACACCTCGCGGGGAAAAGTTCCGGTCAAGATCAGGTGCGGGTGGCACGGTGTTACAACTGGGACACGGATGGCGAGATCATGTAAGATACGACGCCGTGGCCACCACCATGATCCCGCCGCCCGAGCTGTTGCCCGATGTGCTGCCCACCGACCGGCTCCTGGCCGGCGGCAAGGCCGTCCCCGAGATCCGGGCCGGGCTGCGGCGCATCCCCGACGCCCGCAACGCGGTGGCCGTGGTGGGCGTCTACCTGCAGTCCTTCGGCCTCATCGCGCTGGCGGTGTGGATCGGCCAGTGGTGGGCCTACCTGCTCTGCTTCCTGCTCATGGGCCGGGCCCACGCGGCGTTCGCCAGCCTGTCGCACGAGGCTGCCCACCGGCTGCTGTTCTCCAAGAAGAAGGTGAACGACTGGGTGGGTCGCTGGGTGGTCGGCTACCCGGCCTTCATCTCCACCGACCTCTACCGCCGGGGCCACATGGCCCACCACCGCGACGAGTTCGGCCCCGACGAGCCCGACATGAACCTCTACCGCGGCTACCCCATCTCCCGCGCGTCGCTGCGGCGCAAGCTCACCCGTGACCTGTTCGGGCAGTCGGGGTGGAAGAACCTCAAGAGCCTGTTCCGGGGCCTCAAGTACGACGCCACCCGCACCCACGCCCTGTGCATCCTGGCCTTCCAGGCCGTCATCTTCGGGATCTTCGCGGCGCTCGGCTACTGGTGGCTCTACTGGGTGATGTGGTTCCTGCCCTGGATGACCCTGTGGCGGGTCACCAACCGGCTGCGGGCCATCGCCGAGCACGGTGGCATGGAGCGCTCGAAGGACCGGCGCCGCACCACCCACTCGGTGCGCCAGCACCTGGCCGCCCGCTTCCTGATGGTGCCGTACAACATCGGCTGGCACCTGGCGCACCACGTCGACATGGGCGTGCCGTGGAAGCACCTCCCGGCCTACCACCGCGAGCTCGTGGCCAGCGGCTGGGTCCCCGAGGGTCTCGAGTATCGCAACTACCCCGCGCTGTGGCGCAAGCTCGGCTCGGGTGCCGACGTGGTGCGCCAGGCTGCCATCGAGGCCGAGCTGTCCTCGGAGTTCGAGCCCGACGCGACCGTTCCGGCACCCGCGGCGGCCACCGGGTCGGCGGGCGCTCAGCTGGCCGGGTCGGCCGGCCCCTCCTCGTAGGGCTCACCCGAGGCACCCGGTCCCTGCTGACCGGTGCCCCCCTCGGGGGCGTGCGTGTGCGGATGCGGGTGGTCGTGGTGACGCCCGCCGATGGGCTCGACGTCGGCTGAGGGAGCCTCGTCGTCGAGGTCGTCGGGGGGCTCGGGCACCGCGGTGGGCCCCCACGGGCCCGATGTCACGCGCTCCTCGTTGGCCGTGCGCCACGACGCCTCGGCCCGGGCCATGACCTCGCGCAGGGGTCGACCGGTGCGCTGGGCGGCGCGCACCGCGTCGTCGTACTCCACCTTGACCCGGCCGGGACCGACCTTCACGCGCAGCGGCAGGCCGTCGACCTCGACCTCGTCGAAGCCACGCGCCGCCGGCCAGCGGTCGAGCTGCTGGCCGCGGATGCCGAGCGTGCCGGTCTCGGTGGACAGGACCGAGGCGAGCTGCCGGACCAGTGAGGGATCGGCGAGGACGCTCACGGTGTGGCCGGGCCGACCCTTCTTCATGATGATCGGGGTGATCCAGGCGTCGTGCGCGCCGGCCTCCAGGAGCGCGCCGATGGTGTGGCCCAGCACCTCGCCGGTGACGTCGTCGAGGTTGGCCTCGAGGAGCACCACGGGCTGGCCGGGGACCGGTGCGGTGGCTCGGTCCACCTGGGCGTCGCCGAGCACCACCTGGGTGAGGTTCGGACGGCCGTCGATCTCCCGGGACCCGGCCCCGAAGCCGGTGGCGGTGATGGTGAGGGCCGGCAGCGGGCCCCAGGAGCCGACCAGGCCCGCGAGTAGCGCGGCGCCCGTGGGGGTGGTGAGCTCGATCGGCACGTCGATGCCACGCGTGGGGGCACCGCGGAGCAGCTCGACCACCGCCGGCGACGGGTTGGGGATGGTGCCGTGCGCGGCGCGGACCATGCCGAGGCCCGTGGTGACGGGGCTCGATGAGATGTCGTCGACGTCGAGCACCTCGAGCGCGGCGCACGTGCCCACGACGTCGACGATGGCGTCGAGGCCACCGACCTCGTGGAAGTGCACCTGGCTCGGGGGCTTGCGGTGCAGCCGCCCCTCGGCTTCGGCGAGCACCCCGAAGACGGCCTGGGCCCGCTGGCGGACGCGGGGTGGCAGCCGGGCCTCCTCGAGCAGGCCGTCGATGTGCGCCGCGGTGCGGACCACCGTCGACTCGCGGATGCGGACGTGCATCTTCGTGCCACCGATGCCGCCGCGCAGCACCGCTTCGGCGTCGAGCTCCCAGCCGGGCACGGGGAGCCGGTTGACGATGGCGCGCACCTCGTCGAGGTCGGCACCCGCGTCGACGAGCGCGCCGAGGGCCATGTCGCCGGCGATGCCCGAGAAGCAGTGGAACCAGGCCGTGGTCACGGCGCGGCCACCGGGCGCTCGGGCTCGCTAAGGACGACGTGGCCGTTGGAGGCAGCGACGGTCGGGGGAGCGGTGGCCGCGACCGGGCCGAGGAGCCGCACGACGGCGTGCGCCGCGCCGAAGCCGTTGTCGATGCCGACCACGGTGAGCCCCGACGCGCACGAAGCCAGCATGGCGAGAAGTGCGGTGACGCCTTCGAGGGACGCGCCGTAGCCGACGCTCGTGGGCACGGCCACGACCGGAGCCGGTGTGAGGCCGCCGACCAGGCTGGCGAGGGCGCCTTCCATGCCGGCGACCACGATCACGGCCCGGGCGGAGGTGAGCGACGGGAGGGCGTCGAGCAGGCGGTGCAAGCCGGCCACCCCCACGTCGGTGAAGCGCTCGACGGGGATGCCGTGGGCCCCGAGCACGGCCACGGCCTCGTCGGCGACGGGCAGGTCGGCCGTGCCGGCGGTGACCACCACGACGCTGTCGGACGCGGGCCGCGGTACGGCCGGCCGCCAGACCACCGTGGCGCCAGCGCGACCGGCGGGATCGCCGTGGACGGTGCCTCCCGGGTTGGCGTCGGTCGCGGCCTGCACGGTGTCGGATCCGGCCCGCGACAGGATGACCGGCGCGGTGGACCCGCTCGCCAGCAGCTCGCCCACGATCGCCGCCGCGTGGGCCGGTGACTTGCCCGGCGCGTAGACCGCTTCGGCCATGCCCTGGCGCAGTTCGCGGTGGTGATCGACCCGCGCGAAGCCGAGATCGGTGAAGGGCAGGTGCCGCATCCGGGCCACCGCGTCGTCGGGGTGCAGGGCACCCGAACGCACGTCGTCGAGCAACTGCCGAAGGGTGCCCTCGTCCACGTCACTATCCTGACCCGCCGTGACTGCTGCCGCCGCATCCCTTCCCGCAGACGGCTCCGGTCTCCGCGTGGGCTTCCTCGGTCCCGAGGCCACCTTCGGTGAGCAGGCACTGCTCACCCAACCCGACCTGTCGGGGGGCGAGCGGGTGCCGTTCGGCAGCATGCCCGACGTGCTGCGCGCCACCGCCGACGGCACGGTCGACGTCGGCTTCGTGGCCATCGAGAACGCGCTCGAGGGGTCGGTCAACGTCACCGTCGACACGCTGGCGTTCGACGTCGACCTGCTCATCCAGCGCGAGGTCGTGATCCCGGTCTCCATGCACCTGCTGGCCGTCCCGGGCGCCTCGCTCGAGGACATCCGCACGGTCGTGTCGATCCCGGTGGCCACTGCCCAGTGCCGTGCGTTCCTGCAGGCCGAGCTGCCCGGTGTCGTCGAGCGTGCGGTCGACTCCACGGCCGAGGCGGCCCGCCGCGTGGCCGAGGCCGACGACCCCTCGGTCGCGGCCATCGCCAACGCCCTCGCGGCCGAGGTCTACGGCCTGGTCCCGCTGGCCGAGGAGATCGAGGACCACCCCGACAACGAGACGCGCTTCGTGGCGGTGCAGGCCGGCACGGTGCCCGCCCCGTCGGGGCACGACAAGTCGACGGTGGTCATCTTCCAGCACGCCGACCGCCCGGGCTCGCTCCTCGCCATCCTCCAGGAGTTCGCGGCCCGCGCCATCAACCTCACCCGGCTCGAGTCGCGGCCCACCAAGTCGGGCCTGGGCAACTACTGCTTCCTGGTCGACTTCGAGGGCCACATCGCCGACGAGGTGGTGGCCGACTGCCTCCGGTCGCTCAAGGCCGAGCAGTCCGACGTGAAGTTCCTCGGCTCCTACCCGGCTGCCGGTGCCGACGGTGCCGAGGTGCGCGCCGACGTGGCTGCGGCGTTCCGGGCCGCCGACGAGTGGCTCTCCGCCATCCGCTCGCGCATCACCCCCTGACCCTCCAAGCCCCGTTCACGGCACCGAGCGCGCGCGTGGCGCGCGCATGCGGTGCAGTGAACCCGTGTTACGCCAACCGGAGGACGGCGACGAGGAAGTCGGCGTCGTCGCGGAAGGGGTGCAGCTCCCAGGTGGCGAGCTGGAGGTCGACCACCAGGCCGGCCTGGACGACGTCGGCGTGGAACTCGCCGAAGGGGTAGTCGCGCCCCGCGCCGAAGCCCACCACGATGCGGCCGCGGGCGCGCAGGTGGAGGCCCAGCCGTCTGAGCACCTCCGCCCGGGTGCCGGGCGCGAGGTACGGCATCACGTTCCCGGCGCTGACGATCACGTCGAAGCCCGGGGTGATGCCTCGAGCCGGCAGGTCGAGCTCGGCCAGGTCGCCGAGCAGCCAGGTCGGCCCCGGGTGGTCCGCCTTCGCAGCCGCGATGAGCACGGGGTCGGCATCGACGCCGACGACCTCGTGCCCGAGCCGTGCGAGCGCCCCGCCGACGCGGCCCGGCCCGCACCCCGCGTCGAGGATGCGGGCGTTCCGTGGGGCCATGGCGTCGACCAGCCGGGCCTCGCCGTCGATGTCCTTCCCGGCCGCAGCCAGCTCGCGGAAGCGCTCGGCGTAGCGCTGCGAGTGACCGGGTTCGCGGGCGATCAGCTCCGCCCACCGGCTCGGCTCGACCATGGCTCCCCCTTCCGGGTCTCGACGGTTACGGGGCAGCCGGCGCGACCGGGACGCCACCGGAGGGGGCCACGAGGCGGAGCGACGTGACCACCACGTTGGCATCACCGGCGTCGCCCTCGGGCAGCTTGGTGCGGGGCGAGACTAGGGCCTGCCGGCGTTCCGGGCGCCGAGCGGTGGCTCTCGACCCGCTGGCGCTCGCATCCGCAGAAAAAGGGGCCTTCTGGCACTTGTCGTGACAGGTTCTGGTCGGTCATCGTGGAGAGGTCGGGAGTTCGGTTGGCTCGGGGAGGGGCTGATGACAGTTGACCCTGTCTCGTTCTGGAGCGAGCTGGCGGCGTGTGACGGGAAGCTGTCGTCGGTGTTGGAGCTGGTCGCGCGGCGCGCCGTCGAGGCGGTCGGCGAGACGAGCGTGCTCAGCGTGCTGTCCGACGACGGGCTCCGACTCGACCCCGCCGCCGTCGACCACCCCGATGAGGCGGTCCAAGCGTCCATGCGCGAGCTGTTCGCCAGCACTCCGCTGACCATCGGCGAAGGGGTCGCGGGGATGGTCGCGGTCACCCGCGAGACGGTGGTGCTCAACGACGTCGACCCCGACGCGATGGCCACGATGTCGTCGGCGCGTCTACGGCCGTTGCTCGTCCACTACCCGGTTCGTGCGTTCATGATCGTGCCGTTGCTCGCCAGGGGGGAGGTCATGGGCACGCTCGGCGTCATGCGCCTCGCGTCCACCACCCCGTACTCCCACGAGGACCGGCTGGTGGTCGAGGGACTGGCGGAGCAGGCCGCGCACGCGATCGCCGAGGTCCGCCTCCCGTCGATGACGCTCGGTGCTGCCGAGTACGAGGCGATCTTCCGCTACAGCCTCGACGGGGTGCTGCTCACGACACCCGACGGCCGGATCCTGGCGGCGAACCCCGCGGCGTGCGAGATGCTGCGACGCAGCGAGGCCCAGATCTGCCGCGTCGGCCGGTCCGGCCTGGTTGTCGAGGACGATCCCCGGGTGGCGCAGCTGGTTGCGCTCCGGTCGGTGCTGGGCAGGGCCCGAGGTGAGATGCCGTTGCGGCGTGGCGACGGGGACGTGTTCGTCGCGGATGTCTCGTCCACCCTGTTCACGACGGCGGACGGCGGGGCGCGCACCGTGCTCATCTTCCGGGACGTCAGCGAGCAGGTCGCCCTGCGCGAGCAGCTCGAGCTGCAGCGCGCCGAGCTCGAGGACCTGGTCGACCACGACCCGCTCACGGGCCTGCTGAGCCGGCGCGGCTTCGTGGCTGCGGCCGAGGGCCTGTTGGCGTTCGCCGATCGTGAGGGGGCGAGCGTCCTGCTCGCCTTCTTCGACCTCGACGGCCTGAAGGCCGTCAACGACGAGCTCGGGCACTTCGCGGGCGACGACGCCCTCCGGCGCATGGGCGAGGCGATCACCGGCGCGGTCCGGGAGGTCGACGCCGCGGCCCGGCTCGCGGGCGACGAGTTCGTGGTGCTCCTCTACGCCGCCTCGGACGAGGAGGCCGGCCTCGTCATCCGCCGCATCGCCGAGGCGCTGGACGATCCGGCGTCCCGCGGCCCGAGGTTGACCTTCAGCGTCGGCACCGCAGCCCGGCCGAGCGGGTCGATCGAGACCGTCGACGACCTGCTGAAGGTGGCCGACCAGCGGATGTACCAGCAGAAGGTCCTCCACCGGGTCGAGGCGCACCGGCGGGCGGCGCAGGACGACCCAGGTGCCTGATCCGGAGCGGGTCAGCCCGCAGGCGTGGGCACTG
>Ga0302299_10002429_pt1 | contig 11391 bp, 10 predicted proteins | sample III_Fen_N3_4_FD_198795 | JGI IMG/M metagenome (GOLD analysis project Ga0302299, IMG submission 198795) | Peat permafrost microbial communities from Stordalen Mire near Abisko, Sweden - III_Fen_N3_4 | ecosystem: Environmental > Terrestrial > Soil > Wetlands > Permafrost | place: Sweden: Abisko...
GCGACCTCCCGCCTGTCCGTGGGCACTCCCCAGCGGGCCGACCAGGGCTCGCTCATGTGGATCGTCGACCGCCGCGACGCCGCCGGCCACGGGGACTACGGCTCCGGCGTCCAGTTCTCGGGTCCGGCGAGCGTGTACGTGAATCCCGTTGCGGCCCCAGCCAAGGGCACTCTGCGCACCATCGCCGGGTGGACGCTCACGGCCAGCCCGCTGCGCGGCGCACCCTTCGCGTACTCGCTGCAGTTCCCGCGCAGTGGCGCGATCGCGGCCGACCAGAGGTACTCGGTGACCGAGGCGAACCTGGCCACCCTGCGCTCCCGCTTGTTCGTCGACACCTGGCAGCGTCAGGGATACTTCACGGCACTGCCCGTGCTCCCGGACTTCGCGTTCGGGATCGGGGTCGGGATTCCGGTCGCGATGCCGTCGGCCGTCGACGTCCACGTCAACGTGCCGCCCAGGGTGGTGTGGCTGAACAGCCTCCTCGCCCCGATCGACCCGGCCAACCCGTTCGCCGGGATGATCGACGATTCGCCCCGCCTGCTGTCGGCCGGCCAGACGCTCACGGCGGACTGGGGCCGGGGGCCGCTCGTGCCGAACGTCTCGGTCGAGACGGACGGGTCCGCCGCGCTGATGGGCAAGTTCCCGTGCTTCGCCTGCCGGACGAACGGGAAGCTGCTGATCGGCCTGGTCTTCGCCACTGACACGACCCCGGGCCATTCGGCCGAGCTGTTCGCCGGCCCCGACGGTAAGCCGGTCGCGCGGCTCGAGGTGTTCCGTGACGGCAAGAAGGTCTTCGACAGCCCGGACACCGGGTTGCTCGAGGTGAGCGTCCCGGCTCGGTCCGCGACCTACAAGGTGGTCGACTGGGTCAACCGGGTGCCCTCGGCGGCGAGCCTGTCGACGACGACGACGACCGAGCTCACCTTCACGTCGGCGGCCGGACAGGGTGGCACCATGCCGAAGACCTGGAGCTGCCCCTACCCCAAGAGCACATGCACGGTCATCGGGCTGCTCAAGACCTCGGTCGACCTGCCGACGAACCTCGCCGGGTCCGTGCCGCTCGGAAAGTCGGCCATCGGCCTGACCGTGTCCCACATCGCCGGGGCGCCGACGGAAGGGATCACCTCCGGGACGGTCGAGGTTCGCCGCGGCGCCGGGGCCTGGAGGGCGTTGCGGATCACGTCCGTAGGCAACGGTCGCTACCAGGCCGCGCTGACGACGACCGCCGCCGACGCCGGCACCGCCCTCGACCTGCGCGTCACCGGCACGGACGCGGCCGGAGGCAAGATTGTCCAGACGGTCATCGCGGCCTTCACGGTCTCTGCCACCTGAGCGCCAGTTGACCGCCACCTGACCGCGGCCCAATGTCTGAGGAGTTTCGCGTGAGCAAGGAGTTCACCGTGTCCAGTAACAGTGCGCTGAGCCCCCGCCGGCGCCCCCACCGGCGCTCCCATCGCGCCGTCGCCGTCCTCGCCACGGCGGTGCTCGGGGCGGCGGTCGCCCTGACGGGCATGCCGGCCCAGGCCGTCGGAAGTGTCGGCACCGCGCCGAGCCCAGCGTGCGACGCGCCGGTCCCCGGCTCGGCGGCGTGCCTGGCCCAGTTCCGCCCGATCGCCGTCGCCGAGCGCCTCGGCCTGCCGGCCACCAACTCGGCCGGCCTGGCCGCTGCCGCCCTGGCGGCACGGCGAGGGACGCCGTCGGCGACGCCCGCCGTCGCCCCTCCCAAGCAGGGGTACGGGCCGGCCGAGATCAAGAGCATCTACACCCTCGACACCTCTCGGGGAGCCGGCCGGACGGTGGCGATCGTCGACGCCTACGACAACCCCGACGTCGAGCGCGACCTTGCGGCCTTCCGCTCCGCCTACGGCCTGGCGCCCTGCACCACGGCCAACGGGTGCTTCCGAAAGGTCAACCAGCGAGGCGGGTCGAGCGCCCCCGAGGCAGACGCCGGCTGGGGAGTGGAGATCGCCCTGGACGTCCAAGCTGCGTCAGCGGCGTGCCCCAAGTGCAAGCTCCTCCTCGTGGAGGCCGACTCCGCGTCGTTCGGCGATCTCGGCAAGGCCGTCAACCGGGCGGTGACGATCGGAGCGAAGATCGTGTCCAATTCGTACGACGGGATGGAGGGCAACGGCGTCGTCGCGCTGGGGCAGAAGTACTACAGCCACCCGGGGGTCGCCATGGTGGTGTCGTCAGGCGACGCGGGCTTCGCCGACGCCGAGTTCCCCTCCTCGTGGAACAAGTCGATCTCTATCGGCGGGACACGCGCGGTCAAGACCAAGAGCGGAGCGTGGAAGGAGACCGCCTGGCAGGGCGCCGGAAGCGGCTGCTCGGCCTGGGTGGCCAAGCCCTCCTGGCAGAAGGACAGGCACTGCCTCAAGCGCACCGCTTCCGACCTGTCCGCCGTGGCTGACCCGGACACCGGCTTCGCCGTCTACGACACCTACGGCCTCGACCAGTTCGGGATCAAGCCGGGCTGGCTGGTGGTGGGTGGCACGAGCCTGTCGGCACCACTGATCGCCGGGATGATCGGCCTGGCCGGTAACGCCTCCTCGCTCGACTCGGCGAGGTACATCTACGACCACCGCGGCGGGCTGCACGACGTCGTCGGTGGCAACAACGTATGGATGACCGACTGCGGCGGCGACTACCTCTGCAACGCGCTCCCCGGCTACGACGGGCCGACCGGCCTGGGCAGCCCACGGGGCGTGTCCGCTCTGTGAGCGGGGGGTTGCTCAGCCGCGGCCAGCTTGGAGCCTGCGGCCGGCGTGGAGCCAGCGGCCAGGGTCCCCCGCCGAACCGCTCGCGAGCGACCAGGATGGCGCGTGTGAAGGTGCTTGTCGTCGAGGACGATCCACAACTGCGGTCCAGCCTGGCCGACGGCCTGTCGTCGCGGGGCCATGACGCCCTGACCGCCGCGGACGGGCGGTCAGGTATGGCCGCTGTGACGAGGGACCGGCCCGACGTCGTCGTCCTCGACCTGAGCCTGCCGGTGCTGCACGGGCTGGAGGTCTGCCGGCGGCTTCGGGCCGCCGGGGACCAGGTGCCGATCCTGGCGCTCACCGCGCACGGCTCGGCCGAGGACCGGGTGGCGGCTCTCGACGCCGGGGCGGACGCCTACCTCGCCAAGCCGGTCTCTGCGGACGAGGTCGCGGACAGGCTCGGCCCACTGGCGCGACGTGCCCGGCCCGGTGCACCGACCGAGCCGGTGCTCATCGTCGGGGACCTGCGATTGCACCGGGGGACCCACGACGTCACCCGGGCCGGCCGGCTCATCCCGCTGACCCGCACCGAGTTCGACCTGCTCGCGGCGCTGATGGCCCAGCCCGGTCGCGTGCTCGGCCGAGCGGAACTGATCTCCTCCGTGTGGGGGCCGACGGTGGACCCCGGGTCGAACTCGCTCGAGGTCTACGTCGGCTACCTCCGGCGCAAGATCGAGGCGGGTAACCAGCTCCGATTGATCCACACCGTCCGCGGCGCCGGCTACGTCATCCGTCCGGCGTAACTCCGGCCCGCGAGCCAGGCGGCGACGGCCTGGCCGACGGCGGCCGGGTCCGCCTTGAGGCTGTGGTCGCCGTCCACCTCGACGACCTCCACCCGCGGCTCTGCCAGCCCCGCCACCTCCTGCGCCGTACCGAAGGCATCCTTGCGTCCCTGGACGACGAGCACCGGCACCGGACAGGCGGCGAGTTCGTCGGCACGGGACCGTTCGGGACGGCCTGGCGGGTGCAAGGGGAACGCCAGGCAGCAGACGGCGGCCGCACCCAGCGCACCGGCGGTGCGGCACGCCACCCGTGCGCCGGCGCTGCGCCCGCCCAGGACGAGCGGCCCGCCCAGGACACGCGAGCCGCTCAGGCTGCCCCGACCGGCCACGCTTCCCCGGCCGGACAAAGCCGTGACGACGGCCGTCCAGGCGACGTCGAGCCGGCCGGGCGGCGCCGCGACCTTTCGGCCCGCCACCTTCCACGGCTGCTCGACGAGCGCCACCTGCCACCCCGCGGCAAGGGCGGCCGACATGACGGCGACGAGGTCGACGGCGCCCACGCCACCGCCGGCTCCGTGCCCGAGCACCAGCGCGCCCGCCGGCCGGTCCGGGGTCGGCCGGTACAGGAGGACGCGGGCCATGCCCACGGGCGTCTCGATATCTATCGTCTCGGGGTCTGTCGTCTCGATGTCCATCGTCTCGGGGTCTGTCGTCTCGGGCTGCCCGGGGACCTCCCCGGGGGCTTCTCCGGAGGCGCCGGCGGGGTGCGTCATGCCGTTCAGGCTGCCATGCAGCTCAGAACAGCGGCGTCTCACCTGCCCCGATGAGCTCCCCGGTCGCCGGGTCGACCACCCCGCGCAACGACTCCAGCGGGACCGGCGCCACCAGCTCGGGCCCGTTGTTCGACACCGCGTTGACCCTGGTGGAGACCGGCTCGGCCAGGATGAGCCCCGGTGGGGGCGGGACGAGCAGGGCCCGGACGCCGTCGGCGTCGTCGAGGCCGGGGTCCAGCCAGGCGTCCCACCGGTCGCGGGTCAGGGCGAGCGGCATCCGGTCGTGCACGACGTCGACCCCCGGGACGGCGTCGACCGTGATGACGGCGAACGTGGTCAGCCAGGCCTTCGGGTCGTCCCCGTGGAGCGCCGGGTCTCGCCAGAACTCGTAGAGCCCGGCGAAGGCGATGTGCTCCCCCTCGACCGGGTGCAGGTAGAACGGCTGTCTGCGCCGCTTGCCCTTGGCGTCGGTCTCGGTCGGGCTCTTCTGCCACTCATACCAGCCGTCGGCCGGCACGAGGCAGCGCCGGGACAGCGCGGCTCGCTTGAAGGCGGGCTTGTCCAGCAGCGTGTCGGCCCTGGCGTTGATCATTCGGTTGCCGGCCGACGGCGCCTTGGCCCAGGACGGCACGAGCCCCCACTTGAGCAACCGCAGCCAGCGCACCGGGGCCGCAGGGGCCCGCGGCGCCATCGGGGCCTGTGGGGCCGCAGCTGCCTCACCATCGTCGCCCTGCGCCGCCGCATCGTCGTCGGCCTCGTCGTCCGCCCCGCCTTCCGGATCGCCGTCGCCGCGCACCGCCTCGGTGCGGGGACGCCGTTCGAGGACGACCAGGGCGAGCTTGGTCGGGGCGACGTTGTAGTCGGGGGACCATACGCCCTCGGCGGTCGGGTCGGCTCCCGGGCCTTCCCCCGCGACGGCGTCGACCTCGAACTCCTCGACGAGGTCCTCCGGCCGCCGGCTCGCCGCATACCGTCCGCACACGTCGCACACCCTAACGCCGTCCACGACGCACCACTGATCAGCGACCTCGCATTGACCTTGGAGACCCCCGATCGAGGAGAACCTGGCCGCGGGGGGTCGCATTCGGCAGCCGAACAGGGTAGGTAGGAGGGCATGACCCTCGTGCGCCGTGTCGCCCGCCCCATGATCGCCGCTCCGTTCATCCACACCGGCGTGGACGGGGTGCGCCACCCCGGTCCGCGGATCGAGGCGGCCCGGCCGGTGGCCGCCCGGCTCGCCCCGCTCGGCGTCCCGGAGGACCCCGAGGTGCTCGTCCGGGCGAACAGCGCCGTGATGGCAGGGGCCGGCGTGCTGCTGGCCGCCGGGCGGCTGCCCCGCCTGGCCGGGCTCCTCCTGGCCGTCAGCGGCGGCGCGTCGACCGTCGTCCGCTACCCGTTCTGGGCCGACAAGGACGCCGATACCCGGCGCGAGCAGCGCCAGCAGTTCGTCCTGCGGATGGGGCTGGTCGGCGCGGCCCTGCTCGCCGCCGTCGACACCGAGGGCCGCCCCGGAATGGTGTGGCGCAGCCGCCGCGCCGCCAGGTCGGCAGAGAAGACGGCGGTGCGCGCGAAGCGGGAGGCCAAGCGGGCCGCCCGGCTGGCCAGGGCGCAGGCCCGCCTGGAGGGTGCCCGCCTGGCCCGCAAGGCGGGCGGTCTCGTCCCGAGCTGAGCGCGCGGGCACTGCCACCCGGCGGGGCCCGGCGATTGGCCCGGCGACGGACCCGGCGACGGACCCGGCGACGGACCCGGCGACCGGGCGACGGCCCGGGTGCTCCACACTCAGGCATGGCCCTGACGCGCCCCGACGACGCCGGCACCGGTGGCGACGCAGCCGCCGACCCCGGCACCCCCACCGCCGGCGCCGATCTTGAGGCGATCCGGAATCTGCTGCGCACCGCCCCGCTCGTCGACGGCCACAACGACCTGCTGTGGGAGCTGCGCCGGCGGGTCTACTACGACTTCGACGCGCTCGACGTCGCCGTCCGCCAGCCGACCCTGCAGACCGACCTGCCCCGGCTGCGGGCCGGCGGCGTCGGAGCCCAGTTCTGGTCGGTGTACGTGCCGTCCGACCTGCCTGCGGACGTGGCGCTCACGGCGACGATCGAACAGATCGACGCCTACTACGCCCTGCTCGCCAGGTACCCGGCCGACCTCGCCCCGGCGACCACCGCGGCCGACGTCGAGCGCGCCGTGAAAGAGGGCAGGATCGCCTCGCTCGTCGGGATCGAGGGCGGCCACAGCATCAACTGCTCCCTCGGCGTGCTGCGGATGCTCCACGCCCTCGGCGCCCGCGCCATGACGCTGACCCACAACGACTCGCTGCCGTGGGCGGATGCTGCCGTCGACGCCCCGCGTTGCGGGGGCTTGGGCGCCTTCGGCGTCGAGGTGGTCCGCGAGATGAACCGCCTGGGCATGCTGGTGGACCTGTCCCACGTGGCCGAGACCACGATGCGCGCGGCCCTGGCGACGACGCAGGCGCCCCTCGTGTTCACCCACTCCAACGCCAAGGCTCTGTGCGACCACCCCCGCAACGTCCCGGATGACGTCCTCGCGGCGTTGGGCGGGAACGGCGGCGTCTGCATGGTCACGTTCGTCCCGGGGTTCCTGCGCCAGGAGATCGGTGACGTCTGGCTCGCCGGGGACACCCTCGAGAAGGAGCTGTGGGCCCGGCTGCCCGACGCGCCGGCGGAGGTCAACGCCCGGCTCGAGGCATGGAAGTGCGAGCATCCCGTGCCGAAAGCCACGCTCGCCGACGTCGCCGACCATGTGGAGCACGTCCGGGAGGTCTCGGGGGTCGAGCACGTCGGCATCGGCGGGGACTTCGACGGCGTGTACGTGCTCCCCGAGGGGTTGGCGGACGGCGTCTCGTCCTACCCGGCGCTGTTCGCCGAGCTGCGCCGCCGGGGCTGGTCCGACGACCACCTGCGGCTGCTCGCCGGCCGGAACGTGATGCGGGTACTCGCCGACGCGCAGGTCGTCGCCCGCCGCGAGCAGGCCACCCGCCCGCCGTCCCGGGCCCGCCTGTCGGACTACCCTGATATTCCATGAGCGAGGAGCCGTGGCCCGCCCCCACCGCGACCACGGAAGTCGACGCGACGGTGGCGCTGCCGGGGTCCAAGTCCCTCACCAGCCGCTACCTCGTGCTCGCCGCCCTGGCCGAGGAGCCCTCGCGGCTGCGCGCGCCGCTGCGCTCGCGGGACACCCTGCTCATGGCGGCCGCACTCGGCTCGCTCGGCACCTCGATCACCGACGTGCACGGCACCGGGTCCTTCGGCGAGGACTGGGTGGTGATGCCGGAGGACCTTCGCGGACCGGCCCGCATCGACTGCGGCCTCGCCGGCACGGTCATGCGCTTCCTGCCGCCGATCGCGGCCCTGGCCGACGGGCCGGTCGAGTTCGACGGCGACCCCCGCGCCCGCGACCGGCCCATGGCCCCGGTGCTCATGGCGTTGCGCGACCTCGGCGTCCCCGTGGACACCGGCGGTCGCGACGCGCTGCCGTTCACCGTCCGCGGCCGGGGGCACGTGCGCGGCGGAAGGGTCCGGATCGACGCCTCCGCGTCCTCCCAGTTCGTCTCGGCCCTGCTCCTGGCCGGGCCGCGGTTCGCCGAGGGCGTCACGGTCGAGCACGTCGGGCGGCCGATCCCCAGCGAGCCGCACGTCGTCATGACCGTCGAGGCGCTGCGGGACGCCGGCGTCGTCGTCGAGCACGCGGACCCGACCATGTGGCGGGTCGAGCCGGGCCCGGTCGGGGCGCTCGACGTCCAGGTGGAGCCGGACCTGTCCAACGCCGGGCCGTTCCTCGCCGCGGCGGCGGTGACCGGCGGGCGGATCAGCGTGCCGGGCTGGCCGCAGAACACCACCCAGGCCGGTGATGCCCTGCGCGACCTGCTCGACAGCATGGGCGCCGACGTAACCCTGGCACGGGACGGCCTGACGGTGCGCGGAACGGGCGAGCTGTACGGGATCGATGCCGACCTTCACGCCGCCGGCGAACTGGCGCCGGTGGTGGCAGCGCTCGCGGCGCTCGCCGACTCCACCTCCCGCCTGCACGGCATCGCCCACCTTCGCGGGCACGAGACCGACCGGCTCGCCGCGCTCGCCAAGGAGATCAACAACTTGGGCGGGAACGTCACGGAGACCGACGACGGGCTGATCGTCAAGCCCATGCCGCTGCACGGCGGGCTCTTCGCCACCTACGACGACCACCGCATCGCGATGGCGGCCGCCGTCATCGGGCTGAGGGTGCCGGGGATCCTCGTGGAGAACGTCGGGACGACGGCCAAGACGCTGCCCGGCTTCACCGACTTATGGGCGCGGATGCTCGCCGGGGACGCGTGAGCGTCACGGGCCGCAGGGAGCCGCCGCGGTGACCCCGCCGCGCCGCCGCCGGCAGCTGGACGAGTCCGACGTCCGGATCCGGGCGAACCCCCGCGGCACCAGGCCGCGATCGAAGGAACGGCCGCGGTACGAGGGCGCCGTCCCCGGGCAGGTGCTCACGGTCGACCGAGGCCGCTACACGTGCCTTCTCGGCGGCTTCGCCGAGCCCCGTGGCGTGCCGAGCAACGACGGGGGCGGCCGCCACGACGGGGGTGGCCGCAACGACGGGGGCGACCGAGTCGTCGTCGCGATGAAGGCCCGCGAGCTGGGCAAGAAGGGCGTGGTCGTCGGGGACCGGGTGGCCCTGGTCGGCGACGTCTCCGGGGAGCAGGGGGCGCTGGCCCGGGTGGTCCGCGTGGACAAGCGCACCTCGCTGCTCCGGCGGAGCGCCGACGACGTCGACCCGGCGGAGCGCGCCGTCGTCGCCAACGCCGACGCCCTCGCCATCGTCACGGCGCTGGAGGACCCCGAGCCGCGACCGCGGATGGTCGATCGGTGTCTGGTCGCGGCCTACGACGCAGGCCTCGAGCCGCTGCTCGTGCTGACCAAGGCCGACCTGCGCGACGCCGCCGGGTTCCTCGCCAGGTACGCCCCGCTCGACGTGCCCGCCGTCGTGACCTCCCGGGTCGGGCCGAAGGGCGTGGGCCGGATCGTCGGGCTCGACGCGCTGGAGGCGTGGCTGGCCGGCCGGGTGACCGTGCTCGTCGGGCACTCGGGCGTCGGCAAGTCGACGCTGGTCAACGCCCTGGCACCGGGGTCGGACCGGGCCACGGGGGCGGTCAACGACGTCACCGGCCGGGGCCGGCACACGTCCACATCGGCGGTGGCGCTGCGCCTACCCGGGCCTCGCGGCGGCTGGGTGATCGACACCCCCGGCATACGATCGTTCGGCCTGGCGCACGTCAACCCAGACCGGATCGTCCACCATTTCCCCGACCTGGCGGCCGGGACCGCCGACTGCCCGCGCGGCTGCACGCACGACGAGAAGGAGTGCGGCCTGGACGCGTTCGCCGCCGCCGGTGGCGCCGGGCCGGCCGGGGTGTCCCGGCTGGAGTCGCTGCGCCGGCTGCTGCATTCGCGGGCCGGTGACGCCTCGGAGGACGAGCGCGGCTGATCAGTCCTTGCGCCGCCCGAGGACCAGGTAGGCGATCGGCCCGACGGGTTGCACGAAGCACCCTGCCGCCCAGGCCCCCTTCGGCCCCCGCACCTGGTCCCTGGGCCGTTTGGCGAGGTCGACCAGTGCTGTGGCCGTCAGCGCCAGTTCGATGCTGATCAGCGTGAGCATCGCCGCCCGCTGACCGCCGGACATGTCTTGCCACTTCTTCTTCCTCCGCCGCTTGGGCATCGCCATGCCGCTCACGATAGTGCTCGCCATCGGGCTCGGGAGGCGCCGTCGAACAGCGCGCAAGGGCACCCGGACGTCCGCGCCGATCGACCCGTGGAGCTCGAGCCCAGCCAAGCGCCGAGGCCCGGCGTCTGCCTCAGACCAGACCGGCCCGCGCCGTCGTGATGACTGGTGGCTCGGGCAAAGTAGACCCGGACCCACGAGGGGGTCGGGCGGGATACAACTCCACTCACCCCGAAGTCCGTGACTCGTGTCAGAGGCTCTCACCAACCCGCTGGCCGGGGCTGGGCTGGCCTGGGCTGGCCTGGGCTGGCCGGGTGAGGACGCCGACCTGGGCCGGGAACTGCGCCGCCAGCCGTTCGGCGGCGGAGAGTTGGTACCACCAGCCAGTGGCCGCCGACACCGGCGGTGGGCCTGTTGCTGAGAATACTCGCGGTGTCGTTGCGGTGTCGTTGCGACTCGAGTTGATCACACCGACCGAAACCAGATCCCGGGCCTGTTCAATCGGAAAAGCCAGGTCGCTGTCGTTGCTGACGACCGCAGCTGCGTCGAGGCGCTGGTGCAGCAGGTCGAGGAGCAGGTCGGTCGCGACGTTGACGTCCGAGCCCATCTCCTCCCAGCGGGCCACGGACACCCTGAACCGGGCGTTCGCGATGGGCTGCCCGAAGGCATCCTGCACCATGATCGGCCAGGCGGGTGCCCGAGAACGGGCTTGCCCTTGGGCGCGGCTGGGTCTCCGCCCCCAGGCTCGCAGCAGTCACCGGTGACGGGCGGCACCGGATTCCGCGCTGCCGCGGACAGGCCTCGGTCGACGAACTGGGCGCGCAGTTCGTCCCACCCCCACGGCCTCCACCGTCGCGGCCAACACCGTCAATCCGATCATGAACCAGGCCGCGTGAACCCACACGACGCGCCTCAGGCGCCGCCGCCGGCCGAACCCTCGCCGGAGGGGGGCGCGTCCTCGAACTCGGCGGCCTCGAACGCGGAGTCCGATACCGTCCCGCCGCTTCGCCAGTAGATCCCAGCCGCCCGATCGAGGAAGCCTTCGTCGACGAGGTTGCGGCGCAGGGCGGCCACGTCGTCGTGGAAGGCTTTGAGCCGGCGGTTGACCTCCGCCTCGTCGTAGCGCTCGCCCGGCTCGAACTCCTGGGCGAGCAGGTCGAGAATGACGAGGCGCTTGGCCGGCCGAGAAGGGATCTGACGCAGGCGACCGGAGCCATCGAGAAAGGCCCGCAGGACGGCGTCTCGGTGCTGCAGCGCCTCGTTCAGCGGTACGCGGTCCACGTCTCCGGACGATACCTGTTCCCCGCGCGGCCGCTGCCCGGTTGCGCGGCAGCTCCGAAATATGGGCAAAGGCACTCCAAAGTCGGCGGTACCTGCCCAAACGTGAACGCGGTCGCCCAGCCCTCCTGC
>Ga0302299_10002431_pt1 | contig 11389 bp, 9 predicted proteins | sample III_Fen_N3_4_FD_198795 | JGI IMG/M metagenome (GOLD analysis project Ga0302299, IMG submission 198795) | Peat permafrost microbial communities from Stordalen Mire near Abisko, Sweden - III_Fen_N3_4 | ecosystem: Environmental > Terrestrial > Soil > Wetlands > Permafrost | place: Sweden: Abisko...
GCAGGGCTACGGGCCCCTCCAGCCCAAGGTCTACGGGCCCGACGACAAGAGCGTCCCCAACGGCTGGGTCCACAACCTCGAGCACGGCGGCCTCGTGGTCCTGTACTCGTGCGACAAGGGCGCCTGCGACTCGGCGTCGATCGCCGCGCTGCAGACGTTCAGCGGCCAGTTCCCGGTCAGTCCCGTCTGCAAGGTCCCGCCGGGCTACGTCGGGCCGGTCGTGGCGCGCTTCGAGCAGATGCCCACCAAGTTCGCCGCCCTCCTGTGGGACCGCGCGCTCTACCTCGACACGCTCGACACGCAGGCCATCGACCAGTTCTTCCTGCGCTACGGCGAGCGGCTCTCCGATTCGGGCGCCTGGGTCGCCCCGCCTGAGCCGCAGTGCACCGCGCCGTCCGCGTCCCCGGCGGCGTCCACACCACCGGCCCCGAGCGGCTGAGGAGGCGCTATGCGGCTGTTCTCGTACGCGGACAAGTACGGCTCCGCAAGGACGGGCGTCCTGACGGACGACGGCCTGGTCTCGGGCAATCAGCTCGAGCGGTATGCGCGCTTCCCGCTGCTGACGCTGGGCGACCCCGGCACCGTGGCGATCAACGAGGGCATGCGGACCGAGCTCGCGAAGGCGTCCGCCCGGGCGCGCAAGGCTGGCGTCAAGCTCCGCAACCCGGCGACCCGCTACGCCCTGCCTGCCGTGTTCGCGCCCGAGAAGATCATCGGCATCGGCCTCAACTACGCGGACCACGCCAAGGAGGGCGGGCGCGAGGTTCCCAAGCGGCCGCTGATGTTCGCCAAGTTCGCCAACGCGATCATCGCCGACGGCGAGTCGATCGTGCAGCCGCCCGGGACGGAGGCGCTGGACCTCGAGGTGGAGCTGGGCGCGGTGATCGGCCGGCGCACGCGCCGGGTGACGCCCGAGCAGGCGTCCGCCCGGATCGCGGGCTACGTGGTCGTCAACGACGTCAGCGCGCGTGACTGGCAGGGCAACGTGGCGGCGCTCGCCGAGGGCCAGAGGGGCGACGGCCAGTGGCTCCGCGCCAAGGGCAGCGACACGTTCCTCCCGGTCGGCCCGGTGATGGTCACCCCCGACGAGCTCGACCTGGCCGCGGGCCTGCGCCTCCGCTCCTGGATCATCCGCGACGGCGAGGAGATCCTCATGCAGGACGGCAACACGCACGACCTGCTGTTCGACGTGCCGACCCTCGTGAGCCTGGTCAGCCAGGAGATCACGCTCGAGCCCGGCGACCTCATCATCACCGGCACCCCCGCGGGCGTCGGCGTGTTCCGCGACCCGCCCGTGTTCCTGCGGCCCGGCGACCGCGTGCGCTGCGAGGTCGAGGGGATCGGCAGCATCGAGAACCCCATCGTGGACTGGACCGGGGATCCTCGCGCGGGGATCTGACCGGCGGGCGCCGGCCCGGGGTCGCTCCCCGCCGGCCCGACAACTGGAGGCGCGCATGCTCGCCCTCGTGAAGACCGCCCCGGGCCCCGGGCTCACGCTCACCGAGGTGCCCGACCCGGTCATCGGGATCAATGACGTGCTCATCCGCGTCCACAAGACCGGGATCTGCGGCACCGACCTGCACATCGAGTCGTGGGACCCGTGGGCCCAGAAGACCATCCACCCGCCGCTCATCGCCGGCCACGAGTTCGTGGGCGAGATCGTCGAGGTGGGCTCGAACGTCGCGGACTTCCATCCGGGCGACGTGGTGTCCGGCGAGGGGCACGTGACCTGCGGGCGCTGTCGCCACTGCATGGCCGGGCGGCGGCACCTCTGCGCCAGCACCGTCGGCCTCGGCGTGGGGCGGGCCGGCTGCTTCGCCGAGTACGTGGCGCTGCCCATGACGAACATCTGGCACCACTGGCCCGGGGTGGACGAGGAAGTGGCCGCCATCTTCGACCCGTTCGGGAACGCGGTGCACACGGCCCTCGCGTTCCCGGTGCTGGGCGAGGATGTCCTCATCACCGGCGCCGGGCCGATCGGGCTGATGGCGACCGCCGTCGTGCGCCACGCCGGCGCCCGGTTCGTCGTGGTGTCCGAGCCCAACCCGGTCCGCCGCGAGCTCGCCATGCGGATGGGCGCCACGGTCGCGGTGGACCCGCGGGAGCGCGACCTCGCCGACGTCCAGAGGGATCTCGGGATGGTCGAGGGCTTCGACGTGGCGCTCGAGATGTCCGGGGCGCCCGCCGCCATCCGCAGCGCCATGGACAGCATGGCCCACGGCGGCTCGATCGCGATCCTGGGCATCCCCACCCAGGACATCAGCCTCGACGTCAACGAGATCGTCTTCAAGCTGCTCACCGTCCGCGGGATCTACGGCCGGGAGATGTACGAGACTTGGTACAAGATGACCGTGATGCTCCAGTCGGGCCTGGACATCGCGCCGGCCATCACCCACCGGTTCGGGTTCCGCGACTTCGAGGCGGCCTTCGCCACCGCGCGCTCCGGCGACTCGGGCAAGGTCATCCTCGACTGGACCGCGTGAGGCCAAAGGAGTCCACCATGGGAACGGCATCGCGCCCCGATCCGCTCGCGTTCCTCGGCGAGGATCTGGCCGCCCTCCGCGAGCGCCACCTGTATCGGCCGCTCCGCGTGATGAGCTCCGCGCAGGGCCCCATCGCGTCGATGGACGGCCGACGCGTGATCAGCCTGTCCTCGAACGACTACCTCGGCCTGACGCACCACCCGCGGATGAAGCGCGCGGCGCTCGAGGCGGTCGAGCGGTACGGCGCGGGCTCCGGGGCGGTGCGGACCATCGCCGGCACCATGACCCTCCACGAGGAGCTCGAGGCGGAGCTCGCCCGCTTCAAGCACACGCAAGCCGTGCTCACGTTCCAGTCGGGCTTCACGGCCAACACCGGCGTCATCCCCACGATCACGGGCGAGACCGACCTGATCGTCTCGGACGAGCTCAACCACGCGTCGATCATCGACGGCATGCGGCTGTCCAAGGCGCCGCGGGTCGTCTACAAGCACGCCGACCCGGCGTCACTGCGCGCGGTGCTGGCCGAGGCCGTCCGCAAGGGCCGGGACGGCGAGGGCGCCCCCTACCGGCTCATCCTCGTGGTCACCGACGGCGTGTTCTCGATGGACGGCGACATCGCGCCGCTGCCCGCGATCGTCGAGGCGGCCGAGGAGGTCGGCGCGGCGGTGATGGTCGATGACGCGCACGCGAGCGGCGTCCTGGGCAAGGACGGGCGCGGCTCGGTAAGCCACTTCGGGCTCGAGGGGCGCGTGGCCGTGCAGGTCGGGACGCTCTCCAAGGCGGTCGGCGTGCTGGGGGGCTATGTCGCGGGCAGCCAGGACCTGCGCGACATCCTGATCCAGCGGGCGAGGCCGTTCCTCTTCTCCACGAGCCACCCGCCCGCCGTCGCCGCCGCCTGTCTCGAGGCCATCCACATCATGGTGGAGGAGCCCGAGCTCATCGAGCGCCTCTGGGCCAACACGCGCAAGTTCAAGGCGGAGCTGTCGCGCCTGGGCTTCGACACCGGCCATTCCGAGACGCCCATCACGCCAGTCATGCTGGGCGACACCGAGACGACTGTCCGGTTCAGCAATCGGCTGTTCGAGGAGGGCGTCTTCGGCACCTCGGTGGTGTTCCCCACGGTCGCCCTCGACCGCGCGCGGATCCGGACGATCGTGACCGCCGCCCACACCGACGCGCTGCTCGACCAGGCGCTCGCGGCCTTCGACCGCGTCGGGCACGAGCTCGGCGTGATCAGCGGTTGACGCGCCAGTGACCCAGCCTGCACTCGAGGGCGTGGACACCGACTGGCGACGCTCCCGGCGGGAGCTCGAGGTCGACATCTTCCGGGCCGGGATCGCTGCCGGGCTCGGCGACTCGCGCAATCTGCCGCTCGACACGCACCTGCACACCGTCCGCTCCCCGGACACGCAGCCCGACGCCCTGCTCGACGCCTACTGCGCCGTCGCGGTCGACCGAGGCATCGCCGAGCTCGCGATCACCGACCATGTGGACTTCGACCCGCTGGGACCGGCCTACGGCTTCTCGACCTTCGAGGAGCGCGAGCGCGACGTGCGCGAGGCCGCCGAGCGATGGGCGCCGCACGGCCTGGCGGTGCGCTTCGGCGTCGAGGTGACCTACGAGCGGGCGTACGAGGACGACATCCGCGACTGGCTGCGCGGGCACCCGCACGACTTCGCCATCGGCAGCGTCCACAGCGGCCCGACGTGGTTCTACGAGCCGGACCGCGTCGAGGCCTTCCTCGCGGGCAAGACGCTCGCCGAGGCCGTCGCGCCCTACTTCGACGAGGTGACGCTGAGCGCGCGCTCGGGCCTGTTCGACTCGATCGGCCACATGGACGTGGTCAAGCGGTGGCTCGTCCCGCACTTTATGCCCCGTGACTTCGCGGCCCAGCCCGAGTTGTACGAGCCGGCGCTCACCGCGATGGTCGAGTCGGGCACGGCGCTCGAGGTCAACGCCTCGGGCCTGCGCCAGATGCCGCGCGAGACCTACCCGAGCGCTTCCATCGTCGAGCGGTACCTCGCCAAGGGCGGCAGTGCCGTGACGATCGGCTCGGATGCCCACCGAATCGAGTGGTTCGCGTACGGTCTGGCCGAGGCGTATCGTCTGGTCGAGGGCGCCGGAATCGAGGCGCTCGCCTTCCGGCGCGGCGGCGACCGCGTGTGGGTGCCGATCGAGCCGGGACGAAGCCAGACGTAGCGGTCGTGTTCGCGGGGGCGTCACCCCCCTTCGCCACGCCGCCCGTCGACGGAGGTGAACGGTGATCCGGTCAGTCAACCTCACGCGTCGGCTGGCGCTCGCAGGAGTGCTCGCCATCCTCGTCGCCGCCTGCGGCGGCGCTTCGGGGTCGTCGGCCCCGTCGGCTTCCGGGGCAACAGCCGCAACACAGGCTCCGGCCTCGATTGCGGCCTCGCAGGCCGCCGCGGCGTCTGCGGACAGCGGCACCGGCAACGCACTCTCCGCGCTGTCGGACCTCAACAGCTACAAGATCAAGCTCACGATGGGCGGCAAGGGCACCACCAGCGGGCTCGCGGCGATGGGCAACGTCTCGATGGAGGGGATCGTCGTCCTCAAGCCGGCCCAGGCGTCCGACATCACGATGACCCTCGGCGGAGCCGCGCCGAGCGACTCCGCGGCGCCGAGCGACTCCGCGTCCCCGGCGCCTGCCATGGGCATTCGGCTCGTCGAGGTCAACGGCAAGAAGTACATCGACCTCGGCAGTGGCCTCACGGAGTCCACCGACCCCAGCCAGTCCTCGATGGTCGACTCGCTCAGCCCCGAGAAGCTGCTCGGCGGCATGTCGCCCTACCTCGCGCAGATGAAGTCCCTGGGCGACGAGCAGAAGAACGGCGTCAACACCACGCACTACCAGGCCGATGACGCCACGCTGTCCGCCGCGGCCTCCGGTCTCGCCATGCTCGGCCTCACGGACGCGAAGTGGGGCTGGGACGTGTGGATCGCCAAGGACGGCGGCTACGCCGTGAGCTACGTGCTCAAGGGCACCGGGGCCAACAGCGCCGAGATGTCCATCACGCTCGACATCAGCGACGTGAACAGCCCGACGAACGTCGTCAAGGGTCCGTGATCGTGCGGTGGCGGCCGCCGGTGCGTGGATTGAGCACGCCGACGGTCGTCGCCGAACCCTAGGCGCACACCGGGCGGCGCGATACCATCCGCCGATGCTGATCGAGGCCGCCCCGTGCGCCTGAACGTGCTCGGCGCCGGACCCGCCTACACGGATCGTCAGGACGCGGCCGGGGCGTCCTACCTCGTCACGCTCGACGGCACGAGCCTACTCCTCGACCTGGGGCAGGGCAGCTTCCCGCGGATCTTCCCGCACGTCCACCCGACCGCCCTCGACGCCGTGGTGGTGAGCCATCTGCACCCGGACCACTTCATCGACCTCGTCCCGCTGCGCCACTACCTGCGCTACGAGTTCGAGCCGTCGCGTCGCGCCCGCGTCATCGGGCCGCGGGACCTGGCCGACCGGCTCGACGCGCTGCACGCCGAGCCCGGCTTCACCGCCGAGGCGCTCGACTGCGAGGTGCTCGGGACCGGGCGGCGGGAGATCGGCTCCCTGTCGCTCGAGGCGGCCCTGGTGACGCACACCGACGAGAGCTATGCCATGCGCGTGGCCGGGCCGGCTGGCCCAGGGATCGTGTACAGCGGTGACTGCGGGCGCGCCCTCGACCTCGCGCCGCTGATCCAGCCGGGGGACACGCTGCTCACCGAGGTGGCATTCGGGCCGGGGCCCGTCCCGCCGGGCGTCCTGCATCTCGACGGGCCGGCCGTGGGCGAGCTGGCCGCGGCGGCGAGCCCGGGCCGGATCCTGCTGACGCACGTGCTCGCCAACCGGGACCTCGACGCGACCGTCGGCGCCATCAGGGAGCGCTGGGACGGGCCGGTCGAGTTCGTCTGGCCGGGAGCCGTGCTCGACCTCTAGCCGGCCAGTCCGCGCACGGCGGTCACAGCCGGCGGCTCCCGAGCGCGCGAACGAGGGCCGAGATCTCGCGACCCCGGCCCTCGGCTCTCCCTAGGTTGGCCGGCACGGGCCGGCGCGGGTTACCGGCGCGAGCGCTTCCGCGACGGCGTGGCGACGAGGGCCGCCAGGAGCAGGGCCGACATCACGGCGAGGACCAGCGGCAGGCCGCTGCCGGTGGAGCCGGACGATCCGACGGTGTCCGTGGGCGGCGGGGTGATGCTCGGAGTGCCGGTCTCGTCCAGGACGCTGCCCGACGGCGAGGACGAGGGCTTGCTGCTCGGGCTCGCGCTCGGCGAGGCGGAGTCGCTCGGCGACGCGCTGGGGCTGGTGCTCGGCGAGGCGCTGGGGCTGTCGCTGGGGCTGGCGCTCGGCGAGGCGGAGTCGCTCGGGCTCGGCGAGTCGCTCGGCGGGATGGACTCTGACTGGACGGGGGTGCTCTCGCTCGGCGAGGGGCCGTCGCTCGGTGGGACGGAGGCGCTCTCGCTGGGCGACGGCGAGTCGCTCGGCGGGACGGAGGCGCTCTCGCTGGGCGACGGCGAGTCGCTCGGCGGCACGGACTCGCTCGCCACCGGCTGCGACGGCGACGAGCTCGGCGCCTGGCAGGCGGAGCCGCCGTTGGAGTACGAGATCAGGCCGGTCGGCGTGACGACGTTGGGGTAGTGCGGCAGCGCGCCGTCGATCCCGTCGAACTTGGCCGTGCCCGTGTAGAGGTCAGTCTGGCCGTAGCAGGGGGGCTTGGCGACTGTCAGGGCGCCGCTGGGGTTGCCCTTCGACAGGGTGATCGACTGGTGGTCCAGGAGCGCCTGGGTGCCGCTGGTCGGCCACGTGGGGCCCTGTGCGGTGTAGGAGTTCAGCGAGAAGCTGAAGGTGCAGTTCTCCGGGACCGTGCCCACCGCGTGGATGTTGACCGTGAGCATGGCATAGGCGTTCTGTCCGGTCGCGACGTCCCAGTGGAACAGCGACGAGTTGCATCCGCCCTGGGACGTCTGGGTCGCGCCGGACGGCGAGGCGGCGGCGGCCGTTGCCGGGGCGAGGAGCGCCGTGCTGGCGAGGGCGCCGGCGGCAATCCAGCCGGCGGTGCGGATCCGCGAGTGCTTCGTCATGATGGTGGTCCCCGAAGGTGGTGCGATGAGTGCATTTCGTCCGGCGATAGGGCCGGACGGGCCGCTCAATCGCGGCTCCGCAATCCTTCGTTCGACCGGCCGCCGGGGACCATTACCAAGGTCCCGCCCCAGACCGCACAGAACCGCACCGTTCCGGAGCGCAACCCGTAAGGAAGGCTGTATTGCGGTGCGTCCGCGCACCGCTGGTCCTAGGACCCTCGTACTGGGACGCCCGTCCGCCGAACCTGCGACTCAGCGCCGGAATCGAAAGAGCCGGGGCGGGAGCCCCGGCTCTGTGCGACGTGCGTCCACCCGTGGGTGGACGGGCGTTAGCGGCGCTTTCGGGCGCGGGCCGGCGTGAACAGCAGCACCGACCCCAGGAGGATCGAGACAGCGATCAGCAGGATCCGGATCCCGGAGCCGGCGGTCGAGCTGCCGTTGCCACCGACGGTGTCAGTGGGCGGCGGGGTGATGTTCGGTGTGCCGGTCTCGGCCAGGACGCTGCCGGACGGCGTGGCGCTCGGGCTGGTGCTCGGCGACGAGCTGTCGCTGGGCGAGGGGCTGGCGCTGTCGCTCGGCGACGGGCTGGCGCTGTCGCTCGGCGAGGCCGAGTCGCTGGGGCTTGGGGAGTCGCTCGGCGGCATGGACTCGCTCTGCACCGGTGTGCTCGCGCTCGGGCTGGCGGAATCGCTCGGCGCGGCCGAGTCGCTGGGTGCCGCGGAGTCGCTCGGCGAGGCCGAGTCGCTGGGGCTGGCGCTGTCGCTCGGCGCGGCCGAGTCGCTGGGGCTGGCGGAGTCGCTGGGCGCGACGGACTCGCTCTGCACCGGCGCGCTCTCGCTCGGGCTGGCCGAGTCGCTGGGAGCGGCGCTCTCGCTCGCGACCGGAGCGGATTCGCTCGGCGACGGGCAGGCGCTCTCGAGGTCGGTCGGATCGGCCGAGCCCCTCTCGGCGGGCGCGGCGTTGCCGCAGTTGTCCCCGCCGCCACCCTTCTGCGTGGCGAGTGTTGCAGGTGCAAGCATGGCGGCCCACACCAGGGCGCAGACCGCGAGCCAACCCGCGACGCGCCAAATAGATCCTCTGTGCACGATCCACCCCCGGATCAGGTGCGGCTCGTCGCCGCGGAAAGATAAATCCCGGGATACCCCGGGTCGCCCGAAAGGGCGTCGCTGTAAGGTTCAGGCCATAAGTACTGCGCTGTCCATTACTTTTGGCCCCCTGCAACTAAATCGCACCCTATCAAATGGTGCGCCTTCGCACCAGACCCCTCGACGGTCTCGGGCGTGGAATCCAGGAGCCCCGGGCCGACCCGGGGCTCCTGGCAGATGTTGGGGCGGTGCGGCCTGGGCGAACGGCCCACCGATCACCGGGGCCACGGCCTGGCGAGGCAGGGCGAATGGGGCGCGGTCGACAGGGTGACGGCGCCCGCAGAGCATGAACAGACCCCGTGGATTGGACCACGGGGTCTGTTGCGAAGAGCGAAGGCGCGGAGTGCCGCCCGGGCGTGGAACTAGCGGCGGGCGCGGCGCTTCGACGGGGTGACTGCGAGGAATGCCGCCGTCATGCCGGCTCCAACCAGGAGCAGGAGACGCCAGCCCTCACCCGGGGTTGTGCCGGTCGAGCCGACCGTGTCGGTCGGGGGCGGGGTGATCTGCGGCGTGCCGGTCTCGTTCAGGACGCTGCCGGACGGGGTTGACGTGGGGCTCGGCGAAATGCTCTCGCTCTGGACCGGATCGGTCGGCGACGTCGTCGGCTCCACGAACGTGTTGCGGAAGCCGCACGTCCACTCCTCGCCGGCGTTGAAGGTCACGGACGGGTCGGCCACTGGCTCGACCTGGGCAGCGACCCGCAGGCTCTCCGGAGCGACGTTCTGGTAGCAGCCGCCACCGAACTCTGAGAAGTAGTTCGGAAGCTGGTCTTCGGACAGGACGTACGTCCCAGCCGGGATCTCGACTGTGTCACCGCTGACGCCCGAGAACGACGACTCGCCGGTCAGGTGCATCACGAAGTCGGTCGGCTGGGCGGTCCCGCCCTCGACCTCCTTGAGGAAGTGGACGATCACCGGCTGCGGCGTCGGGGTGGCGCACGCCTCGATGGTGAACGTGCCGCTGGTGATGTCCTGGCCCATGAACCGGAGGCCGTACGTGTAGTCGCCGGGGGCGAGTGCCGTCTGGCCGTCGGTCAGGAGCAAGTCTCCCGGCTCGACGATGAACTGCCAGCCCTCGGTCACTCCGGAGACCGTGATCGCCTCGCAAGTGGTCTCGAACGTCGGCGGAACCGGCGCCAGAGTCGGGGTCGGGGTCGGCGCCAGAGTCGGGGTCGGGGTCGGCGCCAACGTGGGTGTCGGGGTCGGCGCCAGGGTGGGGGTGGGCGTCGGAGCCAGGGTGGGGGTGGGCGTCGGCGCCAGGGTCGGGGTCGGCGTCGGCGGATCGGTCGGAGTCGGGGTCGGGGACGGCGACTGGCTGGGAGTCTGGCAGGCACCGACGGTGAGATTGAACGTCTTGGTCCAGCCATGGTCCCCGTGCGGGTCGTCAAAGGCGTAGACATCGACGACCGCGGCGTGGCCCACGGACGGGCTGCCGGCCGAGATCGTCTTCGCAAAGGACTGGCCGAAGAACGTCTTGTCCAGCACCGACGACCCGTCGATCGAGGCCTTCACCGAGTTTTTGTTCGGGTGCTGGTTGTCGTTCTGATATGCGGTGAGGTTGATCGAGAGCATCGGCACATGGTCACGGTCGCAGCTGAGGCTGACGACGGGCGTGTGGGCCGATGCCGTGGCCGGCGCGAAAAGCGCCGCGGCGACCATTGCGACGGTTGCCAACCAGCCTGCCTTCCGCAGACTCCTGTCGTGGCGGATCATCGATGGACCTCCCCAGGTCGGTGACGGCATATGCCGTCGATAAATCAGCGCCGGGTGATCCCGACACTCGCCCGTTCTGGCGTGCATGGGGGAGGCTGCTCCCGAGGAGCGTCCACGGATATGGTCCTAGGACCGTCCTACACCGGCCGAAGGACCTTTCTCCTGCGGAAACGGTGCGTATCGGCACCATGGGTCCTACCCCGTTCGTCATGCCCGCGAGCGGAGAGCCGCTACGATGGCGCCCTGTCCCGAGCCGCCGCCAGGAGTTCCCGTGTCTAGCGCTGCTGACCCCGCCGCCCCCGCCGCCATCCGCGCCGGCGTCAGCGCGGCGATCGAGCGCGCCTGGCGAGCCGCCGAGGGGTCGGGCGCGCTGCCCGCGGTCGACGCGACGATGGGCGCCCCGGCGGTCGAGGTGGAGCGGCCGGCGAACCCAGCGTTCGGTGATGTCGCCACGAACCTCGCGATGAAGCTCGCCCGCCCGCTGCGCCGCGCGCCGCTGGACATCGCCGAGGCGCTGGCGGCGCAGCTGCGGTTCGGCCCGGACGCGGCGCTCTTCGCCTCGGTGGACGTGGCGCGGCCCGGGTTCCTCAACCTGCGCGTGGCCGACGCCGCCTACGAGACGCTGGTGGCGGGCGTCCTCGCCGCCCCGGCGCAGTGGGGTCGCATCCCGGTCGTCGTCCCGCGCAAGGTCAACGTGGAATTCGTCTCCGCCAATCCAACCGGGCCGCTGACGGTGGGCAACGCGCGCGGCGCGTTCGTGGGCGACCTGCTCTGCCGGGTCCTCGAGGCGGGCGGCCAGCAGGTGACGCGCGAGTACTACTTCAACGACTCGGGCGCGCAGCTCAATCACCTGGGCGCGTCGGTGTATGCCATTCGTCGCGGCGAGCCCGTGCCCGATGACGGGTACAAGGGCGCGTACGTGGAAGTGCTGGCGCGCGAGGTGCCCGACGAGGTCTGGGCCGCG
>Ga0302299_10002432_pt1 | contig 11388 bp, 8 predicted proteins | sample III_Fen_N3_4_FD_198795 | JGI IMG/M metagenome (GOLD analysis project Ga0302299, IMG submission 198795) | Peat permafrost microbial communities from Stordalen Mire near Abisko, Sweden - III_Fen_N3_4 | ecosystem: Environmental > Terrestrial > Soil > Wetlands > Permafrost | place: Sweden: Abisko...
TCGTGCCCCGCATCGCACCGGTCGCCGAGCACCTGACGATCTTCCAGCGGTCGGCCAACTGGGTGATGCCGAAGCAGAACCCGCCGTTCTCCGAGCGCACCAAGGCGCTGTTCGCCCGGCTGCCCGGACTCGATCGGGGCTATCGGGCGTCGATCTACTGGCGGTTCGAGGCCCGGTTCCTCATGTTCCGCCGGGCCAGCCGGTTCGCCCGCGTGGTCGAGAAGGCCGGGAAGGCGTACCGCGAGAAGGAGGTCGCCGACCCCGTGCTGCGCGAGCAGCTCACGCCGGACTACCCGATCGGCTGCAAGCGCATCCTGGCGGTGAGCGACTACTACGCCACGCTCGTGCGTGACGACGTCGACGTGGTGAGCGAGCCGATCGAGCGGATCACGCCCGGAGGCATCGTCACCGCCGACGGCCAGGAGCGCCCGGTCGACACCATCATCTTGGCCACCGGCTTCGAGTCCACCGACTTCCTCGCCCCGGTCGAGATCGTCGGACGCGACGGCCTCAAGCTCGATGAGGTGTGGCACGACGGGGCCGAGGCGTACCTCGGCATCACCGTCTCGGGGTTCCCGAACCTGTTCATGCTCTACGGCCCCAACACCAACCTGGGACACAACTCGATCGTGTTCATGCTGGAGCGGCAGATCTCCTACGTGCTGCAGTGCGTCCAGGAGATGGTGGCCGGGGGGCACACCTCGCTCAACGTGCGCCAGAGCGTGATGGACTCCTACAACCGGGCCGTGCAGAGGCGAATGCACCAGACCGTGTGGGAGGCCGGCTGCTCGAGCTGGTACAAGAACGCGGCGGGGAAGGTCACGAACAACTGGCCGACGTTCACGGTCGAGTACTGGCTGGCCACCCGCCACCCGTGGTTCGGCGCGTTCGAGGACCGATGACCTCTCCCACCCGCGCCGGAGAGGCGTGGAGCGACTGGCGTCGCCGGAGCGAGGAGATCGCCCGCCGCGTCGCCCGCTCGCGCTTGGCCATCCCCGGAGCGATCGTCGGCCTGTTCGGGTTCGGGTTGGTCGTGCACTTCCCGATCTTCACCAGCCCGGTGCTCGACGTCGACGAGGCCACGGTCGGGTCGATCGCCCAGGAGATCCTGCGGGGTCGGCACCTCTACGAGGACCTGGTCGATCGCAAGCCGCCGATCCTGTTCCTGATCTACGCGGTCAGCTTCCTCGTCACCCGTGGCGACAGCCTTCTGCCGGTTCGCATGCTCATGGTCGGGCTGGAGGTCGCCACCGGTCTGCTGATCGGTTGGGTGATGTGCGACCGGTGGCGGCACCGGCTGGCGATCGCGGTGCTGTTCCTGCTCGGCACCGCCGCGTTCCCGTTGGCCGACGCCCATGCCGCCAGCTTCGAGGGCTTCATGGTGCTGCCCATGACCCTCGCCTGGTGGTTCAGCCGCAAGGGCCGGGCCCTGCCGGCCGCAGTGGCGCTGGCCGTTGCCATGCTCGTCAAGCAGTCGGCGGTGTTCACCATCATCCCGATCGCCTACAACCTGTGGCGCGGTCCGAACGGCCCTCGACGGGTGGCCGTGATGGCGATCGGGACCACCGGGCTCTACCTGCTGGTCGGCACGTCGTTCGGTCTGCGTGAGTTCCTGTTCTGGAACCTCACCGGCAACGCCAGCTACCTGGGCGCGTCCTCACTGCTGGGGCTGGCCCTCCGAGCATCGGTCACCCTCGGGGTCTACGCGGTGGGTCACGTGGTGCTGGTGTGGCTGGCCGGTCGGGCCTGGGTCGATCGCCGCGAGCACCTCGATCTCTGGCTCTGGCTGGTGTCGGCGCTGATGGGCGTGGCCATCGGCCAGCACTTCTTCGGCCACTACTACCTGCAGGTGCTCCCGCCCCTCGCCGCGTTGGCGGCCACCCAGATCGATCGGGCCCCGTGGCGGCGGGCCGTGCAGGTGGCGGCCATCACCACCGCGGTCTGGCTCGCGGTGACCGTGATCATGCCCCGGCCCGATCTGCCGCCCTACGTGCGCCTCGTCGCCCAGATCGACCGGCTCTCCGACCGTGACGACCCCATCCTCGTGTGGGGGGTGTTCTCCGAGGCCACCTGGGCATCGGCCCGCCCGATGGCCAGCCGGTTCCCGCACACGAACTTCGTCACCGGCGTCGACCAGGGGCGCCCGACGCAGGGCGCGCTGGGTGACCTCTGCCAGGACATCGAGGCCAGACCGCCGACGCTGATCGTCGACACCAGCCCGGCCAACGTGCGCGACTCGGGCAAGGCGCCGATGGTCGACGTGCCAGCCATGGTCGCCGTGCTGCGGAGCTATCGCCGGCAGGCCACGGTCGACGGCATGGTGATCTACAAGCTGGTCAGCCCGTCGGTGACCTGTGGTGGGGCCGGCGGCACCACGTCGTCGGGGGGCTGAGCTCCCGCGTCGGGGCTCGGCGCGTCGAGCGCGACGCAGCGCTGGCGAGGTGCGCCGTGACCGGGTCCATCAGGAGCGGAGGTCCATGCCGGCGGCGAGGCCGTCGCGGATCGAGTCGGCGATGCCCTGGAACCTCCAACGACCGTACCGGCCGACCTGGTGGATCCCGAGGTCGGACAGTCGGGCCAGGGCATGGTCGGCCCAGGTCGAGCCAGGCCGGGTCCAGGTGTAGGCCACCTCGATCCAGGTCGGGTCGACGACCTCGGTGGCGCCGATCCATCGTCGGGCCTGCAGCTCGATCACGACCTCGTCCATGAAGCGGACCAGCTGGGCCGGCTTGGGTCGGTTGTCGCTCTGACAGGCCCGCTCGACATAGATGGAGGTGCGAGGTCGGCGGTCGTCACGGTCGGTCCCGGCGCAACCCCCACGGCTCGACGCCGGAAGGAACGACGGATCGACGTTGTCGTAGAAGCCGACGCGGTGGAAGCCCGACACCGAGTTGGCCTCGTAGACCCAGTGCTCGTCGGGGCAGCGCTCGCCTCGCACCGCGCCGATGTTGAGGACGAGCAGGGAGGTGTAGGGGTCGGCCTCCTCGTCGAGCTCGATGCTGGCCAGGGTGACCGCACGATCGAGGGGCACGGTCGAGATGGCGTGGTCGTACCGCACCTCGCGGCCGTCGGCCAGGCGGAGGATCCGCCGGGCGGCATCGATGCTCACGACCTCGGCGTCGTAGTGGATGTCGAGTCCGTCGGCGAGCTGGCGAGCCAGATGGTCGAGTCCTCCTTGTGGATAGGCGAAGGTGGCGTTGTACCCCGGTGAGGTGGTCGCCGACGGTGACGCGGGAGGTCGCGCTCCCCGCGACACCGCCGCCAGGTCGAGGGGGGACTTGTAGCCGTCCTGGGGGGCGACGACGTCGAAGAGCCCGTCGGTGTAGCGGCGGTTGAACGGGTCGAAGAACACGTTGGCGAGCGTGGGACCGAACGACCCCACGAGCCAGTCGCGCATGGTGCGCGGTGCCCGTGCTCCCTGCTGAGGGTCGACAGACCGGGCTCCTTCGGTGATCTCGGCCAGGGCTCGGCCGGCGAGGATCGGGCCGAGGGCGTGGAGGTTGTTCTGCAGCGGATAGGGGATGAGCTCGCTCGGGTCGTCGACGATCACCGCCGCCCGCCGCTCGTAGCGCTGGGTGGGCGTCAGGCGCTCGATGAACGCGAGGAGGTCAGGCTCACCTCCGAAGATCCAGTGTCCGCCGCCCAGTTCGAAGCGGTAGGCCTCGCCATCAGCCGGAGGTTCGACCAGCCGCTCCGTGGAGCCCGGACGAACGTAGTACGACGAGCAGATGCCCCCGGGCGACCTGGTCGCCTCGTAGATCGGCGCGCCCGATGCCCGGCCGGCGGCCAACCCGGTCATCCCGGCGCCGATGATGACCAGTGGCTCCCTGGCCCGGCTGGCCATCAGGGCCGCGGCGTCAGAACGCGATCGGGTCGGGGAACGCGTCCTCGACCAGCTCGCGATGGTTGAGGCACACCACGTCGGCGGGGTCCTCGCCCGACAGCATCAGCACCTTGCCGAGGTCGTGGCGGAGCGCGGCGAGGCCGGAGCGGGTCATCGTCCCGGTCGTCGACATCTGTCCCGTGCCCGTCAATTCCACCGCCGAAGTCTCTCACGGCGGGGCGCGACTCCAAAGCGCGTGCACTACCGTCGCCGGATGCTCGACCGAGAACCGCTGGCCCCGACGTTCGCCAATCGGGTGCGCAGCGACCTCATCACCGCCTCCTCGGAGGTCGTCCGCTGGAGCTGGACGAAGATCCGCTCCCTCGGTGCCATCGGCCCCCGATCCCGTGTGGCCCGGAGGTTCGGCTCCTTCGGCGACGGCAGCATCATCTGCTTCCCGGTCGCCAGCCTGGTCAACGAGTCAGCCATCCACCTCGGGTCCTCGACGGTGGTCAACGCCAATGTCACCCTGTCCGCCGGGTGGATGCTCGACCAGCCGGACCTCGCTCCCCGCATCGTCGCCATCGGCGATCGGTGCCTCATCGGCACCGGCAGCAGCATCGTCGGTCACCTGTCCGTCGAGATCGGCGACGACGTGTGGACCGGCCACGACGTGCACATCACCGACATGAACCACGGCTACGAGGACCCCGACCAGCCCATCTCGCGGCAGCACCAGCCCGAGGCCCCGGTGTCGATCGGGTCCGGCTCGTGGCTCGGGCACGGCGTGGTGGTGCTCCCCGGGGCCCAGATCGGCCGTCACGTCGTCGTCGGCGCGGGCAGCGTCGTGCGTGGGGTGCTGCCGGACAACTGCGTCGCGGTCGGCGTCCCCGCCCGGGTGATCCGCCGACTCGATCCCGAGCTCGGCTGGGTGCCCGTGTCCTGATCAGGGCTGGCTGATCAGAGGCTGCGGGGGAGCATGGCCTCGATGAGGTGCGGGCCGGGCTCGGCGAAGGCCTGGGCCAGGGCGACCACGAGCGCGTCGGCCGTCTCGACCCGGACGGCCGCCACGCCCATGCCCCCGGCGAGGGCGACGAAGTCGAGCTCCGGTCGCGAGATGTCGAGCATCGCCGCGGCCTTGGGCCCGACGCCGTCCTCCCCGGTCGCGCCCACCCGGCTGAGCTCCATGTCGAGGATGGCGTAGGCCCGGTTGGCCAAGATGATGGTGGTGACGTCGAGCCCTTCGCGGGCCTGGGTCCACAGCGCCTGCAGCGTGTACATGGCGCTGCCGTCGGCCTCGATCGACACCACTGGTCGGTCCGGGCAGGCGATGGCGGCCCCGGTGGCCAAGGGGAGCCCCATGCCGATGGCCCCGCCGCACAAGGTGAGCCAGTCGTGGCGCGGTGCTCCCGCGGTGTAGCCGGCGGCGAACAGCCCGGCCGTCTGGCCCTCGTCGGCGACGATGGCGTTGTCGGGCAGGAGCGCCCCGAGGGCCTGGCCCACGGCCTGCGCATCGAGGGCCCCCGTCGGGGGATCGGGCCGCTCGGCCGGGGAGAGGGTGGCTCCTCCGAGCGGCGCGTCGACGGCGTCGGCGAGGGACTCGAGGGCGGCGACGGCATCGTCGGACCCGGCGGCCAGCACGTGCACCCGGCACCCTTCGGGCACCAGGTCGCTGGCCTTGCCCGGGTAGGCGAAGAACGACACCGGTGACTTGGCGTCGACCAGCACCAGGTGGGCCAGGCCGTCGAGCTGCATGGCCGCGAACTCGGCGAGGTAGCCGAGGCGGTCGACCGCGGGGAGGCCGGCACCCCGCTCGAGCCGGGCCGGGAACGTCTCGGCCAGCAGCTTCGATCCGGTGGCGCCGGCGACGCGAGACGCGGCCACCAGCCCGCGCTCGCGCAGCACCGACCCACCGACGAACAGGGCCGCCGGCCCACCGCTGCGCAGCGCGGCAGCGGCGTCGGCGATGGTGGCGTCGGCCACCCGTTGGCGGGAGGGGGCGGTCACCGGCGCCGCCGGTTCGCCGGCCTCGAGCCAGGAGACGTCGGCCGGCAGCACGAGGGTGGCGATCTGGCCGGGCGGCCCGGAGGCGGCGGCCACGGCCTCGGCCGCATCATGGGCCACGGCCTCGGGGGTGGCCGAGGTCCGCAGCCACCCGGACACGTTGCGCGCCACCGTCTCGATGTCGGAATCGAGCGGTGCGTCGTACTGCTTGTGGTAGGTGGCCTGGTCCCCGACGATGTTCACCACGGGGGTCCGGGCCCGCTTGGCGTTGTGCAGGTTGGCCAGGCCGTTGCCGAGGCCCGAGCCCAGGTGGAGCAGCGTGGCGGCCGGCCTGTCGGCCATGCGCCCGTAGCCGTCGGCCGCGCCCGTGACGACACCCTCGAACAGGCCGAGCACGCCCCGCATATCGGGGACGGCGTCGAGGGCGGCCACGAAGTGCATCTCGGACGTGCCGGGGTTGGCGAAGCACACGTCGATGCCGCTGGCGACGAGCGTGCGGATGAGGGCCTGGGCGCCGTTCATGTGGAGGGTCCTGTTCGATCGGTCGGAGGGGCGGTGAAGATGGTGTCGGGATTGAGGATGCCGTTGGGGTCGAAGGCGGTCTTGATGCGGCCCATGAGCGCGAGCTTGGCCGGATCGGTGAGCTCCATGAAGTAGCGACGCTTCTCGGTGCCGATGCCGTGCTCACCCGAGATGGCGCCCCCGGCGGCCAGCCCGAGCTCGAAGAGCCCGTGGATCACCTGGGACCGCACCTCGGGGTCGGCCTGGAACACCGAGAGGTGGACGTTGCCATCACCAGCGTGGCCGCATCCGGCGATCCACGAGCCGGTGGCCGTCGCCAGCTCGGCGACCCGTTCCATGTAGTCCGGGATGCTGGCCCGGGGCACCACCACGTCGACGATGTCGTCGGCGCCGGCCGCCTTGGCCACCCAGAACGCCTTCTCCCGGGCCTCGATCAGCTGGGTGGCGGCGCCTGGCGGCAGGACGTACACGTCGATCGCACCCAACTCGGCGATGAGCTCGGCCAGCACCGCGGTGTCCTCGTCGAGGCGGTCGGCGTCGGTGCTCTCGAGCACGACCACGAGGTAGGCGAGGGCGGCCTCCCGCACCGGCTCTGGAATGCCGAGGTCGAGGCCCACCGATGCGGTCGCGGCCGCCATGGTGAGCAGGTCGATGTATTCGAGGATCAGCGGGCCGACGCCCGAGTCGACGATGCGGGGGATGGCCGCGGTGACCTGCCCGAGGGTGGCGAACGGCGCGAGCACGGTGGCCGCGTGGGCGGGCCTCGGGTAGAGCTTCAGGGTCGCCTCGGTGACCAGGGCGAGGGTGCCCTCCGATCCCACGATGAGCTGGGTGAGGTCGTAGCCGCTGGTGGCCTTCACGAACTTGCCCCCGCTGCGGATGACCTCGCCCGACGGCAGCACGGCCTCGAGCCCGAGCACCTGATGGCGGGTGACGCCGTACTTCACCGCCCGCATCCCGCCGGCGTTGGTGGCCACGTTGCCGCCGAGGCTGGCGCTGTTCTCACCCGGGAACACGGGGTAGACGAGCCCGTGCGCCGCGGTGATCTCGTCGAGCTGGGCCAGGGTGACCCCGGGCTGCACGACCGCCACGTGGTTCTCGGTGTCGATCTCGAGCACGGCATCCATCCGCTCGAACGACACGACGATGCCGCCGTGGGTCGGGATGCACGCCCCCGACAGCCCGGTGCCGCTGCCGCGGGCCGTAACCGCGATCCGGGCGTCGTCGGCGAGGCGCAGGATCGCCGCCACCTCCGCGGTCGTCGCCGGTCGCACGACGATGTCGGGCCGGGCCGGCTCGGCGGTCAGGGCCTCGTCGTGGGTGTAGTCGTCGCCGATGTCGTCGCCGGCGTGGACGTTGGCGCCTCCGACGAGTGCGATGAGCTCGGCGATCACGTCGGTGAGATCGCGGATGTCAGCCATGGGCTCGTCCCCCTCGAAGTCCGGTGGGCGAGTGTACGAGCGTCAGCCGAGCAGGGTCATGTGCTCCTGCCTTCTCATCGCTGTTAGGTAGGCCTACCTTGGCCGTGAGAAGCCCCCCAAAGCAGTGCAGGGGTGAACCGAACAGCGTGGGTCGGTACGTCGGGGGTGCTCAGGTGGTCGAGCGGTGCGGGACGACGAGCTGCTCGAGCTGGTCGAGGTTGGCCCGGACGATGGCGAGTCGCTGGTTGGACTCGGCGTCGGCGTACTGGATCTGGTTCGGCGTCGGCGCCGGCGGCCCGATGCGCAGCGTGCGAGAGGTGCGCAGGGCGCCGAGGTAGTCGGCGACGGCTTGGGCCAAGCCACCCAGCGCGGCGCGGGACGCGTCGTCGGGCGGACCGGAGCCCAGCACGGTCTGCACCTCGTTGGCCAGGGCCTGCGTGCGCTGCTCGATGGTGCCCCAGTGGGCGATCTCCTGTTGGGGATCGGCACCGGCCGGCCCCGAGGTGCCGAGGTCGACCACCGCCCGCCCGTCGTGCACGAGCGCATCGGCGCGGGCCCACCAGGCCGACCGCTCGGAACGCCGACGGAGGGCGACGATGAGCACGAGCACCAGCACCGCGGCGAGGGCGCCGATGGCGAGCCACGGCACGTCGGACTCGCCCGAGGCGATGGTGTCGCTGGGCAGCGAGGTGGTGGTCGTGCCGGCGGCCGCGGTCGTCGTCGTGGCCTTCTCGGTGGACGTGGTCGTCGCCGGCTTGGTCGTGGTCGTGGTGGCCGGGCGGGTCGTGGTGGTCGTGGGCGCGACGGTGGTGGACGTGGAGGAGGTGGACGTGGTCGACGTCGTCGGGCCGTCCCCGGTGGTGGTGGTGGTCCTGGCCGCGGTCGTGGTGGTCGTCCTGGCCGCCGTGGTCGTGGTGGTCTCCCGCGAGGCGGTCGTGCTGGTGGACCCCTCGGCCGAGGTGGTGGTCGACTGCCCGGGCAGCGCCGGCTTGTCGGTGCCGCTGCCACACCCGGCCACGAGGGCGAGGGCGATGCCGGCGGCGGCGACGGTGGCGGCCAGCCGGCGTGAGCGATGCGCGATGGTGGGTCCGGGACCGGCCACGGTGGGCTCCTCTGATGATCTGACGAGGGGTCAGCTAGTGGGTGCGTGCGGCTAGCGTGCGCTGCCGGACGGCGCCTCACACTAGGGGAGTAGGACATGGGGTCAGGGGCACACGAGGGGCAATCGACGGACGGGCCTGCCTATGCCGGTTTCGAGGGTCGAGTCGGGCGCACCTTCGCCGGCTCGGAGGGCTGGTGGCCCGACCGCACCGACCCGCCCGCCGGCGCTCCGAACGTCGTGCTGATGATGTGCGACGACCTGGGGTACGCCGATCTCGGCTGCTACGGGTCCGAGATCGCCACGCCCAACCTCGACCGGCTGGCCTCCGGCGGCCTGCGCTACACCAACTTCCACGCGGCCCCGATGTGCTCGCCGAGCCGGGCGTCGTTGCTCACCGGAGTCAACCACCACCTGGCCGGCTTCGGCACCGTGGCCCACCTCGATCCCGGCTTCCCGGGCTACGCCATGGAGCTGCCGGCCGACACGGTGACGCTGCCCGAGATCCTACGCGACCACGGCTACGCCACGATGATGGTCGGCAAGTGGCACCTGGCCAAGGACTCGGACTGCTCGGCGTCGGGGCCTCAGCACTCGTGGCCGTGCCAGCGCGGCTTCGACACCTTCTACGGCTTCCTCGACGCCTTCACCAACCTGCACCAGCCACACCGGTTGACCCACGACAACCACCAGGTGGAGACCGACCGGTACCCCGACGACTTCTACCTGACCGACGAGCTGACCGACCGGGCCATCTCGATGATCCGCGAGCGCAAGGCGTCGAACCCGGCCCAGCCCTTCTTCCTGTACTTCGCCCACGGAGCGGTGCACGCGCCGCTGCAGGCCAAGCGGGCCGACATCGAGCGCTACCGGGGCCGCTACGACGCCGGGTGGGACGAGTTGCGCCGGCAGCGCCATGCCCGCCAGCTCGAGCTGGGCCTCCTGCCCTCTGGCACGCCGCTGGCCCCCCGCAACACCGAGGCCAACCACGACGTCAAGCCGTGGGACGACCTGACCGACCGGGAGAAGGAGCTGTTCGCCCGGCACATGGAGGTCTACGCCGGCATGGTCGACAACATCGACCAGAACGTGGGCCGGCTGCTCGACGCGCTCGACCAGCTCGGGGAGCTCGACAACACGATCTTCCTGTTCACCTCCGACAATGGTGGGTCCCGCGAGGGCGAGGAGGTCGGCACCAGCTCGTACTACGTGCACCTGCTGCAGGGGGATGACGTCGACGCCGACCACGCCCGACTCGACCTGCTGGGTGGGCCGCAGACCACGCCGCACTACCCACGGGGCTGGGCCATGGCTTCGAACACGCCGTTCCGCCTCTACAAGATCAACACCCATGCCGGGGGCCACACCGTGCCCTTCATCGTCTCGTGGCCGTCGGGGTTGGGCGATGAGGCGGCGGGTCGGTTCCGTCGCCAGTACGGCCACCTCACCGACGTACTGCCGACCCTGTGCGAGCTCATCGGCATCGAGCCGCCGGTCGAGCGCGGGGGCGTGGCCCTGTTGCCCCGGGCCGGGGCCAGCTTCGCCTCGACGCTGGCCGACCCGTCGGCCACGAGTCGTCACACCACGACCGTCGAGGAGATGAACGGCCACCGCGGCTACTACGAGGACGGCTGGGAGATCGTCACGATCCACCAGCCCCTGACGCCCTTCGACGATGCGGAGTGGGAGCTCTACGACCTCACCGTCGACCCGATCGAGCTCGATGACCGCTCGCAGGCCGAACCCGAGCGGCGCCGTCGCCTGATCGAGGCGTGGGAGCGGGAGGCGTGGGCCAACCAGATCTACCCCCTGGACGAGGGCAGCTCGATCAAGTACCTGATCCGGCCCGGACGCAGCGAGATCTATCGCGAGCCGGTGACCATCGTCGCCGGCACCCCGACGCTCGAACGCTGGCGCTCGGTGCAGCTGATCTGGTTCCGCTCGGTGACGATCACCGCGTCCATCGACTTCCGCCCGGGCGACCAGGGGATGCTCGTGGCCCACGGCGACCAGGGGGGTGGGTACGCCCTGTACGTCCTCGACGACGAGCTCTGGTTCGTGCACAACGACGGCCGCGGCATGCTGCGCAAGGCCTCGGGAGGTCAGCTCGCCCCCGGCGCCCGTGAGGTCACGGTCACCCTCGATGCCGTGGGGGGCGGCACGTGGACGCTCGGCCTGTCGGTCGACGGCGAGCCGCGCACCGAGCTGGCCGGCATGCCGATGCTCTACGGCATGGCGCCCTTCGAGGGCATCGACGTCGGCATCGACCGTCGTTCGCCGGTGAGCTGGGAGATCTACGAGCAGTTCGGCCCCTTCGCCTACACCGGCACGCTGCGGTCGGTGGCCTACGTGCCGGGCCAGGACGCACCCGACTCGCCGGGCAACCTCATGGAGATCATCCGTCAGATGGGCGCGGCGTTCGAATAGCCGCGGCGCGTAACGGAATGCCGTACCGCGAGACGATGTTGAGGCCGGTACCCCACGCCTGCCGGTACCCCACGCCTGTTGGAGGCAACGTC
>Ga0302299_10002435_pt1 | contig 11382 bp, 1 predicted proteins | sample III_Fen_N3_4_FD_198795 | JGI IMG/M metagenome (GOLD analysis project Ga0302299, IMG submission 198795) | Peat permafrost microbial communities from Stordalen Mire near Abisko, Sweden - III_Fen_N3_4 | ecosystem: Environmental > Terrestrial > Soil > Wetlands > Permafrost | place: Sweden: Abisko...
AGCGGTTCGGCCTGGTGGGCCATTCGCTCGGCGGCGCGGTGTCGCTCGAGATGGCTCTGCGCCATGGCGACCGGGTGACTCGCCTGGCGGTGATAGACCCAGCGTGCTACCGGGTGAGCTGTCCATTCGGGTGGGCCACTCAGGCGCTGGCGGCCGTCACCGGAACGCGCTGGTTCGTAGACAAGGGGCTGCGGAGCGCGTTCTTCTCCCGTGAGCAGGTAGATGACGTGGTCATCGACGAGTACGCTCGGCTCCTCGATCGCCCCGGTCGGCTGGGCGTGCTGGGGGGCGTCTGCGAGAGCTTCTTCTCCGCAGAGTACGACCGGATGGTCCGGGACTACGGCGAGATGAAGCCCGCGACGCTCATCGTCTGGGGGGAGGAGGACACCTGGCACCCGCTCGACATGGGCAAGCGGCTCCGGGCTGCTATCCCGGGGTCTCGTCTGCAAGTGCTGCCCGGGGCGGGGCACAACTCCCACCAGGAGCGAGCCGAGCTCGCGAACCCGATCCTGATCCATTTCCTGCGAGGAGAGTAGGTTTCGGAATACCCGCACGGTTGAGCGGCCCAGCTACGGATCGTTCGATCTCGGCTCGTCAATTCTTTGACGGGGCGGCGCTGAGCTGGCGCGGCCTGGGCCGTTCGGCGATGTGGAGCTCCGAGACTTCGCCACCTCTACGCCCCGGCGCGGCTTCGTGACCCAATGGCTCGCCCGGGGGGCGGTGGTCCGGGAAGTGCAACCCAGTCCGTCGGCCGTCAGATCTGTGGCAGCGCCTCCTGGCGAGGCGGGCCGGGTCGGGCCGCGGCGTTGAGGAGCCCCCGGTGTCCATCAGCTCGATCGCATCCTTGAGCCCGAAGGAGATCGCGAGCCTCTCCACCACCGATCTCCAGTCGATCGCTCCGTCGGGCTTTTCGGCGCTGCTGGCCTCCCAGGTCCAGGCCTTGACCACCGCTCAGGTGGCGGCTCTCACCGCGGCGCAGGTCGCGGCGCTCACCACCACCGAGCTCCGCGCTCTGACCGCCCTTCAAGTGGGCGCCTTCACGAGCTCCCAGATCTCGGCGCTGGACGCGGACGACCTGGCGGCCCTCTCCACCTCCCAGCTCGCTCGGCTCAGCAGCTCGAACGTGGCCGCGCTGACGACGGACGACCTCACGGCGCTCACTGGGACGCAGCTCGCTGCGCTCACGCCCATCGCGATTCGAGGGCTCTCCGGCGACCAGGCTGCCGCCCTCTCGACGTCGCAGCTCGCTGGCCTCACCTCCTGGCAGCTCGGCGCCCTCTCCACCACCACTGTGGCTTCGCTCACTCCTGGCCAGATCTCGGCCTTGAGCGCGACCCAGCTCTCTGGATTCACCCGAGGTGAGCTCGCCGCCCTGGGCGATGCACAGCTGGCCGCCCTCTCCCCCTCCCAGTGGTCCGCCTTCACTCCGGCCCAGCTAACCGGGCTGCAGGCGGGCCAGGTGGCTTTGATCGATCCGGCCGATCTGGCCGCGCTCGCGCCGCGCCAGCTCGGGGGGCTCAGCACCAGCGCGGTGCAGGCCCTCTCCACCGCTCAGATCGCGGCGCTCTCCCTCGCCCAGCTCCAGGCCCTGACCGTGGCCCAGGTCGGCGCGCTGGCCGACACTCAGGTCTCGGCGCTCACCACCTCCGAGATCGCCGGCCTCACCACCTCTCAGATGAAGGGGCTCACCCGCACCGCCTGGGCGGCGCTCGACGGCGCCCAGATCGCGGCGCTCAGCGCGACCCAGCTCTCGGCGGCGAACCCGTCGGCGCTCCAGGGTCTCACTGGAGACCAGGTCGCGCTCTGGAGCACCTCGCAGGTGTCGGGGCTCTCGCGCGGCACCATCACCGGCCTCTCGGACGCGCAGGTCGAGGCCTTGACCACCACCCAGCTGGCGGCCTTCGGCGCGACGCAGCTGGCCGGGCTGGGGGCCGCTGACGTGGCGGGACTGGCCGCGAGCGACCTGGCGGTCCTCTCCGCCTCCCAGCTGGGCGCGATCACGCCGTCGGCGCTGCGCGGTCTCACCTCGGAGCAGCTCTCGAAGCTCACCACCAGCCAGCTCGCTGGGCTCACCGCCACCCAGCTCGCGCTCCTCACCACCAGCGCCGTCCAGGGGCTGACCGCGGACCAGCTCCCGGGCCTCACCACCACCCAGCTCCGCGGCCTGAGCAACCCGGCCATCGCGACGCTGAGTGACGTTCAGATCGCGGCCTTCACCACCACGCAGCTGGCGGCGCTCACCACCACTCAGGTCCGAGGGTTGACGGCGACGGACGTGGCCAGCCTCGGCCTGGGCGATCTGGCCGCGCTCAGCGCGACGCAGGTGGGGGCGCTCAGCGCAGCGGGGGTGCGCGGCCTCACCCGGGAGCAGGTGCTGGCGCTGACCACCACGCAAGTGGGAGGGCTGACTCGCTCCGAGCTGGGCGCCCTGGTCGATACCCAGCTCTCGGCGCTCTCGGCGGACCAGGTCCGGTCGCTCACGGTCACGGCCATGGTCGGGATCTCCTCGACCGGCCTCTCGGCCCTCTCTGCCGCTCAGCTCTCCAGCTTGAGCACCACCCAGCTCAGGTCGCTCGGCTTCGTGCAGCTCAAAGGGCTCACGGAAGCCCAGGCCGCGGGCCTGACCACGGACCAGCTCCGGGCCATGGCGACCACCCAGCTGGGAGCCTTCTCCGCCAGCGCGGTGGCCGCTCTCTCCAGCGGCCAGCTCGGCGCGCTCTCCCTGGCCCAGATCCGCGGCCTCAACAGTGCGTGCGTGAGCGACCTCCTGCTGCCGCAGTTCGCGCCGATGGCCACCACCCTCCTGGCCGCGCTCACCTCCACCCAGCTCCGCGGCCTCACCCACGACGACGTGGCCGAGCTCACCGCCGGGGAGCTGGCGGCGCTCTCCTCCAGCCAGCTCGCCGCGCTCACCACCTCGGCGATGCTGGGGCTCACTGAAGGGCAGGTCGCGGCGCTCACGACCACCCAGGTGAAGGGGCTCGCCCGCACCGAGCTGGCGGTCCTGGCGGCCACCCAGCTCGGCGCGTTGACCCCCGCTCAGCTCCAGGCTCTCACCACCACGGCCCTGCTCGGCCTGGGCACGACCTCGATCGGCGCGCTCTCCTCGACTCAGCTCGCCGCCCTCTCCAACGCTCAGCTCAACGCCCTCACGGCCGCACAGGTGAAGGGGCTGGGCGCGGCGCAGCTCGCCGGGCTCGCCACCTCCCAGGTCCGCGCCCTCTCGGCCACCCAGTTCGGCGCGCTCACCGCGACCGCCATCGGCGGCCTCTCCTCGGCTCAGCTGGCGGCCTTGGGCGCCACGCAGGTCCAGGGGCTCACCGCCGCGGGGATCGGCCAGCTCGACCCCTCGGTACTCGACGCGCTCACGGCGACCCAGCTCGCTTCCTTGACGCCCGGGGCCCTGCACGGACTGACCGGCGACCAGCTCGCCTCGCTCGGCGCGGGCCGGCTGGCGGCGCTCACCTCGAGCCAGCTCGCCGCGCTGGCCAGCACCGCCGCGCCGTCACTCACGGTCACTCAGCTGGCCGCCTTCTCCACCACCCAGCTCCAGGGGCTCGGGAGCGCCGCGCTGGGCGCCCTCTCGGACGTCCAGCTGGCCGCGCTCACCGCCGCCCAGGTGGCCTCGCTCGCCACCACCACCCTGGCCGGGCTGGGCTCGACCCGGATCGGCAGCCTCACCAGCGCGCAGCTGGCCGCGCTCTCCTCGACCCAGCTCAGCGGCCTCTCGACCTCCGCCCTGGCGGGGCTCGCGCCGGATCAGCTCGCCTCCCTGACGACCGCCCAGGTCCGGGGGCTGGCCGCCACCCAGCTCGCGAGCTTCACGGCCACGGCCGCCGACGCGCTGACCGGGCCCCAGCTGGCAGCCCTCTCCACGACCCAGCTCCGGGCGCTCGGCACCATCGCGCTCAGCGCCCTCGACGCCACGGCGATCGGCGAGCTGACCTCGACCCAGCTCGGTAGCCTGACCGCTGCACAGATCCGCGGGCTCGGAAGCGGCGACCTGGGCGAGCTGGGCACCACCGCGCTGCGCTCCCTCTCCTCGACGCAGCTGGCTGGGCTCAGCGCCGCGGCGCTGGCGGGCCTGACGCAGGACCAGGTGGCGACCCTCTCAACGACCCAGCTCCAGGGGCTGACGGTCACGGTCGCCGCAGCGCTGGCCGAGACGCAGCTCGCCGCCCTCTCGACGACCCAGCTCGCGGCGTTGACCACCACCGCCCTGAGCGGGCTGGGAACGACCTCCGTGGTCGCCCTGACTGCCACGCAGCTCGCCGCGCTCTCCTCGACCCAGATCGGAGGGCTGTCGGCGACGGCGGTGGGCGGCCTCACCGCCTCGCAGATCGCCGGGCTCACCACCACCCAGATCGGCGGCCTCCGGCCAGCGCAGCTCGCGGCCCTCTCCGCCACCGGCGCCGACGCCATGACGGTCGGGCAGATCCTGGCGCTCACCACCAGTCAGCTCCGGGCGTTGACCGGAACGGCGGTCGCCGCGCTCGACGAGACGACGGTGGGCGCCCTGGCCACCACCCAGGTGGCTGCACTCACCGTCACCCAGGTCCGCGCCCTGACCGCCACGGACTTGGCCGGGATGAGGCCGGCGGCGCTGGCGGCGTTCACCGAGACCCAGGTCAGCGCGCTCTCGACCTCGGCGCTCCAAGGGCTCTCGACGAGCCAGGTGTCGAGCCTCTCGACCTCGCAGCTCCGCGGGCTGGGGAGCACCGCCCTGGCGGCCCTGGCCGACGCGCAGGTGGGGGCCCTCTCGACGGGCCAGCTCGCGGCGCTCACCACCACGGCGGTCGGTGGCCTCACCGCGGGTGAGGTCTCTCTTCTCCGGCTGGACCAGCTGGCCGCGCTCTCCTCCAGCCAGGTCGGCGCGTTGGCGACCACCGCCTTCGCCGGCCTCACCCCCGCGCAGCTCGCCAGCCTCGGCGCGAGCCAGCTCAGGGGCCTGACCGCCGCGCAGATGGGACGGATCGGGGCGGCGGGCATCGACGCCCTCCAGACGGATCAGCTCCGGGCCCTCACCACCACCCAGCTCCAGGGGCTCGACGGCGCGGCGATCGAGGCACTCACCGCGGCTCAGATCGCCTCCTTGAGCTCCACTCAGCTCGCTGCGCTCAGCGCGGCGCAGCTCTCGGGCCTGACCGCCACCGCGATCGGCGAGCTGACCGCCTCGGAGCTGGCGGCCCTCACCTCGACTCAGCTCGGGGCGCTGAAGGTCAGCGGCCTGGGCGGGCTCTCCGAGGCGCAGATCTCGGGCCTCACCTCCTGGCAAGTGAGCGGGCTGACCGCGAGCTCGATCGCGGCGCTCGCCGACACCCAGCTCGGCGCGCTCTCGGCGACCCAGCTCGCGTCCTTGACGACCACCGCCTTGAGCGGGCTCGCCTCCACCCAGATCGGAGCCCTGGCCAACAGCCAGATCGCCGCGCTGGCGCCGGCGCAGGTCGCGGCCCTGGGGCTCGCGGTCGCTGGGATGTCGGCCGGCCAGCTGGGCGCGATCACTGGAACGCAGCTCGCGGCCGTCACCTCCACCCAGGTCGGCGCGCTCTCCACCGGTCAGGTGGGAGCGCTCGGCCCGGGCGCGCTCTCCCGCCTGACCACCTCGGCCATGGTTGGTCTGCGAGACACGCAGGCCGGAGCGCTCAGCCTCACGCAGCTCGCCGGCCTCTCCTCGAGCCAGGTGGCGGCGCTCTCGGCCAGCGCCGTCCGGGGCCTCACCGCCACCGAGGTGGCCGCGCTCGCTCCTACGCAGCTCGGAGCCCTGACCACCGCGCAGGTCGCGGCCTTCACCGACAGCCAGATCGCCGCCCTGACCACCACCGAGGTGGCCGGGCTGGCCCAGACGCAGCTCGGCGGTCTCTCCGCGACTCAGGTGGGAGATCTCTCCTCGGCCCAGCTGGCGGTGCTGGACGGCACACGGCTGGCGGCGATTGGCCCTGTCGGCGCGGGTGGCCTCACCTCGGCCCAGCTCGCCGCGCTCACGACCGCCCAGGTTTCGGCGCTGAGCACCACCCAGATCGGCGCGCTCGCTCCGGCCTCCCTGGCCGGACTCTCGCCGGCCGCGGTGCGCGCCCTCTCCACCCGGCAGACGGGCGCGCTGACCGCCGCCCAGGTCGCGGCGCTCTCCTCGGCGGAGGTCGCGACGCTCCAGCCCACGCAGCTCGCCGCACTGGCCACCGGCGCCGTGGCGGGGCTGACCGACACCCAGGCGGCGGCGTTAACGTCGAGCCAAGTCGCCGCGTTCTCGGCCAGCCAGGCCGCGGCCCTCACCGCCACCGCCGCCTCCGGGCTCGGGCTCGTTCAGCTGGCCGCGCTGGCGCCGGGCCAGATCGCCGCCTTGACCAGCGGCGCGCTGGGCGCGCTGTCGGCAGACCAGCTGGCCGCCCTCGGACCCGACCAGCTCGCTGCGCTCTTGCCCGCGCAGGTGACGGCCCTGTCAGCCAGCACCCTCGCCGACCTGCCGGACGAGACCCTGGCCGCGCTCGGGCCGGCTCAGCTCGCCGGGATGGGCTCCGTCCAGATCGCGGCACTCTCGCGGGAGCAACTCGCGGCGCTCCCGGCCGGAAGCCTGGCGGAGCTCACCGGCGCGCAGCTCGCGACGCTGACCAGCAGCCAGGTGGCGGCACTCTCGCCGGCCCAGCTGGCCGGCCTCTCCGCCGCTCAGCTCGCGTCCCTGTCGGCTGTGGCGATGCAGGGGCTCTCCAGCTCGGCGGTGACCGCCCTGACCGCCACCGAGCTCGCGGCCCTCACCGGCGCGCAGCTGAGCGGGCTCAACGCCGAGCAGGTGGCGCTCCTCGGGTCGGCGCAGCTTCGGCTCCTGCTCCCCTCCCAGCTCAACGGGCTGACCGCGACGGGGCTCGGAGCCCTGAGCGGAGCGCAGCTGCAGGCGCTCACCGTCACGCAGATCTCCGGCCTCACCGCCACCAGCCTCGGGGCGCTCGGCGGCGCTCAGCTGGCGGCCTTCACGCTGCCTCAGCTGGCTGCGCTCTCGTCGAGCCAGGTGGCCGCGCTCAGCACCGGCGCCGTCCGGGGGCTCAGTTCCACGGAGCTGAGCGCCCTGACCACCCGCCAGGTCGCTGGGCTCACCTCGATCCAGGTTGGGGCGCTCACGGTCGGTCAGCTCGGGAGCCTGGGCGACGGGCAGCTCGCAGCGCTCGCGGCCACCCAGCTCGCGGCGCTCCTCGACACCCAGATCAACGCGCTCTCCTCGGCGCAGCTGGCGGCCCTATCGTCCACTCAGCTGGCCGCGCTCTCCACTGCGGGGCTCACGGGCCTGACGGCCAACCAGCTGGCCGCGCTCTCGACGACGCAGCTTCGGCAGCTCAGCGCGACCGAGCTCGGAGCTTTGACTGCCAGTCAGTTCGCCCTCCTCTCGACCCAGCAGGTGGCGGCGCTCACCACCACCCAGACGGCCGCGCTCTCGGCCACCGCCATCTCCGGCCTGGGTCCCGCGCAGCTCGCCGCGCTCCAAGAGAGCCAGGTGGCCGCGCTGACGACCTCCCAGATCGGCGCGCTGAGCAGCACGGAGCTGACTGCGCTGGCCCCCACCCAGGTCGGCGCCCTGACCGCGGCGCAGATGGGCGCCTTGAGCACCATGGCGGTGCGCGGCCTCACCCCGACCGTGCTGGCCGCGCTCAGGTCGCAGCAGCTCACCGCGCTCACGCCGACCCAGCTCAGCGCCCTGACCACCACCCAGACCAGCGCGTTCTCGGCGACGCAGCTCGGCCTCCTGTCTGCCTCGGAGGTGAGCGGCCTCACCTCCGCTGCAGTCGCCGCGCTGGCGCCCACGCAGCTGGCTACGCTCTCTACCACGCAGCTCGCCGCCCTCTCGGCCACGGCAGTGAAGGGGCTCGGCCCGGACCAGCTCGCCGCGCTCTCGGCGGCTCAGTTCGGCGCGCTGAACGGCACGGAGCTATCGGCCTTCACCACCGCGCAGATCGCGGGGCTGCCCTCCACGCGGATCGCGGCGCTGGCCGACGCCCAGCTGGCCGGGCTCACCGCCACCTCCCTCGGGGTCCTCTCTCCGAGCCAGCTCACCGCGCTCTCCTCTACCCAGCTCGCTGGACTCTCGGCGGCGCAGGTGGGCGGGCTCGACTCGACCCAGGTAGCGGTCCTCTCCACGACGCAGCTCGGATCGCTGTCGCCGACGCAGGTCGGGGCCCTCTCCACGTCGGCGGTGCTCGGGCTGACCGCCTCGGAGTGGAGCGCCCTCACGGTCCGGCAGCTGGGGGCCCTCTCCTCCACCCAGCTCGGCGCCCTGGGCGTCGCGCAGGTGGGGGCGCTCTCGCCGGCGGTCCTGTCGTCCCTCTCCACCACCCAGGTCCGCGGGCTCGGCTCCACGGCCGTCGCCGCGCTCACCACCACGCAGGTCAACGCGCTCTACACCTCCCAGATCGCCGCCCTCGGCGCGACCGGGGCCGCCGGGCTAACCGCGGTGCAGCTCACTTCGCTCTCGGTCGATCGGCTGGCGGCTCTCACGTCCACCGCGCTCGGCGCCCTCGCGACAAGCACACTGGCCGGCCTCTCCGCCCAGGCGCTCCAGAGCCTCAGCGCGGCGCAGCTGGCCAGCCTCTCCAGCGCCGGCGTGGCCGCGCTCACGCCCACCACCGTGGCCAGCCTGACCACCACCCAGCTCGGCGCGTTCACCACCTCCGAGATCAGCGGCTTCACCTCGACCCAGGTCTCCGCTCTGACGTCGGCGCAGCTCTCGAGCCTCTCGGGGGCCCAGCTCGCCGCCCTGGCCACCACCGGCCTCCCCGGGCTCACCGCCTCGCAGGTCGCCACGCTGGCCAACAGCCAGATCGCCGCGCTCTCCGCAGCGCAGCTCGGTGCGCTCTCCGGGACCGCCATCTCCGGGCTCTCGAGCACTTCCCTGGCCGCGCTCACCACCACCCAGTTCGCCCAGCTCTCCGCCTCCGGGATCACCGGGCTCTCGGCGGAGAAGATCGCGGCCCTCACCGCCGATCAGGTGCGGCTCCTCACCTCGGAGGAGCTCTCCGGGCTGACCGGGACCCAGGTGAGCGCATTCACCACCGGTCAGGTGTCGGCCCTCGGCTCGACCCAGCTCGCTGCGCTCTCCTGGAGCGGGCTGGCTGGACTTCGCCCCAGCCAGGCGGCCGACCTGACGCTCACCCAGCTCGCCGGCATCGGCCCCTACCAGATCGGCGCGCTCTCCACCTCGGCCATCCAGAGCCTCTCGACCGCGCAGGTGGCGGCGCTCGACCCGCAGCAGATGGTCGGGCTGGTCCGGATGCAGCTCCGGGCGCTGGCGCCGGCGCAGGTGGCGGCCCTGAGCACCACCCAGATCAGCGCGCTGAGCGGCTCGCAGTTCGCGGCCATGACCTCGACCGAGTTCCAGGAGCTCTCGGCCGACCAGCTCTCCGCGCTGTCGGCGGAGCAGGTGGGCGCGCTGACCGGGACCCAGCTCGGCGCGCTCGGAGCGACCCAGCTCGGCCGGATCGCGCCCACCCAGCTGACCGCCATCACCACCACCACCATCGCCGCGATGCCGGTCTCCACCATCGAGCTCCTGCCCGCCAGCCTGCTGGCCGCGCTCGACGGGACGCAGATCGGCGCCTTCAGCCAGGAGCAGATCGACTTGTTGAGCCCCAGCCAGTTCGCCGGCCTCCAGCAGGCGCTGGCGTGAACCGTGCCCCTCTTGGCTTCCGGGCGAAGGCGCGGGATCCTTTCCCCCGGGCGTGAAGGGGGCCGAGCGAGGAGCGCATGGAAAAGGACATTCTCGCCTCAGCGTTGATCCGGTCCATGGCCCGCGACCTGCCGGTGCCGGACCTGGTCCGGACCACCGAGCTCCTCAAGCAGCAGGGGCAGCTCAAGGCGGTCGAGGCGCTCTACGCCGCCTGGATCCACCACAACTCCGACCACCCGCTGGCCTACGCGGTCCAGTTCAACTTCGCGGTGGTCCTGACCGACACCGGGGACCTGACCCGTGCGCGGGAGTGCCTGGAGCGGGCCATCGCGCAGAACCCCGACTTCATGCCGGCCTACGTCAACCTGGGGCGGGTCCACGAGCGGCAGGGGAACGTGGGGCTGGCGGTGGTGCAGTGGTCCGCGGCGCTGGCCCGGACCGCGGCGGTGAACGGCGCGGCGGTGGGGAACAAGACCACGCTCCTCAACCAGAGCGCGCGGGTGCTGGAGACCGCCAACCAGGACGACGCGGCCGAGACCGTGCTCCGGGACAGCCTGGAGCTGGACTGCCACCAGCGCGAGCCGATCCAGCACCTGGTCGCGCTCCGGCAGCGGCAGTGCAAGTGGCCGGTGCTGGTCCCCTCGGAGCGGATCGATCGGATCGCCTTGATGAAGGGCATGTCGCCCCTCTCGGCCGCGGCCTTCACCGACGACCCGCTGCTCCAGCTCGCCCTGGCCGCTCACTACGACGCGGCCGAGGTGGGCACGCCCAGCGGGGCCCTGAGCGCCTGGCCGCGGGCCATGGCGAGCGAGGGGCCGCTCCGGATCGGCTATCTCTCCTCGGACCTTCGGGAGCACGCGGTCGGCTACCTCATGACCGAGGTCTTCGCGCTTCACGATCGGCGCAAGGTGGAGGTCTTCGCGTACGACTGCGGCCCGGAGGCCAAGGACCCGCTCCGCGCTCACTTTCAGTCCACGGCCGATCACTGGACGTCCGTCACCGGGATGGACGACGCCGCGGCCGCCGCGAAGATGGCCGAGGATGGGATCCAGCTCCTCGTCGACCTGAACGGCTACACGCGCGAGGCGCGTCTCGGGCTGGTGGCGCTCCGGCCGGCGCCGGTGATCGTCAACTGGCTCGGCTATCCGGGGAGCATGGGGAGCCCGTACCACCACTTCCTGGTGGCGGACGACTGGATCATCCCCGAGGAGAGCGAGGTCTACTACTCGGAGGAGGTGCTGCGGCTGCCCTGTTACCAACCGTCGAATCGGAACCGCGAGGTCGCGGCGACGATGCCCACGCGCACCGAGGTGGGGCTCCCCGGGGAGGCGGTGGTCTACTGCTGCTTCAACGGATCCCACAAGCTCAACCGGTTCACCTTCGAGCGATGGCTTCAGGTGCTGGCGGAGGTGCCGGGGAGCGTGCTCTGGCTGCTCGGGAGCACCGAGGGGGCCAACGCGCGGCTGCGGGAGCACGCGGCGGGACGCGGGATCGCGCCGGAGCGGATCGTCTTCGCGGACAAGCGGCCCAACGCGGCCCACCTGGCCCGCTATCCCCTGGCCGACCTCTTCCTCGACACCGCGCCGTACGGCGCGCACACCACCGCCTCGGACGCGCTCTGGATGGGCGTGCCGGTCTTGACGCTGAGTGGCCGGTCCTTCGCGTCGCGGGTCTGTGGCAGCCTGGTGCGCGCGGCGGGGCTGCCGGAGCTGATCTGCACCTCCGCCGAGGAGTTC
>Ga0302299_10002436_pt1 | contig 11382 bp, 5 predicted proteins | sample III_Fen_N3_4_FD_198795 | JGI IMG/M metagenome (GOLD analysis project Ga0302299, IMG submission 198795) | Peat permafrost microbial communities from Stordalen Mire near Abisko, Sweden - III_Fen_N3_4 | ecosystem: Environmental > Terrestrial > Soil > Wetlands > Permafrost | place: Sweden: Abisko...
CAGTGGTGCACCCCGCCGGCCAGCATGACGTCGCATCGACCCGAGGCGAGCAGGTCGACGGCCTGCGACACCGCGATCAGCGAGCTCGCGCAGGCGGCATCGACCGTGTAGGCCGGGCCATGGAGGTCGAGGCGGTTGGCCACGCGTGAGGCCACCAGGTTGGGGACCAGGCCGATCGAGGTCTCGGGTCGGCTCGGTCCGAGCGCGTCCTGGAACGTGTGGCGGATCGCATCGAGTCGGGCGTCGTCGAGCTCCGGAGCGAGCTCGCGGAGGCACTCGACCAGTTGCTGCGAGGTGCGCACGCGCTGGTCGAGGCGGGCCAGCGCCGGGTTGATGTAGCCGCCGCGCCCGATGATGATCCCCGTGCGTCCGGCTCCATGGGGTCCCTCGGGGTAGCCGGCATCCTGCAGGGCGCGTTGGGCGGTGGCGAGGGCCAGCAGCTGCTCGGGCTCGGCCTCCTCGGCTGCGACCGGCATGATCCCGAACTCGGTGGGGTCGAACTCGATCGCCGCCGCGTCGATGAACCCGCCCCTGCTGCAGTAGAAGCGATCGGCACTGGTGGCCCCGGCCTCGAAGTACACCGGGTCGATCCGGTCCGCGGGCACCTCACCGATGGCATCGACGCCGTCGACGATGTTCTGCCAGAACGTCTCGACGTCGGGCGCGCCGGGGAAGACGGCGGCCATCCCGATGAGCGCGACCCGCGACCCCATGCTCAGCCGGCCGACGACGGGGTGAGGTCCGTGGTCGATCGGTGATCACCTGGCTGACGGGAGCCCGAGAGGTCGATCGTGGTGGCGGTTCCGGCCGGAGCCGCGCCGCCGACCAGCGCATCGATCGAGCCGGCGGTGAGCACCACCTGCGGATCGGGGAGCCCGTGCTCGATCTCGGCGATCAGGGCGTCGACCCCGTCGGACGGTTCGATCAGGCGCACCCCCCGCCGCTCGTACTCGCGGACGAGCTCGGGCGTGACCATGCCCGCGCCGGCCCAGGGCCCCCAGTCGATCGCCGCGACATGGCCGCCCCGACGCCCGACCGCATGGCGGGCCACCGCGTCGAGCACGTGGTTGGCGGCCGCGTAGTCGCACTGGCCGGTGTTGCCGAACACGCCCGACACCGAGGCGAAGAAGACGACGAAGCCGTCGTCGTCCACCGCATCGAGCAGTCGTGCCGTCGGTCCGACCTTGGTGTCGTAGACCCGACGGAAGGAGTCGACGCTCTTGTCGCGGATCAGCTTGTCCTCGCGGACACCGGCGGCGTGGACGATGCCGTCGATCGCCCCCCAGCGCGACCAGATCGCGGCGAGCGCATCACGCAGGCCGTCGTCGTCGTTGACGTCGACCGGCAGGTACATCGACTCGGCGGCGGAGCGTTCGAGCGCGATGAGCGTGGCGCGGATCTCGCGATCGGCCAGCACCCGGACCGCAGTCGCCTCGATCTCGGCGGGTCGGGTGAGCTCGCCCTGGTCGATCAGCACCTTGCGGACGGCCATGAGGTCCGCGGCCCCGGCGAACTGGGCCGGCTCGTCGTCGGGTGCGGGCGATCGACCGAGAACGGCGATACGGCACCCGAACCGCTCGGCCAGCGCGATCGCGGCGAGCGCACCGATGCCGCGGGCACCGCCGGTGACCGCGACGACCGACTGAGGGCCGAGGGGCTTCATCGGTCGGCGACCGGCGTCGTCGATCGGGGCGGGCACGATCACCACCTGGCTGCGGCCGGCCGGTGTGCACGTGACGACCGTCGGCGCCAGGCTGCGACGGAGCTCGGTGACCACCCAGCGAGCCATCCGCTCGGCGCCGGACTGGCGGTCGACCTCGACCACCCGGCTGAGCACGCCGGTGTGCTCTCGTGCGGCGGTGCGCACCAGGGCCCGGGCCGCGGCCGCGCTCTCGACCTCGTGGCCATCGGCGTCGGCCGTGACGACCAGGTACTCGGAGGCCCCCGCGCCACAGGTCCGCTGCAGGCGTTCGAACAGCGACGTCACCGCCGGCCGGCCGCTGCTGGTGAGCAGGCCGACATCGATGACGATCGCCGCATCGAGGGTCACGTCGTCGCTCGGGGCGGTGACGTCGACGACGGCTCCCGTGTCGAGGAGCACCTCTCGGAGCTCGGTGATGAAGGGCGAGGCCGTGCTCTCCCGGTCGAGGGCGATGACGATGCGACGGCCGCGCAGCGAGCGGTCCTCCTGGGCGAAGGCCAGCGGCACCGACTTGGGCACCGACCGGGTGAGCCCCACGTCCTGGGTCTCGGTGAGGGCGACGTGCTCCTCGTGCGAGGTCGTGGGCGACACCGACGCGGCCGGAGCCTGCGCCGCCGGCTGCTCGGCGCGGTGCCCGTCGATCCACTCGACGATGCCGCGCAGGGTCTTGATGAGGGCCAGCTCCTCGACGACGCTGTCATCGACCCCGGTCTCATCCATGCTCGGCAGGCCGACCTCGTCGGAGAGGTCGCCGATGATCTCGATCCGCTTGATCGAGTCGATGCTGAGCTCGGCCTCGAGGTCGAGATCGGGATCGAGCATCTCGGCCGGGTACCCGGTGCGGTCGCTCACCACCCGGATGACCAGGGCGAGCAGGGCCTCGGGACTGAGGGCGCTCGCGACCGGGGCCGGGGTCGCTTCGGGTGGGGGAGCGGCGGCGATCACCACGGCGGGAGCGGACGTCGCCGTGGCGGGGCTGGCCACGGGGGCCGCGCTGAGGGCCGCGGCCGGGGGCGCCGCGCCGAGGAAGGCGAGCATGACGTCGCGCTGGGACGACACGAGATCCTGCATGCCGGTGAGGAACGTGTTCACCACCGCGTCTCGGTCGATGGCTGGCGCGGCACCCGCAGCCGCTGCAGCCCCTATGGCAGCGACCGGTGCGCCGGTCGAGGCTCCGACCGCCAACGGCTCGAAGCGGTCGGCGGGCAGGAGCGCGCCGTCGACCACGTCGCCCTGGCGGGTGCGCACGAGGTGCCCGTTGAGCAGGAACGGGGCCGGCGACGGGGCAGCACCGACATCGATGACCTTGGCGTCGCGGCCGTCGTACAGGGCTCCCGCGTCGACGTCGACACCGGCGGCGGCCAGCTCGGCCAGGGCCAGCAGGAACCGGCGGATGCCGTGATCGCCGGACACGTCGGTCGCCACCGCCACATGGGGTCGGTCGGCCAGGATGCGATCGACGAGCTGGGTCAGCACCCGACCGGGGCCGGCCTCCACGAAGACCCGGTGGCCGGCGTCGTACATCGCCTCGATCTGCTGGCGGAAGGCGACCGGCGCGGAGACCTGGCCGGCGAGCAGCGACCGGATGCCCGCAGGATCGGTCGGGTAGGACCGAGCTGTGAGGTTCGACCAAGGCGTGGCGCCACTGGGGGCGCGGACCTCGATCTGGTCGAGGGCCGTCGCCAGGTCATCGGTGGCCTGGGCCAGCCCGGGCGTGTGGAAGGCGCAGGCCACGGCGATCTGCTTGGCCGCGAGGCCCTCGCCGGAGAGTCGGCCGATCGCGGCCTCGATCTCCGCCGTCGGGCCGGAGATGACGCATTGGTCGGGTGCGTTGTCGTTGGCCACGATGACCGCGGGATGGTCCGCCAGCAGCGGGCGCACGGACTCGGCCGAGCCGCGCACGGCGGCCATCGTGCCGGGGTCGTCGCCAGCGGCGGACAGGATGGCGTCGGCCCGGGCCGCGCTCAGCTCGATGGCGTCCTCGGCCCGGATCACGCCGGCCGAGGCCAGCGCCGCGAGCTCCCCGTAGCTGTGGCCGGCGACCGCGTCGGGCTCCACGCCACAGGCCCCGAGCAGCGCGGCCATGGACAGGTCGGCCATGCCGAGGGCCGGTTGCGCGATGCGGGTGTCGGTCATGGCCCGTGTCTGCTCCTTGCGCCGGTCGCCGAAGGCAGCGGGTGGGAACATCACGTCCACCCAGTCGGCCCGCCCCATGCGCAGGAACCGTCGCATCAGGGGGAACGCCACGAAGAGGTCGGCCAGCATGTTGACGCGCTGGCTGCCCTGGCCCGGGAAGAGGAACGCCACCGATCCCTGCGGGGTGGCATCGGTCGACGCGAACCCCCCGGCCGGGTCGGTTCCGTCGGCGTGGGCGGTGATCTTGACGGCGAGGTCGTCGAGGTCGTCGGCGACGAAGGCCCACCGCACCGGGCCTCGGCCCAGGTGGTGCACGGTGCGGGCCAGATCGCGCAGGCGCCACGGTCGACCGCCGCGGTCGTTGGCCTCGACCAGGTTGGCGAGCTCGGCGAGGTGGGCCGCGGCCCGGTCGCTCTCACCGCGGATGACGAAGAGCTCGGCCGGCCAGTGGTCGACGCCCGCCACCGCGTCGTCCTCGTCGGCGTACGAGGTGATCACCGCGTGGAAGTTGGCGCCGCCGAACCCGAAGGCGCTGATGCCGGCGCGACGCTCGGTCGCCAACCACGGACGGGGCGAACGGTAGAACGCGAACGGGCTCGTCTTCTCGTCGAAGGCGTCGTTCGGGGAGCTGATGTTCAGCGTCGGGGGCAGGACACCGCGGTGGACCGCGTGGACCGCCTTGATGAGCCCGGCGATGCCGGCCGCGCACTTGGTGTGCCCGATCTGGGACTTGACCGACCCGAGCGCGCACGAGGCCTCCGTCGCGCCGGCGTCCTCGAACACCTCGGTGAGCGTCGCCAGCTCGGTGCGGTCGCCGACGACGGTGCCGGTGCCGTGGGCCTCGATCAGCCCGACCGTCGCCGGGGACACGCCCGCCTGGGCGTAGGCCCGATCGAGCGCCAGCCGCTGGCCTTCCTTGCGGGGGGCGGTCAGTCCGAGGCTGCGCCCGTCGCTCGACGCGGCCACCGCCTCGATGACCGCGAGGATCCGATCGCCGTCGCGCTCGGCGTCGGCCAGTCGCTTCAACACGATGCAGCCGACGCCCTCACCCAGCGCGATGCCGTCGGCGTCGTCGTCGAAGCTGCGGCAGCGACCGGTGGGCGAGAGCGCGTGGACACCGGCGAACAGCAGGTAGTCGTAGATGCCGTTGTGCAGATCGGCGCCGCCGCACAGCACCATGTCGGCCGCGTCGGTGCTGAGCTCCTTGCACGCCGCGCTCAACGCGGCGAGCGAAGCGCCGCAGGCCGCGTCGACGGTGTAGTTGGCGCCGCCCAGGTTCAGCCGGTTGGCGATGCGGCCGGCGATGACGTTGGCGAGAACGCCCGGGAACGAGTCCTCGGTGAGCTCGGGCAGCGTGGCCGCCAGCTCCTCGGGGATCTGGCCCAGGTACTGGGGGAGCATCGAGCGGAACGAGTAGGCGTTGGCCAGGTCGCTGCCCGACTCGGCGCCGAACACCACCGCGGCACGCTCGCGGTCGAACTCGCGGACGGCGTAGCCGGCATCGGCCAGCGCGGCCGACGCGACCTCGAGGCTCAGCAGCTGATCGGAGCCGATGGCCGCGATCGAACGCGGGGGGATGCCGTAGCTGGTGGGGTCGAAGGCGATGTCGGGCAGGAAGCCGCCCCACTTCGACGGCACCTTGTCGGGCGCGCCGTCGGCGGCCGCGACCGGGTCGTAGTACCGGTCAGCGTCCCAACGCTCGCGGGGCACCTCGGTGATGTTGTCGACGTTGCCGAGGATGTTGGCCCAGTAGCGGTCGAGGTCCTCGGCTCCGGGGAAGAACCCCGCCATGCCGATCACCGCGATCTGCAGCGGCTTGCCCGTCTGGACGACGGGATCGGTGGTCGGACGGGTGGCCTCGAGCAGGGCCGAGGAGCCCTCGCTCACGTCGCAGTGCAGCTCGGCGATCGAGGTGAGCTCGCTCCGCAGCGCCGCCACCTGTCCGATCATGAACATGCCGTCGGTGGCCTGACGGGCCGCGTCGACCTCGACGAGGCGGTCGCCCTCGCGGACCAGGCCCTTGGCCGCGATGCGCAGGCGGCCGAGGTTCAGCTGCTCGAGCTCCTCCCACATGTCGCCGGGTGCGACCCCCGCGGCCTGCAGCCGGCGCTGCTCCTCGCGGAAGCGCTCGACGTACTCGCTGTCCACGCAACGGGTGGCGTGGCCGGGAGCGGTCTCGAGCAGCACCGTCTCGCCGGCGGCGAGCACCTCTTGCTGGAAGGTCGGTGTGATCGCCCGGGTCGCGACGGCCTCGGCGGTGAAGGCATAGGCCGTTCCCATGAGCACACCGACCGCGGCACCACGCTCGGCGAGGGGTGCGGCGAGGGCCCCGGCCATGGCCGCCGAGCGGGCGTCGTGGATCCCTCCTGCGAACAGGACGTGGACGTCGGCGAGGTCGCGCTCGGCGAGCAGCCGCTCGGTCTGCGCCTGCCAGAGGGCGAAGCTCGACCGGGGCCCGACATGGCCACCGCACTCGCTGCCCTCGAACACGAAGCGGCGCGAGCCGTCCTTGAGGAAGCGGTCGAGCAGGCCGGGGGACGGCACGTGGAGGTAGGTGACGATGCCCTCGGCCTCGAGCGGTGCCGCCTGCGACGGGCGACCTCCGGCGATGAGGGCGATCGGGGGCCGCACCTCGCGCACCACCGCCAGCTGCTCGTCGCGCAGCTCGGGCGGGACGAAGCCGAGGATGCCCACTCCCCACGGGCGATCGCCGAGGAGGTCGGCGGTCTCGGCGAGCAGCGTGGCGACCTCGTGGCCCGGCAGCAGCGACAGCGCGAGGAACGGGAGGCCACCGCCGTCGGCCACCGACGCCGCGAACGCGGCCTGATCGCTCACCCGGGTCATCGGTCCCTGGGCGATGGGGTAGCGGGTGCCCCATCGCGAGGCGACGCCGCGGTCGGGCGCGAAGGGCGGCTCGCGCCGGGCGGCCGCCAGGCTGTCGTCGATCGAACGACGGAGGCCCTGGACGATGCCGCCGGCGGTGACGAAGCGGCGGGCCAGCGAGGCCGCGAACGCGCCGTCCTGGCCGACGGGGAGCAACTGGGTGCGCAGGTCATCGGCGCCGAGACGGCCCGCGACCTCGGCGGCGGGGGTGCCGGCGTCGGGCAGCGGCGGCAGATCGGGTCGGTGGTAGACCCGGTGACCGCCGACCAGCACGGTCTCGCTGCCGTCCATCGCCCCGATGGCGAAGCGGACGTCCTCGCTCAGGCCGCACTCGCGGGCCAGCGCCAGCTGCGCGTCGATCACCACGCCCGCCGCGCCGCCCGCCATCGCCGCCGCGGCCGTGTGGAGGCTGATGCCGCCCTTCACCCACACCGGCACCGCGGACAGCGGGATCACCCGCTGGGCCAGCACGAAGGCGGTCTCCGGCCCGACCCGACCGCCGCTCTCGGAGCCCTTCGAGATGAGGCCGTCGGCGCCGGCATCGAGAGCAGCGCGAGCCTCCGGCACCGAGGTCACCTCGGCCCACGCCCGACGGCCCCCGGCGCGAATCGTCGTGATCGCCGACGCCGCGTGCTCGGGCATGACCGCGACCACGACGGTGTCCACCGCGGTTGGGAGCTCGAGCTGCTCGAGTTGCCCCGCCATCGCCGCATCGCTGACCCGGATCGCGAAGGTGCCGGGCACCCGCGAGGCGGCGTGCCGGATCTCGGTCGTGGCCCGGGTCGCGTCGTCTCCGACATCGAGCACTGCGTAGCCGCCACCGCGGCCGACTGCCCCGGCCAGTGCGCCATCGGGGAGCGAAGCGGGGCTCATCCCGATGATCAGCTCTCGGTCGGCGGCACTCGCCATGGCTGTTCCTCCTCTTGAGGCGGACATCGCCGAACACGAGGTTCGATGCCGTCCGATCGCATGACCAGGCACGACCCGGGCCACCCTCATCCGCTCCGCACGCGACCGTCAGACGTCCCGACGGGTCGAGCCAACCATGCAGGGCGACGGGGTCGGGGGGATCCCTGGAACATCGCTCTGCGCAATCTTGACAGCGCCAGTGTCATTCTCGCTGTGACCGATGTCAACCGCCGTTGACTGAATTTTGCTTCAGGCCTCGGTCGCCTCGGTCGCCACGCCGGCGGGGTAGCTGCCGGTGGCGGCCTTCCACGCCTCGGCCGTCACCCGTCGGGCCAGGACATGGCTGACGGCGACCGCCGCACCCGACGCGAGGGCCCAACGGACGCTTGCCGCCCGGTCGGAGCCGGGGGCACCGGGTTGCCTCGGCGGCTCGTCGCCGCGCACGAGCCGCCAGACCCTGGCCACCATCCAGACGGTGATCTCGCTCGCCACCAGCCCCGTCGCGAGCGTCAGCAATCGCCAGAGCATCTGGTCGGGGTTGGAGCGTTGCGGTGCGGTCATGTCGACTCCTCGGCGGTGCTGGCCGCCAGATCATCGCACGGCCGATCCGACGCCCCTGCTCGCACGTGGAAAGGCCCGCGCATGGAAAGGCCCGCGCATGGAAAGGTAGGGCGATCTCGTCCGCGTCCACGTACCAGGAGAACCGACATGAAGAAGCTCTCGATCGCCGTTGTGGCCCTGGCGTTGCTGTTCGGCGTGCTGGCGGGCTGCAGCTCGGCCCAGAAGTCGGCGGCCAAGGCCAAGGTGACCGATGCGGCGAAGGGGCCGGTGTGCACGGCCATCGCGACGGCCGAGACCAAGCTGGCCAACGCCAAGGACGAGTCGGCCGACCAGCTGCAGGAGGCGCAGTCGAAGGCCGTGGCCGCCAAGGCGGCGATCACCGCGCTGGGCGACCAGGTGCCGGCCGCGCTCAGCACGCAGGTCGACCAGGCCACGCAGCAGTTCAGCGACGCCATCGACAACGCCAAGACGAACGCCACCGATGTGACCAGCAACGCCACCGAGGCCAAGACGAAGGTGCAGACCGCGGCGGCCAACCTCTCGAGCAAGCTCGACGAGGTCAAGACCCAGCTCGGCTGCTAGCTCGTCACCCAGGGTCGGGGTCGTCGTCAGCGTCGTCGACGGACCGGAACGCGTCTCGCACCCGCAGCTCGCGGGTGGGTGCGGGCCGTGACGGGAGCGCTCCCTCGACGAGGAGCTCGGGGTCCGAGCCGCGGATGAGCCGTCCGAGGGGTCCGGGATCCTCGGCGAAGACCGGGCCGCCGCAGGCCCCGACGAAGATGCAGATCGCCGCGCCGGAGAACCACGTGACCAGGGCGAGCGACACCCCGATGAACCCGAACTGCGACTGGTTTTCGCTGACGACGTTGGGCATCCAGATGTTCGCCGACACCGCGTAGCCCGACGTGGCGACGCCGGTGATGATCGCGGTCGGGAGCAGCACCCGCCATCGCACCTGACCGGCCAGCATCAGCCAGGCGGTGAACCACCACCCCCCGGTCGACAGGAGCAGGGCCGCCACCGCGAACAGCCCGATGCCCGGCCCGCTGCCGAGCACCTCCCGGAGCCCGCCCATCAGCGCCATGTACACCAGCAGCCCGACCAGCCAGATCGGGCCGCGCGTGTAGGCACCGCCCTTCTTGGCCGGCGGCCGCCGCCAGGCCCGCAGGTAGACCCGCTGGAGGGCGGTGGTGAACGAGGTGGCGTAGAAGAACGTCAACAGCAGGCCGAGGATGCCGGTGGCCCGGCGGATGTCCTCGCTCGATGCGAAGGCCTCTTTCGCCAGGTTCAACGAGGCTCCCCGCACGCCCAGCCGACTGGTCAGGGTGGTGAGGATCGAGTTTCGGATGTGGGGGGGCATGAAGGCGGCGACGACGATGATCAGCGGGAAGAACGACACGAACGCCTTGCCGGCCAGCGCCACGCTGCGATCGACGAACTCCGTCTCCAGCATCCGCTCCCACACCCGCCACAGCAGTCGGTCCTGTGCCCAGTCGCGGGTGGCGTCGATGCGGTCGCGCGTGGCGGCGATCGCCGATTGGAGGTGCCCGCGTTCATTCGCCATGGTGTGGTCCGTCTTCGATCGAGGGAGGCAGGTCGCTGCGATCGTAGGGGCAGGCGCCGAAGGTGCCGCATCGGAGCGGCCTGGGTCGTGGTGAGCAGTCACCTTGGTCGATGTTCGCGTCGCTGGCTACCGTCTGGCGCCATGACCGAGCGCCCCTTTCCTCACCCGACGGACGACCGGTTGCTCGGCCTCCGGGTCGTCGCCGACGACCCCACCGTCGTTCGGTTCACCCTGGAGCCGAAGTTGTGCCGCGGCGACGGTGCCCTGTTCGGGGGCACGGCGCTGGCGGCCGCGATGGCGTGCTTCGAGCTGGCGGCGTCGCGTCCCTCGCTCTGGGCGACGGTGCAGTTCATCGGCATCGCCACCCAGGGCGAGGAGCTCGAGTGCCGCGTCGACGTCGTGGCCCGGGGCAACCACGTCGATCAGCTGCAGCTCACTGCGACGGTCGGTGAGCGACTCGTGTTCTCTGCGGTCGGATCGACGGCGACCCGGCGCGCCGACGGCATCCACGGCCAGGCCCGCACCATGCCGGCCGTGGTGTCACCCGACGCATGCGACTCCATCCCCATGGGGCCGCCCAGCGAGTCGGAGCCGGCCGGTCACCACCTCGTGAGCGAGTTCCGCGAGGTCGTGCCGATCGACGGCGCGACCCCGGGCCAGCTGGTGATGTGGGCTCGCCTGACCGGCGAGGTGGAGACGTCGGCCGCCAAGTTGGCCTTCCTCGCCGACATGGTGCCCATCGCCATCTGTCGGGCCGCCGGGGTGCAGGGAGCCGGCACCAGCCTCGACAACTCGCTTCGAGTCGGCCGCCTCGTCGACACCGAATGGATCCTGGTCGAGCTCGAGGCGCACGGCGCGAGTGGCGGGTACGGCTACGGCATCTCGCACATGTGGGCGCCGGACGGAACCCTCATGGCCACCGGCTCGCAGTCGGCCAAGCTCTTCAGCTTCGACACGTTCCGCCAGCGCCTGAGCGCGCGGGCCGGCGGGTCCTGACCCGGCCGGTCGGGCTCAGCGCGGGGTGCGGGTGGTCGCGATGGCCGCGGCCGCTTCGCCGAGCGCGAGGAAGAGCGCGGTGGCGTCGTCGATCAGTTGCGTGCGGGTCGACTCAACCCGGCCCTCGAGCCACGCCACGATCAGCTCGCTGAGCCCACCGACGAGGATCGACGCGGCGAGCGCGCCGATGTGCTCGCCCTCGGGTGGGGCCCCGTCGCGGTCGTTGGCGTAGGCCTGCACGAAGCTCACCACCGCGTGGCCGGTATCGATGCGCCGACGGTTGAGGGCCTCGTTGCCGAGCGCCTCGACGTAGAGGATGCGGGCCCGGCGCCGGTCGTCGTCGATGAACCCGACGGTGCCTTCGAGCACGGCGCGGAGTTGGGACGCGGGATCGGGAGCGGCTGAGCCGAGGGCACCGAGCACCAGGGCCGCCAGCTCCTCGACGACGCGGTCGTACACCGCCACCACGAGGGCATCGAGGTCGTCGAAGCTCTCGTAGAAGTAACGGGGGTTGAGCTTGGCCCCCTGGCACACGGCCCGCACCGACGTGCCGGACCAGCCCTCGGTGCCGAGCAGGTCGAAGGCGGTGTCCATGAGGAGGGCCCGGCGCTCGGTGCGCCGGTCCTCGGGC
>Ga0302299_10002438_pt1 | contig 11374 bp, 6 predicted proteins | sample III_Fen_N3_4_FD_198795 | JGI IMG/M metagenome (GOLD analysis project Ga0302299, IMG submission 198795) | Peat permafrost microbial communities from Stordalen Mire near Abisko, Sweden - III_Fen_N3_4 | ecosystem: Environmental > Terrestrial > Soil > Wetlands > Permafrost | place: Sweden: Abisko...
GTCCGTCGAGATCCCGCTGTTCGACAAGCTGGACCACCACTTCGTGCGCTGCGGGGACTGCGGCCTCGAGCGGATCTCGCCGCAGCCGAGCGACGCCACCCTCGCGAAGATCTACGGCGCGCACTACTACGACTCGTGGGGCCTGCACGACAACGAGCAGACCGTCGCGAACCTCAAGAAGCGCACGTTCGAGTACGTGCTCGGCAAGCTGCCGGCGCCGGCGCCGGGCACCAAGCTGCTCGACTGCGGCGCCGCCACCGGCTTTCTGCTCGAGGTCGCGCGCGACCGCGGGTACGATCCGTATGGCCTCGAGCTGTCCGAGTTCGGCGCCGGCGAGATCGCCGCCAAGTTCGGCGCCGATCACGTGTCGTGCGGTGAGCTGCAGCACGCCGCGTTCCCCGGTGTCCAGCCCGGTGAGTTCCGCGCGATCACGATGTGCGACTACATCGAGCACGTACGCGATCCTCGCCACACGCTGGCGCTGGCGCGCAGCTGGCTCGGCACCGGCGGCACGCTCGCGATCACCACGCCCGACGCGGGCTCGCCGTCGCGCCGCGTGCTCGGCACCGGCTGGACCCACTACAAGATCGAGCACCTGTTCTACTTCAACAAGCGCAACCTCGAGCGCCTGCTCGAGGACGTCGGGTTCTCGTCGGTGCGGTTCTACCCGCTGTGGAAGTCGCTGACGCTCGACTACATCGGCCATCAGTTCGAGGTCTATCCGCACCCCGCGCTGACCCCGGTGGCGCGCGCGCTGCGCCGGATGCCGGAGCGGCTGCGCGCGTTCCCGCTGCCGTTAACCACCGGCGAGCTGCTCGCGGTCGCCCGGGCCTGACCGAGCCTTCCGCCGCTGTGGCTCTGCCCTGCGCGGCTCGTCGTCGACACCGCAGGCCTCGGCGTCGAGGCGCTCCTCGGGGTCAGTTCCCGGGTCGCTCGGGCGGGCAGGGCGAGCTGATCTCGAGCCGGTGGAGCCGGACCGCGTCGTGCCGCGCCGTGCTCGCGAACTCGAGCTCGAGCTCCTGGAACCCGTCCGGCCGCAGCGCCGCCGCGGGCACGTCGAGCTCCATCCGCATGATCGTGGGCTTCTGCGGGTCGACGCCCGGGAGCTCCTGGCTCGGGATCGGCTGGCTGCCGAGTGCGTGGCCGTTCATCCGCGCCGTCAAGGTCTGCGGCGCGGGCGACGATACGTCAAGCGCGAGGTGAACCGCGCGGTCCGCCGGCAGGCGCAGCAGCACGCTGCTCGTGTGGATCGGCGGGCCGACCGCAGCGTCGGCGTTGCCCTGCAGCGTGAACACGAGCCTGGCCGGCTGGCGCACGTGGAGCCAGGCGTAGCCGGGTAGGCCGCCGGCGCTCGCGACCCGCGGCGAGATGCCCCGCAGCTTGAACGGCTCGGAGGCCGCGGTCTCGAAGTCGAGCGCGCTCGGCGTGACCGCGGGCAGGTGAGCGCGCTGGTACGCGTCGAGCTCCGCGAGGCTGACCGAGCGAACGATCATCTCGCTCGACTCGTGGACCACGCGGCCGATGCCGTCGAGGGCTCGCTCGATCTGCTGGTCGTACGCGTCGAGCCGCTTGCCCCAGGTCGACCGGTAGTAGTCCGGGCGCGCGATCCACGACGCCTGACGCTCTCCGCCCAGATCCCCGAACATGCCCTTGTCGTACATGTGCAGGCGCATGTGGCGAAGCTGCACGATCGTGAGCGGAGAGTCGGCGCCGTAGAGCTCGAAGGTCTCGCGCAGGGCGACCGGCGCCGGGTCGAGGCCGACCAGGTGGCGGTTCCACAGCAAGCGGGCCGGTGCGTCGACGAACATGTTGGTCAGCACGAAGCGGTGGTGATCGGGCTCGAGCGCGCGGACGACCGCCGCGACATCCGCCGGCTGGAGGAACGCCTTGTTGAACAGGTGGAGCCCCCAGGCCTGCCAGCCCACGTACACGATCACCAGCGCGCTCGCGACCGCCGGTGACCGCTGCCACACCGTCTTGACCAGCAGCGCGATCGCGACCGCGGCGAACGGCAGCACCAGCAAGAGCGGGTGGTACTGGGTCACCACGAGCTGCGAGAACACGAGCAGGAACGGCAGCGCCGCACCCAGCCAGATCAGCGGGTGGAGCGCCATCAGCGGCCGGCGCCCGCGCACGACGTCGGCCACCCCGATCAGCTGGGCGAGGAGCGCCGCGAACACCAGGGGCGAGTCGAACCGCCACAGCCGCCAGAACACGACGTCGGCGAGCAGCTGCTTGTGGGCCCGCGCGCGCTCGCCCGTCGTGCGCTCGAGGAACTGGAACGCGAAGTCGCTGCGCCACGCGTCGAACCCGACCGCCCAGACCACGAGCAGGTTCTTGACCACGATGCTCGCGAGCCCGGCGAGCCCGAACACCAGCACGAGGGTGCGGCCGTGGCCGCGCAGGACCCTGGCGCCGCGCAGCCACACTGTCGCCAGGATCATGATCGAGAGAAAGAAGTAGAAGTCGTAGGACGCCAGGAAGCAGAAGAACGTCGCGACCGCGACGGCGGCCAGCGCGGCCGGTCGGCGGTCGTCGAGCCAGCGCAGCGCAGCCCACAGGCAGCCGAACCCGGTCATCGAGTACAGCGGGATGTGATGCACGGTATCCGCGTACTGCAGGAACAACAGATTGGTCGCGATCAACAGCACGGCGAGCGAGGCCAGGCCCTCGCCCCACAGCGCGCGCAGGTACTTGAACAGGAACCCCAGGCCGAGCGCGGTGAACGCGAGCGCGAACAGGCGATGGACCGCGAGGTGATCGGAGCCGATCGCCTTCTGGACCACGCCGGCGACGAGGTCGGGCAGCGGCGGATAGTGGGTGTAGCGCAGCGAGTCCCTGTCGAGCGGCCCGACGTCGAGCACCGGAGTGAACGCTGTCTTCCAGAAGCCATCGCGCGCGAAGTAGCGGCCCGACGTCATCGCGTTGCCGTCCGACCACGGGTCGCCCCAGTTGGTGCGGAACGGCTCGAACGCAGCAACGACCAGGTAGAGCCCGACGACCGCGAGGGACAACCTGAACCCCAGGCGCAGCCGCCGCTCGGCCGTTGCGTGCTCCATGCGGCGCAAGAACATCATAGGCGGCGGGGTTTGGAAAGCCTGCCGCCTCTCGGGATGTGGGTGCACGCAGGCCGCGCGACGGGCCTGATCCACGCGTTCGCGCGGGCGACCCTTCACCGCCGGTGCGGCGAGCAGTTCGCCGATCGCGAGTCTGCAGACGCCGGCGGTGGCGCGCTGCTTGACGACGCTCATACCGTATGGCCCTATCCGCGGGCATGGGACGGAAGCTCGCGCCGCGCCAGTCACCTTCGGGGACGACGCCCGCCGCGCTGTCGGACCCGACGTCGCCGGGCGGTACGCGACAACGCCGGGGGCTGCGCGCGGCGTTCACGCGCCTGAACGTCGTCGCGCTCGCCGTGGCGGCGGCGGTGCGGGGCTTCGATGCGGCGTACCACGGCACGCGGCTCGTTCACGCGGTGATGCCGGACAACCTCCTCCTCTATAACCAGCTGCTGGGCTGGATCCGCCACGGCGACTCGCCCCTCGGCTACACGCTCACCCCGGCGCCGTACTTCCTCGACATGGCGCTGGAGCTCCCGCTGATGCTGGTCGCGCCGGACTTCGAGTGGTTCGCCTATGCCCTGGCGCTGGTGTACGCGCTCCTGATCGGCGCGTCGCTGGCGGCCGTGTTGCGGGTCGTGCTCGACGTCGATCGCGTGGTCGCCATCGTCGGCTCCGCCGCTGCGCTCCTCGCGTTCTACTCCAGCGCGCCGTTGTGGCTGGTCATGCACGCGTTCATCTGCAACCACACGTCGGAGATCTTCTCGACGCTGGGGCTCGTCGCGCTGGTCCATGCCTGGTTTCGCCTGGGCGCGCCGCGCCAGCGCTTCGCCGTGGCGGCGTACCCCGCGGTCGTGGTCGTGTGCGTGGCCTCGAGCCCGTTCTTCATCGTGACGTACTGTGTTCCGGTCGCGATAGCGGTCGGCTCGCTGGTCGGGAGCGAGCAGGTGTCGTGGCGGCGGCTCGCGGGGTTCCTCGGGCTCACCGCGCTCGGTGCCCTGCTCGGGCTCATCTTGCTCGCGGTGATCTCGCGCTACGCATGGCCGATCCGCAGCGATCACTGGTGGCAGCAGCCGTGGCGGGCCTACGCGCGGCTGCGCAACCTGGTGCGCGCCGATCCGCGCCTCTTGCACATCGCGCTGGCGGTGTTCGTCGGCGTGCTCGCGTCGAGCGCGCTCGCCGTCGTCGGCCGGCTCCGCGGCTGGCGCGCGCCGCTGCGGTTCGCGCTGGCGTTCTATCCGGCCGCGGTCGTGGCGGCCATCGCGGTCGTGATCAAGCGGGGCGCGTTCCTCGGTCCGTACGAGCTCCGCTACTTCCACGCCTCGTGGCTGCTGACCTGCGTGTTCTATGTCGCGGCCGCGATCGTCGCCGGGCGTGCGCTGCTCCGCCGGCTCCGCGCGCGCGGCCTGCCGTCGGCGCCGCGCTGGCTGCCGTGGACCGCGGGCGCGCTCGGCGCCGCAGGGCTCGCGCTCGTCGCGACGGCGCGCGGCCCCTTGACGATGTTCGAGCCCGCGAGCCTGACCAGCCCGACCGTCCGGTGCTTCGCCGACGCCGAGCGAGCCGGCCTGCTGCAGGATGGCGTGGCCACGGTGTGGTCGGCGCGCTACCTCAACGCCGCGCGGCTCGCGCCGGCCTGGCAGTCGCCCAACGTGATCGTCGAGCTGCTCCAGTCACCGGTGCCTTCCCTGCACTCGCAAGAGAACAACCTGGTGTGGCTCAACGGGCCCTACCGCGCCGGCAGGACGAAGCTGAACTTCCTCATCACGCACGGCCTCTCGGACGACGCGCTGAAGGCGTGGCGCGGCTGGGTGGGCGCGCCCGACCGGACGATCCACTGCGCCGCCCCGCTCGAGGGCCAGACGAGCTTCGAGCTGTGGATCTGGGACCGCGACGACGCCCAGCGCCGGCTCGCCGAGATCGTCACGCACAGTAACCAGCGCGGGCCGTTCGCGCCGATCATCGCTGCCAGCGACATGGCGATCGACGTCGAGTGGGGGATGGACACGCCCGCGACCGACGGTGAGCTGGTCGGTCGTCGGCGAGTGTGGCGGCGCGCCATTCACCGCGCCGGCGGTACCGTGGCCGTGAGCCGCGACGCGTTCGTTCCGGGCGGCCGCTATCGCCTCGACCTCGAGCTCGACGCGCTCCCCAGCGGCGCGGGGGGCGAGCCGGTCGCCGAGGTCATCGTCGGAGTCGAGGGCGCGCCGCCGCAGCGCTTCGCGATCGCCGCGGGTACCCACCACGCCAGCCTCGAGGTCGAGCTCAGGAACCCGGGTGGAGCAACCTCGGGGTACGCGACGACGATCGCGGTGAACGCGCGGGCGGCAGAGACCATCGAGCTGTCCGGGATGACGCTGACGTTGCTGGCGCTGGACGCGGTGTCGCCGTTCGAGATCTTTCGCTAGCGTGCGATACCCGCGGGGACCAGGTTCGCTGCGCCTCGCGGACTACGGTTGCGCGGGCGCGGCCGGCTGCGACAGCGGCCGGACCAGCTGGATGATGCCGCCGGCGAGGGCGGTCATCAGGTTCGTCGCCCAGATCAGGAGCGACGCCGCGAGCGCGTCGCTCGCCGACATCCCCAGCAGCTGGCCGCACAGGTTGATGAACACCGCCTCGCGCGGGCCGAGCCCGGCCACGCTGATCGGCAGGAACCCGGTCGCGGCCGACAGCGGCACGACGAACAGCGCGTCGGCGAACGTCGCCGCGGGGTGGACCTCGCGGAGCAGCAACCAGCCCGTCACCGTGGTCATCAGCTGCGTGACCAGCGATAGCAGCGCCGCTGCGGTGAAGTACCGGCGGTGCGAGACCACCGGGAGGCGCCCTGCGATCGCGGCGAGCCGGCGCGGCAGGAACGGCGCGAGCCGGCGGCCGAGCGGCAACATCAGGACGGCGACCACCGCGCCGGCTGCGCCCGCCGCGCTCAACCACCACAGCGACGATGTGGCAGCGAGCCGCGGACCGACGAGCAAGAGCCCGACCGCGGCCAGCGTGAACACGCCGAGCAGCCCGAGCACGCGCTCGACGAACACCACCGCGATCGCCTCGGTGGTCCCGCCGCCGCGGAAGCTATCGCGGACGACCACGCCGCGCACCACGTCGCCGGCGACCGCGCCGGGCAGGTAGGTGTTGTAGAACGCGGCCACGAAGTACAGCCGGACCGCGGTCCACAGCGGCGGCGGCGCGACCGCGCCATACGCGGTCATCAGCGCACGCCAGCGCACCGCGCCCACGACGAGCGAGCTCGAGATCACCGCGAGCGCGAGGGCCACGGTCGTGACCGAGGTCCTGGCCAGCGCGCCCGACAGGCTGTCGAGCTTGACGACCGCGAACAGGTACGCGACGCCGAGCCCGGTGCCGGCCCAGCGCAGCAGCCAGCCCCACCGCCGCCACCACCTGCGCGACGGGCTGTCGAGGGCCGCCGGCGGGGCCTGGGTCGACGAGGCCGGCGCCGCCGGAGCTGGTTCTACGTCCACGATGCGCGTGGATAGCCTTCCGTGCGGCCGATGTCTACCCGCTGGAGTGCGGCATGCACCCGATCACGGCGCATAGCTCGGCACCACTTCGAGCGCGACGCCTCGAGCTGTGGAGCGCGGATCGCGTTCCGTGCGGCCAGTGCCTACCACCGCAGCGCCTGCATGCGCCCGATCACGGCGCGCAGCTCGGCACCACGTCGAGCGCGACGACGTCGAGATCGGCAGCGCGGATGGCGTTCCGTGCGGCCGAGGTCAACCGTCGCCGCGCTGCCTGCTCCCGATCACGGCGCGCAGCTCGGGATCACGTCGAGCGCGACGACCCTGAGCCGAGGGCCGGGCGGGGCCGGCGTGACGCTCTCGATCGTGACGGTGTGGAGCCCCGGCGCGAGCGCGCTCGCCGGCACCCGGGTCGTCAGCGCGCTGCCGGCCAGGACCTCGGAGGTGAAGCCGGCGACCGAGAGCCGCGCGATGCCGGGCCGGCCGAGCGCGAGCGTCAGCTGCTGATCGCACGCTGCGTCGGCCATGACCACCAGCTGCGCCGCCGGGGCGAGCGGCGCGTCGGGCACGTCGAGCCCACGCAGCGTCCGCACCGTCGCGCAGCGCGCCGCACGACAGCGCTTCATCCCGACGATCTCGCTGTAGGCCGGCCCGTCCTCGATGCTCGCCGGTGCCGTCGGCTCGCCCCAGCCGCTCAGCTCGTGGTGCACGGCCTCCACGCTCGCGAAGTCGATGCGCGGCGTGGCGCTGGCGCGGCCGGTGAGACCCGCGACCACCGCGGCGCGGTCGATCCGGTAGATCGCGAAGTTGCCGAGCGCGAGCACGCGCGTCGCGCCGAGCGCCTCGAGGTTCTTGCGCACGCGGTCGTCGTGGTCGCGGACGACCTCGGCGGTCTTGCCGCGGTTGAGCTGCGGCCAGCCGGTCGTCGCCCAGGCGCGGCGTCGCGGGGCGATCAGCCACATCGATCGATCGCTCGCCCGCGAGCCTGGCTCGGTGAACACGATGGCGTGTACCACCGCGGCGCCGCTGCGATCGAAGATCGCCATCATCTTGCGCGGCGCGGTGGCCTCGTCCTTGTCGTCAGGCGCCGCCACGGCGTGGCGCCGGAACGCCGCCCACAGCGGGCCGTCACCGCCGAGGTTCGACAGCACGAAGTCATTGCGGTCAGCAGCGGCAAGGTACGCCGCGGTCTTCGCCACGTCCGCTGGTGCGAGCACCGACCTCGGCTGCACCACCAGGACGAAGGCGGACCACAGCGGCGCCGCGACGAGCCACGCGATCGCGCCGCGGCGCAACAGGGTGGAGCCGTCGAGCATGTCCTCGAGCAGGCGCGCCGTGCCGAGCGCATAGAACGGCAGCAGCGCCTGCGCTCCGAGCATGCGCGCCCCGGCCAGGCCGCCGGCCAGCGCCAGCGACACGAGCCCGCCGGCGAGCAGCCACGCCGCGGTGCCCCGGATCGCCGCGCCGAGGTCAGGCGCGCGGAGCGCGCGGAGCGCATGGACGAAAAACGCGACCCAGAACAGCGGCGTGAACACCAGACTGAGCCGGCGAAGCAGCGTCGGCACCACCGCAGTCGCAGCCACACCCGGCGCGAGCGCGACGCGGAGCTCGGCGCCCAGGCCATGCCACCCGACGGCGCGCACGACCCACAGCCCGTTGCCGATCACCGCGAGCGCGCAGCCGAGCGCGACCAGCGCGACCAGCCGCCGGTTGCCCCGCGCGAACGGATTGCCCGCCTTGAGGTAGATCGTCGCGAGCACCGCGCTCGGCAACACGAGCATGAAGTCCGCCGACGCCAGCCAGCACGTGCACGCGCCGACCACCACCGCCACGCGGTGGCGCCACCCGCCGGTCTCGAGCGCGCGAACCACGCCCCACAGCGCGAGGCAGCCGCCGAGCTGCGCGAGCGGCGCCTCGTGCAGGCTGTCGGCGTACGTCATCCACATCACGCTCGTCGCGACGAGCGCGGTCGCGAGCAGCGCGGTGCGCGCGGTGAACAGCCGTCGGAGATACGCGAACCAAAGCCCGAGCCCCAGCACGGACCACACCAGGCCGACCCCGCGGAGCGCGCCGAGCCCACCGAGCCCGAGCCGGCCGAGCGCGCGATCGACGAGCACGACGAGCGGGCGGCCGACCACGTAGCGATAGCCGGTCGCGGTCGGCGGCCCGAGCTCGCGCAGGTCGTCGCTTGCAGCCGCGACGCTGCCACCCGCCGTGCCGCCGGTCACGGCGGCGCCGCTGCCACTCGTCGTGTCGCGGGTCACGGCCGCGAGCACGTCCGCGTCGGCCCACGCGTCCCCGACGTTGAGCCGCAGCGGCTCGCGCACGTGCACCGCGACGTACAGCAGCGCGAGCGCGATGCTGCCCAGCAGCAGGGCGTGAAGGGAGCGAGGCATCGGCGCTACGTGTATCACGCGATGCCGCGGGCGGGCGACGCGGGCGAGCGGCATGCCTGGAGTGCGGCGCGGCCGTTCGCAGCAGCAGCTCGCTCGAGCTCCCCGAGTGCGCTGCTGCGGAGCTCGTCAGCTATACCTCGCCACACGGGAGCTCGACGAGCAACTGCTCGCTCGCTGAGCCGTGCGAGCTGTATCGTGCATTCACGGTGTCCGTCACCAAGGGTAAGGCCGTCAAGATGCTTCCGGGTGAGTATCAGATCGAGAGGCCCTGTGGGGACCCCTTCACCGGTTGCCATTTGCCTTCCGTCCTGGACGGATTTGGCGCCACTACGACAGCCGCTCCCGACTCTACATTCCGTTGCGCAGTGGGCGATTTCGAGAACGTCACGATCGCCGTAGCGAGCCTGTACGAAGGGCTGGGCGTCAGCAAAGCTCCGACGTGCCGATGATCCGATGGCCCTTGTTGCGTACCGCGAAACGCTTACAATCAACGTCGTGAAGGTCGGGCTCGTCCAGTGCTGCCTCGTCATTGCATGTACGTCGTGCACAGGTGGCAGCAGGTCCGGGCCGTCGTGCTCGGGGCTCGCCGCGACGTGCGGCCCGGCAGGGGTGTCGTCCTGCTGTGACAGCGCCGTCGTGCCGGGTGGATCGTTCTTTCGCAGCGAGGATCCAAGCACCGCGAGCTTGTTCGACCCGGCGACGGTCAGCGACTTTCGCTTCGACACCTACGAGGTCACCGTCGGGCGCTTCCGCCGGTTCGTGAGCGCCGGCCTTGGCACGCAGGCGAGCCCGCCCTCGGAGGGCGCGGGTGCGCGCCCGCTGAACGGAGTGCCGGGCCAGGCCGGCTGGGACCCAGCGTGGGACACAAACCTCGCCGCCGATGGCGACGCGCTCGTGGCTGCGCTGAAGTGCAACGCAACTCACCAGGCGTGGACGGATACGCCGGGCGCGAACGAGAGCTTGCCGATGAACTGCATCACCTGGTACGAGGCGATGGCGTTCTGCGCCTGGGATGGCGGCTTTCTGCCGACGGAGGCCGAGTGGCACTACGCTGCCGTCGGAGGCGACTCCCAGCGCGCCTACCCGTGGTCCGACCCGGCGAGCTCGCTCGCCATCGACTGCTCGTATGCCAACTACTTCGACGACGCGAAATACTGCGCGAGCCCGCCGATCGGCAGGGTCAACCGCGTCGGTAGCGAGTCTCCCAAGGGGGACAGCAGGTGGGGCCAGGCCGACCTCGGCGGCAACGTGGCGGAATGGGCGCTCGACCGGAGGTCCTGGGTGTACATGAATCCGTGCAACGACTGCGCCCAGCTCGCCCCGGATGTACTGCCGCAGCGAGCGGCGCGGGGCGGTCGCTTCGACTACGCCGCGCTGCTGCTCCGGGGTACGCATCGAAGCGCCGCGACGGACAATAGTCGCAATCCAGGAATCGGCGTACGCTGCGCCAGGAGTCCATGACATGGATGCTCGTCGTCTCAAGTTGTCGATAGTCGCTCGGCTCGCGCCGCTGTGCGCGCTGACCTCGTGCGGCCATGACTCGCGGGAGCCGGCGCAGCGTGACGCGGAGGCCGGCGTTGATGCGCCGGTGTTCAAGCAGTTCTGGACCAGTGGCACCCGGTTCCGCGCGCGGCTGTGGAAGGCGGTCGATGGAGGCGAACCCGTCTTCGGTGGCTGGCGCGACACGCAGCTCGACACGGACTGCGAGAGCGCGATGGCCTCGGACCGCGTCGAGCGCTGCATGCCGTTGCACGCGCAAGTCGATCCCGCGCGGTACCACTCCGATCCCCTGTGCTCGGAGCCACTGGCGTGGGCCCCGACCTCGCCGTGCGGACACGACAACTACGCCGTCACGAGCGCGCCGCCGTACTCCGCGTTCCGGATCACCGGCGTGTACACTGGCCCGGTCTATTTCGGTAGCGCGGGGGGGGGGCGTGCTTGCTCGCCCCGAGCGAAACCGGGGTGTATTACACCGTGTCCTCGGTCGCAGAGCCGCCGACGCTGTTCGCGGCGACGCAACACACCCAGAAGCAGGTCGGCGACTTCGTCCATCAGCAGTCCGGGTTTGGCGACGGCAGCCTGCTCGATCTCGGGACACTCGCGCTCCCGAAGGGTACCTGCGGGCCACTCGGAGGAGTTCGCAACGGGACGACCCTGTGCCTACCCCCGCCCGCCTCGGCTCCACAGGCGACGCCGGTCTACACGGACGCGGCCTGCACGCAGCGTGCGTTCTCCGTCCCCGTCCCCAGCCGCCTTCCGCCGCCGCCCCGCGCCGCCGAGTTCGTGGTCGAGTCTCCATCTCTGTGCGGCACCGAGTTCACGGTGTTCAACAACACGGGCACGGTCGTGAAGTACGGAGGCACCTTCTACCGCAAGGTAGCTGGTACCTGCGCTCGGGACACCGTTGCGCTTACCCAGGCAATCATCACCGGTTCGCCGAGCTCGGACT
>Ga0302299_10002439_pt1 | contig 11372 bp, 8 predicted proteins | sample III_Fen_N3_4_FD_198795 | JGI IMG/M metagenome (GOLD analysis project Ga0302299, IMG submission 198795) | Peat permafrost microbial communities from Stordalen Mire near Abisko, Sweden - III_Fen_N3_4 | ecosystem: Environmental > Terrestrial > Soil > Wetlands > Permafrost | place: Sweden: Abisko...
AGCCATGAGGCTTGCCGGCCCGCTCGTGGCCGCTGCGGGCGAGAGGCTGGCGCATCTGGTGGAAGTCGGGGTCGCCGTCGGCGGCCGCCGATCCGGACGCGCCACCCCCGAGCCGGTCGCATGAGTCCGGCGAAACGCCTTACGGCGACCTCCGCGCACGCAACCAAGCCCGCTGCCAAGCCAGCGGCGCGGAAGAAGCGCGCCAAGCCGGGCCCGGAGGTCGTTGCCCGCCGGTGGGCGACGCAACTCGACAAGAAGCGGCCCGGGCTCATGACGTTCGTCCTCGACCGCCTGGCGGAGGTCAACGGCCGGCCCGTCTGGCAGCACCGCCTGGACCCGGTCAGCGAGCTGATCCTCACGATCCTCACGGCCAACAGCGCCGACCTCAACGCCGAGGTGGCGTTTGGGGCGCTGCGCGATCGCTACCCGTCGGCCCCGACGCCGCCGGGCGCGTCGCTCGAGCCCCGGCAGTTCCCGGGCTGGGGCGGCATCGGCCTCCCCGACTTGCCCGCACCGGACTGGGCGGCCGTCGAGGCGGCGCCGATCGCTGAACTCACGGACGTGATTCGGCCGGGCGGGCTGGCCAACCAGAAAGCGCCCCGGATCCAGGCTGCGCTCGGGGCCGTGCGGGCCGGCAGCGGCAGCTACTCGCTGGAGTTTCTGCGTGAAATGCAGCCTCTGGAAGCTCGCGACTGGCTGGCCGCCATCCCGGGCATCGGCAAGAAGACCGCTTCGGTGGTGCTGATGTTCAGCTTCGGCGTGCCGCTGATGCCGGTCGATCGCCACGTCCACCGCGTGAGCAACCGGTTGGGGACGATCCCGCCCAAGGCCGACGCGAACGAGGCTCACGACTACTACCTGGCGATGCTTCGCCCCGAGCAGATGTACGAGACTCACGTCCTGCTGATCGAGCACGGACGCCGGACTTGCCACGCCCAGCGGCCCGATTGCGGCCACTGCCCCCTCGCCCCGCGCTGCCGCTACCTCGACCCGAAGGCGGAGTAGCCCATTCGACGTCCAAGAGCCGCGCCACCGCACCTATACTCGGCGTGACGCCCTCACAGCGGGCCATCGGGGATGCGATCTTCAAGATGAGCGACCACCGGCCACAAAGGATCTTGCTGGTTGACGACGATCCCGGGCTGCTCGTCGTGCTGGCCGAACAGCTCAGCGAGGACGGCTTCGAGGTAGCTACGGCGCGTGACGGCCAGGAAGCGGTGCGGCGGCTCGAGGCCGGCTGGCCGGATCTGATCGTGCTCGACCTGATGATGCCGCGGATCGACGGTCTCGCTCTCGCCCACCAGATCAAGTCCGGCGCAGACCTGCCGATCATCGTCCTATCCGCCATCGATACGGCCGACAGCAAGGCGAGATTGCTCGACGAAGTGGCCGAGGACTACGTCACGAAGCCCTACCACTACCCGGAGCTTCGGGCCCGCATCCAGCGGGTCCTGAGCCGGCTGGGCGATCGAATACCGCGCCAGTCGCTGGTGCTCGGGCCCAACTTGACGCTGGACTTGCATCGCCGCGCAGCGACGGTGGCCGGGACCGAGGTGCAGCTGACGCCGACCGAGTCGCGGCTGCTGTCGGCGCTCGCAGCCAACCTGGGCGAGGTCGTAGGCACGGAAGTGCTTCTCTCGAGAGGCTGGGCGGAGACCGAGGAGGCCGAGCCTTCGTATGTCTGGGTGTCGATGCGCCGGCTACGCCAGAAGATCGAGACCGACCCGGACCGGCCCGTTCATCTGCTGACCGCCAGGGGCCTGGGCTACAAGCTAGTTGCGTGCCGCGACGATGGCTGAGCAGCGCCCCGATCCCATGAGCACCGGACTGCCGGCCGAAGCGGGCGAACTGGGCGACAGATCCGCCCCGGCCCCCCGGATCGAGGACGCCTGGCAGGCGGTCGAGGACGCCATCGCCAACAGCCAGGCCGCGGCGCGCGCCGACTTCGTGGCCCGCGCCGAAGCGATCCAGGCGCCCGATACCGATCTTTCCGACATTGCCCCGGCCGCCGCCCTGGCCCCGGCCGCAGCGGCCGACAAGGCCCCGGCGGCCGTACCGGCCCCGGCCGCACCGGCGGCCGTACCGCAACCCGCGGCCCGGCCGCCCATCGCTCCGGCTGCCATTGATTCCCCGGCCGCGGCGCCCGCCCGTCGCAGCCAGGCCGCGGTCGCCCCGAGCCCCGTTCGGGTCGGTATCGGGCTCTCGTTCCGGGCTGTGCTGACGGGCGCGCTGATGATCGCCGCCGTCGCTCCGATCGCCGTCGTCGGGGGCGTCGTCATGCTGGCGAAGCTCTACTCGGACGCGGCGGTCATGGGTACGCTGCTCATCGCAGCCATCGTCGGGGCGGCGTTCTTCGGGCTCCTTGCCGCGGCCGTTGCCGGGTCCACCCTCACGATGCCGCTGCGCCGCATCACCGTGGCCGTCGAGCGCGTGGCCGCCGGCGAGGCCAGCCCGCCTATCCATGTCAGCGGCGACGACGAGCTGGCGCGTCTGGCCGAGAGCCACAACCGCATCGCCGCCGAGGCCGCCCGCCGCAATCGCGAGCTGGCTGCGCTCCTCGTCGCCGTTGCGGGCTACAACCCGGCGGACGGCCTCGATCCGCTGGCCGTGCGGGCTGAGTCTGACGCGTGCGGGATCTTCGGCTTGATCGACTGCCTGATCCTGCCTGAGGATCCGGACGAGTCCCCGGCCGAGGAAGCCGTCCCCGGGCTGCCCCTGCCGGTTCGTGCCGCCGTCAAGGCCGGCGCCGAGACGCTTGGGCTGCTGAGCGGTCACCTGCCGGCGACCCGCGCCTGGGAGCGCGCCGATCAGGACTTGCTCGACCTATTCGCCAGCGAGGTGGGAGTCGCTCTTCGCAACGCCCAGCTGTTCGGCCAGATCGAGCGCCAGAATGCCCGGCTGGTGGAGCTCGACGCGGCCAAGGACGAGTTTCTGCGCGGCGTCAGCCACAACCTCCAGACGCCGCTCACCAGCATCCGGGCCTACGTCGATCAGCTCCGTTCATCCTCACCCGAAGCCGCCGCGGACCGCCGGCTGCAGATCGTCGCCGAGCAATCGGATCGGCTGACCAGGCTGGTCCGCCAGCTGCTGACGATGACTCGCCTCGAGGCGGGCGTGCTTCGACCCGAGGCCGAGGTCATGGCCATCGGCCAGCGAGTCCGCAAGACCTGGGAGGCCCTCAACGCTAGCGGCGTGGTATTCCAGATGCACGACGCGTCGCGGGGCTGGCTCGCCGTCGGTGACCCCGACCAGGTAGACCAGGTTCTCTGGGCCCTCCTGGACAACGCCGTCAAGTACGGCGGCCGGGACGGCAAGGTGGAAGTGGAGATCCTGCCGGACGAGGCCCGGGGATTGCTCGATGTCACCATCGTGGACCACGGACCGGGCGTCTCCGAAACCGATCGCGAGCGCCTGTTCTCCCGTTTCACTCGCGGCGAGACTCACACCAGCGGCGACGGAACGGGACTCGGGTTGTATGTCTCACGGCAGCTGCTGCTCACGATGGGCGGCGAGCTCCGCCTCGAGCCGGCGCAGACGGGCATCGGCGCAGCGTTCACGGCATCCCTCCCCGGCGAGCCGCCGGGCGACGAAGGCTGACACTACCGGCCGGTCTGGGGACGCCCGCCCCCTCATGCCTAATCCGTTCGGCCTAGGGAAGTCCACGTAGAACAGACGGCTCCGTCTGACCCATAGGCTTTGGCCGGCACACCGCCCAGAATGGCGCCGTGCCTCGGTGCACGCCGACCGGCACGGGTTCGAGTCAAGTTCGCGAACCAGTCGGCCGACTATTCCGATGGGTGCAAGGACGCACCTCTTTTGAGGCTAGGCAGAGACGAAGATGGCTGGACGACCCGGGTTTTTCGGGGGGACGAACCAGACCGGCACGGCCGAACGAGACCCCGACCTCGTGGTTGGGCCCGGGGGCCTTGTCGGAGCTTCGCCGTTCATCCGGCTCGGCGACCCGAACGCCCCTCGTCTCGAGAACGGCTTCAGCGCGCCTCCCGGCTTCGACCCTGTCTGGGGAACTCTGGGTGCGCCCACGGCGCAGGCCGGGGACGACTGGCTGACCGGCGCCCGGCGCGATCCGGAAGGAATCTCCAGAGAAGTGGAGATCCTCGGCGACGGCTTCCAGATCTCCGGCGAGATCCACATGGGCCAGTTCGACCGCCTCTCCGACTGGCTCAACATGCAAACCGGGTTCATCCAGATCCAGAACGCGTGGCACGTCCACCTCGGCCAGACGCATGCACCGGCCTCGGACCAGCGCAAGGGAACGCTCTGGGTCAAGCTCAACCAGGTGGTTCTGATTGCCGAGCGGGCACCTGCCCCGCAATCCCGGCCCGGCGCCCCGGTCGTTCAGAAGCAGCGGCGCAAAGTGTCCATCGTCACGCCCGGCTACAACCTGACGGGCAGCATCCACCTGGTCGCCTACGGGTCGATCAGCCAGTTCCTCGAATCCCCCGATCCGCACTTCCTGCCGGTGACGGACCTCACCGTTCGGTGGCTGTCGGACCCGGCGATGGTCGGACGCTACCCCTTCGCGCTGATCAACCGCGAGGAGATGGTGACGTTACTGGACGAGACCGAGGGGGCGGGCGGCGACTCGGCCCAGAACGGTGGCGACTCCGAGGACCAGGCCTTCCAGCGCAGGTTCGGCGCCGCTTAGCGGGCCCCGCTCTCGTCAGTGCGCGGGCTGCGTCGGCAGCTGGCGGCGAATCTCCCCGACCCGATCGAGGTTCAGGTCGGCCACGATGACTCCCGGGCCGTCCGGCGCCTGGGCAATCACGGTGCCCCACGGATCCACGATCATGCTGCGGCCGTGGGTGGGCACGCCGGCCCCGATACCGCATTGCGCCGGCGCAATGACGAACGCGCCGTTCTCGATAGCTCTGGCACGCAGCAGCACTTCCCAGTGATCACGGCCCGTGGCCTCGGTGAAGTTGGCCGGCACCGCCAGGATGACCGCACCGCCGGCCGACAGTTCGCGGTAAAGCTCCGGGAATCGGAGGTCGAAGCAGATACTGAGCCCCAGGCGAACGTCGACTTCCTCCGCCAGCCCCTCCAGGACTGCCACGACGCTCGAGTCGCCGGGGGTTATCCGAGCCGACTCATGATCCGACGGCCCGTGTTCGATCGACACGTCGAACAGGTGGCGCTTGCGGTAGATGGCGGCAATTCCACCTGCGGGGTCGAGCAGGACGGACGTGTTGAACGGGCGCAGCGGATCGGTGGAGCGCTCCGTGATGCTGCCGAGCAGGAGCCAGCAGTTGAGTTCCCTGGCCAGGGCCGCGAAAGGCTCGGTCAGCGGCCCCGGTAGCGTCGTGGCCGACTCGCGAAAACCCGCCACCGGACCGCGGTAGTGGAGCATCTCCGGCAGTGCCACCAGGCCCGGCTTCGACTCGCCGGCCAGCCGGATCAGCGCCGAGGCCCGGTCGATGTTCGCCGCCACGTCCTGGTCCGCCGCCAGCTGAACCAGCGCCACTCTGAGTCTGGTCATCCGTCAGGCCCCTCATCTCCGGCTTGCCGAGCAATCCCGCTACGGGTCGATGTTACGCGCGTCAGGCCCGGTTGGTCAGGACCGTTACGCCCGGAAAAGCGGATGCGTCGCTTTCGTCCGCTCGGACCCAATCGAGCATGTCGCGATTGACGATCAGCGTGCCGACGTCGCGCATCAGCAACCCGCCGCGGCCGGCATATCCGATGGTGGCGTCGGAGAGTGGAATCATCGGTCCACGGGCGTGGAGATGCGGCAGCGGCATCTGGCCCGGCTGAGAGTGCAGATTGCCCAGCGCGGTGTACGGCCCAAGCTGGACCTGGAGGCGATGCCGGATGGTCTGAATGCGTCGCGAGGCTTCGCCTTTGCCGCCGCCCGCCTCGACCGCATACAGGAGCGCCCGGTCAACCTCGCCGTCGCCGAGGTTGCTGATCGTGTCGTCATTGAAGAACTCGACGAAGGTTTCTCGAACGACCACCGACTCGCACCGGTTCAGGAGATCCGTGAGCCGCTCGTCGCCGCACTCGACGTAGCCGATGAGACGGCGATCCCTTGCATACCCGATGAACGGGACGAGCATCGTGCCTCCACGAAGGCGGTCGAGGCGGGCCGGCTTCCGAGCCGAGCCCCGAAACGAATGTGTGGCGAGACTACTGCGGCCGTGCATCCCGGCCCCTCCCACATAAGTACGGGTGGGGCATCCGCGCACCGGTCCGGATTCGGCGGGAGTCCGGGGGTCCTGCCCCTAACCGTTGTGGAGGCTGCTGGTATTCACAACCTCGAAGTCCCGGCCGGTGAGGGTCTGCAGCTTGTGGAACTCGTCGTCGTTCCAGCGGCTGTCGGGCGTGCCCGAGATGTACCAGGGCGAGCCGTTGTCGGCCAGGATCATGCCGTACTTCTTGAGGGCGGTCAGGACCACCCGTGCCTTCGCACCGAAACCCGAGATGTTGACCGACGCTTTCAGCCGTACCCGCAGACCCATCGGCGGCAGGTTCGAGCATTTGGCCGCGGTCAGGTGGCGAGCCGGATAGATGTAGCCGCAGGTGTCCGGTGCGGTGAAGCGGATGGCGTGCTTGATCGCCCCCGTCAGAACCTCGGCGTAGCGGACCAGGCCGGGGTAGATCGGCAGTCCGGCCGCGTCGGCGCTGGTCCAGCCGGCCGGCCGCAGGGCGTTGGACCGCAGGTCGAACACCGCACCCGATCCGGCGGTCCACTTGGACCCCGACTTGCGGGCGTTGTACAACTCCCAAAGCTTGCAGCGGCTGAGATCGATCGAGATCAGGTGGCGGTCCGAGCCGCCTTCGATCTTGGGACTGGAGGGTATCGGATAAGGGCCCGGATCGGACTCGGAGGCGTACTTGAAGCTGACCTTGTACGTCGGCGTGCTCGAAGTCACGGTGTTGTAGGGGATGCCGTCGCCGACGGCATCGAAGTCGGGGTGGAGATAGGCGGTCAATCCGATCGCGGCCACCATCGCGGCCGAGTTCGATGCCACGGGCAGTTTGGAGATGTCGCGGTTCCACACGTTGCTCGACGGCAGAATGCCGCACGGGCTGGGTTTCGGGGTCGGCTTGGGAGTCGCCGGCAACGTGGCGCTGGCCGCCGCAGAGGCGCCTGCGGAGGCCGACAGGAACGGCCCCATCGAACCGGACGCCATGGGGCTCTCGGCGGTCTGATCCGATGCGTCGGCTGTGGAGGCGACGTCGCTCGCGGCGGCGAGCGGGCTGGCTGGCGTCGGCCTGGAACCGGAGGTCAACGGGCTCGGCCCACCCAGCAGCGTACATGCGGCGACCGCGGCGACAAGCGCCACGGCGCCAAGACCCGCGATCGAAGCCGGCACTCTCCCCACGCTGTGCATGCGTCGATCCTACGAGGCTCGGCCGCGCTTGCCAAACGCCGATCGTTCGTCCGCGGCCAGTAATCAGTACAGGGTGGCTATCGACGAACCGCGTGTGGGCGAGTCCGGATGGGTAGGAATAGACTTGACCCGCCCCCACCGCCCTATAGCTGAGAGTTCATGGCCGCCCGCGCAATCAAGACGAACCCGACCCCGCCTCTGGCCGGAACCCCGTGGATCGCGTTCGCCTTCCTTGCCATTGCCGGGTTCACCCAGTACGGCCTCGGGGCGGCCACGCCTTACCTGCGAACGGATCTGCGGCTCACCGCCTTCGAAGCCGGATTGCATGCGTCGGCGCTGGCCGTCGGGGCGCTGACCGCCGGGGCCACGGCCGACCGTATCGCCCGCGCAGTCGGCCTGCGCCGGCTGCCCGACCTCGAGGCGCTGCTGATCGTCATCGGCGTTGTCATGCTCGCCCTTGCCCCGGGGCTGCCCGTGTCGCTGGCCGGCGCCGGCGTCTTCGGGCTCGGCAGCGGGATCCTCGGCATGGACGTCAACCTCCGCTTCGGCCGTTATGGATCGAGGTCGCGCGTCGTTATCTCGCAGGCCCACGGTCTGGCGATGGTCGCCGCGGTGCTCTCCCCCGTGGCTATCGGCCTGGCCTTTTCCGAACTCCACAACTGGCGCATCGCGCTGGGGTTGCCGATCGTCGCGATCCTGGCGCTGGTCCTCTTTCGGACCCGCCCCGACGACCCGCAGAAGTCGGCTCGGGTGCCGAGGGCGCGCCTTCCCCGTGCGTACTGGATTGTCTGGCTGTTCATCGGGCTGGCGGTGTCGATCGAGTTCTCGTTCGTGTATTGGAGCTCGACCATGGTCGCCCAGCGAGCGGGCATCGACGCCGCGAGCGCCACGCTCATGGCCAGCCTCTTCGTCGTGGGCATGCTGGTGGGCCGGCTGGCCGCCGGCGGCGGCATGGGTGCGGGCCGGAGTCCGCGGCTGATGCTTGTCCTCGGCCTGGCCCTGACACTCACGGGCGCATGCACGGTCTGGATTTCCACCGTGCCGGCGTTGTCGGCGGTGGGTCTTCTCTTCGGCGGTTTGGGCGTGTCGGGCTTGTTCCCGGTGGGGTTGAGCGTCGCTCTGCAGGCCGCCCCGGAGGCCCAGTTGCAGGCATCGGCCCGCGTCACGCTCGCGTCCGGCGCCGCGATTCTGCTGGCGCCTTCGGCCCTGGGCCTGGCGGCCGATGCCGTCGGCGTCGTCGGCGCCTGGGCGATCGTGCCGGGGCTGGCGATTGCGGCGCTGACGGTCGTGGCGATGATGCCGTCGGGCCGGCCCCTGCCGGACATCCTGCCGGACGTTCTGCCCGACATCGTCATGGACGCGAAGCTCGAGATGGACGCCACGCTCGAGGTCGCCTCGTAACGACGACTCAGTCCGCCAGCTCCTCAGCTGCTTGCGCGCACCATCACGAACACCAGCTTGGCTGCCGCGGCTCGGCCAAACGGGTCGCTCGGCAGCGCCAATTCGGGCCTACAAGAGCCGGAAGCTGTAACGGACCCGAGCGCGGCCCTAAGGCAAGAAGTACCCGGTCACGTCGAACACGACATTCGTGGTCGCTCGGGCATTCGTACCAAAGGTGATCCAGATCTTGCCCCCAGTTCCGATCGGGACCGTTACGCCTGTGGCACGGTTGTCTCGCGTTGGGAAGTTGAGTGTCGACGTCGCCGGATGGTTGTTCGCCGCTTGCGTGAGCGCCAGCCACCCAGCCGCTGTTTGACCGGTTACGGTTAGCGTGCCCGTTACGGCCGTGGCGTTCGCCGGGACATTGCGAGTTTGGTCGCCCGGGTATCGACCGGTCGCCTGGAAGCTCTTCGCGACATACGGAGAGAGCGATTGGCTCAGTCCCTGCTTGATGCGGCTGTCTACGAGACGATTAGGAGCCACCGGGACGTATGTCGCGCCGGTGCGGTCGGGCCAGAAGTACCCCGTCACGTCGAAGATGACATCTGCGGTGGCGCCCGGCGGGCCCTTGAACACTACGGCAAAGTAAATGCCGGCCCCCAGGGCTAGCGTGACACCGGTCGCCCGATTGTCGCCTCTGGGGAAGTACATCGTGGCAGTAGCTGGCGAATCGTCGGCCACCGGCTCGATGGTCAGGTAGCCTGCGGCCGACTGGTTGGTCACCGTGAGCGTGCCGGTCATGCCGACCGCGAAGCTAGACTTGGAGGGGTTGAACGGGATCTGAACGGTCTGGGCTATGCCCGACACGAGCTTGTGTATGCGCAAGCGGCTGCGGCTGTCGACCAGTCGGGTTGGAGTTACCGCGACATAAGTCGCGCCCCGCGTCCCACTTGCGAAGTAGCCGGTCACGTCGAAATAGACGTCCGCTTGACTGCCCGACACCGCGCCGTAGGTAACGCTGAGTGTGCCGCCCGGGCCGAGCGGGACCGTCACGCCGGTTGAGCGGGCGTCGCCCTTCGGGAAGTTGAGCGTGGAGGTCGTGGGGGCGCTGTCCGGCGTGGGAGTCAGGGAAAGCGACCCCGCAGCCGACGGATGCAGGACGGTCAGGAATCCTGTGACCGCGGTGGCCGTTGCGGGCACGTTCCCATCCGGTTGTCCCGACAGTCGGTCAGCCACCTGGAACGTGGCTGGGGTGTTGGCTGAGAGCTTTGTCGCAAGGCCGGAACCGGTGGTCGAATCCGCGAGGCGATTCGGACGGAGAGGGAAGTACGTGGCGCCCTGCCGAGGAATTACGGGAAGAGAAGGGTCCGATATTGCGCTCTCGCCCTGAGAGTTCGCGGCCGTCACGGTGAACGTGTAGCTCGTGTGGTTGACCAGACCGTAGACGGTGCATGTCAGGGCGCCGGAGGTGCTGCAGGTTGCGTCGGTCGGGATCGGCCGCGGCCAGTCGCCCGCCCAGGCCGTGACCGTGTAGCCGGTGATGGCGGTGTGGCCGGTTGACGTTGGCGCTGTCCAGCTGACCAAAGCCGAACTGTCGTACGGAGTTGCGGCCACTGCAGTTGGTGGACCGGAGATTACCGGCGGGGCGAGTGGCATCTCGACATCGATGCCGGTGACCCCATCGAGGCCTACGAGCAGGTTGACCGCCCCATCCTGGTCGGCCACGAATCCCGAGGAGCCGTACCAGCCGGAGGTGTGTTCGGTGGACTCGTCGATGAACTCAACCTGGTGCGATCCGGCCTGGACTCGCAGCGTATAGGTGCCGTCGGTCCCGGTGTAGGTGTGGCCCCCGCCCCCTACCCAGATGTGGCTGAGCGGAATGCCCCCGCTGCCGGTGACGGTGCCGCTGATCGTGGGAGCCAGCGGCATCTGGACGTTGATGTCGGTCGCGCTCGTCGAGCCGACATGGATCGTTGTTGCTGCGGCTTCGTGTTGCGCGTAGCCACCCGGACCTGCGGCGCTGTAGTAGCCGGCGTTGTAGAGCCCCCCATTCCCGTCGAAGACGATGACCGTGTAGTCGCCCGGAGTGACGCTGAAACTGTATGTACCATCGGTCCCGGTTTGCTTCTGGACGTATCCGGCCCCTCGCGGGATTTGGACTGTGATCCCGACCAGCGGCGCGTCGCCGGGGCCGGTGATCCTGCCGCTCAGCGTCGGCGCCGTTGGAAGCTCGACGTCGATTCCGAACACGTCCGTCGTGCCCACCACGACTTGAGACGCCGACGCGGCATCAGCCGTGTAGCCGGTGGGCTCGGCTGATGTGTAGTAGCCGCTCGCGTAGACACCCAGGCTGTCGAAGCAGCGGATGGCATAAGAGCCGGCCGGCACGCGCAGGACGTAGGCGCCGCCGGTTCCGGTGGTCGTGGTGTAGTTGCCGGTGCCTCCGGGGGCCGGTGCCGTCACCGTGATCCCGATCAGGGGCGAGCCGCCCGGGCCCGTCACGACACCATGGACGATCGGGATCGTGGGCAGCTGAGCGTCGATGCCCGTGACCGTGGTGGTCGAGACCACGACCGGGACCGCCGCGTCCACGCCGGCGACGTATCCGCCGCTGCCGTAGTAGCCGTTGGCATAGACCCC
>Ga0302299_10002440_pt1 | contig 11370 bp, 9 predicted proteins | sample III_Fen_N3_4_FD_198795 | JGI IMG/M metagenome (GOLD analysis project Ga0302299, IMG submission 198795) | Peat permafrost microbial communities from Stordalen Mire near Abisko, Sweden - III_Fen_N3_4 | ecosystem: Environmental > Terrestrial > Soil > Wetlands > Permafrost | place: Sweden: Abisko...
CCACGACGACTCGGTGCTCGGCAGCGTGTTCGACCTCGAGCGCTACCCCACCACGGCACAGGCCATGTACAACCATCAGATCCTCGTCATTTCCGGCCCCGAAGACCCCCAGCTGAGCGAAGACGAACGAACCACCTACCGCGACTACGGCTTCTCGAGCGAGGTCTGTCTGCCGCTGGTGATCAATGACGAGCTCGTCGGCCTGCTCGACGTGTACGACACGCGTGAGCGCGACTTCTCGGAGTACCTGGACTTCCTGCGCAGCACGGCCCAGACGGTCGCCGGCGCGTTCGAGAGCGCGCTCCTCGTGGAGCAGTTGGAGCGCAGGACGACGGTGCTCCGCGACATCGTCGAACTGGGTGCAGTCGCCTCGCAGGCCCATGACCTCGAAGCCGTCCTCACGGCCCTCGCCCAGCGCCTGCGCGATACGATCGGCGCCGCCGACTGCGACATCTTCACCCTGCAAGGCGAGAAGCTGCGGTGCCTCGTCAGCGCCGACAGGGACGGACTCGACGCCGGCGTCGTCGGGCACATCCTCGACATCGACCGGTTTCCGGCGACGGCTGTCGCAGTGCGCACCGGGCAGCCCATGGCCATCGCCAGCCGCGACGACCCGCGCCTTACCGACGAGGAGCGGGAGGACATGGCCGAGTACGGCTTCCAGAGCGAGCTCTGCATCCCGCTCGTCGGCGGCGACCGGGTGATCGGCCTTATCGACGTGTTCGACACGCAGCCGCGGGACTACGGCGAGTACCTCGACTTCCTGCGCAGCGTGGGACAGACGGCCGCCGGAGCCATCGAGAACGCCCTGCTGCTCGACAAGCTCGAGCGCCGCAACGCGGCCCTTGCCGAGCTGGTCGAGCTCGGCAGGACTGCCTCGAACGCCGGCGGCCTCCGCGAGCTGGTGCGGTCGGTCGGTCCGCGGGTCGTGGAGCTCATGGAGGCGGACGGCTGCCAGGTGTTCATCCTCAGGAACGAGACGCTGTACTGTGTGCTCACTTACGACGACGGCGAGTTCCTCGACGACTACGCCGACCGGCCGCTCGACCTCGAGCTGTTCCCCAGCACCAGGATCTGCATCGACGAGAAGGCGGCGCTGATCATCGAGAGCCCCAACGACTCGCGCCTGAGCACCTACGAGCGCGGGCTCTACGCGGACTCGGGCACCCAGAGCGAGATCTGCGTGCCGCTCGTGCTCGAGGACAGGGTGGTCGGGCTGCTGGACGTCTACGACCACCGGCGAAGGGACTACGCGGAGCACCGCGACTTCCTGCTCCGCGTGGGGCAGATGATGGCCGGCGCGTTCGAGAACGCGCTGCTCATGGAGCGCCTCGAGGAGAGTAACGAGACGCTCGGCCTGCTCGTGGAGAGCGGCATCGAGTTCGGGGCGACGCTGGACAGGGACGAGGTCCTGCAGAGCGTCGCCCGCCGCCTCTGCGCCGCCACGTCCGCACCCAACTGCGACATCTTCACCGTGCAGGGCGACAGCATCCGGTGTGTGGCGTGCGTCGACCACGGTGAGGCGGTCCAGGAACATGTCGGCGCGGAGTATCCGGTGGAATCGTTGGGGCTCGCGCGCGTCGCCCTCGAGTCCCGGCAGCCGGTGTACGCGACCGACATCGCGACGGACACGCGCGTCAGTGACGTCGAACGGCGGGAGGATCTCAGCTGGGGGCACAGCGCGATGCTGTACCTCCCGCTCATAAGCGGCGGAGAGGTCATCGGCCTTGCTGGCATCTTTGACGACCACTCGCGCCGGTTCGCGCGCACCGACTTCCTGCACAGCCTCGCGCAGGTGGCCGCCGGAGCGCTCGCCAACGCGACGCTTTTCGACGAGCTCGGCCGCAGCGCCGAGCGCATGGCTCTGGTCGGCGATGTCAGCTTCGAGCTCACCTCTTCGCTCGACCTCGATGAGGTCCTGCTCTCTACCGCGAAACGGCTGTGCGCCATCTCGGCCGCGCCGATGTGCGACATCTACACGCTGCGCGACGGCACCCGCTTGCACAGCGTGATCAGCATCGACGGCGGGGAGGTCGACCTCGAGTGGCAGGGCCGCACGTTCGCGCTGGACGAGTGGACGGCAATGCGCAAGGTGGTGGAGTCGCGCGAGCCGGTCGTCGTGCTCGGGCGAGGCGACCCGGACCTCTCACCCGCCGAGATCGCGCTGATGGAGGAGTTCGGCGAGAGCAGCGCGCTCATGGTCCCGCTGATCTCGCGTGAGCGGGTGATCGGCGTTCTGGAGCTGACGCACCGGGAGAAGAGGCGCGACTACTCGGCGGAGGAGACGGCGACGGTCGTGTCCATCTGCCGGTTCGCCGCGCTCGCGATCGACAACGCCGAGCTCTACGAGGGCATCAAGGGCATGCACCTCAGCAACCTCAAAGCTCTCAGCTCGGCGCTGAACGCCAAGGATTACTACACCCTGGGCCACGCCGCCCGCGTCGCGGCCTACATGGCGCTGCTCGGCAAGGAGCTTGGCTGGTCCGACGACCTGCTGCGCGACGTCGAGGAGGCGGCGTACCTGCACGACATCGGCAAGATCGGCGTCCCGGACCGGGTGCTGCTCAAGCCGAGCGGGCTCAACGCGCACGAGTGGGAGCTGATGCGGCAGCACCCGATCTTCAGCGCCGAGATCATCAGGCCGCTGTTCGAAGAAGCGCTCGTGGCGGGCGTGCGCCATCACCACGAGCGCTGGGACGGCGACGGCTACCCCGATGGCCTCGCCGGCGAGGCCATCCCCTCCGTGGCCCGCGCCATGTGCGTGGCCGATTCGTACGACGCGATGTCGTTCCGGCGGCCGTACCGGCAGGGGCTGACCGACGAGGAGTGCCTCGAGGAGCTCGAACGTTGCAGCGACGTCCAGTTCGACCCAGAGATGGTCGCCGCCTTCCGCCGGGTCCTCGACCACGTCGCCCAGGGCCGTCGCGGCACGGCCGACGTCGCCCGCCGAGCCGCGGCAGCGCTCACCGCCACCGAGTGCCTCGCCGTCCGAGAGCACCTTGACGAACTGTCTCCCGACTACGCCTCGATGGTGGCCAAGCTTCGCGACGCACGCGACGGCCCCGGGCCCGCGCGCAGCCTCACCGTGTACGCCCGACAGGGCCGGCGCACATTAGTGCTGGCAGACTCGGACACAGGGTCGCCGGAGGCGCCGCGGCTCGGTGACGAGATCGTCAGTGACGACGAACTCGTCGAGGCGTTCGCTGGACGCGAGCTCCCCGCGAACGTCCTTTCTGTCGACCAGTGGGGCGTCTGGATCAGCGGTGTCGCGCCGGTGCTGGACGTAGACGGCTCCGTGGTCGCGGTCGTCTCCGCGGACATCCCAGCGACGGAGGGCTTCACCGAGGTGGAGGGCTTGCGCAGCAACGTGGCGCAGACGTTCGCCTCGATGCTCCACACGGCTGCGGTGCAATCGGGACGCTCGGAGCTCGAGGCGATCACCGACGGACTCACCGGCCTCTACAACCACCGCTACTTCCACGAGCGCCTGGGCGAGGAGATGGAGCGCTGCCAGGACGAGGGCACGAGCATCGCCCTCCTGTTCTGCGACCTCGACAACTTCCGCGCCTTCAACGACCTGCACGGGCACGGGTCGGGAGACAAGGCGCTGCGCGCGGTCGCCCGCGTGCTCGAGGGGTCCGTGCGGCACGTCGACCTCGTGGCCCGCTACGGCGGCGAGGAGTTCGCCGCCATCCTCATCGACACGGCCGAAGAAGGCGCCCTGGAGGTGGCAGAACGCGTGCGCGCCGGCATCACCCGGACGCAGTTCGGCGCCGGAGCGGACACCCTCTCGATCAGCATCGGCGTGGCCACCTGCCCCCAAGACGCGACGTTCAAGGACGAACTCGTCGACAAAGCGGACTGGGCCATGTACCTGGCCAAGCGGCGCGGCCGAAACAAAGTCATGACGTTCGGCGACGAGCACGGCGGGGAAACGCCGGAGCAGGCCGCCGTGGTCCGCCCCGACCATGTCGCGGCGATGGGCGAACTGGTCGCCGCGCGCGAGGCCTTCCGTCAGCGGCGGCGCTCCACGGTCGCGCAGATCGCGCTCGGGGTCGCGCGCGTGACGGGTGTCGCGGCGGAGGACGTGCATGCCGCCGTCTCGGCGGCGGAGGCCGGCGGCGGCGCGGATACGCCAGCCGGCAAGATCGTCGCCCTCACGGAGACGTACCAGGCACTGGTGACCGAGCGCCCCTACCGGGCGCGGATCTCAGAGGCGGAGGCGCTCGACGAGTTCCTCACGTGCCCGGCACTCGCGGAAGAGGACGAACTTGCGCGCGCGTTCGAGCAGGTGCTCGCGCGCTGACCCTCGTACGTGGCGCGACCCCGGGGTCCCGAAAGGAGATCCTTCTCCTCGCGGCCGTCCCCGGGGCCACAGCCACAGGCCTGCACCGGCGTCGCGCCTTGGCGGCGCCGTCAGGCCATCAGGAAGGAGCAGAGGTACTCTCCGACATCTCTGTCGGCTTCTGAGAACTCAAGCGTCCGGAGGAGCTGGCACAGGATCTGGTCATCGCTGACGACCGTAGCGCCGAGGTGTTCATACCGGGCAAGCGCGGAATCGACTGCCCGTTCCTTCTCCTCACGTGTCACCGTGTCCTCCCAGAGGGTTCCTTTGGCTCCACAGAGAGTGTCGGCCCGTCGACCTCCGTTCACCATGGGACTCGCGTTTAGGGAGGCGTACCCACACCCGCCGGGAAGATGACGGATCCCTGCTCAGAAGTACGACCTGAGCGCGCCGCGGCGGCGGATGTCGACGCTGGCACAGTGGAATCCACCGCCGATCGTCTCGAAATCCCAGAACGGGCACTCGATGGGCTCGAAGCCCCAGTCCCTGAGGTGCCGCGCGAAGCGCTTCTCTCCGGCCGAGACGACGACCCGGGTCTCGTCGAGCATGACCACGTTCATCATGATCCAGCGGCTGCAGTTGTACATCGGGTGCGACTCGGGCATCTCGGGCTCCGGGCACACGAGGATGTCCCAGCCCGCCTTTTCGAACATGTCCGGCACCTTGACCACGCGCTCGGGGTTGATGAGGAGCTTGCCGGGCGCGAGCGGCTGGAAGGTGGCGTCGATGTGCATCGGGTGTGTGTCTCGGACCTCGACCTCGTGCACGGCGTACTCGTCGCCGAGGTGCCGCTGCAGCCACTCGATACCGAAGCGGTTGCAGCAGCTCGAGCGGGCGATGAAGACGTCCCGGCCGCATTTGATGGCGTCGGCCGCGTCGAACATCGGCTCGTATTCCGTCGGCAGAAAGCGCTGGGGTTCGTCCTCCTCAGGGGCGACGAACCCCGGGGTGAAGCTCTCGTCTGAGAGGCGCGGCGGCGGCGCGGCGACCCAGCGGGCGCCGCCGCGGAAGTACTCCTTGCAAAGCTCGCGGTACGCGAGCCGTTCGGTCGACCGGCTCCTCCAGCCCATCGGAGCCTCGATGATCTGGTCGCCGATGACGAAGAGCACGTCCCTCGGCATCAGCGCGTAGCAGCTGCTGGCGACCTCCCAGTCGGGCGTGGCGAGCGGGCGCTCGTAAGGGTACGACTCGGGCTGCCGCACTGTGACCCCCGCCTGCCGGAGGATGTCGATGAAGGCATCCAGATCACGCTCCGCCTTCCTCAGCATCGAGGTCGGCCACGGCGTACCGCCGTGCTGCTTGAAGAAGGCCCACTGCGTCTTGTCGTGGACCACGGCGGGCATGATGACATCCCACGGGGGGACGAGGGTGTTCTCGTCGACGCGACCCACGACGATCTCCTCGAGCGGGTCCCACTCGTTGGTGGCGTTGACGATGGCGGTTTGCGCTGTCTCAGGGTCCACAGGTCCTCCTGGAGGGCGATCGCGTGGGCGAGGCGCGGCGAGCGTGGACCGCTCGCCAGCGGCGCCGCCGACGCGCTAGCTGAGCCTGCCGGCGATGCCGGCGACGATCTCGGCGGCGACACGCGCCGCGACTGCCGGATCGACGCCGCCCAGCCCGGGGCTGACGCCGCAGATGTCGGCGGCGGCGAGCAGGGCGCCGGACACGACGGAGATACCGGCGATGAGCTCTCTCGCCGCCAACCCGACGGGGTCACCTATCCCGGCGACCACGCCCACATCGACGGACAGGTACACGGCCTCGGTGCCCGTCGCGGCCGACTCGAGCGCCTCCTGCGCAACGGTGGCTACGCCGTCGCGCAGCGCGTCGTCCAGCGAGAAGGTCGTCGCGCCGAGGCCGTCGAGGACGCGGCGGGCCGGACCGTCCGGTGGCGCCGGCCGCCCGCCGATCAGCGCCAGGTTGGCCGGCGAGACGACACCGAGTTCGAGCGCCCGGGCCCACCTGGACCCGGCTGCGTACAGGGGGTCCGGCGCCACCTCGTAGGCCGGCGTGAAAGCGATGACGCCGAGCCGACCGCGGAGCTTGCCGCTGAGCACCTGCAGCACCGGGACGCTCACCAGCGCGTCCCCTCCGAGCACCAGCGGCGCGGCGCCGGCGGCCACGATATCGGCGAGCCGCTCGTGCGCCTGCATGAACGCGACGGCAGGGTCGTCTTGGACGACCGCGACGTCACCGTAATCCGCGGCGCGAAACCCGGGGGAGAGCGCAGGCAGCCAGTCCGTATACCGCTGGGACGCGCGCCTGATGTCCGCCGGAGCGTCCCCGGGGCCGTCGAGCGGAAGACCGAGCACCGCCAGCGCCATCCCCGTGAGCGCGGCCGGATCGTCGACCACCTGCAGGCCGAGCAGGCCGGCGCCGGGTGGGGGGCCGTCCGCCCCGCCGCCGGCGGTCTCCCAGAGGGCCCGCAGTTCGTCCGGGTCCATCAGCGCCTCACCAGCGCCGCGCTACCCGCTGGAGGTCGACGTTCTCCTCGATGAGCTCGATGCCGAGTCCGGGCCCGTCGGGCACGTCGATCCACGAGACGCCGTCCACCACTTTCTGCTTGATGCCCCGCCCGAGATCGTGCTCGAGGGCGCCCTGCCGCCAAGGCAGGTCGGCGTCGCCGTGCACGGCGTTGGCCAGGGCGATGTTGACGTGGAAGTGCGCCGCCATGGCGATCGAGCTCTCGCCCATATTGCCGACCATGACCTTGATGCCGGCGGCCTCGGCGATCGCGTTGACCTTGAGAGCGTTCAGGATGCCGCCCGTCTTCATGAGCTTGACCACGAACATGTCGCAGGCGCCCGCCTTGGCGCACGCGAGGGCCTCACGCGGTCCGCGCACGCTCTCGTCGAGCGCGATGGGCACATCCACGTGGTCGCGCACGAAGCGTGCCGCCTCGAGGTCGTCCATGCGCACCGGCTGCTCGGCGAACTCGATCCCGTACCGTTCCAGCAGCTTGATGGCGCGCACCGCGGTCTTGGCGTCCCACCATCCCTGGTTGGCGTCCACGGTGATGCGCGCGTCCGGGCCCGCGGCCTCGCGTACCGCGGCGACGCGCTGCTCGTCCCGCTCCGGCGTGTCGCCCACCTTGATCTTGAAGATGTGGATGCCCAGCGCCTTCATCGCGAGCGTGTCGGCCGCCAGATCCTCCGGGTCGTCCCAGCCGAACGCCACAACCTCCTGGAGCCCGGGACGAGCGCGGCCGCCGATGAGGTCGCAGAGCGGTCGGCCCAGCGCCTTGCCCTGGATGTCCCAGAGCGCCATCTCCACCGCCGCCTTGGCGGCCTGGTTGCCGACCGTGTACAACTCCCGATCCCAGACGTGATGGATCGCCTCGAGGGCAAAGGGGTCCTTCCCGACGACCGCCGGTCCGAGGTACTCCTCGATGACGTCCGCTGCCGACCACAGCGTCTCGCCGGTGAACTCGTACGCGGGACAGGCCTCCCCGATACCGATGACGCCCTCGTCGGTCTCGACGCGGACCAGGTCACAGGGGCCATACGCCATCGCCGACGAGGCGATCACGAAAGGCTCCTCCATGGTCAACTCGAGGGTGTCTACGTGGACGGCGGTGATCTTCATGCGTCACTCCGCAAGGTCGGGTGTCGGGCTCCCTCAGTCTATGCTATGGAGTCTCGACGAGTCCCCGCCGTAGGACGGCCGAAGCCTTGTCCGGTCTCCGAGACGGCCGTATCATCGGGCCGCCCGCGAGTCCGGAAGGGAGGCGCGGGATGACGAGAGGAGACCGGCCATGACGGACGCCATCCAGTTCGAGCGCCACTTCGAGACGGCCGGGTTCTACAGCCCTCTGGCGGGGATGGAGTTCGCCGAGGACCGGATCGAAGTACGCACCGATCCTCTCACGGGCATGACCGCCGTCGCCTCCGCCGGCCTTGAGGCCAAAGAGGAGATGTTCCTCGGCAAGACCGACTGGGAGTACGCCGAGGCGCTGGCCGCGCGCACCCGCGAGGGCTGCTTCTTCTGCCCGGAGAAGGTTCTCGAGGCCACGCCGAAGTACCCGGAGGAGCTCGTGCCGGGCGGGCGGCTCGAGCACGGCGGCGCGCTCGTGTTCCCCAACCTCTTCCCGCTCGCCGCCGTTCACGCTGTCGTTACGTTCCCCGAGAAGCACTACCTGCGGCCCAGCGAGTTCACGCCGCACCTGCTGGACGAGGCGCTCGGCGCGGCGTTCGACTTCGCCGGCCGCGCCGAGCGCCTCTACCCCGACCTGACGCACCTGCAGGTGAGCTGCAACCACATGCTGCCGGCCGGGGCGAGCCTCGCCCACCCGCACCTGCAGGTGTTCGGCGGCGAGGCGGTGCCCTGGCAGGTCGAGCTGTACTGGCGCCGCTCCGCGGAGTGGAAGGCGGCGCATGGCGCGGGCTACTGGGACACGCTCGTCGCGCAGGAGGAGGCCGGCGGCGAGCGCTCGATCTGGAGCGCGGACGGCGTCCACTGGCTGGCGCCGTTCGCTCCGGCCGGCGCCCGCGAGGCGATCGCGGTGGTGCCGGGCGCCGATCGCCTGTCGGCTCTCAGCACGCCGCAGATCGCCGCGCTCTCCAGCGGCCTCTCCCGGATCCTCAGCTGGTACGAGGACGAAGGCCTCTCGGCGTTCAACTTCACCGTGTTCGGCGGCGCTCTCGACGGCCGCGACGCGGGCTTCCCCGTCGTGCTCCGCGTGATCGCCCGCACGGCCTTCAAGCAAGACTACCGCACCGACGACTACTTCCTGCAGAAGCAGCTCGGCGGGGAGCTCATGTTCGCCGCGCCCGAGGAGATGGCGGCGCGGCTGCGAACACTTCTGGCAGGCTGACAAGACCGCTCACCACCAGGAGGTGTCCGCCATGGAACCCATCGACTACCCCGTCGACGTCCGCGCCGACTATCCGGAGCGCAGTTCGCGCCTCTGGGCCGTGCTCACCATCTTCTGGATCAAGTTCTTCGCCCTCATCCCCCACGGCATCATCCTGATCTTCCTCGGGATCGCGCAGTGGGTCGTCGCGTTCGTCGCGCAGTTCGCCGTGGCGATCAAGGGCGAGTACCCGGCAGGGATGCACGAGTTCGTCACCGGCGTGCTGCGCTGGCAGACACGGGTGACCGCTTTCGTCTTGTCCGTCGACGACCGGTACCCACCGTTCAGCCTCCAGCGGATCGACGATTACCCTGTCGACGTCGTCACGGAGCGGCCGGCAGAGCCCAGCCGCGCTTACGCCATCTTCACCATCATCGTCCAGGTGCTCGCCATCGCCGGCGGTATCTGGCTCGCCGTTTGGCTGATAGGCCACGCCGACACGTTCACTTCGACTTCCCAGAACGGCAACTACAGCTTCCGCTTCAACGGGCCGTCGTTCGGCGGCAGCGGTCTCGCGCTCCGGCAGCTCGCGGCCATCCCGCATTACATCGTCCTCGCCTTCGTCGGCATCGCCGCGTTCGTCATTTGGATTGTCGTGCAGTGGGTGATCATCTTCGTGGCGTCTTTCCCGCGCGGCATGTGGGACATCGAAGCGGGCTACGTGCGCTGGTACGCACGCGTGAACGCCTACGCCCTGGGGCTCGTCGATCGGTATCCGCCGTTCTCCATGAGCCCGTCGCTGACGGCCGGCGCGGCCGGAGCGTGGCCGTCGACCCCGCCGCCTCCGCCGCCACCGATGACGGCGGCGTGGCCGCAGGCGCCGGCGCCGCAGACCCCGCCGCCGCCGGCCCCCCAGACGCCCGCCGCGCCGCCGCCCGCCGCGCCCGTGACGCCCCCATCGGAGCCGTCGCAGCCGGTCACGCCACCTCCCCCGGAGGCCCCGCCGCAGCCGTAGGGGACCGACTTGCCCGAGGCTCGGGAATGCCGCATACTACGGTGTCCCGGGACTCCCCGGGACTTTGCGTGGGGCATTAGCTCAGCTGGGAGAGCGCCTGGATCGCACCCAGGAGGTCAGCGGTTCGATTCCGCTATGCTCCACCACTTCTCTTCTCCTCCGGTCTCCGACGCCCCCGCGCAGCCGGCAGCTGAGCCCGCCTCGGCCCGCGAGGCCGTCAGCGCGGCAAGGTGCCGCCGTCACGCGGACTCGTCTGACCCGTCGTCGATGTCGACGTCGGTGAGCTGCACCATCGGCGCCTCCGGGTCGAGCTGGACCATCAGCGAGCCGCACTGCGGGCAGATCGGGTGCGGCGCGTCGGTGCTGAACTCGTCGCTGCAGCTCAGGCAAGTCGCGGCGACCGGCCGATGCTCGAAGTACAGCTTGGCGCCCCTGAAGAACTCGTCCTCGCCCGTGAGCATCTCGAAGTACATCTCGATGGAGTCCTGCGTGAAGTCGGCGGCGGGGGTCATCACGATGTAGAGGCCTGCGACCTTGCGGCCTCCGTTGGCGACCGCCGCCTCGCGGGCCCGGTCGATGATCCCCTGGGTGATGCCAAGCTCGTGCACGTCAGCGCCTCCGCGTCGTGGTCACTCGTGTCTTGTTCTACCACGCCGGTCGTATACTCGTGCGCGACCCGGCGGCTGGGAGCCCCTCAGGGCTCCGGATCGGAGGCTCCGCAGACGGCAGGCGAGATCGAGTTCACGACCAACTACGGCGACCCCAGCACCGGCAACGGCTTCCTGTTCGAGTTCCGCTGTGACCGCTGCGGCAACGGATATCGCACCGAGTTCGACACCTTCGAGCTGAGCGCGGCGACCAACGCCCTGGACGGGGCCGGCAGGATGCTCGGAGGCATCTTCTCCCAGGCGGCCAGCGTGGCCCCGAGGGTCAAGTCGGCCGCCTGGGAGAAGGCCAGCGACAAGGCCTTCCGGAAGGCCTCGGAGGAGATCCGTCCCAAGTTCGTCAGTGCCCCGCTGCAGCGCCCGGATGTGCCGCGAGGAGCGCTGGAACGAGAAGAAGGGCCTCTGCAAGCAGTGCGCGCCGGACCTCGGCGTCGAGATGGCCGCCGCGCAGGCGGACAAGTCCGTCGAGGAGGTGTGGGCGCACGCCAAGATGGCGGAGGAGGACAAGCACCTCACAGAGGCCGACTGGCGCGAGGGCATCACGGCCTCCTGA
>Ga0302299_10002441_pt1 | contig 11367 bp, 10 predicted proteins | sample III_Fen_N3_4_FD_198795 | JGI IMG/M metagenome (GOLD analysis project Ga0302299, IMG submission 198795) | Peat permafrost microbial communities from Stordalen Mire near Abisko, Sweden - III_Fen_N3_4 | ecosystem: Environmental > Terrestrial > Soil > Wetlands > Permafrost | place: Sweden: Abisko...
TTGCGTCTGCTGCTCGACACGGTGCTTGAGGCCGCCCAGGGGCTCCGGCGCGAGCTGGCGCTGCCCCCGGTGGGCTCGGCGCGCCCGGCGGACGCGGTGGCTGCGGTTGCTGCCACCGTCGCCGGGGTCGGCGACGTCGCTGTGCGAGCTCACGCGATCGACGATCCGGCCGTGCTCGACCAGCTGCTGGCCCTTCCCCAGGTACACCTGGTGGTCGACGGGTACAACGTCACCAAGTCCGGGTACGGCACCTTGTCGCTGGCCGAGCAGCGGCAACGCCTGCTGACCGGGCTGGCGGTTCTCGGCGGTCAGACCGGCGCGGAGGTGACCTGCGTGTTCGACGGGGCCGAGGTCGGCGGGGTACTCCTCCAAGCTGCCCCGCGGGGCGTTCGCGTTCTGTTCAGCCCGCCGGGCGAGACTGCGGACGAGGTCATCCGCCGGCTCGTTCGCGCCGAGCCGCCGGGCCGGCCGGTCGTGGTGGTCTCCAGCGACCGAGAGATCGCCGATTCCGTGGCCCGGTCCGGCGCCCGCCCGCTGCCGTCGAACCTGCTCCTGCGCCGCCTGGAACGGGCCTGACCCGTCCGGTCCGTCCGGTCCCGGCCGTCGGGCCGCCGAGGACTGTCGGACCCTGCCCCTAGCGTCAGAGACCGCCGGTGCTGCGCCGGTGCGTCTCCGGCGGTTTCCGGGTTGAAGGAGGGTCTGACGTGCATATCGACTGTGACACCTGTGAGGTTCGTGGGTCTGCTTGCGGCGACTGCGTCGTCACCGTGCTGCTCGGCGCGCCTCCGGCCGTAATCGAGCTGGATGCGGGGGAGCGGCAAGCCATCGCGGTCCTCGCCGAATCGGGCCTGATCCCGCCGCTTCGTCTGGTTTCTGCCGATATTTCCCGCCGTCGCCGCGCTGCCGGATGAGGCCGGGTTGTCGGCGGGTTCGGCGGTTTGAATTGCTTCGGCCGTGACCCCTTCGTTAGAGTTGGGCTTCAGATGCAGGGACACCGCCTTCCACACGGGATGGCGACCGGCATCGCCGCTGAGTCCGACAGACCTCGTCCGGCCCCGTTCACGGAGCCTGGTGAGGCGCGCCGGAGCCGGGGACCCAGGTTCCTGGGGTGAATCGACTGGGCTGATCCTGGCCCCGTTGTAGGGCGCTCTTCCCCGCCCGAACCCGACAGCTAACTCGGTAAGCGGTCGAGGAAGTAAGGAGTGCCGCCTGTATGGCGACCCGCCCCCGACTGACCGCTCTGTCCACAGCCCGCCGCACGCGCTTCACGCGTCTGCCGTTTGCTCGCACTTCTTTGGCTGTGCTCTGTGCCGCCGTCGTCGCCGTGGCGCTGCTGCCTTCAGCAGGTCAGGCCGCTCCGCAGCTCACCCTCGCCCAGGTCCAGTCGCGACTGGATCAGTTGAACATCGAGGCTGAGAACGCGCAGGAGGCTGCCAACACCGCGATCGTCGCGGCCGCCGCAGCCCAGCGCCAGCTCGACCAGGCGAACGCAAGCCTGAAGCTCGCCCAGGGCGCCATGAGCGACGCTCAGCGGCTGGTGGGCCAGCTCGCCGCTGCGGCGTACCGCAACGGCGGCGTCGACGTGACGCTTCAGCTCCTCGTCGCAGACGACCCCACCCAGTTCGTGGCGCAGGCCTCCGCGATGGAGGGCGTCGACCGCCACCAGGCTGAGGTCATGCGGGCAGCGGCAGCTGGTCAGCAGCGTCTGGCCCAGGCCAAGCTCGTCGTTCAGCAGCAGCTGGATCAGTTGAACGCGCTCAAAGCTCAGGCTCTGGCCAACCAGCGTGAGGTGCAGGCCAAGAGTGACGAGATGAAGGCCCTTCTCGGCTCGCTCCAGGATTCCCAGCGCAAGGCGCTCCTTGCCCGTCAGGCCGCAGACCGAGCGGCAGCGACCGCTCGATCGGCCACGATTCACCGGGTTAGCCGCAGCAGCACCGGCCACAGCGGTTCAACGCGGCACCTTCCGCGGGGCGGCGGCAGCGGCATCGGTGCTCAGGCCGCGGCCTACGCCGAGTCCAAGGTCGGCGACGCGTACGTCTGGGGAGCCACCGGCCCCAGCGCGTTCGACTGCTCCGGCCTGACGATGATGGCCTACCGCCACGCCGGCGTCTCGCTGCCGCACTCCTCGGGTGCCCAGTTCGGCTCGGGTCAGCACATCTCGGCCAGTTCCCTTCAGCCGGGCGACCTGGTGTTCTACTACTCGCCGATCCACCACGTCGGGATCTACATCGGCGGCGGGATGATCGTGCACGCGGCCAACCCGGGCTCTGGAGTCCAGGTGGCCAGCCTGTACTCGATGCCCTTCTCCGGTGCGGTTCGGCCTTACTGAGGCTGTTCGTCGCTGAGGCCGGCTACCCGATCGATCCGGTAGTCGGCCGGACTGCCACCTAAGATCAACTGGTGCCGTCCAAGACCTCCGTGCCTGACCACGCGGAGACCAGAGCCCTGCGCCGTGCGGCGTGGGTGCTGGCCTTGGCAGTGTTTGGTTCCCTCGCGGTCCTGATCCTCGGCCCGGCGGGAGTGGCTCGTTCGGCCCGCAGCGGACGGGCCCCCGACCTGATTGAGGTTGACGCCGGCCCAGGAGTCCCAGCCGACGCCCTGGCGGACGTGCAGCGAACGGCTTCGGGGGAGTGGGCCCGCGTCGTGGCCGTCTGGGGCACGAGCACCGTCCAGCCGCGGGTGCACCTGGTCGCCGGCTCCGAGGCGCTGGCGACGGCGGCCGGCCGCTCGCCGGCGAGTGTGCGCGGGCTGGTCGCGCTGACGACGCCCGACCGCGTCCTGCTCGAGTCGACTGCGTACACAGCCCTCGCCCCGTCCGGCCGGCGGGTGGTGCTGACCCACGAGCTCACCCACCTGGTCACGGGGGCGGCAGCTGACCCGGACGTCCCGGTCTGGCTCGAGGAAGGCTTCGCTGACTACGTCGGCTTCCTCGACTCCGGGATCCCGGTCGCAGAATCGGCCAAGGCGGCGATCGACCAGGTGCGACGCAGCGGCCGGTTGACGCAGCTGCCGCAGGAGGTGGCGTTCAGCGCCGGGCCGAGCGAGCAGGCGGTCGCCTACGCCGAGGCCTGGCTGATGTGCCGCTGGCTCGCCGAGCGATATGGACAGGAGGCGCTGGTCGCGACGTACCGAGCGGTGGCCCACGGGCGGGCCGGCCTGTCCGCCGCGATCCAGCAGGTGACCGGACAGTCGCTCGGGGTCGCCGTGCAGTCCTGGAGTCGTTCGGTGAGCGAGCTCGCACGGTGACCCGAACCCTGTTCGTCACCAACGACTTTCCGCCGCGCCTCGGCGGCATCCAGACCTTCGTCTACGAGCTGGCCCGGAGCCGGCCGACCGGATCGGTGGTCGTGTTCGCCTCCAACTGGTCCGGCGCGGCCGCTTTCGACGCCGAGCAGAACTTCCCGATCGTGCGGTACGGGCGGTCGGTGATGCTGCCCACGCCGGACGTGCGGGCTCAGGCGAGCCGGCTGCTGCGCACTCACGCCTGCGATCAGGTGGTTTTCGGAGCGGCGTTCCCGCTTGGCTTCCTCGGACCGGCTCTGCGCCGAGCCGGCGCTGAACGGGTGATCGCGCTGACGCACGGGCACGAGGCCGGGCTGGCCGGAATCCCAGGCGGGAGCGCGCTGCTTCGCCGCGTCGGTGCGAGCGTGGACGTGCTGACCTACCTGGGGGCCTACACCCGGGCGCGGATCGCCGCGGCGGTCACACCCGCAGCGGCCGCGCGCATGGTGCAGCTGGCACCAGGGGTCGACACGTCCCTGTTCTCACCGGACGTGGACGGCGGTGCCGTTCGCGCCCGCCACGGGCTCACCGGGCGGCCAGTGGTCGTCTGCGTGTCCCGGCTGATGCCCCGCAAGGGCCAGGACGAGCTGATCCAGGCTTGGCCGGCCATCCGGTCCCGGGTGCCCGGCGCTGCGCTCCTGCTCGTCGGCTCCGGCCCGGACCGTGAGCGGTTGGCTCGCCTGGTGGCCCGTGGTCGGCTCGAACGCGATGTTGTGTTCGCCGGAGCGGTGCCCTACGTCGAGCTGCCAGCGCACTACGCCGCGGGGGATGTGTTCGCGATGCCCTGCCGGACCCGTAACCGTGGCCTGGACGTCGAGGGCTTGGGGATCGTGTTCCTGGAGGCCTCGGCAGCAGGCAGACCGGTGGTCGCAGGGGACTCGGGCGGGGCTCCGGACGCAGTGCTTCCTGGCGAGACCGGGTACGTCGTCGGTGGCCGGGACCGGGCCGCCCTGGCCGAGCGGGTCAGCGAACTGTTGCTCGACCGGTCGCTGGCGGCTCGGATGGGAGTCAGCGGCCGGGCCTGGGTGGAGCAGACCTGGCGGTGGGATCAGGTTGCGGAGCGCTTCGGTCGCCTGCTGGACCCCACGCCGCTGCGCTAGTGCGTCAGCTCGCCTGCTCAGTGAGAGGGGCAGTTGGCCGTCGAGGTCGCGACCGAACCGGTTCCGGCGTTGCAGCCGGCCGGGGTGAAGGCACTGGTCACGTAGCTGCCGAGCGCGAAGACCACCAGGACCACGACAGCAACGATGGCGGCGAGCAGCAGGCCGTACTCGACGAGCGACGCCTTCGGCGTGAAGCGACCCAGACGCCCACCTCTGCGTTTGCCCGCGGTCGCGACGTCGCCGGCGCGCACAGCGGTGTTCTGGTGGTCGAGCATGCTGCTTCTGGTCCCTTCGCGGCGCGCAGGCCGACCTTCGTTGGTCAACTGCCTGCAACAATCCCCGACGGGACGGGTCCGGCGGATCGACCGCGCGGTTACACCCATTTGGCCGAACGGTTGATCTCAGCATGCGTGATCCGGCCGGGGTACGTCCCAAGTGCGCCGAGCCAGGGCGACAAACGGCTAGATCGTCGGCTGTCCGTGGTCCTGGCGGATCAGCCCGAGCCGCAGAGCGGACATGATCGCCTGCGCCCGATTCGCGGCCCCCAGCTTCTCGTACAGCTTCGAGATGTGCGTCTTGGCGGTCGATTCGCTGATGTAGAGCTTCCGCGAGATCGCGGCGACCCCGAGCCCGTCAGCGAGCAGCCCGAGCACTTCCTTCTCCCGAGGGGAGAGCTGGGGTCCGGTCGGGGTCAGGCGCCGCTTCATCGCCTCGGCGAGGTCGCGGGCGGTGAACGCCTGGGGGGATGCGGCGGCGTGACGGGCGGCCGACAGCACGTCGTCGGTCGGCGCATCCTTGGGGACGAAGGCCGAGGCTCCGGAGTCCAGGGCGCCGAACAACTGCTCGTCCCCGGCATACATGGTCAGCACGACGATCCCGAGGTCAGCGCGTGCCTTGCGGGCAGCCTTGACGATCTCCAGGCCGCTCCCGTCGGGCAGGCGCATGTCGACCACGACGACGTCCGGGGTCAGCGCATCCAGCTTGCGGAAGGCCTCTGCGATGCTGCCGGCTTCGCCGACCACCTCGAAGTCGGCCGCGCGCTCGAACGCGCGCCGTAGACCCTGGCGGATCAGCTCGTGATCATCAACGAGCAGCACCGTCGTGGACATGGGCACCTCCCTCATCGGAGCGTGGCGTGCCGGAAGCCGAGTCTGGGCCCCCGAGGACAACCTCCACGATAGTTCCCCCGTTCGGCCGGGCACTCACCGTGAGCGTCGCCCCGAGCCGTTCCGCCCGCTCGCGCATGATCTCCATGCCGTAACTGTCGGCACGTGCGGCTCGCAACCCGAGCCCGTCGTCCTCGATTCGTAGCAGCGCGGCCGGCGGGGCGGTACGGACCGTCACCCAGAGGTTGGCGGCCGAGGCGTGCTTGCGCACGTTGGTCACGGCTTCCTGGGCGATCCGTAGCAGCTCGGCCTCCGACTCGGTGCGCAGCCGCTGAGGTGACTCGTCGAGCTCGAGGTGCACCGTGAGGTCGGACGTGGCCCCCACCGTGCGGACGTGATCGGACAGGGCTGCGCCAAGGCCGGTCGTGGCCAGCACCTCACTGCGCAGGTCGAAGATCGACAGGCGCAGCTCGGAGATGATCCGGGTGAGCTCGCCGCGCAGATACTGCATGGCCTCCCGTTGGGCGTCGTCCTCGGCCCGGTAGCCCATGTCGTCGATCACGTAGCCCAGCGAGGCGAGCTCCTGGGCGATGCCGTCATGGATCTCCCGGGCTAGCCTGCGGCGCTCCTCGGCCGTGGCGATCTGACGCACCTCGGCGAACAGCACCGCGGTCTCGATCCGCAGGGCAGCCTCGTCGACCAGCTCAGCACTCAGCGCGAGCTGCTCCTGAGTGAAGGGCGTCTCCAGTCGCTCCATGCCGACCAGGCCGACCACGCGGACGCCCACGCGAAGGGGGAGCACGGCCGAGAAGCCGCCGAACGCGTCCGAAAAAGTGCCGACGTGCCGCCGGGGCAGGCCCGAGGTCCACGACTCGGCCCAGGGGGAGTCGTCGTCGATGGAGGGCACCCAGTCCGGCCGGCTCACGCCCGAGAACGCCAGCGGGGCCAGCCGCCCTCCCTCGGACCGGACGAAGACGGCCGCTCTGGTGTACGGCATCGCAGTGCGCAGGTTCTCCAGCAGGGCGTTGCCCAGGCTGTACGCGTCGAGCCCGCCGGACAGCGAACGGGAGACGACTCGGAGCTGGGACAGCAGGCGGTAGGCCGCGGCGTACGAGGTGGCGGACGCCCCGGGGTCGATGGTGCGGTTGCGTACCCGTCGCACCCAGGCCGCCACGACGCCGGACGACAGCGCGAGCACGATCCACTCGGCCACCAGCGACCCGTACAACCTCGCGTCGAACGACCGGGGAGCCGCCAACGGAGCCAGGCTCAGAGCGAAGGCGGCCAGGGCAACCGTGGTGACGACCGAGCCGACCCCCCAGAGCAGGCCGGCCTCGATCGCGGGGGCCAGCAGGTACGGAAGGCCGATCGGGTCGGCCGGGCTCACCCAGGCGACGATTCCCGCCGCGAGCGCCGACTCTACGTACGGTGCCCACGGCAGCGGGTGTCGCGCGGTAGTGACGGACGCGACCACCGCGATCGCCAGGAGGGCGCCGAGCACGTCGACCTGCCCACTGAACGAGCCGCGGATCAGCGCCAGCGATACGCACAGGCCATAGGCCATCGCCCGGGCGATGATGGCCGCGCCCCGCGGGTTGGCCAAGAGAGCGCGGAGATTCACGGCCCGACGGTGGCACATCGGACGGGCTTCGCGCCACGTCCACTGATCGGCGTGGCGCGGCGGCTCATGCTCGCCAGAGCCGGCGCAGGGCGCTCAGCGTGCGTCCCGGGGGCCGCGCACCCGCTGGGTGGGTGGCCAAGGCCGGTCGCACGTGCTCGTCCACAAAGGACTGGATGGCCACGCTGAACGGGTCCTGAGGAGACCGGATGGCCAACGGAGACCCCGGTGGTGGCGCGCCCTCGAGTTCGTCCGTGAGCGGGAGCTCGGCCGACACGGGCACCGGGAGGTTGCGAGCGGCTTCCGCGGCGGCCAGTCCGGCCGAGAACTCGACCCGGTTGATCAGGATCCGCCACCCGTCCGACGAGGGCTGGACGCCACCCGGCGCGCCGAGCAGACCCAAGGTTTCGAGGGTGAGCCCCAGATCCTTCAGCGGCTCGACGTCAAAGGTGGCCACCGTGATGATCAGGTCGCTCGCCTCGAACGCGGCCAGGACCAGCTCCTCGAACGTCGACGGCGTGTCGATCACGACGAAGTCGAAGAGGCCGCGCAGCACGGAGACCACGTGAAGGAACACGGCCGGAGGAAGGTCTGGAGCGTCGTCGCCGACCCCTGGGGCGAGCAGCACGCTGAGCCCGGACGGATGCGCCGTGAGCAGCGCTCGGATCCCCTCGGCGTCCAGGTCGGGGCGTTCGGCGGCGTCGGCCAGCCCGATCGGGGAGTCGAGCGCGAGCGCGTCGGCGATCCCGTGGAATGCCGCGTCGAGATCGATCAGGCAGACCCTGCTGCCGTCTTCGGCCAGGGCCACCCCGAGGTTGGTTGACACCGTGGTGGTGCCGACGCCGGTGGTCGACGAGAACACCGTGACGACCCGGCCGGGGCCCACGTCGTCGCTCGTCCGGTCGGTGTGGGCCGGTGCCCGCTCCGACCCGGTGACTGCCGAGCCCGCTGTGTCCATAGGTACATCAGGTTACGCTGTGACCACGGTCAGTCACCACATTGGACAGCGAAATACCCCATTTGGCCGCGTCCGAAGGGACTAGCGGTCACGGTTCGTTAGCTGTAGAGGGCCTTGACCTCCGGTGCGAAGTCGGTCATGACCACGCCGCGCTTGACCTTCATCGTCGGCGTGAGCTGGCCGCCTTCCTCGGTGAAGTCGACGGTCAAGATGGTGAACTTCTTGATCGACTCGGCCTTCGAGACAGCTTTGTTAGCGTCGTCGACGGCACCCTGAATCGTCGCGATCAGATCGGGATCGTTGGTGAGGCTCGCGATCGGCGTGTCGTCGGGTCGCCCGTGCGCCCGCAGCCAACCAGGGAGCGCCTCGGTGTCGAGGGTGACCAAGCACGCGATGAAGGGCTGGTTGTCGCCGACCACGATGCACTGGCTGACCAACGGGTGCGCCCGCAACCGGTCCTCGAGTACGGCCGGGGCGACGTTCTTGCCAGCGGCGGTGACGATGATCTCCTTCTTGCGACCGGTGATCGTGAGGAAGCCGTCCTCGTCGATCGTGCCGAGGTCACCGCTGTGGAACCAGCCGTCGGGGTCGATCGCCTCGGCGGTCGCGGCGGGGTTGTTCTGGTAGCCCCGGAAGACGATCGGCCCCTTCATCAGGACCTCGCCGTCCTCCGCGATCCGGATGCTGGTGCCCGGGATGGGCTGGCCGACGGTGCCAATCTTGAGCGCCTTGGGCCGGTTGAGGTTGGATCCCGCGGCGGTCTCGGTCAGTCCGTAGCCCTCGAGAATGATGATCCCGATGCCACGGAAGAAGTGACCAAGCCGGGCGCCCAGGGGTGCGCCTCCGGAGACCGCGAACTGGACTCGGCCGCCGAGCGCGTTACGCAGCTTGCCGTAGACCAGCTTGTCGAAGACCGTGTGCTGAATTTTGAGCAGCACGCCCGCGCCGCCCTGGTCGAGGGCCTGGCTGTACGCGATGGCGACGGCGGCCGCCCGGTCGAAGATCTTGCCCTTGCCGTCTGCCGTGGCCTTGGCCTGCGCGCTGTTGTAGATCTTCTCGAAGACGCGCGGCACGGACAGGACGAACGTCGGGCGGAAGACCTCGAGGTCGGCGAGCAGGTTCTTCACGTCTGGTGTGTGACCCATCAGCACGCCGGCCTCGACGCAGCCGACCTCGATGGCCCGAGCGAACACGTGCGCCAGCGGGAGGAAGAGCAGCGTCGAACCCTGCTCGTTGAACAGCTCAGGCAGGCCACGCACGATGTTGCGCACCTCGGACAGGAAGTTCCCGTGCGTGAGCTGGCACCCCTTGGGGCGACCGGTGGTCCCGGACGTGTAGATGAGCGTCGCGAGGCTGTCCGAGGTCAGGGAACGGCGGCGGGTTTCCACGTCGGCGTCCGCCACGCCCACGCCGAGGGCGACCAAGCCGTCGACGGCACCGTCGTCGAACGTCCACAGGTGCTTCAGCGCTGGAGCCTGGTCGCGGACTTCGTCGACGATCGCGGTATGCGGCGAGTGCTCCACGAAACAGCCGACGGCGGCAGAGTCGCTGAGGATCCACCCCACCTGCTCGGCCGACGAGGTTTCGTAGATGGGCACGGGAACTGCCCCGGCACACCAGATCGCGAAGTCGACGAGGGTCCACTCGTACCGGGTCCTCGACATTATCGCGACCCGATCACCCGGCTCGACCCCGGAGGCGATCAGCCCCTTGGCCACGGCCGTGACCTCGCTCAGGAAGTCGCGCGCCGTCACGTCCTCCCAGCGGCCGCCCCGATGGCGCCGGAACTGGACGTGGTGCGGCGAACGAACCGCGAGATCGACGATCAGGTCCGACAGGTTCGCGGACGCTGGAATCTCGGCCATGGCGGGGACGGAGAACTCGCGCACAGTGGGCTCCTAGCAAGGTCTGGCCGGTCATGCTGCCGGGATCGGCAGGCTATCGCGCAGCTACTCATATCAACGTACGTCGTCCCGCGGCCACGTGGGGCCGTTCGGTGGCATCCTGCCTGCTGTGCCCGCCCTGGACTTGATCGACGAGACGTTCATCGTGGCCGCGCCTGAACGGATTTCGGTCGTCGTCCACGATCCGGAGAGGTGGCGGCAGTGGTGGCCGGATCTTGAGCTGCGCATCTTCATGGATCGCGCCGAGCGGGGCATCCGGTGGTCGGTTTCCGGGTCGTTCACCGGCAGCAACGAGATCTGGTTGGAGCCGGTGGGCGACGGCACCCTGGTGCACTACTTCCTGCGGCTGGACCCAGCCGACGGTGGCTCGCTGGGTCCGCGGCGCGCGGCTCGGGTCCGGCGGTCGCGGGCGCTGAGCTGGAAGCGCTGGATCAACGCGCTCAAGGACGAGCTCGAGGCGGGCAGGGCGGTCGGGATGCCGGCGGCCGGTTCGGGTTCAAGCCACACCCGGTCCGTGCCGAGTAAGCCAGAGTGACGACTGGCTTCCTGCGCTGTCCCCACTGCGCCTCAGCCGTGCGCCCCGGCGCCCAGTGGTGCTCGCTGTGCCATTCCGACCTGAGGTCGGACGCGGAACGAGCCGCCGCCGCACCCGTCGCTGGGGCGCCCAGCCCTGAGCCCGAGCCGGAACGCGTGCATGATCTTGAGCTGCAGCTCGCGACGAGCGCCGCCTTGGGAACCGCGTCGACTGCCGCTGAAGCCGAGTCGTCGGCGCCGTCCGGCCGCCACGCGCGCCGCGCCCTGGCTGCCCCTGGAACCCGCCCGACCGCACCGCTCGGCGACGGGCTCACGGCCACCGCCGGCGATGCCGAGGGCCAGGTAGACCCGCTGGCCCAGGTGGACGTCGAGGGGATGCTGGCCGCGCTCGCCAGCGACTCGAGCGCCCTGACCGGGGTTGCCGGCCGCTTCTCGAGCAAGGCGAACGTCGCGATGTTCGCGTTCGGAGGCGCTGCCCTCCTGACCGTCCTAGGGCTTGCCGCCATGTTCATCCTGGGCAGCCTGCTGCGCTGACGCGCGACCCGTACGTGCCAATCGCGGTGACGGTTAGGCTGCTGCCCTACGCACCGACGAGAGGGACGACGATGGCGGACCAGACCGAGTCGAGCATCCTGATCGCTGCGGTTGCGGCGGACGTGATGGCGGTCATCGCCGATTTCGAGTCCTATCCGCACTGGAACGACGAGGTGAAACTCGTCGAGATCTTGAGCGTGTACGAGGACAACGGCAAGCCGGCCGAAGTGCGCTTCGTGCTCGACGCCGGCGCGATCAAGGACGACTACGTCCTGGAGTACGACTGGGTCTGCGACACCGTGCTCAGCTGGCAGCTGACCCGCGGCGACAT
>Ga0302299_10002442_pt1 | contig 11360 bp, 11 predicted proteins | sample III_Fen_N3_4_FD_198795 | JGI IMG/M metagenome (GOLD analysis project Ga0302299, IMG submission 198795) | Peat permafrost microbial communities from Stordalen Mire near Abisko, Sweden - III_Fen_N3_4 | ecosystem: Environmental > Terrestrial > Soil > Wetlands > Permafrost | place: Sweden: Abisko...
GTCGGGAGAGGGTGGGATCGGGATGCCCAGGGGCATGACGAGCGCGACCTCCGACCGCTCGCGCAGGCCGCGGCGGACCAGGTAGTCCTCGACGAGAAGTGCGGTCTCGCTCGGGGCCGGGGGGCACTTGAACGGCGTCGACGTCACGGCGACGATCACCCGCCCGCCGTCGAAGGCGGCCAGCACGTCGCGCAGCGCGAACGCCCCGGCCACGGTGTAAAACTCATGACCGCCGTCGAGCAGGCCCGGGGTCAGGTCTGGGTGCAGGTCGGCGCCGAGTGCCACGACGAGGATGTCCGCGTCGAAGGCCCCGAGGTCGGTCTGGACGCGCCTGGCGGCGGGGTCGATCGACTGCACGGTTGCCTGGACGAACCGCACGCCCGGCTTGACGACGTCGCGGTAGGAGTGGCGGACCGCTTCGGGCCGGGTGCGCCCGAACATCACGTCCAGCTTGGAGAAGCCGAAGACGAAATCGTCGGCCCTGTCGATCAGCACGACGTCGAGGTCGTCGCCGAACTCCTCGGACAAGCGAGTGGTGAGTTCCAGGCCGCCGAACCCCGCACCGAGCACCACGATCTGCATGCCTGGACCCTAATGCTGTGCAGGTTTGCGGCGAAGTGGAACACGTTCTAGTCTCGCCCGATGGAGCGCCGATGAGGTACGGGATCGTTCTTTTCACCAGCGACCGGGGCATCACGCCCGCCAGCGCTGCGCTGGCGGCCGAGCAGGCCGGCTTCGCGAGCTTCTACGTGCCCGAGCACACCCACATCCCGGTCAAGCGCGAGGCGCTGCACCCGGGCACGGGCACTCGTGAGCTTCCCGACGACCGGTACATGCGCACGCTGGACCCCTGGGTGGGGCTGTCGATGGCCGCGGCCGTCACTACCTCGATCCGGCTGGCCACCGCCGTCGCGCTGCCCGTCGAGCATGACCCGATCACGCTGGCCAAGACGATCGCGACGCTGGATCACCTGTCCGGCGGGCGGGTCACGCTCGGCGTCGGCTTCGGCTGGAACGTCGACGAACTGACCGATCACGGCGTGCCGGCCGGGCGTCGGCGGACGATGTTGCGCGAGTACCTCGAGGCAATGCAGTCGCTGTGGTCGCAGGAGGAGGGCAGCTACGAGGGCGAGTTCGTCAACTTCGGGCCGTCGTGGGCCTGGCCCAAGCCGCTGCAGCAACCGCGCGTACCGGTGCTCGTGGGTGCGGCGGGCACCGACAAGACGATGGCCTGGATCGCCCGTTCGGCCGACGGCTGGATCACCAAGCCCGCAGAGGACGCCATCGCCGGGAAGGTCGCGCTGCTGCGCCGGTTGTGGGGTGAGGCCGGCCGGGCCGGCGAGCCCGAGGTCGTCGTGATCTCGGGCAAGCCCGACGCCGAGGCGCTCGCGGAGTGGGCTGACCTCGGCGTCACGGAGGTCGTCTTCGGCCTGCCGGACCGTTCTGAGGAGGAGGTCGTCGCGTACCTGTCCAGGCTCACCGGCAAGCTGGACACCGTCGGCGTCGGCGCGCTGCAGGGGTGAGCGTCCGGGCGCAATTGCGCCGGCAATAGGGTTCGCAGGAGGAACCGATCCGGGGAGGTTGCGTCATGTGCCGATGGATGGCCTACCTGGGGGAGCCGATCCAACCCGCCCAACTGGTCCTGCACTCGCAGCACTCGATCGTGGCCCAGTCGCTGGAGTCCGAACTCGGGGCCGAGCCGGTGAACGGGGATGGCTTCGGTTTCGGCTGGTACCCGCTGCCGCCGGTGGACTCGTCGTACCCGCGGATCTTCCGCAGCATCGAGCCGGCCTGGAACGACCAGAACCTGCGTGAGATCACCGAGGCCGTCGAGTCACGGCTGTTCTTCTGCCACGTGCGCGCCGCGGCCGGCCCACCCATCCAGCAGACCAACTGCCACCCGTTCCGGCACGAGAACTGGCTGTTCATGCACAACGGCACGGTGGCGGACTTCGGCAAACTCCGCCGCGAGCTGACCTTCGCCGTCGATCCCTCGCTGTACTCGCAGATCATGGGCACCACCGACTCGGAGGTGCTGTTCCACCTGGCCCTCACCCTGGGCCTGCGCGACGACCCGGTCGCCGCGGTGGGCAAGGCGATCCAGCTGGTGGAGTCCGTCGGCCACGAGCACGGCGTCGCGTGGCCGATGCAAGGGACCGTGGCGGTCACCGACGGGGTGACCATCTGGGCATTCCGGTACTCGTCACAGGGCCGGTCGCGTTCGCTGTTCCACTCGGCCGACATCGCCACGTTGCAGCAGATGTACCCCGACGTCGAGCGGTTGCAGGTGTTCGACAAGAGCGCGCAGGTCGTCATGTCCGAGCCTTTCGCGCAGCTTCCTGGCGCGTTCCTCGAGGTCCCGGAGGCCACGGTCGCGATCCTCGACGGCACCGGCTACCACCACCGGCCGTTCCTCGCGCAGTAGCTGCCGCGAGGGTGGGTCAGGGCGACGTGCCTGGTCCGCCCCAGCCCGACCGGTCGTGCAGGCAGCCGCGACCGAGGTGTGCCGTGACGTCATCGGCGAACGTGCGAAGCCCGCTGGCGACCATCCGCACGACGCCGTCGGGATGACGACACGCGCCGCGACCGTCGACCTCGGCCAGGAACCGCTCGAGGCGGGCCGGATCGCGCCGCTTGCCGCGGCAGTCGGCCAGGTCCAGGAGCAGGTCTGCGATTGCCCGCAGTCCGAACAAGCACGGCCCGCACTGACGTGCGCTGCTGTCAGCCATGTACGCGGCGATCTCAGCGGTACGGCGGATGCCGCACGTGCCTGCCCGCAGCGGCATCAGGACCCCCGCACCCAACGAGACGCCGGTTGCCCGCAGCGCGGTCTCGTTCAGGGCAACATCGGCGACGTCGCTCCAGGTGGCCCACGAGCCGCCGTACCCGCCGATCAGCACTGCCTGCAGTGACGCCGGTCCGAGCACCGAATCGACCGCGTCGCGAACGGTCGCCGTCTCGGGGACTTCGAGCACGATCTTGTGGTGGGCGACGGCGACGGTCACGAGGGTCGAACCGATGGCGATGTCGGCGTCACGGGCGGCGATCGCGGCCCGGGCCAGGGTCTCGACGTTCTGGACCAGCGTCGGGTGGCCGTTGACTCCCGAGACGGTGGCCGACTCGCGCCGGAACATGGGCAGGGACGGTCCGCCGGACAGCGCGTTCACGGCGGTGCTGGACTCGCCGCTGAGATAGCGGTCGGGAGCGAGCGCGACCCGCATCTGCGGCTCCACCACGCCGGCGGCGCGCCGTTGCCGCAGTGCCCGGGACACGGCTGCCTGACTGGCGGTGGCGCCGTCGTGCAGCCAAATGACGCCATCGTGCGCACCGAGTGCCTCGGTGGCCAGGGCGAGCCCGTCGAGGACCAGGTGCGGACGCAGTTGCAGCAGGGCCGCGTCCTTGCGGCTGAGCGGTTCGCCCTCGGCGCCGTTGGCGACCACGACGCCGCTCCCGGCAGCCCGGACCGCGCGCCATTTCGCCGCGGCCGGGAAGTGGCTGCCGCCGCGGCCGCTGAGGCGAATCGCGTCGAGCGCCTCGATCAGCTCCGCGCCTGCGCCACCGGTCGTGCTCGGGCGGGCACCGAAGCGGTGCCCGTGCGCGACGAGGTCGTCGGGACGAAGGTGCGTGACGCCGTCCGGATGGGCCTGCGTGTACTGGACCGGGGCACCCAGCAGCGCGACGTACTCGGCGTCCGTGGGATCTGCGGCGCGGGCGCCGGTCATCGGATCGGTTGCGCGATGGACTCGGCGGGGGTCCGGGCGAGGTAGCGGTGTGCGCCCACCCCGACGACCAGCACCGCCGTGACGGCGTACATCACCGTCAACGCGGCGGTGTCGCCGCCGCCGAGAATCCCGTGCAGGAAGGCCAGTCCGAGCGCGGCGGCCGCGAGCTTGTGGATGGGCCACCAGACCCTCGATGCGACCCGGCCGGCCAGCAGGCCGCTGACCCCGGCGCTGACGGCGACGAGCGCAGCCCTTCCCGCGCGAGAGCGGGTGAGCGCAGACAGGTCGGTTGCCGCCATCAGCGTTACCCGGACGCGCCGGTCGTCGTCTGGGTGGGCGGCGGCGCCGTGGTCGTGCTCGTCTTCGATGTCGTCGTGGGCGCGGCTGGCGTGGTCTGCGGCGGGGTCGGCTTCGGCGGGGTTGCCCGCGCGGTCGAGCGCGGCGCCTGCGCCGTCGTCCTGGGGGCGACCGGAGCCGGTGCGGCCGTCGACCCGACGGCGGCGTGGCCGGTCGTCGACCCAACGGTGCCGACGGAGGTGGGCTTTGGTCGTGGCGTCGAGCGTGACGTGTGGGGGCGGCGCGCCGTCGTGGAGCGCGTGTGCGCGTGCTTCGTCCGGGGCGCCGGCGTGGTGCCGGTCGCGACGGCGGGAGGTGGCGGGTGCTTGTGGGCGCTGGCCGGGGTGACGTGCGCGGCCCACGAGACCGACGCGCCGAACACCGCAGCCGCGGTCGGGGCGACCACGAGCAGGGTCGTCCACTGCGCCCGTCTTCCGGGTGGTTGGCTCATCGCTGCAGTTCCACGATCGTCCTATCGCCTACCCACACGCTCACGCCGGCACTGCTGCGTTCGCTATGTTCAACGACGCGCTGTGTCCGAGGTCACGCTCGGCGCGCACCACTGGAGCTGAGGGAGAGCGACCATGGCCAAGAAGAGTGCCAAGACCATTGCTGCGGTCAGTGCGGCGGCCCCTCCGGAAATAGCGGTCGAGCTGCCGATCTCACCGGTCGTGCACAAGACCCGGGCCGAGCGGGCGCAGGCCGGCAAGGACGCCCGCACCGTGGCGCCGCTCAGCGGGCACGCCGAGTTCGTCACCGATTCCCGGGCCGATCCGATCGCCCTGTTGGAGGGGCAGGCCACGACGCGGGTACCCGAACTCGTCCCGATCCGCTACGGCCGGATGATGACCTCGGCGTTCGCGTTCTACCGTGGCGCCGCCCTCATCATGGCCGCGGACCTGGCGAAGACGCCCAATTCCGGCCTGACGGTGCAGCTGTGCGGCGACGCGCATATGAGCAACTTCGGCATCTTCGCCACCCCGGAGCGCAGGCTGGCGTTCGACCTCAACGACTTCGACGAGACCCACCCGGGCCCGTTCGAATGGGACGTGAAGCGGCTCGTGGGCAGTCTGGCCGTCGCAGCGCGCGACCGAGACTTCCCGGCGAAGCGGCGCCGGCGGATCCTGCTCGCCGCTGCCGCGGGCTACCGCGAGTCGATGCGGACGTACGCCGATCAGGGCAACCTCGCGGTCTGGTACGCGCACATGGACACCGACGAGGTGCTGAAACAGATCAACTCCCAGCTCGACACCGCCCGCGAGGTCAAGATGCAGGCCGCGCTGGCCAAGGCCCGCACCCGCGACAGTGTCCAGGCGCTGGCCAAGCTGACCGCAGTCGTCGGTGGCAGGGCGCGGATCCTCAGCCAGCCGCCGCTGCTGGTGCCGGTCGAGGAGCTGTGGCCCGACCAGGAGGCTGCTGCGCTCTACGAGTCGTTGCACAATCTGGTGCGCTCGTACCGCCGAACCCTGCAGCGCGACCGTCAGCAGCTGCTGGAGCAGTTCCGGATGGTCCAGATGGCCCGCAAGGTGGTCGGTGTCGGCAGTGTTGGCACCCGCGCCTGGATCATCCTGTTCGAGGGCATCGACGGGGGCGATCCGCTCTTCCTGCAGGCCAAGGAGGCGCAGAAGTCGGTGCTGTCGGGCTTCGTCAAGTCGGTGCGCTACCGCAACCAGGGCGAGCGGGTGGTCAGCGGCCAGCGGCTGATGCAGGCGGCCAGCGACATCTTCCTCGGCTGGCAGCGCACCGTCGGCGTGGACGGCGTCGAGCGCGACTTCTACGTCCGCCAGTTGCGCGACGGCAAGGGGTCGGTCGTCGTGGAGACGATGGTCCCCGACGGCATGGAGCTGTATGCACGCATTTGCGGGCAGGCGCTGGCTCGCGCCCACGCGCGCTCCGGCGACCGGGTGGCCATTGCGGCGTACTTGGGGGCGCGGGACCGCTTCGACGAGTCCATCGCCGACTGGGCCGAGGCGTGCGCCGACCAGAACGAGCGTGATCACGCCGCGCTCGTCGAGGCGGTGAAGTCTGGCCGGCTGACCGCCGAGGAGGGGATCTGACCGCCCGGCCCGGGGTCCTGCCGGGCCGGTGACCTTCGCCCCTGCGGCAGCCCCTGCCCTCGGCTTTACGTTGGGGGAGAGGTGATGTGGCGATGACGACGGCCCAGCAGCGGATGCTGCACAGCGACGCATTTGCGTGGTACATGGAGAAGGATCCGGTGCTGCGATCGACGGTCGTGGCCATTCAGCGCCTCGACGGCCACCCGGACTGGGATCTGCTGCGCAGCCGCATCGATCGACTCACCCGGTTGGTGCCCAAGCTGCGGATGCGCGTCCAGGCGCCGGCCATGCGGATCGGGCCGCCGCGGTGGAGCATCGACGAGTCGTTCGACCTCGACTTCCATCTGCGCCGCGCTCACGTCGCGGCGCCCGGCACGTGGGCCGAGGTTCTCGAGTTCGGCCGCGTCGCCGCCATGGCCGACTTCGACCGGTCCCGGCCGCTGTGGGAGTTCACCCTGCTCGACGGGCTGGCCGACGGCGGGAGCGCATTCGTCACCAAGCTGCACCACTCGCTGACTGACGGCATCGGCGGCATGCAACTGGCCGCCCTGGTCTTCGACCTGGGACCCGAGCCGGCGCAGTTGGATCCGATGCCGCCCGAACCGAGCGGGCATGGCAGCTCGTCGCTCAGCCTGACCACGAGGGCGGCCGCCGACGACCTCAAGGAGGCGGCAACTGCTGCCGCCCACCTCGTCCGCGCGCTGCCCGGGGGCATCGTGCACGCCGTCCGGCACCCGCGCTCAACGGTGCAGGGCGCCGTCGCGACCACGCAGTCCATCGGGCGTTTCGTCGCCCCGGTCAACCACCAGTTCTCCACCGTGCTCGGTGAACGCAGGACGACCCGTCACCTGGAGACGTTCGACGTCGACTTCGCACCACTGCACGACGCAGCCGCGAGCGCCGGTGGTCATCTCAACGATGCCTACCTCGCCGCTCTCACCGGCGGTCTGCATCGCTATCACGAGCGCCGCGGCGCGAGCCTCGACGAGCTGCGGGTCACCGTGCCGATCAGCATCCGCCACGCCGGCGACGAGATCGGCGGCAATCGGATCACCCTCGTGCGGATCAGGGTGCCCGCTGACACCGTCGACGCGGGAGAACGGATCGCCCAGATCGCGGCGATCATGAGGGACTCTCAGCACGAGCCTGCGTTGGATCACACCCAGGAAATCGCGTTCGGTCTCAATCTGCTCCCACGTCCGTACATCGGCGGAATCTTCAAGCGCATCGAGGCGCTGGCGAGCGACGTCCCCGGTGTGCCCGTGCCCGTCTGGCTCGCCGGGGCGAAGGTGACCGGCTACTACGCGTTCGGGCCGACGATCGGGGCCGGCCTCAACGCGACGTTGATGTCGTACGCGGGTGTGTGCAACGTCGGGATCAATATCGACACCAGCGCGATCGACCGGCCCGACCTGCTGATGGAGTGTGTCCGCGAGGCCTTCGCGGAGGTCCTTGCGCTGGCTGCGCCGTCGGTTGGCGACGACGAGATTGTCGAGGTCGCGGAGTTCGGCGAGGTTGCGGAATCAGTCTCGATCTGACTCAGTCTCGATCTGGCTCAGTCGAGCGCGAGCGCGCTCTCGGCGGCGTCGAGTTCGAGTGCCGCTTCGTGCAGATGGTCTGCTGCGGCACTGATCCACGCGTCCACGCCGGTCTGGCGCGCGGCGTGCAGGGCGCACTCGGCGTCGTAGAGGTGCAGGGCCGCCTCGTCGAGGGCAGCACGCGGGTCGGTCCGGGCGATGGTCGCAGTCGCGGTCATGGCTACTCCTCGTTCTCGTGATGCGTTGGGGTTTGACTAGTGAGGTACCTCGCCCGCACCCGGTGATACGTGTGCACGCTCAGTCGGGGCGGCACACTGGCGGGCATGGCCGATCAGGCGACCCAGCGATGGCGGGTCTGGCGACGTGCGGACCTGCGTGCGTCGCCGTGGCGCAACGGCGGCGGCATCACCTACGAGATCGCGGTGGGGCCCGAGACCGGCACCATGCAGGACTTCGACTGGCGGGTCAGCGTGGCCGAGATCGACGCGCCCGGCCCGTTCTCCACCTTCACCGGGGTCGACCGCATCATCGCCCTCATCGATGGTCCGGCGATGCTCCTGACCGTCGACGGGACGCGTCGCGACCTCGCGCTGCTGGACCAGCTGGCGTTCGCGGGCGACAGCGACACCGTCTGCGACATCCCGCGCGGACGCACGCGCGACCTCAACGTGATGACCCGCCGGGGCAGCGTCGACGCCAGCCTCGAGTTCGTCGAGGTCAGGTCCGACCGGCAGTACCGCATCGAGGCCCCGACCGTGCTGCTGGGGATCAGCGGTCGCGTCGACGTCCAGGCACCTACCGAGGTGAGCCTGGCGCCCCTGGACGGTCTGGAGTTCGCCACGGCGCAGCAGGTCCTCGTTGCCGGCGCCGGTGTGCTGGCCGCGGTACGGGTCAGTCCTTGTGCTTCGCGATGAGCTTCTCCACCTGCGTGTTCAGCGTCGCCGCGGTCGGCCAGCCGACGTAGTGCGCCAGGAAGATCACGATCTCGCGCAACGCGGTGTCGTCGAGTTCGCCGAGCCGGTAGGCCGAGTCGAGCTGGATGTCGAGGATGTCGTGCTTGCCGGTGGCCGCCAGCGCGCCTATCAGCATCAGCCGGCGCTGCGCGATGTCCAGGCCCGGACGCGTCCAGATCTCGCCGAACAGGTGATCGGCGGTGACGGCGAAGAAGTCACCGGGCAGGTCGGTCATCGACCAGCCGTAGACCTCGTTCATCTTGGCCAGGCCGCGTTCCCGGGACTCGGTCATGGGGTCTCCTTCTGCGGCAGGCCGAGGCCGGTGCCGAAACGGGCCAGCGCCAGTCGCGCGAGTGGGGTCTCGACGTCGAGCTGGTCGGCGATCTCCAGTGCGAGTGTCAGGTCCTTCTCGCCGAGGGCTCGGACGTGTTCGAGGATCGGCCGCCACGGGTCGTCCTCGGCCATGGGTGCCGTCGAGTCGCGCAGCATGATCGCGCCGGGTCCGCCGGTGATCGCGTCGGTGTGCCGGACGATCTTGCCGAGCTCGATCAGGTCGATGCCGGCAGCCTCGGCCAGGCGCTGGGCCTCGGCAGCGGCCGTGAAGGCGACGAAGTGCAGCAGGTTGCGGGCCAGCTTCGCGCGGGTACCCGAACCCACCGGGCCGAGGAGTACGACGTGCGAACCCATCAGCGCCTCGAGCATCACGATCGCGAACGCCTCCGATCTGAGCGGCCCGATCCCCGGCCTGTTCAAGTCGGCCGAACAAGCGACCCAGGCCTACGCCGCCTACTTCAACGCGACGTCGACCATCTGCGGCCGCAAGCTCGCGGTCCAACCGCTGGACAGTGCGACGAGTTCGAGCGGGGACCAGCAGGCCGCGCTCACCGCGTGCGGCAGCGCATTCGCGATGGTGGGCTCGATGTCGGCCTTCGACGACGGTGGCGCGGCGACCGTCGACCGCTGCGGGATACCGGACCTGCGGTCGATCTCGGTGAACCCGCAGCGCGGCGATTCACCCGTCTCGTTCGGCACCGACTCGATCAAGATCTCCGAGGTGCCGACGCCGGTCTATTCCTACCTCAAGCAGGTCGGCGGCACCGCCTACCAGCACGCCGCGATGGTCTACCTGACCGCGGGCGCCACGGTCGTCAACAGTCGCAGCTTCAGGAAGGCGGCGGAGGCGGTCGGCTACCAGTTCGTCTACGACCAGGCGCTGGACGTGACGACCTTCAACTACGCGCCCTACGTCGCCGACATGCAGAGCAAGGGCGTCAAGCTCGTCCAGTGGGCCGGGCCGTACCAGAACGCGGTGCGGCTGCGACAGGCGATGTCGCAGCAGGGCTTCAACCCGATCTTCCTGATGGACTCGGTCGCCTACGACCCGGCGTTCAGCGCGTCGGGTGGCTCGGCGGTCAACGGGACGTACGCGTTCGTGGACACGTCGCTGTTCGAGGAGCGCTCGCACAACGCGCAGATGCAGACCTATCTGACCTGGCTCAACCGTGTCGCACCGGGTGCGACGCCGTCGTTCTTCGGCATGTTCGCGTGGGGCGCGGCGAAGCTGTTCACCCAGCTCGCCGTGCAGCTGGGTGGCCGGCTGTCCCGCTCGACGATGGTGGCGGCGATGCGTTCGGTCCACGGTTACACCGCCGACGGCCTGTTCGCGCCGCAGGACGTCGGCGGCAAGCACTCCAGTCATTGCCAGGTCGTGATCCGGCTCTCGGGTGGGGCGTGGACGCGCATGACCGCTGCGCCGTTCACCTGCGGCCCTGTCGTCAGCACGGGCATCGGCAACTAGCGCGGTTGTCGGACCGGGCGCCTAGCGTGAGCGTCGTGAGCGTGCACCAGCTGTCACGGACCGACGCACGCCGGATCGCCGTGCGAGGGCAGTTGCTCGACGCGAGCCGTCCCAGCGACCTGATCGAGATGGTCCGGCACCTGACCCTGCTGCAGAACGACCTGACCGCCGCCGTGGTGCCCAGTGCCGAGCTGGTCGCGTGGAGCCGGCTCGGGTCGGCCTGCCCGCGCAGCGCGGTCACCGACGCGGTCGACGAGCAGGCGCTGATCGACCTGCACGGCATGCTGCGTCCTCCCGAGGACCTCGCGCTGTACCGCAGCGAGATGGCCGAGTGGCCCGGTGCGGACGGGGTCCCGGACTGGCTCGAGGGCCAGGCCGCGTGGGTGCGCGCCAACGACGACTTCCGGCGCGATGTGCTCGACGCGCTGCTGCGCGACGGCCCGCTGCGCCGCGACGAGCTGCCCGACACCTGCTCGGTCCCGTGGCAGTCGTCGGGCTGGAACAACAACCGCAACGTGGCGATGATGCTGGAGATGCTCGTCCAGCGCGGCGAGGTGGCCGTGGCCGGACGGCGCGGACGCGACCGCCTCTGGGATCTCGCGTCTCGCATCTATCCCGACGATGACGTCGTACCCACGCGGCCGGCAATCGGCATTCGCAACGAGCGCCGGTTGCGTGCGCTCGGTATCGCGCGCGCCCGCGGGCCGGTGAGCCCGGGCGAACCGAACGGCGTCGAGGACGCCGGCGAGCCGGCCGTGATCGACGGGCTCAAGGGGCAGTGGCGGGTCGATCCGCACTACCTCGGCAGGCCGTTCAGCGGGCGGGCGGCGGTGCTCTCACCGCTCGACCGGCTCGTGTTCGACCGAAAACGGATGAGCGAGATCTTCGAGTTCGACTACCAGTTGGAGATGTACAAACCGGCGGCGCAGCGGCGGTGGGGCTACTGGGCGATGCCG
>Ga0302299_10002443_pt1 | contig 11357 bp, 6 predicted proteins | sample III_Fen_N3_4_FD_198795 | JGI IMG/M metagenome (GOLD analysis project Ga0302299, IMG submission 198795) | Peat permafrost microbial communities from Stordalen Mire near Abisko, Sweden - III_Fen_N3_4 | ecosystem: Environmental > Terrestrial > Soil > Wetlands > Permafrost | place: Sweden: Abisko...
GTGGTCGTACGACGTGCCCAGCCCGTGCAAGCTGATCCGTGTGCGATCGCCGCCGAGCACCTTCGCCAGCGCGCCGAGCGCGGCCTCGCGGATCTCGTGATCGCCGTCGGACAGCAGATCGGCGAGCACCGCCTCGCTGGCGGGCGCCGCGGCCAGCCCGAGCTGCTCGATCGCGTGCACCCGGACCTCGTCGAGCGCCTCGCGATCCGCCGCCGCGGCCTCGAGCAGGCCGAGCTCGCCGGCGTAGCGCAGGCCGGTGAGCGCGCGCAGCCGGACCTCGCCTGTGCCGACGGCAGCCAGCCGCACGATGCGCGCGCGGACGTCGTCCGCTTCGTCGCCGGTGAGCGCCGACAGCAGCCGGCCGAGCGCCTCGGCTGCGGCCGGGGTCAGCGCGCGGCTCGCTTCGTCGTCGAGCGCCGGCTCGAGCAGCGGGAGCAGGTGCTCGAGCGCGCGACGATCGCCCAGCGCGCCGAGCGCCACCAGCGCGCGCTCTCGCTCCTCGGGCTCGCCGGCCTTTGCGACCAGCAGCAACGGCTGGAACGCCTCGGGCCGCTTGCGCGCGGCCAGGCCCAGCGCGGCGGGGAGCACCAGCTCGCGGCGCCCTCCACGCAGCGCCGCCTCGAGCGCGGTCAGCGTGGCCCCCGGGACGTACTCGGCACGCAGCGCGAGCGCATCCGCGGCGGCGACCCGCACGTCGGGCTCGCGATCGCCGAGCAGACGCGCGAGGACGTCCTCGGCGCCGTGCGCGTCGACGTCGCCGAGCGCGCTCGCGGTCTTCGTGCGGACCTCGACCAGCGGGCTGCGCGCCAGCTCGCCGAGGTGAACCAGGGCGAGCTCGTCGCGCAGGCGCTGGCGGCTACCGCCGTCGGGCAGCCGGCGAGGCCGCGCGCTGCGATCGCGCACGATCTCGAGGACCGCATCGAACACGTCGTCGATGATCGACTCGAGCTCGCCCTGCTTGCCGGCCGGGACGTCGACGAGCATCCGCACGAGCGCCGGCGCCCCGGCGGGGTGACCGAGCTCGCCCAGCGCGCCGATAAGATCATACGGCTCGTCGGGTTCGTCCGGATCGTCGGCGCGCGCCCGGCGCTCCGGGTCGGCGAGCCACGCGGCGACCACCGCGGCCGCTGCGCCTGCGCCAGCTCGCGCGCCGTGCGCACGACCATCGGCGAGGCCGATCAGCGCCTCGAGCGCCTCGTCGGCGTGATCCTCGCTGCGCAGGAAGCCGCCGAGCACGTCGATGCCGACCGGATCACCGCGCCGGGCGAGCGCGACCGCGGCGCGCAGCCGCAGATCTGCGTGCTCGCTCGCGAGCGCGGCGACCAGCGCCTCGGTGACCGCTGCGGTCGCGTCGGAGGCACCCGGGGCGGCGGGCCGCTCGAACGCCTCGGCCAGCTCGGTGACCGCCGCGAGCCGGACGTCGGCGTGGCGGCTCTGCGCAGCGAGCAGCTGAGGCTCGACACTGCCGGACGGGTACAGGCGAAGCAAGCGACGCGCCGCGTGAGCGCGAACCGCTGCGGAAGCGGCGTCGAGCGCGCCGCCGATCAAGCCACGGGCGCGGTCGTCGCCCGCGAGCGCGAGCCCGACCAGCTCGTCGATCGCGGCCTTGCCGAGATCTGCCGCGCCGGCGATCGCGAGCTCGAGCGGAGCGAGCGCGCCGGCCGGGTATAGCGATCGCAGCGCCGCCATCGCAGCGTGGCGCACCAGCTGGTGGGGATCGCCGACGGCGTGGCCGAGCACCGGGAGCACGGCGTCGAGCCCGATCGCGTCCTCGCGCGCGAGCACGACGAGCCGAGCGATCGCATCGCGCCTGACGCGATGGGTCTCATCGGCTGCGCCACGCGTCGGCGCCTGGCGGATCAGCCCGGCGTAGACCCCGAACACCAGGCGCTGCGCCGATGCAGTGCCTGCGTCGGCCGGCTTGCCGGCGCGCACGAACAGCCGCGCGAGCGTCTCGAGCTCGCCGGCCTCCGGAGCTCGGCGCTCGCCGACGAGCCGGCGCAACCAGCCCGGCCGCGCGGACAGCCGCGCCTCGCTCGACCAGCCGGTGTGAGGGACCGGCGCGAACCTCCCCGGCCCGGCGAGCCGCGCCGCCTCGCGCCAGAAGGTCAGCGGCTGAGCGCGCACTGCGAGCACCTGTGCGGCGGCGTAGCGCCGGCCGGGCTCGTCGCTCGCGATCGCATCGGCGAGCACCTGGAGCATCGCCGCGCGGCGCGGCTCCGGCGGCCAGTCCTTCAGATCGCCGGCCTTGTCCGGCTTGCGCGGACCGATCAGCTCGCCGATCACCTCGGCGTCGAGCGGCTCGTCCGCGGCGCGACGTTCGACCAGCCGCGCGGCGGCGAACCGGATCTCGGCGCTCGGGCTCGATAGCGCGTCGATCAGGAGATCGGGCGCGATGCCGGCGGCGGCGAGCGCGAGGTCGCGCGCGACGATCACGGCGAACGCGAGGTCGCGGATCTCGCGCTCGCTATCCTCGAGGCCCTGGCGAAGCCCGCGCACGCCATCGGCACCGAGCGCGACGAACCCCACGATCGCACCGACCCGCAGCGGCCGGTGATCGTGACGCTGGGTCCCCGCGAGCACCGGTAGCGCGCGAAGATCGCCGAGCTTGGCGAGGCCCTCGGCCGCCCAGGATCGGACCGGCAGATCTGCGTGGCCCAGCAACCCGACCAGCGTGGCGAGCGCCGTGCTCGAACCTGCGTGCGCGGCGGTCGCGATCCCGCGCGCCGCCATCTCGCGCACGATCACATCGTCGTCCTCGACGAGGCCGCGCTGGTACGCGATCGTCGACGGCTCGCCGACATCGGCGAGCGCACGCGCAGCGCGCTGGCGGATCGCGTCGCCGGGTCGGTTGAGCTCGGTCTTGCCGATCGATAGCAGCCGCTGCATCGGCGCGACCGCGCGGGCGTCGCGACGCACGCCGCACAGCTCACCGGCGCGCACCGCGAGCGCGTAGAACACCGAACCGAGCGCAAGCGCAAAGCCCTCGGCGTCGTGCGGCGCCACTGCGTCGAGCGCCTCGATCGCCGCGATGTGGACCTCGGGATGCTCGTCCTTGACGAGCTGCACCAGCCGGCCGCGCACCACCGCCGCGGGTGCCGTCGCCGCGCCCTTCGCACCGGCCGTGCGCACCGCGACCGCTGGCGACGCCATCGCGGCGAGGTGAACCTCCGCCGCGACCGGCACCGGCGAGCCTTGGTCGGGTGACCGGGTCAGCACGGCGTAGGCCGCGAGCCCGACGGCAGCTACCGGGTCGGCCACCAGCCCCAGCACCAGCCGATCGAGCTCGCTCGACGACTGGTCGGCCCGGCGCCGGCGCGCGATCTCGTCGACCGCCCGAGCGCGCAGATCGGCGTGGCGGCTGCGCGTCGCGCGGGTCAGCGGGACGAGCGGCTCGGCGCTGTGCCAGGTCCACAGCGTGCGGAACGCCTCGCCGCGGACCTTCGCTGCTTCGTCTTCGAGAGCGTCGCCCAGCAGGCGATCGGCGCGCGCCGCAACCGCGCTGCCCGGCGCGCCGACGCGGACCAGGATCTGCAGCGCGCGGCCCCGGATGTCCTCGTGGCTGGTACGCAGCGCGAGTTCGGCGAGCTCGAGCTCTGCGTCGAGGCCACCCGGCGCGGACCACGAGGGCTGGGGCGCCGTGAGGACCGCGACCGGTGGCGGCGGGGGCGCCGGATCCGGCTGGAGCTTGTTGGCGCCGCGCCGCGCCGCGAGCCGGCGCTCGATCTCGCTCAGCCGCGCGACATCGGGCTGGGCGCCCGCCGACGGCGCAGCGACCTGGGCGCCCGCCGCGCGCGCGAGGGCATCGAACGCGAACGCGCGGACCTCGGCGTCGGGATCGTCGAGCAGCCACGCCAGCCGGGTCGCGAGCCGATCGTCATCGGGCCACATCGCGAGCGCGGTCACCAGATTCGCCGTCGCGCCGCGACGCAACACGGGATCCGCCTCGCGGGTCAGCTGCAGCACCGCGCCGACCGCCCGCGGATCGCCGAGCGCGAGCAAGCAACCTGCCCCGCGGATCGCGGCGTCGGCACTACGGCACGCGAGCTGGGCGAACACCGGCTCGAGCTCATCGTCGTCGAGTGGCACCGCGGCGTCGGGCGGCAGCGCGAGCACCACGCCGAGATCGCGCGCGACCTGATCGAGCGCCGCGGCCACGCCCGGCGCCACGGCGACCAGCCGCGCAGCGAGCCGCGGCCGCAGAACCACCGCCGCGAGGAACGCCGCGCTCCTGACCCCGGGATCAGCGTCGTCGAACGCGCCGGCCGCCAGCGCGCGCGCCGCGCTCCCGCCGTCGCCAGCCATGAAGCCGAGCGTCAGCAAGGCTTCGGCGCGAAGATCCGGCGTGCCGCGCAGGAGCGCGGTGCGGATCGCCTCGCCGGGCACGGTGTCGACCTCGCGGAGCGCCGCAAACGCACGCCGCCGCACGGCGACCTGCGGATCGCGCAGCGCCTCGGCGAGCACGCCGCGCGCGATCACCGACGAGCGCGCCGGCCCGAGCGCGGCCTCGATCGCGCGCAGCCGCACGTCCTCGAACCGGGTCGCGAGCCCGGCGCGCACCGCGGCGAGCGGCTGGTCGGCCTCGAGCGCCACCAGCGCGTCGAACGCGGCGCCGCGCAGCTCGGCCTGCTCGCCCGTGAGCGCCGTGCGTAGCGCGGGCCGGCTCGTCCGCCGGTCGGACTGCGCCATTGCCCGGGTCGCCGCGATCTGCACCTCGAGGGGCCCGCTCGCGAGCGCCCCGTCGAGCAGGCTGCGCGCCTCGTCCTCGGCGAGCCCGGCGAGCGCCGCGACCGCGGCGAGCTTGACCTTGGTCGCCGCCCTGGCATCGCGGAGCTGGGCCTCGAGGCTGTCGAACGTCGAGCCGATCACCACCGGCTCGCCGACCGGCTCGACGTCACCGCCGAGCGCGAGCGTCGCCACGTTGCGCGCGGTGGTCGCGATCCACAGCCGGCCGGCGGCCCTGTCGAGCCTGGCCACCGGCCCCGGCGCGAACGCCAGCGCGCTCGCCGGCCCGGCGCCGAGCTCGATCGTCTTCGGGCGCCGCGCGCCGTCGACGAACCACGCCTTGAGCGCGCCGTCCTCGCCCACGCTGAACAGGCGGCGTGGTTGCTCGCGGCCCGCGTCGTCGACGATCACCGGGCCGAGCGCGAGCCCGCGCACCGCGGCGGCGTGGCCATGGTCGCCGCTGCGATCGCTGGCCTCGACGTCGCCGACCAGGAAGCACAGCCGGACCGAGCCGTCCCCGAGGCCGAGCGCGGCGCGGCCGTCACCGAGGCACGCGATCGCGCGGACCCCGCCATCGCCGCCCGGCGCGAGCGCGCGCTCGCCGTCGCCGATCACCCATAGCCGACCGTCGGCGCCGCCAGCGACCCACAGCTCGGCCGGGTCCCACGCGACCGCGGTGATCGCGCCGTCGGACAGCGCGCGACGAGCCACCGGCGCGAGCGCCGGCGTGGCGTTCGAGATCGCGAGCCGGACGTGGTGGAGCGCACCGTCGGCGGTCCCGACCGCCAGCATGCCGGCGGCACCGCGCGCGCAGCCAGCGTCGATGGCGATCGCGCGCACCGGCGCACCGAGCGCGAGCTCGGCGACCTGGCGTTTGCCGGCGACGTCCCACGCGATCACCCGGCCGTCGTCGCCGCCGCCGAGCAACAGGCCGTCTCCGGCGAACGCGAGCGCCCACACCGCCGCGCCGGCACCGCCGACGTCGAGCGACCAGGCCGCGCCCTTGCCATCGAGCAACGCGGTCGAGAACACGTGGACCCGCGCCGCCGGCGGACCCGCGGCGTCGCGCCGGCCCGCCACCGCGACGACCTCGCGACCGACGGCGAGCGCCTCGAGGCGCTCGACCCACGTGCCAAACAGCGTCGCGGTCACAGCGCCCCCGCGTGGTGTGCGCGCAGCGCGATCAGCGCCTGCACGCTCGCGTGCCACTCACCCTTGGCGCCAGATTCGGCGAACTCGCCGAGCACCGGCGCCACCGCACGTGCGAGCTCGAGCTCGTCGAGCGCGACGTCGCGCAGCGCCTCGATCAGGCGCCGCTTCGCCACGCTGGCCGGCAGCGCGCGCTCGGGGCGCGGCCCGCCCTCGACCAGCGGATCGCGCTCGCCGATCCGGCCAGGCGGCAGGCCGAACAGCACCGCGCGCGTGAACTGGCGCAGCGCCGCGACGTCGGCGAACCGCGCCGTCCCGATCGCCGCCCCGGCCGCGCCCGCCGGGCGCCTCGGTACGAAGTCGGCCGGCCACGGCTTGGGGCGGTGGCGGTCCCAGAACAGCCGGACCGCGAACAGCCGGACGTCGCGCTCGGGGCTGTCCATCAGCCACGCCAGGCGCTCGGCGCCACCGACCTGCTCGTACAGCCGCCGGATCAGCGTGAGCGCCACTTCGCGCGCTGCCTTGTGCGGGCTCTCGGCGAGCTCGAACAGCCGGCGCCCGTCGAGCCACGCCGCCGGAACCCGCGGCCCGTCGGCGACGCGAACGTCTCCCGCCGCGTCCGCGAGCGCGCCGAGCAGGAACTGGCTGCCGACCGCGCGCGGCTCCTTGTACGCCGCGCCTGCGAGCGCGTAGACCAGCTCGCGCTCGCCCCAGCGCACCAGCTCCTCCCCGGCGATCGCCGCGGCGAGCCGTCGGACGTCGGCGCGGGCGTCGAACAGCAGCGGCTTCACCGTCGCGAGCGCGTACGCCGCATGATCGAGCCGTGGCGTTACCCCCAGCGCGCGCGCCTCGGCTTGCCGAGGTCCGAGCTCGGGGTGGTGCGCCTTCAAGTACGTCGCCGCGAACCCGCGCACCGGCTCGGGGCTCTTGCGCCCGGCCGCGAGCTCCCACAACCGCGCCACGCCCGCCGCCTTGTCGCGATCCGGGGCGAAGTCCTCTGGCTCGAAGCTCTCGAGCAACATGCGCTGCCCGAACTGCGCGAGCTCGATGTCGCTGGCGCGCGCGAGCTCGAGCAACCAGCCCAGGCCTACCCGCGAAGGCGCGACCCTCCGGCGATCGCCGAGCAGCTTGAGCGCGATCGGCCGCAGCCTGGGCTTGCCGACCAGCGCCTTCAGCCAGTCGACGTCGAGCTCGTCGCCCGACAGCATCCCGGCGTCGAGCCAGCGCGCCACTGCGTCGGTCCGCGCGCGATCCTCGAGCGAGCGCTGGATCCAGGCGACCCCGATCTCGCTCGCGGTGCGCTTGCCGAGCTCGCCCAGCGCGGTCGCGATGATCGCACGCACCGCCGACGACGGCCGGGCGAATCGCGGATCGTCGAGCACCGCGCGCCAGTGCCCGGCCGGCACCGCGCTGCGCTTGTCGCCGTAGAACTTGATCACCAGGTTGAACGGCCCAGCACCGCGTGCCGCGGTCTCCACGAACAGCGCCGCGTCCAGCTCGGCGGGCGCGAACTGGACGAGCCGGGTCTCGGCCCACGGCGCCGCCGTCACCCCGAGCAGCCGGAGCACCACGGCGAGCCCGAGCTCGCGAGCGGCGCGAGCCTCGAGCCGCGCGGCGGCGAACCTGGCGACCTCCGGTGCGCCCTGCTCGATCAGCTCGACCAGCTCATCGACCGGCAGCTCGGGCGCGTAGGCGGCGGCGTACTCGAGGGCGTAGCCACGGGCATCGTCCGAAGGAGAGCGCAGGAACCCGAGCACGACGTCGTGCAGCTTGAGCTCGCGTAGCTTGCTCTGGTGCAGCTCGGCGCTGTCGCGCAAGAGCCCGACGACGAAAGCGTGGATCGCCGCGACGGGCCGGCGCCCGAGCCGCGCGAGCCAGGCGGGGTCGACCGCGCGCAGCGCCAGCGGGTGATCCGCGCGCAGGCAGCGGATCGCCCAGTCGCACACCAGATCGTTCAGCGCACCCTCGAGTAGCCCGAGCAGCGGCGCCGGCGCCACCTTCCATGCCGCCGGGAACGCGCGCAGCTCCATCGCGTCGTCATCGTCGTGATCGGGCGGCCCGAACTCGGCCGCGCCGCGCGCGCCATCGAGCGCCCCGTGGCCCCAGATCTGGGCCGCGACCCACGACGGCGCGTCGGCCTCGTAGCTCGCCGGGTAGTGCCGCAGCACCTCGACGGCGAACGCCGGGTACGCCTCCGGCACCGCCTGGCCGAGCAGCCGCAGGTAGCGCCACGCGCGGCGGCGCAGGTACAGCAGGGTCCCCGCGCCGAGCTCGCGGCCGACGTACGGCGTCGCGCGGATCGCGTCGAACCGGTAGGCCAGCACGCCGAACATCGCCAGGTCGTGGCGGTCCTCGGCGCGCTTGTAGATCGCCTTGACCGCCTGCCACACGCCCCACTTCAGCGTGCCCTCACCGAACACCTCGATCAGCGCGGCCCGGTCCCCGGGCTCGCCGCGCTCGTAGAGCTCGATCAGCACCTTGCCGAGCCGCAGGCGCGGCGGCGCGAACGGCGACGCCTCCGCCGCGGCAAACGCCTCGCGGCGTGCCAGCTTGCGCTCGGTCGCGGTCTTGTCCGCGAGCCCGACCTGCGACACTGCCTCGGCCAGCGTGTCCAGCGTGATCGCCCCCGCAGGAACATCGACCGGCCCGTCATCGCTCCCCCCGCCGAGCTCATCGTCGTCGGGCTCGGTGGGCGATAGCTCGCTGCGGCCCTCCTCGGGATCGTCCTGCTCGAGGTAGCGCACGAGCAGCGCACCGAGCCGCGGATCGCGCGCCGCGATCGCACGCTCCACGTCGCCGAGCATCAGCATCGCGCGCGCACCACGGTCCAGGCACGATAGCCAAAGTCGCCGCGCGCGGGGTCCGCGCCGCGCGCTTTTCGAGCTCCGGACGCGCGGTGGGCCGCGATCGCCGCCGGCTCGGCCGCCCACGGCGCCCGCTCAAACGTTCCGCCGACCGACGCCGGCTCGCCGCGCGCTGTCCGTGATCCGCGCAGCCCGGCCTCGCGTGCGCCGGCCGCGGGTTTAACCCGCGCCACGATCACGGGTCTGTCCGGCATGAGATCCCCTGTCCTCGTCTTCCTTCTGAGCTCGGCGCTGTCCGCCTGTGCCGTCGCCGAACCTGCCCCCGCCCACCCCGCGCAGGCCGCCGAGGCCCACGCGATGCGCGACGGCTTCTTCTACCTCGGCGAGCGCGCCGTCGACGGCGGCGTCGATCACGACGCGATCCATGTCGGCAAGCGCGACGGACAGCTCCACGAGCTGATGATCGTCGTCGAGCGCGCCCCGATCGAGCTGTTCGACCTCGTCGTCACGTTCGGCAACGGCGAGCGCTTCGAGCCCAAGACCCGCCTGGTGTTCGGTGCGGACACGACCTCGCGCAAGATCGACCTGCCCGGCGGCGGCCGCTTCATCAAGCGCGTCGACTTCCGCTACGGCAACCTGGTCGCCGGCACGCGCGCCAAGGTCGAGCTGTGGGGCCGCTGATCCCGCGTCGGTCCCGTGACCGCGCCTCGAGCTCGCGACCTACCCGGACGTGACAGTCGTGTGCGACCCACTCGAGGTCGCCGACGACGACCCGCACGGCGTGCTCAACCCGCGCGTGATCGTCGAGGTGCGGTCCGACTCGACCGAGGGCCATGATCGCGGCGCCAAGGCCGCGCACTACCGCCGGATCGCCTCGCTCCGCGAATGTGTCCTGGTCTCCCAAGGGCGAGCCGCTGATCGAGGTCTACCGCCGCAACGAGCGCGGCAACTGGGAGCTGTTCGTCGAGGCTCGCCGCGGCGAGCTCGCCGAGCTCACGTCGTGCGGCGAACCGATCGCGCTCGACGTCGCCGCGATCTACCGCGATCCGCTCGCGGGGTAGCGCGCGGCGCAGCTACTTGATGACCGCGAGGCGCGGCGAGCGCTTGGGCTTCGACAGCACGTTGCCCGCGATCTTGAGCGCCGCCTTCGAGGCCAGGTCCATGAAGCGCTGCGCGTTCTCCGAGTCGGGGCTCGCCATCACGATCGGCACGCCGGCGTCGCCGCCGAACCGGATCCGGGTGTCGATCGGGATCTCGCCGAAGAAGTCAGCGCCGACCTCCTGCGCGAGCCGCTTGCCGCCACCGTGGCTGAAGATCTCGTCGGTGTGGCCGCACGCCGGGCACTTGTAGTAGCTCATGTTCTCGACGATCCCGAGGATCGGGATCTCGACCTTCTCGAACATCGCGATGCCCTTGACCACGTCGACGATCGCGACCTCCTGCGGCGTGGTCACCATCACCGCGCCGGCGATCGGGATGAGCTGCGACAGCGAGAGCTGGACGTCGCCGGTGCCGGGCGGCAGGTCGCACACCAGGTAGTCGAGCTCGCCCCAGTCGACGTCGCCGAGGAACTGCTGCAGCAGCCGGTGGACCATCGGACCGCGCCACACCACCGCCTCGCCCTTGTCGACGAAGAACCCGACGCTTATCACGCGCAGGCCGTGGTGGATCGCCGGCGTGATCCGCGAGTCCTTGGTCGCCGACGCCGGAACCTCCGGCGTGCCGAGCATCGTCGGGATCGACGGCCCGAACACATCGGCGTCGAGCAGGCCGACCTTGGCGCCGTGGCGAGCGAGCGCGAGCGCGAGGTTGACCGCGACCGTCGACTTGCCGACGCCGCCCTTGCCGGCCGCCACCGCGATCACGTTCTTGGGGCCCTTCAGGGTCGCCTTGTCGCTCGGCGTCGGCTGGAACGCGGTCGACACCTCCGGGACCACGGTCGTGGTCGCGGCACCGATCGCCTTGATCGCCTGCTCGATCTTCACGACCAGCTCGCGGCGCTGCGCGAGCGGGTACGCGTGGGTCGGGATATCGAGCCGGATCAGCACGTCGTTGCCCACGACCTCGATCGTGCGCACGATGCGATAGCTCACGATGTCGTGACCCAGCGCGGGATCGACAACCTTGGCGAGAGCATCTCGGACGGCAGCTTCGGTGATCATCGATTCCCCCTGCGTGGCTAGGCCAGGTGGCCGAGCCGGGTTTTCTTCGCTGCGAGGTAGCTCGCGCTGTGCTCGGTCGAGCCGACCCAGTGTGATTCGTGAGCGTCGATCACGACGCCGGCTTGCTCGAGGCCGCTGAGCTTCTGTGGGTTGTTGGTCATCAGCCGCACCGACGTCACCCCGAGCTCGCCGAGGATGCCGGCGGCCAGGTCGTACGACCTGAGATCCGCGTCGAACCCGAGCTGCAGGTTGGCGTCGACGGTATCGGCACCGGCGTCCTGCAGCTGGTACGCCCTCACCTTGTTACCCAGGCCGATCCCTCGGCCCTCCTGCACCAAATAGACGACCACGCCGCGGCCTTCCCGGCCGATCCGCTCGAGCGCCGCGTCGAGCTGCGCGCGACAGTCGCAGCGCAGGCTCCCCAGCACCTCGCCGGTGAAGCACGAGCTGTGGACCCGGGTCAAGACGCCGCCGCCGCGCACGTCGCCCAGCACCATCGCGACGTGCTCCTCGGGGC
>Ga0302299_10002445_pt1 | contig 11356 bp, 13 predicted proteins | sample III_Fen_N3_4_FD_198795 | JGI IMG/M metagenome (GOLD analysis project Ga0302299, IMG submission 198795) | Peat permafrost microbial communities from Stordalen Mire near Abisko, Sweden - III_Fen_N3_4 | ecosystem: Environmental > Terrestrial > Soil > Wetlands > Permafrost | place: Sweden: Abisko...
GAGCTCGAGGACGTGAACGCCGCGCTCCTCGGCATGCTGCAGCCCGAGTTCGAGGAAGTGGTCACCGGCGAGGCCGAGGTCCGCGAGGTCTTCGGTGTACCCCGCGTGGGCAAGGTGGCCGGTTGCTACGTGCTCTCCGGCACGATCACCCGAGGGTCGCGCGTGCGCTTCCTGCGCGACGGCGTGGTCATCTGGAACGGCTCGATCCAATCGCTCAAGCGGTTCAAGGAAGACGCGCGCGAAGTGCAGTCCGGCTTCGAGTGCGGCATCGGCCTGTCCGACTTCCAGGACCTCAAGGCGGGCGACGTCATCGAGACCTACGAGCTGCGCGAGATCCCGCGGGGCTGAAGCCTCACGGGATCACACGAGCAAGTGAAGCCGAACCCCGATGTTCGGGGTTGAGCGTCACTTGGTCGTCTGCTCCTCGAGGGGCTCGAGCACGACGACGGGCGTCTCGACCGCCCGCGTGTCGGCGAAGAGCTGATCCTCCGGCTCGATCGCGAGCCAGCGCCCCCACAGGCGCTCCCGCTCGGCCCCCATTGCCTCGACCGCGCGCACCCGACGCGAGGCCTGGCCCTTGAGCCGGACGACGGCCTCCGGGTGTGCGTCGAGGTTGCGCCACCACGCCGGCTGGCCCTCGTCCCAGCCGTTCATCGCGAGCAGGACGAGGTTCGGACCGTCCTCGAGGTAGCCCACGATGACGGCGCGCTCCTTCCCGGACGTGCGGCCGACGGTCGTGAGGCGCAGCGCCCCCCAGCCCCGCTTGCTCGCGGGCGTCCAGAGGAAGCGGCCACCACTGATCCGGTTGAGCCATCGATGGACGCGCCAGAAGGCGTGCTTGAACCACGTCGGCGGCAGCTTCGGCGGTCGGGCCAGGTCGGTGTCCATGCCACCCTCCTTCGTGCTCGCGCCAAGTATGAGCACCATGCTCGGGAGGTGCCAGGGCCCAAGGACCATGCATCCCGACGGGCCGGGGTCGCCGGGCGGGACCAGGGGAGCTTCGAAGTTCCCTAGGGTGTCGCTCGTGGTTTCGCCCGCTCCGGAGCTCGAGATCGACGAGCACCTGGTCCGCTCGTTGCTGGCGGAGCAGCACCCGGACCTTGCCGGCTCGTCGCTGCTCGAACTCGACGCCGGCTGGGACAACACGCTCTGGCGCATCGGCGACGATCTGCTCGCTCGACTTCCTCGTCGGGCCGTTGCCGCAGACCTGACCGTCAACGAGCAACGTTGGCTCCCGATACTCGGTCCACTCCTCCCATTGCCCGTTCCCGTGCCGATCCGAGTCGGGAAACCTTCCCAGCGCTACCCCTGGTCGTGGTCGATCGTGCCGTGGCTCGACGGAACCCCGGGTGATCGCACCCCGACGATCGCAGCCGACGCGGTTGCCCAGCAGTTGGGCCGGTTCCTTCGAGCGTTGCATGGCCCCGCTCCGGCGAATGCGCCCCGCAACCCGTTCCGAGGCGGTCCCCTCGTCGACCGGCTCGGCGCGTTCGAGGAGCGCTTGAACGAGCTCGACGCCGACGTCGATGCGTCATCAGTGCGCGCCGTGTGGGAGCGGGCGTGCGACGCTCCGCCGTGGACCGGTGCTCCCACCTGGCTCCACGGCGATCTTCACCCCGCCAACGTGCTCTTTCTCGACGGGATCGTCTCAGCGGTCATCGACTTCGGCGACATCTGCGCCGGGGATCCCGCGACGGATCTCGCCTCGGCGTGGATGCTGCTCCCCGCATGGGCGATGCCGGACTTCACGGAGTCGTATGGGGAGATCGACACCGACCTCGAAGCCCGGGCACTTGGCTGGTCGATCCTGTTCGGCCTGATGCTCCTCGCGATCGGTCTCGACGACCGGCCGACCTACGAACCGATCGGTCGACGAGCGCTCAACCACGCGGTCTCCCACGGAGACCGTACGCCGACCCCACCGCAGGGTTGACCGTCGAACATCGCCCGAATGCCAGGCCGGAAGCGGGGATGGCGCGTCGGACGGCGTGGAGCCGGGGCGCACTACAGGGTGCGCGGGCGGTTGACGAAGCGGCGCTCGGTGGGCGAGTAGAACCACCCGCCCCCGGCCTTGGTGCCGCCGTCGACCGGGATGTTGTGCCCGGTGACGAAGCTCGACAGGTCGGACGCGAGGAACAGCGCCACCCGGGCCTGGTCCTCGGGCCAGCCCAGACGGCCGACCGGCGCCCACGACGTCCACATGTCGTCGAGCCCCTCCCAGCCGGTGAGGTAGTCGACCTGGGGGGTCTGGGTAAGGTCGGGCCCGATCGCGTTGACGCGGATGCCCTGGCGGCCCATGGCCACGGCGAGGTCGGTGGTGAACGCGGCGGCCGCGCCCTTCATCGCCCCGTACACCGGGTCGCCGGGGTAGCCCCGCATTCCCTCCACCGAGTGAACGTTCACGATCGACCCGCCGCCCCCGTCGATCATCGACTCGAGGAACGCGCGCGTCACGGCGAACATGTGGAACAGGTTGATGTCGTACATCGCCTTCCACGACTCGGGCGTGGAGTCGCGGAACCGCACGAGCGGGCGGAAGTCGCCCACGTTGTTGACCAGCACCTGCACGTGCGGGTGCTCGGCGAGCACTGCCTCGGCGAAGGTGCCGACCTGGTCGGCATCGGTCACGTCGACGGCATGAGCGCGGGCGCTCCCGCCCGCGGCAGTGATCTCGGCCGCGACCTGCTCGGCGCGGTCGGGGTCGATCTCGGCGATCTCCACGTGCGCGCCGTGCTGGGCGAACATTCGTGCCACCGCGCCGCCGATGCCGACGCCACCACCCGTCACGACCGCGACGCGTCCGTCGAGCAGCCGGTTCCAGTCGGCGATGGGCGGAACGTTGCCGGGGATCTGCTCGCTTCGCTCGCTCATGATCCCCGCTCCTGGCCCTGGCGGGCCGGGCCGCTCCGGCCACACTCGCTTCGCTCGCTCATGACTGCTTCTCCACCCACTCGCGTTGGGCTTCGGACATGCCCGCGGGGTCGAAGATGCCGGGCGAGCCGGCTTCGAGCGCCTCGGCGCCCTTGGGCGGAACGTGGAGCAGGGCGCGCACGTCGTGAAGTGGTGTGGTCGCGAGCGCGTGGTAGTCGACCGCGAACAGGTCGGTGTCGTAGTGCTCCTGCACGAACTTGCCCCGGCGGATCGCGTCGGCGAGCCGGTGGGCCATCCCGCTCATCTGGAGCGTGTGCTCGCGCACGTTGGAGTGGAAGAAGCCCTGCTCGTGTACGTACCCCGTTTCGAACAGCCCGACCATCGTGGCGAGCCACGAGAAGCCCATCGGGTCGGGATCGGCCCGGCCGATGAAGGCGAACACCTCCATCTCCCCGGGCATGTGGGTGCCGTAGTCGGCGATGACGTGCACGAAGTCGTGCTGGGCGAGAAACGCGGACGCGCCCATGGGCGTGCCCGGTGCGTCCCAACGCCGCATCTCGTACATCCGCCAGACCTCGCGGCCGAGGGTGCCGTCGGGCAAGTCGGCGAACGCGGCCCAGCGCGCGGCGAGCTCGGGGTCGAGGCTCGGCTCGTCGAACGGGTCCTCCATGGCGTTGCTGGTGTAGAGCGGCGCCATGCGCTCCTCCGTCCAGCGGTCGGTGAACCCGCTGCGGCGAAGGTCGACCCAGGCCAGCCCCAGCGCGCCCTGGGCGTAGCGCCGGGCGATCCTGATGAAGTCGTCCTGGACGCCGAGCGCACTCGCGTAGCCCTCCACGCGGGTCGCGACGTCCTCGGGCAGCGGGACCAGGATCAGCTCGCCGAGCACCATGTGGTGCACGATCCGGCGGCGGTACTCGATCGGGCGCTCGGCGAGCCCGGCCGCGAGCTCGTCGGGACCGAGGGGCTCGAGCCCCGCGTAGTCGATCAGCTCGCCGGTGAGGGCGAGGGTGATCGCCTGGAGCAGGCCCGCCTGAGACTCGGTGACCCCGCCGGGCGGGGCCACGGCAGTGCCGATCCCCCGGGAGACGAGGAGCACCTCGTCGGGGGAGGGGTTCTCGGCAGCGGCGGTTGCGGCGGCGTTCATGGTCCTCGGCGGGGTCGGGGGGCGTTCGCCCGCGAGGCTAGGTCGTGGGCCCGCGTCCCGCCGATCGGTTGCACCGCTCGGAGCCCGGTCGGCAGGTCAGCCTCCGGGGCCGGTGACGCGGCGGGCGCCCGCGGACTCGGGGAGGTCGCGGTAGAGCCGGAGCAGCGCGAGGTCGTAGGCCATCTTGCCCAGGCCCGCGATCACGAGCGGCCAGCCGAAGGTGGAGTGGGTGAGGAGCACGCCCGCGAGCAGGGGCGTCGTGGCCGAGGCGAGGCTGCGGGGGACGTTGGTGACGCTCGCGGCTGCGGCCCGCTCGTCGGGCATGACCACGGCCATCACGAGGGACTGGCGCGCGGGCACGTCCATCTGGGCGAAGAGCGCGCGCGTCAGCAGGCACGCGATCGCGAGCCCGCTGGTGGGCGCGAACGCGGCGAGCACGAGGAGCATGCTGGCGGGGAGATGGGTGAACGCCATCGTGCGCACCAGCCCGATGCGCGCGCTGAGCCGGGGGGCCAGGAGCTGCGAGCCTGCGCCGAGGAGCCCCGCGACGAAGAACACCGTCGCGGTGGAGCCGGCCGAGAGGTCGAAGCGCAGGTGCAGCCACAGCACGAGCAGCGACGTGACCACGAAGCCCCCGGCCGCGGCGTCGACGCTGAACAGCGCGGTCAGCTCGAGCACGGTGCGCCGTGACGTGTGGAGCGCGCGTCGGGGTGCGTCGACGACTGCAGCGGCCTCACGCGACAGGCGCCGGTACAGGACCAGGATCACGAGCCCGGCGACGGCGTAGCCGAGGAACGACGCGCGCTGCGCGTCGACCACCGACACGCCGACCCGGTGCGCGACCCCGGCGGGCAGGGCCGACGCGAGTGCGCCCACCGCGGCGGCGAGGATCGCCGCGAGGTTGTAGCGCGCGAACACGTGGGGGCGGCGGGGCTGGTCGACCCGCTCCGCGAGGTAGGCCTGCTCGGTGGGGAGGAACACGCTCACGTCGCCGGCCGACGGGTTGAGCGTCCCGACCACGGCCACCACGAGGAGCGGCCAGAACCAGGTGAACGCGGCGAACCCGACGCCGGTCCCGGCCATCACCAGCGCCGCGACGAGCAGCAGCGAGCGCAGGCCGACCCGATGGCCGCGCAGGCCGAAGCCGAGGGTCAGCACGGCCGAGCCCAACAGGGTGCCGGTCACGATGGCGCCCACCTGGACGGGGGAGAAGCCGAGGTTCGTGAGATACTGCGCGAGCAGCACGCTCACGAAGCCATCGGCGAACCCACGAACGGCGCGTCCGGTGACGATGCGGCGGACATCCGGATCGTTCGCGCCGACGAGAGACAAGGTGTCCATGATGCCCCCTGACGCCGATCCCGATCCCGATCCCGATCCCGATCTGGACCGTCCGGCGGCCGCACGCAAGGCGCGCCCGACCGTGGACGTGTCGCCCGCACTCCACGAGGCGGGTCACGAGGTGCACGATCTCGGGTTCGAGGGCATCCCCGACGACGGCCCGGTGGTGCACCCCGAGGAAGCGACCGAGACGCTCGCCGACCCGCTCGACTTCGTCAACGTGCAGCTCCCGTCCGACTGACGCCGTGAGCAGCCTCCCGAAACTCGCGGTCGTCGACGTCCCCGACGACCTCGCTCGCCCTCGCGACTTCGGCGCAACGTACGGCGCCGGCGTGCGCCGCGCGCTCGTGCTCGGGGGCGGCGGCATCGTCTTCGTGGCATGGCAGCTCGCGTACCTGCGCGCGCTCGAGGAGCGCGGTGTGCACCTTGGTGACGCGGACCGGATCGTCGGGACGTCGGCGGGCTCGGTCGTCGCGACGCTCGTCGCGAGCGGTCGCCTGCGCCGCGCGCACTTCGAGATCGAGACGCTGGCGAAGGTGCCGAAGCTCATCGCCGCAATGGCGCCGGCGCAGCAGCTGCAGCGGAGCCAGCAGGTCGCGCTGGAACGCTTCTGGACCGCCGACAACTGCCGTCCCGAGACAGTGCAGGCGATCGGGCACGTCGCGCTCGCCGCGGTCACGCCCGAGGTCGGCACGCTGCCCCGGAGCCTCCGGCTGGTGCTCGCGCTGCGCCGGTGGCCGAGCCCGGCATTGCACATCACCGCGGTCGATGCGTTCACCGGGGAGCGCTGCGTGATCGCGGAGACGGCCGGCGTTCCGGTGCACAAGGCCGCCGCCGCGAGCTCGTCGGTCCCCGGCCTGTTCGCGCCCCAGCCGATCCTCGACCGCCGCTGCATGGACGGCGGGGCGGGTGGGAGTGGGACGCACCCGGATCTCGTGGCCGGAGCCGAGCGTGCCCTCGTGCTCGCGCTCGCCGACCGCGGCGACATCGGGATCGCGACGGCCGAGCCGGGGGGCTTCGTTCGCGATGTGGACGCGTTGCGGGCGTCGGGCACCAGCGTCGAGGTGCGCACGAGCCGCCTTCCGAGTGACCTCATGCTCATGGACCCCGCGAACGTCCCCACGGCGCTGATGCTCGGTGCGGATCAGGGGGCAGAGGACGCATCCGGGATTCGCGCGTTCTGGACCTAGCCTCCGATCGCATGGAGCGCGTCGACGTGGTCATCGTGGGAGCCGGCCTCTCGGGCATCGGCGCGGCATGGCACCTCCGTGACGCACTCCCGCACAAGTCGTTCACCTTGCTCGAGGCGCGCGACGAGATCGGCGGGACCTGGGACCTGTTCACCTACCCGGGAATCCGCTCCGACTCCGACCTCCACACCTACGGGTTCGCGTTCAAGCCCTGGACCGAGGACGACGCCATCGCCGACGGGCCGTCGATCCTGCGATACCTGGAGGAGACAGTCGACGAGAACGACTTGCGCCCCCACATCCGCTTCGGGCACCGCGTGGTGCGCGCCTCGTGGTCGACCGCCGACGCGTGCTGGACGGTGGAGGCCGAACGCACCCACACCGGAGACGCGGTGGTGTTCGAGTGCACCTGGCTGGTCGCGACCACGGGCTACTTCCGCTACGACCACGGCCATCTCCCGGAGTTCCCGGGCATCGAGCGGTTCACGGGGACCGTCGTGCATCCGCAGGCCTGGCCCGAGGACCTCGACTACGGCGGGAAGCGGGTCGTGGTCATCGGGAGCGGCGCGACGGCGGCGACGCTGATCCCGGCGATGGCCCCACGCGCCGCGCACGTCACCATGCTCCAACGCTCGCCGACCTACTACATCACGCTCCCCCAGCAGGACGCGCTCGCGAACCTCGCCCGTCGGTTCCTGTCGCCCGAGCGGGCGTACGCGTGGACCCGGCGCAAGAACGTGGCGTCGCAGGCGTTCTTCTATCGGCTGAGCCGGCGCCGCCCGAAGCTGGTGAAGAGGCTCCTCGTGCGCAACGTGGCGAAGCAGCTGCCCGAGGGCTACGACGTCGGGCGCCACTTCACCCCGACGTACGACCCGTGGGACCAGCGGGTCTGCCTCACGCCCGGCGGCGACCTGTTCCGCGCGATCTCGTCGGGGCGCGCGTCGGTGGTCACCGACACGATCGACGCGTTCACCGAGCGCGGCATCCGCCTCACATCCGGAGAGGAGCTCGACGCCGACATCGTGGTCACGGCGACGGGCCTCGAGCTCCTCGCGCTCGGCGGGATGGAGGTCGAGGTCGACGGCCAGCCGACGGACGTGGGGGAACACCTCGTCTACAAGAGCGTGATGCTCTCCGACGTGCCCAACCTCGCGTTCGTGTTCGGGTACACGAACGCGTCGTGGACCCTCAAGGTGGACCTTGTGTGCGAGTGGGTGTGCCGCTGCATCGCGTTCATGGACCGCAACGGCTACGTGACCGCGGTGCCCGTCAACGGGGATGCGCAGATGCCCACGAGCCCGATGCTCGAGTTCGGCGCGGGCTACGTGCAGCGAGCCCTCGACCGGTTCCCGCGCCAGGGGACCGGACCGTGGGCGGTATCGATGAGCTACGCCGACGACGCGCGACGCCTGCGGGAGGGCGAGATCGACGACGGCGTCCTGCAGCTGGCGCCGGCGGCTTCCCGGGCGCAGACGCACTGAGGCAGACTGCCCCGATGGCATCTGTCTCGTTCTCCCACTCCGGCCTCTGCGTCTCCGACCTCGAGGCGGCGCTGCGCTTCTACACCGAAGGGCTCGGCTTCACGGTGGCCGAGGGCTACGACGTCGGCGACGAGGTGGCCGACACGCTCGAGGTCCCGCACGGGGTGTCCCTGCGATCCCAGATGATCGTGAAGGACGGCACGAAGATCGAGCTGCTCGGGTGGACCTCGCCCGCAGTGCACGGCACGCCGTCGGAGACCCGCAATCAGCTCGGGCTCACCCACCTCTCGTTCGAGGTGCAGGACATGGCTGCGGTCGAGGCCCGGCTCGTGGCGCTCGGGGCGACCGTGATCGAGTCGACGCGCACGCACATCGACATGGGGGTGGCCACGCTCGACCTGCTGTTCCTGGCCGACCCCGACGGCACCCGGATCGAGCTGATGGAGACGATCGTCCGCTGAGGTGACCGACGACCGGCCCGGAATGCCCGGCGCCGGTTGCGCCGTTCCTCCGGCGTGGTGATCCGGCGGGGAGCAGCAGTGGTTGGGGGCGCCGCGCTGCTGGGCATGGCGCTCGTCGGCTGCGGGACGGGCGGATCCTCGACCGGGGCGAGGCCGAGCGGGCCGACGGCGGCGTATTGCTCCACGCTGGATCGCGTCGGCGACCTCGATCTGCTCTCCGATCCCGCCCCGGCGAAGGTGCGGGCCGACCTGCGGGCGTTGCTCGCGCTGACCCGCCGCGCGGCCCGGGTCGCCCCTGACGAGATCCGCGCGGACGCGGACGCGGCGGTGGCTGCGCAGGTCCGGTTCAACGCGCTCTACATTGCGCACGGTTGGGACCCGGAGGCGACGAACCTCGACCGGGAGTTCGTCGCGTTGGCCAACAGTCCCGAGCTCGGCGCGTTGTACGTGCGGCTCGAGGAGTACCAGGCGCGCGTCTGCGCCCCCGATCCCCGCACGAAGGATCCGCTGCTCGCGTGACCTGCGTCGCTCGAGTCGTGCGCGGTCAGCGGCGACGCGTGGTCGCGGTACCGGCGCCCGCGTCCGCAGCGGCATGTTCGACCGCTTGTTCGATCGCCTGTTTGACCAATGCCGACATGTGGGCCCCGGTGCGGCGGACGACATCGGCGTCGCGCGCCGTGCGGGCCAGGACGAACGCGCCCTCGAGCGCGGCGACGACGGTGGTGGCCAGGTCGGTTGCCGCGGCCGGCTCGACGCCGGCCGCCACGAGTCGTTCGGCGGCGGTCGCGATCCAGCCGGCGAACACGGCGGCGGCGGCGCGGCGGAGCTGCTCGTCGGTGCTGGCGACTTCACGCGCCACGGTGCCGATCGCGCACACGTCGATGAACCCGGTCTCCTCGAGCACCGCGGCGGCGGCGGCGAAGAAGTCGGCGACCCCGTCCGGCACGGTGGGCGCGTCATCGGCGATCAGCTCGAAGAGCCGTCGGTAGGTTTCGCCGGTCTCGCGCAGCACCGCCGCGGCGAGCTCGGTCTTGCCGCCCGGGAAGAAGTGGTACACGGAGCCCGTCGTGGCCGGCGCCGCGGAGGTTACGTCCTTGAGGCTGGTGCCGTGGAAGCCCTGGCGGCGGAACAGCTCGTTGGTCGCGGTGAGGATGCGGGTCCGGGTCTCGTTCACGGACTGGATTCTAGAACGATCGTTCTAGTAGCGTGTGGTTCTCGACCATTCCGGCAGGAGAGAACAGGAGCACCCGATGTACAAGGCGACCGTTCGTGCCCTCGTCCGCCACGGCATCGGGTGCCTCAACGCCGGGGACCCCGAGTTCCTCCTCCGGCTCGCCGCGCCCGACGCCGAGCTCGCGTTCCCGGGTGACAACTCGTGGGCGGCGATGCACCGCTCGGTGCGCAAGGGACGCGAACCGCACGTGACCCACCGGGGGATCGAGGAGTGCCGCGCGTTCGCCGAACGCTTCGCGGCCGAGGGGTTGCAGTTCACGATCGAGGACATCCTCGTCAACGGTCCGCCGTGGCGGACGCGAGTGGCGGTGCGCGCGCACGACTTCCTCCCCGGACCCGAGGGCGATCGCTACACCAACCGCGTCGTCGCGTTCCTCGAGCTCCGGTGGGGACGGCTCGTGCGGTGGGAGGACTACGAGGACACCGAGCGGGTGGCCGAGTTCGACCGGCAGCGGGGGCTCACCGTCGGGGCGTGACCGTGCCAGACTCGCCCCGCCGGGAGGGCTGGCGATGAGCGGTCGGGGAGTCGGGGAGCGCGCGGGTCGCGGGGGATCGTTCGCGATCGTCGCGATCGCCTACGTCACCGCGGTGGGGGCGGCGTGGGTCGTAGCCGGTCTCGTCGGCGCCGATCGTCCCGTGCTCGCGCTCGGGCTCGGCTACCTCGCGTCCGCGCTGGTGATCTTCGGGTGGTCCACCGCGCTCGACAACGGGTCGATGTTCGACGCCTGGTGGAGCGTGCTCCCCCCGTTCGCCGCGGTGTGGCTCGCGTTCGGGCACACCGCGGGCGTCCCGGGGCTGCGCATCGCGCTCGTCCTCGTGGTGGTGTGGGTGTGGGCCCTGCGTCTCACGTCGAACTGGGCGCGCGACTGGCCCGGGCTCGACCACGAGGACTGGCGCTACCTCGACCTCTACACGAAGGGGCCGAAGCTCCTCGTCTCCTTGACCAGCGTCCACCTGTTCCCGTGCCTGGTGGTGTTCCTCGGCTCGATCGCGATGGTGCCCGCGCTCGTGTGGGGCACGAACGCCGTGGGCGTGCTCGACGGGGTCGCCCTCGGGGTGGGGCTCGCGGCCTCGGTGATCGAGTTCGTGGCCGACGAGCAGATGCGCCGGTTCCGCCGCACCCGGACCCCGAGCGCGGTGATGGACCGGGGGCTGTGGGCGTGGTCGCGCCACCCGAACTACTTCGGCGAGATCCTGTTCTGGTGGTCGCTGTGGGGCTTCGCGCTCGCGGCCGACGCCGCGTGGTGGTGGACCGTGATCGGTCCCCTCGCGATCACCGCGATGTTCTGTGCGGCGTCGATCCCCATGCTCGACGCCCGCAGCCGTGAGCGCCGCCCCGAGTTCGCGGCGTACGCGGACCGCACGCCGATGCTCGTCCCCCGGCCGCCCCGGCGCGGCTGAGCCGCCGGGCTAGAGGCCCACCGGGAAGCGGAAGGACTTCGGGACGCGGGGGCGCGTGCCCGTGGGGCCGTACCAGAGGGCGATCTCCTGGTGGCGCGCGAGCGAGAGGGTTGCCGGATCGCCGGTGAATCGCTTGCCGTTCACGTACGTCGCCACCGTGTGGGTCGCGTCCGCGTGGAGACCGCCGATCCGGGTCGCATCGAGCGCGACCCCCCACTCGGTGAACACCTGGCC
>Ga0302299_10002446_pt1 | contig 11354 bp, 9 predicted proteins | sample III_Fen_N3_4_FD_198795 | JGI IMG/M metagenome (GOLD analysis project Ga0302299, IMG submission 198795) | Peat permafrost microbial communities from Stordalen Mire near Abisko, Sweden - III_Fen_N3_4 | ecosystem: Environmental > Terrestrial > Soil > Wetlands > Permafrost | place: Sweden: Abisko...
CGTGCTCGCCCATCTTGTGCTCGCTCGCGGTGGCCGCAGGCTGCGCGTCGGCCGCCCCGCCCGCGCCCGACGCCGCGCCGTCGCCTTTCCCGACCAGCCCCGCCGGGACCTTCGCGCTGTCCAGCCAGCTCGAGCTCCGGCCACCGTCCGCCGCGGCCCCGGTGCTCGCGGTCTTGCGCTCGGCGACCGACGGGCCGGACGATCCGACGCGGTTCCTGGTCGACCGGATGATCGCCTGCCTGCCCGACGGCACCGTGAAGTCGCTCGCGACCCAGGTGGCGCCCTACCTCGCGGCGTACCTCAACGCGCGGCTCGCCGACACGGCGCCGCGGCTGGTCCCCGGGCTCGCCGCCCTCGCCGGCGGGCTCGACCGGCTCGCCACCCACCTCGAGACCGTGGAGAGCCTGCGGATCGACCGCGACGGCGTGGCGGTCCGGACGATCACCGGCGTGCGGTTCGCGCTCGGCGGCGCGGTGGTCGCGGCGCGGTTCGCCGACACCGGTCTGCCGGACATCACGGCCACCGCACGGGTCTCACTCGACGCTACCGGGCGCCTCGCGATCGCCGACCACGTCCACCGGCTGCCGTACGGCGCGGTGCTCAGGCTCGGCCTGGAGCGGGCGGTGGTGCCGAGCATCGAGCCCGCGGCCCGAGATCTCGCGAGCGCGCTGGCCGCGGTGGTCGAGTGCGACCGGGTCGGCGCGGTGCTCGCCGAGCGCGTCGGCCTCGGCGCCCCGGCGATCTATCGCGCTGCCTGCCGCGCTGCGACGACGGCGATCGCGGGCGAGCTCGCAGCCCGGCTCGCCGAGATCGACGAGGCAGCCCTCGCGCTCGAGGTCATCGGGGTCGCCGACGCCATCGATCTCGATGGCGACGGCGCGATGGACGAGGTACGCGCGGGCCGCTGGTCGGGAGCGGTCGTGGCGACCGGCGCGCGCGAGCCGATCGACGCTGGTGCGTTCATGGCCGCGCGGGCACCCTGAGCGATCAGCCTCCGGGCAGCGGCGCCTGGTTCACGGTCAGCCAGTACGAGCTGATCCCGCGGATGACCTCGGTGAAGCTCGCGAAGTCGACCGGCTTCTGGATGTAACTGTTGGCGCCGAGCGTGTAGGTCGAGATCATGTCCTTGGCCTCGCTCGACGACGTCATCACCACGATCGGGATCATCTTGGTCCGCGGATCGGACTTCACGCGCCGCAGGACCTCGAGCCCGTCGATCAGCGGCAGCTTGAGGTCGAGGACGACGACCCGTGGCGGCGGCTCGCCCTTGCGATGGGCGTAGCGGTCGGTACAGAACAGGTACTCGAGCGCCTCGACCCCGTCGCGCAGGATCGTGACGTGCTCCGCGGCGTCGGTCTTGCGGAACGCGCGCAGCGCCAGCTTGATGTCGTCAGGGTTGTCCTCGACGACAACGATCTCGGCGCGCTCAGGGTTCAGCGACATCGTGCTCCGCTCGCGGCAACGCGAAGTAGAACGTGGCCCCGACATCAGGCTGGGCCTCAGCCCATACCCGGCCCCCGTGGCGCTGGATCATGCGCTGGACGATCGCGAGCCCGACGCCGGTGCCCTCGTAGTCCTCCTGCCGGTGCATGCGCTGAAACACGCCGAACAACTTCTCCGCAAACCTCATATCGAAGCCAACGCCATTGTCCTTCACGGAGTATATCGTCTCCTGTGCGCGACGCTCGCCCGCAATATCGATCACCGCTCGATCCCGCTTGCTCGTGTACTTGAGCGCATTGTCGAGCAGGTTGAACCACACCTGTTTCAGGAGCGTGCGATCAGCAAGACACGGAGGGAGATTTCCGAGTCGGACCTCGACCTCACGCTCCGGCCGCCGCGGGCGCAGCTCGGCGAGGCACTGCTCGACGAGTCTCTCGACGGAGACCGCCTGCTTGGCGACCGCCTGACGGCCGAGCCGGGAGAACGCCAGCAGATCGTCGACCAGCCGCCCCATATGGAGCGTATTCCTACGGATATCTCGTAGGTATTCTTGCAGCTCGTCTTTCAGCTCCGGCGCAAAATCCTCCTGAACGATGCGCGAATATCCCTCAATCGCCCTGAGCGGCGCGCGCAGGTCATGAGACACCGTGTAAGAGAATGCCTCGAGCTCCTTGTTGGAAGCCTCGACCTCGGCGGCTCGGCGCTCGAGGTCGGCGTTCAACGACCGGATCTCGGCCTCGGCCCGCTTGATGTCGGTGATGTCCCAGTTGGTCCCCAGCATGCGCTGCGGCGCCCCGGAGTCAGCGCGATGTACGACACCATGCGCGCGGATCACGTGCACCGTTCGATCGGGCCAGACGACGCGAAACTCGGTGTCGACCGGCTTCTGCTCGCGCAGCGCGCGCCGGACCTCGTCGTCCACCCGCGCGCGATCGGCCTCGTGGATCGTACCGAGCCAGGCCGCGTAGGTCGCCGCGAACCGGTCGCGTGCGACGCCGTACAGCGCGTACATGACATCGTCCCACGTCATCGCGTCGTCGCCGCTGTTCCAGTCCCAGATCCCGACCATGCCGGCGGCCGCCGCCACGGCGAGCCGGTCGGCGCGCAGCCGCAGCTCGGCGGCCATCCGGCGCCGCTGGGTGTCGTCGCGCATGATCGTCGAGAAGTACTCGACCTGCCCGGTCGGCGAGATGTGCGCGAGCAGCAGCTGCGACACCGGGATCGTCGTGCCGTCGAACCGGCGCAGCTCGGTCTCACCGAGCCAGTGTCCGTCGCGAATCGCGGCGGGCCGCGCCTCACGCTCGATGCGCTCCGACATGCTCGGCATGTACAGCTCGTGGACGCGCGTCGACCACAGATCGTTGCTCGGATGCGGCCCCAGCGCGTCGCGAAACGCACGGTTCAGGTACAGCAGGCGGCCCTCGGGATCGGCCATCCCGATGAAGTCGGTCGACGCCTCGATCACGGTCACGAACCGGCGCAGCTCGCCGGTCTGATGCTTGACCCGGCGCTCGAGCTCGGCGTTCGTGCGCTGGACCTCCAGCTCGGCGAGCTTGCGCTCGGTGACGTCGATCATCGTGCCGGTCATCCGGACCGGGGCACCGCGGTCGTCGCGCTCGGCCTCTCCGCGGGTGCGGAACCAGCGGTACTCGCCGGACTTGGTGCGGAGCCGGAGATCGAGATCGTAGGGCGTGCGGTGTTCGAAGTGGGCCGCGACGGCGGCGCGCGCGCGCTCGACGTCGTCGGGATGCAGCCGCGCGAAGAACGTGTCGATGTGGTTCGGTAGCTCGTCGGGCGCAAACCCGAGCAGCTGCTTCCAGCGCGGGGAGTGATAGTCCGCGCCGGTCGCGAGCACCCAGTCCCACACACCGTCGCCGGCGCCATCGACCGCCCGGGCGTAGCGCTGCGCGCTGCCCTCGACGCCGGGTCCGCGGGGCTCGTCGACCTCCTCGAGCCGGAGCGCGAAGCCGCGCGACGGAGTCGCACGCACGGTCACGGCGATCAGCCGCGTCCCTCCGCCCGCGAGCTCGACCCTGCCGGTGACGCGCGGCGGGTGTCGACCGGCGACGGAGGGCAGGTCGAGCCCGGGCAGCGCGAGCACGGCGACCACGTCGTGGCCGACCGCCGCGTCCGCAGCGATCCCGGTGATCGCCTCGGCGCCGGCGCTCCACCCGACGATCACACCGGCTGCCGAAGTCGCCACGAACCCCAGATCGCTGAAGGCATCGACCGCCTCGCCCCAGGCCACCGCCGGGAAGGCGCTCTCGCTCGCGACACGTGACATCCGTGGTCTCCCGTGGTCTCCCACCGGTGCTCGCCGGACGGAACCCACACGCTATCACCGGATCGCGCGGGCGTCGCCGGCAAACCGACCTCGCGGGACGCACAGCTCGCGCGCGGCTCATCCGTTCTCTGGTGGTGTATGGTCCCGACAGGGCGATGATGGACCCCGTCCAGGAGCTGGTACACGACCACGCCGACATCCACCGCCGGGTGCTGGCGCTCGGTGCGGCGATCCGCGCGCTCGATGCCCGCGACGGCGACGGCCTCGCGCTCGCGCTCGCGACCGGGCTCGGTGAGCTGCGCGAGCTCCTGTTCCTGCACTTCGCGCGCGAGGAGGAGGGGCTGTTTCCGTTCGTGGCCGAGGCGGTGCCCGAGCTCGCCGATCAGGTCCACGCGATGGCCCTCGCCCACGACGCGATCTGCGGCGGGCTGGCGCGGATGTACCATCTGGCCTCGGCCAACGGCGACCTCGCCGTGATCGCCGCGGTGTTCGCGCGGTTCGAGGCGGCCTACGCCAGCCACGCCAGCACCGAGGCCGAGCTGCTCCGCACGCTGCACACCCGGCTCGCCCCCGACCAGCGCAGGCAGCTCGCCGACCTGGTGCGCGGGCTCTAGCGGCCGTGACGGCGCTGCGGGAGCGCGCGCGGAGATGATCGACCTCGTCGAGATCTCGAAGCGCTACGGCGGCGACGGCACGGCGTGGGCGGTGGACGGCGCCACCCTCGCGGTGGGCGCCGGCGAGCTCGTCGCGCTGGTCGGCGAGTCTGGCAGCGGCAAGACCACGCTGCTCAAGATGATCAACCGCCTGATCGAGCCGGACCGGGGGACCGTGCGGGTGAACGGCCGCGACGTCCGCGGCGTGGATCCCGTCGCGCTGCGCCGCACCATGGGCTACGTGATCCAGCAGGCTGGCCTCCTGCCGCACCTCTCGGTGGCCGACAACGTGGCGACCGTGCCGCGCCTGCTCGGCTGGTCGCGCGCCGAGCTCGACCGCCGGGTCGACGAGCTGCTCGCGCTGGTTGGCCTGCCAGCTGCGACCTATCGCACGCGGTTCCCCGACCAGCTGTCGGGTGGTCAGCGCCAGCGCGTCGGGGTCGCGCGCGCGCTCGCGGCGCGGCCGGCCGTGCTGTTGCTCGACGAGCCGTTCGGCGCGCTCGATCCGCTCACCCGGGTCGCGCTCCAGGCCGAGCTGCGCCGGATCCACCAGGAGCTCGGGTTGACGACGATCCTGGTCACCCACGATCTCGTCGAGGCGCTGACCCTGGCCGACCGCGTGGTCGTGATGTGCGAGGGCCGGGTCCGGCAGATCGCGACGCCGCGCGCGCTGCTCGCGGCGCCGGCCGACGACTACGTCGCGCGCCTGGTCGGCGTGGTGCGCGCTCACGCGGCCGAGCTCCATGCGCTCGCGGCCCCCGCGGTGCCCGATGCCGGGTGAGCTCGCGACGCTCGTCGCGGGCGTGCCGCCGCTGCTCGCGAGCCACCTGGCGCTCGTCCTGGTCTCGCTCGCGATCGCGCTCGCGATCGGGCTGCCGCTCGCCGTCGTGCTCGCCCACCGCCCGCGCGCCGCGGGCCCGGTGCTGACCATCGCGGGTGCGATCCAGACCGTGCCCGGCCTCGCCCTGCTCGCGCTGATGGTGCCGGTGCTCGCGGCGAGCCACGGCCTGGGCATCGGCCTGTCGTCGTTCGGGTTCGCGCCTGCGGTGATCGCGCTGACGCTCTACGCGGTGCTGCCGATCCTGCGCAACGCGATCACAGGCTTGCGCGGGGTAGACGCCGCGACGGTCGAGGCCGCGCGGGGCATCGGCATGGCGCCGCGCCAGGTGCTGCGCCTGGTAGAGCTGCCGCTCGCCGCGCCGGTGATCGCCGCGGGGATCCGCACCGCGTCGGTGTGGACGGTGGGCGCGGCGACGCTGGCGACCCCGATCGGCCAGCCCTGCCTGGGCAACTACATCTTCGCGGGCCTTCAGACCCGCAACTGGGCGAAGCTGCTGATCGGTGTGCTCGTCGCCGCGGCGCTCGCGCTGATCCTCGACGCCATCCTCGCTGCGACCGAGCGCGCGGTGTCGCGGCGACCGCGCGGCAGCGTTGCAGCACCGGGCGCGGTGCTCGCGCTGCTCGTGATCGTGATCCTCGGCGTCCTGCCGCGGCTGCCGGCCGGCACACGCGCGGCAGCACCGGCGCATGCGGTGGCCGCCGCGGCAGACCGCGCGGTCGTGACCCGGATCAAGCTCGGCGCCAAGACGTTCACCGAGCAGTACATCCTCGCCGAGCTCCTGCGCGCCCGGCTCGCCGGGCGGGGCGTCGCCGCCGACGTCGTCGAGAGCCTGGGCTCCAACGTGGTCTACGAGGCGCTGCGCCACGGCGACCTCGACGCCTACGTCGACTATTCCGGAACGCTGTGGACCAGCCAGCTCGGGAGAGATCGCGGCGCGCCGCGCTGGCAGATCCTGTCCGAGGTCGAGGGCCACCTCGCGCGCGACCACGTGCGTAGCCTCGGTGCCCTCGGGTTCCAGAACGCCTACGCGCTCGCGGTCCGGCGCGACACCGCGAGCCGGCTCGGCGTGCGCGGGCTCGACGACCTCGCGCCCCACGCCGCACAGCTGGCGCTCGGCGGCGACTACGAGTTCCTCAGCCGCCGCGAGTGGGCCTCGGTGCGTGCCGCCTACGGCCTGGGGTTCGGCCGCGCCACCAGCTTCGATCCCGCCCTGCTGTACGAGGCGGTCGCGCGCGGCGAGGTCGACGCGATCTCGGCGTTCACGAGCGACGGCCGGATCGCGGCCTATGATCTGGTGGTCCTCGACGATCCGCTGGCCGTCCTGCCGAGCTACGACGCGATGATCCTGCTCGGAGCGCGAGTTGCCGACGATCCGGGCGTGCTGTGCGCGCTGGCGCCGCTCGCCGGCGCGCTCCCGGTCGAGCTGATACGGCACGCCAACCTGATGGTCGATCGCGACCACGCCTCGCCGGCCGCCGCCGCGGCATGGCTCGCCGCGAACGCGACGATCACCGAGCGCTGTGCCAGCGCTCCGGCGGCGAGCTCGCGATGATCCGCGCGGCCCGGCGCGCCGCCGCGACGCTCGCCGTGGTCGGCCTCGGCGTCTGGCTCCACGCCCGGCCGGCGCTGGCCGGCGGCGCCCCGGAGCTCGCCTCACCGAGCGCCGTGGTGCTCGACGCCGCGACCGGCGACGAGCTGTACGCCAAGCACGCCGACGCGGTCCGACCGATCGCGTCGATGACCAAGATCTTCGTCGCGATCGCGGTCCGCCGTCGCCACCTCGCGCTCGACCGCTGGACCGAGATCATGTTCGATGACGCGAAGGCCTCGGTGGGCGGCGCCCCCACCGCGCTGGTCGAGGGCGAGGCGTTTCGCAACCGGGACCTGCTGTACGCGATGCTGCTGTCATCGGACAACCGCGTGCCGAGCGCGCTCGCGCGCTCCGTCGGCCTGTCGAACGACGAGCTGATCGCCCAGCTCGGTCGGCTCGCCGGCGACCTCGGCCTCCTGCACACCAGGTTCGACGACGCGACCGGGATCCTCGGCAACGAGTCGACCGCGCGAGAGATGGCGCTCGCGCTGCGCGAGACCCTGCGCGATCCGCTGCTCGCGCGGATCATGACGACGCGACGCGCACGCGTCGTGTCGCGGTCGGAGGCGGTCGCCGCGAGCTACACCAGCACCGTGCAGCCGCTCTGGGACGATCGCTACAAGATCCTCGGAGGCAAGACCGGCCACACCAGCGGAGCCGGCTACTGCCTGCTGATCTCGGCGCAGCTCGCCGGGCGGCCCGTCGTGATCGCGCTGCTCGGCGGCAAGACCGCGAGCGCACGGTTCGACGACTTCGCGCGGCTCGCGGACTGGCTCGCCGCCGCGTTGCCCGTGCCAGAGCCCGGTGCAGCACTTCGCGACGCGACCACGCATTGACCGATGCGCGCTCGCGATCGGTGCGTGCGGCACGTGACTTTCCGACGAAGAATCGGCGTTCGCCGCTCGTAGGATCTCTCACGACGTGCGCGCGGATCCGGCTGTACGAGCGCCGGACGTCCATCGCGGGTTTCTCGCAGCGAGGTCTCGACGGATTGCGCTTGTTCCGCGACGCGCGAAGCGCATAAGTAGATCGGGTGCGGCCCTTCGAGATCCTGCTGGTCGCGGACAACGAGCTCGTCGCGCAGGCCGTGTCGGACTGGCTGCGCCGCGCCGGTCACCACGTGACCGCGTCGACGACGATCGCCGGCACCGTGGAGACCTTGATGCGGCACGGCCATGACGTCGACGTGATCATGACGTCGACCCGGTTCGACAGCGAGCTCGGTGACGACGTCGTGCACTACGGCCGCAAGTTCGCCTCACACGCCCGGCTGATCGTGCTGCGCGAGGTGTCCGGGAGGTGCGAGGACGTCGAGCTCGCGCTCGAGCGCCAGGCGGTGTCCGCGCGTCTGGTCGCGAGCGCCGGCTGGAATTGAGCCCAGGGAGCGAAGCGCTGACTCGCTACTCGGCGTCGTCGCCGGGCCGTCCCGCGTCGCGCTCGACGGCCAGCGCGTCGCGGATCAGCTCGCGCGGCACCGTGGTCGGCGGCAGCTTGACCGCGGTCCGCGCGCGCAGCCGCTGGCCGGGGCGCTCGAACCACGACCGCGGGTCGGCGTCGAGCCCGACCCCGTGCATGAAGTTGTAGACCGCCTTCTTGAGGCCGGCGGAGAACCACGCGTGGTCGCAGCCCGTCGGATCGTCGAACGCGAGGTCGTTGCGCGCGAACACCGCGACCGGCGCGTCGCGCAGCCGGATGCCGTACACCGCGGGTGCGCGACCGATCGGGCTGTGCGCGGTCGCGGTGAACCGGTGCCAGAACGCCGACTGCAGGCAGCCCTCGGCGAACAGCTGGCGCACGCGCTCGAGCGCGTCGATGGTGTCCTGCACGGTCTGGGTCGGGAACCCATACATCAGGTAGGCGTGGACCATGATCCCCGCGTCGCTGAACGCGCGCGTGACCCGGGCGACCTGCTCCACCGTGACCCCCTTGTTCATCGCCGCGAGCAGGCGATCCGAGGCCACCTCGAGCCCACCGCTGATCGCGACGCAGCCGGCGCGCGCGAGCAGCGCCGCCAGCTCGGGGGTGAACGCGGCCTCGAACCGCACGTTGCCCCACCACGTGATCGTCACGTTGCGCGCCAGCAGGCGCTCGGCGAGCGCGCGCAGCGCCGCAGGCGGCGCCGCCTCGTCGACGAAGTGGAACCCGGTCTGGCCGGTCTCGGCGATCAGCGCCTCGATCCGATCGACCAGCAGGTCGGCGGGCGCGCGGTCGTAGCGCGCGATGTAGTCGAGCGTGACGTCGCAGAACGCGCACTGCTTCCAGTAGCAGCCGTGCGCGATCGTCAGCTTGTTCCACCGACCGTCGGACCACAGCCGGTGCATCGGGTTGAGCATCTCGACCAGCGAGACGTAGCGATCGAGCAGGAGCCCGGCGTAGGTCGGGGTGCCCGCGTCGCGCAGGGCGACGTCGCGCCGCGCCGGATCGGTGACGAACCGCACCGCGCCGCCCTCGCGCACGAACGTCCGGTGGAGCGGCGCGGCGGGGTCGCGCAGGTGCTCGAGCAGCGCGACCAGCGGGCCCTCGCCGTCGTCGAGCGTGACGTAGTCGACGTAGTCGAACAGCCGCGGCTCGGCCAGCTCGCGCAGCTCGGTGTTGACGTAGCCGCCGCCGAGCGCGATCCGGGTGGTGGGCGCCACCGCCTTGATCGCGCGCGCGATCCGCAGCGCGCCGTAGACGTTGCCCGGGAACGGCGCGGTGAGGCCCACGACGTCGGGGCGATGTCGCGCGTACAGCTCGCGGGCCAGCTCGTCGAGCATCGTGTCGACCAGGGTCGGCTCACCCTCGAGCGCGTCGCGCAGCGGATCGAACGTCGGCGCGCTGGCCGCCAGGCGCTCGCCGTAGCGCGCGAGCTCGAAGTCGGGGTGGATGCCGTCGCGGATCGCGTCGGCGAGGTCGTCGACGTACAGGCTCGCGAGGTAGCGCGCGCGATCGCCGGTGCCGAGCGCGCCGAACGCCCAGCCGAGCGGGTCGTCGTCGCCCGCGCCGGGGCCCTGCTCGATCGCCGCGAACCTGGGCCCCTCGGGCAACAGCTCGCGCCCGACGATGCGCAGCGCGAGGCCCGGATCCTTGCCTTGCAGGAACCGGATGACGGGCTCGACCGTCGCCACGTAGCGCTCGCCGTGTGCGAGCAAGCTCGCGATCGACGGCGGCATCGCGTCGTCGCGGTCGAGGTCGTCGCCGTCGCCGTCATCGCCGTCGTCGCCGTCATCGCCGTCGTCGCCGTCGTCGCCGTCCTCCCCGTCGCCCTCGTCGTCGTCGTCGTCGCCACCAGTGGCCGCCGCGGCGCGCGCCGTGAGCTCGGCGAGCACCCGTCGCAGCCCGGCCGCGCTGAACAGCCCAAGGAACAGCTCGAGCGCTGCGTCGGCCTGGCAGACCTCGAGATCGAGCCGCTCGTGGTGAGCGCGCAGGAAGCCTGCGAGGTACGCCGTCGCGGGGTACGGCGTGTTCAGCTGGGTCATCGGGGGCGTGACGAGCAGGAGCTTCACGTGCGGAGGGCTAGCCTACCCTGCGCCGGGCGCGAAGACTTGGGCTAGGGTAGGCCCGCGTGCGACTCAACAAGTACCTGAGCGAGAGCGGCGCGTGCTCCCGGCGCGAGGCCGATGGCTTCATCGCCGAGGGCCGCGTCACGGTCAACGGCGTGCCTGCGGTGCTCGGCACCCAGGTCGAGGACGGCGACGACGTCCGGCTCGACGGCGACCAGATCGGTGTAGCGCGCAAGCGCGTCAAGCCGGTGTACATCGCGCTCAACAAACCCGTCGGCATCACCTGCACGACCGAGCGCCAGGTCGCCGGCAACATCATCGACTTCGTCGATCACCCCGAGCGGGTGTTCCCGATCGGCCGGCTCGACAAGGACTCCGAGGGCCTGATCCTGCTCACCAACGACGGCGACATCGTCAACGAGGTGCTGCGCGCCGAGCACAACCACGAGAAGGAGTACATCGTCGCGATCGATCGCGCGGTCAGCCCGGAGTTCCTCGCCGCGATGGCCGCCGGCGTCCGGCTGTCGGACGCGACGACCCGGCCGTGCAAGGTCCAGCGCCTAGGTCCCAAGGTATTCCGGATCACGTTGACCCAGGGGCTCAACCGCCAGATCCGGCGGATGTGCGAAGCGTTCGGCGCCACCGTCGAAGCGCTGCAGCGCGTACGGATCATGAAGATCCACCTGGGCCAGCTGCCCCTCGGGCGCTGGCGCAACCTGACCGCCGAGGAGGTCGAGACCCTGATGCCGAAGAAGCCGCGACCGCCCCAGGCCGCGCGCCCTGCTCCGCCGCCGCGCCACCACGCGCCTCCGCGTCATGGAGCGCCCCACGCACGCCCGCGCGGCCGCTCCCGCTAGTCCCCTGCCTCTCGGTCAGCGCCAACGCGCCGTCAGGTCTCGTGCCGGCGCTCGAGTCCGGCGTCAGCGCACCGGCGCACCGGCGTCAGCGCAGCGGCGCACCGCCCTCAGCGCACCGGCGCACCGGCCTCAGCGCACCGGCGCACCGCCCTCAGCGCAGCGGCGCACCGCCCTCAGCGCACCGGCGCACCGCCCTCAGCGCA
>Ga0302299_10002447_pt1 | contig 11352 bp, 10 predicted proteins | sample III_Fen_N3_4_FD_198795 | JGI IMG/M metagenome (GOLD analysis project Ga0302299, IMG submission 198795) | Peat permafrost microbial communities from Stordalen Mire near Abisko, Sweden - III_Fen_N3_4 | ecosystem: Environmental > Terrestrial > Soil > Wetlands > Permafrost | place: Sweden: Abisko...
CGTTTGGCGTGCGCAGGTGCACCGTGACGGTGCATCCGTGCACGCCAAACCGCGCGTCGGGCCGGCTGACGGTCACAGCGACGCCCCGATCCGCTCGCCCTCGACCACCGCGGCGTGGGCCCGGCGGGGCGCCACGCAGTCGCCGACGCGGGTGACGGGCACCCCCGCGGCGCGCAGGTCGAGGTACAGCTGCTCGGCCGGGTCGGCGGGGACCGCCAGCACCAGCCAGTCGGGCGTGCGGTCGACCATCTGACCCGTGGGGTGGTGCAGCAGGTGGAGGGTGCCGCCGTGGGTGTCGCCATCGGCGGGGAGGTCGAACCCCTGTGCCACCAGCTCGATGCTCTGGGTGATGCCCTTGGCGTTGGCGCGCATCCACCAGTTCTCGAGGTCGAGCGTGATGCCGAGATCCTGGCCGACGACCATGCCGGGCGTGACGACCTCGACGGTGCAGCCGCGGTCGGCCAGCAGCTCGGCCACCGACGTGGCGTGGTGGAAGCCGATCTCGTCGATCACCACCACCGACCCCTGGGGCTCGACCTCGCCGGCGAGCACGGCCCGCACGTCGACGACCCGGTCGGCCTCCGCCGGAGCCCACCACGGCCGCGCCGCGACCGCCCCGGTGGCCACCACCACGTGGTCGACGGCACGACGCCGGGCCGCTGCCGCGTCGACGTCGACCCCGTACTCGACCGTCACGCCGAGGCGCGCCAGCTCGGCCACCTGGTTGCGCACCAGGTCGCCGAACTCGGCCCGGTTCGGGACCGAAGCCGCGAGCCGCACCTGTCCCCCGGCGCTGGGCTGCCGCTCGCACACCGTCACGACGTTGCCGTTGCGGGCCGCGGCGATGGCGGCCTGCATGCCCGCCGGCCCTGCGCCGACCACGAGGACCCGCCTGGGGCGCGGCGCCAGGCGCACCGTGCCCGTGCCCTCGGACTCACGGCCGGTGCGCGGGTTCTCGATGCAGCCGAGCCACCGGTTCAGGCCCATGCGGCCGACGCACTCCTGGTTGCACGACAGGCACAGGCGGACGTCGTCGGTGTGGCCCGAGCGGCTCTTGGCGGCGAAGTCGGCGTCGGCGATCTGGCCGCGCACCACGCCCACCAGGTCGCAGTGCCCCTCGGCCAGCGCCCGCTCGGCCTGCAGCGGGTCCTTGAAGCGCCCCACGCCCACCACGGGCAGGTCGACGGCCTTGCGGATGGCCGACGGGATGAACAGGGCGTAGCCCGGCGGGATGTGCATCGACGCCTCGATCATGAAGAGCGACGCCGTGGCCACCCCGATGGAGGTGTTGATGTAGTCGACGTGCCCGGAGGCCTCGACGAGGCGGGCCACCTCGACGGCCTCGTCGATGGTCGTGCCACCGTCGATGAGCTCGTCGCCGCAGAGCCGCACGCCGAGGGCCAGGCCGGGGCCGATCGCCCGACGGACCGCGGCGACCAGGTCGAGCAGCAGGCGGGCGCGGTTGGCGAGCGACCCGCCGTACTCGTCGGTGCGCCGGTTGGTGGCCGGCGAGAGGAACCCGCGCACGATCGAGCTGTGCGAGCACTGCAGCTCGATGCCGTCGAAGCCCCCTTCGGCGCACCGCTCGGCCACGTCGGCGTAGCCCGCCACGATGGCCGCGATCTCGCCGTGGTCGACGGCCTTCGGGACCTCGCGGAAGAGGGGGTCGGCGACGGGCGACGGGGCCCACACCGGCAGGCGCGAGTACATCGACGAGGCCTGGCCGCCGTTGTGGTTGATCTGGGCGAAGATCGGCGTGCCGTGGCGGTGCACGGCCTCGGTGATGCGCCGGTAGCCCGGGAGCACGTCGGCGTGGAACCCGTGGATGAGCTTCTCGTAGGGCCAGTCGGTGGCGTGGGTGGAGTGCTCCTCGGTGATGATGAGCCCGGCACCGCCCTTGGCCCGCTCGGCGTAGTAGGCGGCGTGCTGCTCGGTGGGCCGGCCGCCCTCGGCGTAGTTGGTGAGGTGCGCGCTGAACACGATGCGGTTCTTCACCGTCACCGGCCCGATGCGCAGCGGCGACCAGAGGTAGCGCTCGGTCATCGGCCGCCGCTCCCGGTTTCGCCCATTGCTCGTCCGCAGGTGGTTGCTGAGCGACCATCCACGGACACGCAATGGCGGATCGGGAGCGTCATGGTTCCCCCGCCTCGATGGCGACGACGGCGCGCCGGCCCTCGAGCACCGCCTCGTGGACGGTGCGCGGCGCGACGCAGTCGCCCGCTCGCTGGTGCACCCCGCCGGTCTCGTGCCAGAGGGCCTCGTCGGGGAGCAGGAACCCGGCGTCGACCACGAGCCCCGCGGCCAGGGTGCGGCGCTCGCCCGTGAAGCGGTCGTCGACCTCGACGCCGACCGGCGCCACCGTTTCGGGGACGGATCTGTGCTCCTGGCGCGCACTTCCGTCCCCGGAGTTCGAGGCTGCGACGGCCCGCACGATCGAGCGGCGCTCGATGTGGACGCCGGCCTGCTGCAGCCGGACGTTGGCGGGTGCGAGGTCGCCGGTGCGCGCGAGCTCGTTGCCCGCGATGTTGTCCTGCGTGACGAGGTGCGCGATCCGACCCTTCGCGGCGACCGTCTCGGCGATCGACACGCCGACGGGCCCGCCGATCGGGTCGACGACCACCACCGCGCCCTCGGGAGCGCGGCCGAGCCACGAGTCGAGCGAGCTGAGGAAGTTCCAGGGCTCGGTGTGCGCGGGCCGGGCTCCCGGGTCGACGGTGTAGCCCGGCACCCCGTCGACCGAGCCCGTGGCGAGCACCACCCCGGCACCTTCGGCGGTGGCCTTGGCCAGCTCCTCGGCCGTCGCGACGTGACCGGTGTCGATGACCACGCCGAGCCGCCGGCACTCGGCCTCGAGCCAGCGGACCAGCTCGACCAGCCGCTCGCGCCCCACCGCCTGCGACGCGACCGCCGGCCCACCACCCACGCGCGCCGCGGCTTCGACGAGGAGCACCGCGTGGCCCCGGAGCGCGGCCACGCGTGCCGCCTCGAGCCCGGCGGGACCGCCACCGACGACGAGCACCACCCGGCCCGACGTCGGGAGCGGGACGACGGGGCCGTCGGGCACGGGCGAGGGGTCGTCGACCTCGTGGCCCGACGAGGGCTCACCGATGCACGACACGATGGGGTTGCGGGCGTCTCGCACCTGGCACAGCTGGTTGCACAGCACGCACGGCCGCACCTGCTCGGGCGCTCCCGTGGCCAGCTTGCGGCCGACGGCCGGGTCGGCGATCTGTGCCCGGGTCATCTCGACCGCATCGCACACGCCGTCGCCGACCGCCCACTCGGCCTGGCCCGGATCGACCACCGATCCCTGCAGCACCACCGGGATCTCGGAGCCCGCCGCCCGGACCGCAGCCCGGATGGATCGGCACAGCTCGATGTTGAAGCCCGGCTGCTCGTGCATGTCGGGCCGCGTGGCCGACGCCGTGAAGATCGAGCCGCGCACCACCACGAGGTAGTCGACGAGCGGCGCGAGCGCCACCGCGACGTCGGCCGCGAGCTCGGGGGTGAGCCCCGCCCACGGCGCCAGCTCGTCGCACGACAGCCGCAGGCCCACCACCGCGTCGGCACCTGCCCCGGCGCGCACCGCACCCAGCACGTCGCGGGCGAACCGCAACCTGTCGGTGCCCCACTCGTCGCCGCGCTGGTTGGTGAGACCCGACAGGAACTGGCGCACGAGCGAGAACTGGCCGGCGTTGACCTCCACGCCGTCGAGCCCGGAGGCAGCCGCCAGCCGTGCCGCCGAGCCGAAGCCCTCGACCACCGCGGCGATGTCGTCGGCCTCCATCCACTTGGGGACCTCGCGGGAGTTCACCTCGGGCACCCGCGACGGTGCCCACAGCGGCGCCTGGCTGTACGCCGACGAGCCCTGCCCGCCCGCGTGGCCCAGCGCGGCGAGCGCAAGCGTGCCCTCGCCCGCGGCGTGCACCGCGTCGGCGACGGCCCGCCACCCCGGGCCGCAGTCGGCCGCCAGGGGGCACCGCTCGTAGGGCCAGTCGGAGGCGTGCACCGACGCCTCCTCGACGACGACGACGCCGGCCCCACCCGCGGCGCGCCGCCGGTAGTAGGCGACGTGCCGGTCGGACACCTCGCGGCGCTCGCCCAGGTTCGTCTCGTGGGGCCCGAACAGCAGCCGGTTGGGAGCCGTCCGCCCGCCGAGGGGCAGGGGCTCGAGCAGCTTCAAGTCAGACCGGAGCCGGCGCCGACGGGCTTGCGGCCGAGGCGCACCGGGGTGGGCCCGGATCCCGGCTTGGAGTGACCGGGACCGACCGTCGGGAGCACCGCGCCCCCGGCGAGCGCGGCGAGGCGCGCGGCTTCGCCGTGCCCGTTCACGCACTCCGGGTCGGGCCCGTCGAGCGGGATGCCCGTGAAGAACTTGGACGCCATGCACCCGCCCTGGCAGGCGTCGAACTCCCCGCACGAGGCGCAGGCACCGGCCGACTCGGGCTCGCGCAGCGAGTGGAACAGCTCCGACCCGCGCCACACGGCGGTGAAGCCACCCGCGTCGCGCACCGAGCCGCCCTTGAACTCGTCGTGCATCACGAACGGGCAGGCGAAGACGTCGCCGACCGGATCGACCAGGCACACCACGCGCCCGGCACCGCACATGTTGAGGCCGGGGAGCGGCTCGCCCAGCGCCGACAGGTGGAAGAAGGAGTCGCCGGTGAGGACGTGGGGCCGCGCCTGCAGCCAGTGGTAGAGGGTGCGCTGCTGCTCGTTGGTGGGGTGCAGCTCGTCCCAGGTGTCGGCCCCGCGACCCGAGGGCCGCAGCCGCGTGACGCGCAGCTGGGCACCGTACGAGGCGGCCATGGCCTCGAACTCGTCGAGCTGGTCGACGTTGTGCCGGGTCACGACGATGGAGATCTTGAAGGGGCCGAAGTCGGCGGCGGCCAGGTTCTCCATGGCGGCACGGGCCATGGCGAAGCTGCCCTCGCCCCGCACCGCGTCGTTGGTGGCCGCGTCGGACCCGTCGATGGAGATCTGCACGTCGAGGTAGTCCATCGCCGCCAGACGCCGGGCGGTGGCCGGGTCGATGCGGGAGCCGTTGGTGGAGAACTTCACGCCGACGCCCCGCTCGATGGCGTACTCGACGATCTCGAAGAAGTCGCGGCGGATGGTGGGCTCGCCCCCGCCGATGTTCACGTAGAACACCTGGAGGTCGTGGAGCTCGTCGATGAAGGCCTTGGCCTCGGCGGTGCTCAGCTCGCGCGGGTCGCGCCGGCCCGACGACGACAGGCAGTGCACGCACGCCAGGTTGCACGCGTAGGTGAGCTCCCACGTGAGGCAGATGGGAGCGTCGAGCCCACGCTTCAGGTCGTCAACGAGCACGGATCACCTCGGAGGATTCGAGATCGGTCAGGGCGGACACGAACGACGGCCAGCGCTTCTCGTCGATGGCCACCGACTGGAGCGCGTCGGCCACGGTGGGCTGGTCGGCGAGCGCCTCGACGACGCGCACCATGTCGGGCGACCGCAGGAACACCAACCGGCGGTTGCCGTAGTGGTACGCCAGCGCCCCGAAGGGCTCGGGGCGCAGCGCCACCCGGGGGTCGAGGCGGTAGGCGCCTTCGAGGTTCACGACGGCACCGGGCCGGGGCGCGACGCCGGGTCGGGGCTCAGTAGACCCCGCACATGCCGTCGATCGAGATCTCCTCGACGAGCACCTCTTCCAGGACCTCGTCCTGGGGGTCGGCAGCAGCAGTGGTGTCGGGCCCGGCGACGAGAGTGGCTTCGGTGCTCACGAGTTCCCCTTGAGGTGTTGACGCACAGGTGCGTGGATCGAGACGGTCGGCGCGTCGCGTGACACTACCGACCAGCCCGGACGCACCGCCACCGTCGGCCGGGCGCGGCCGGACCGGGCCCTCGGGGGTGGGCCCGGTCCGACCGGTGGCGGGTGAGGAAGCGGGTGGGCTCAGCAGTTGCCCGTGGTGGGCGTGCCGGCGAAGCGGGCGCCCAGGAAGGCGAGGGCATCGGTCTGCCCCTCGAACAGCCCGAGGGCGTGCTCGGCGAGGGGCAGCACCTCCCAGGTCTCGTTCACGCCCTTGGCGCAGTAGGTGTCGTGCAGCGTGCTGGCCTGCGCGAACGGCACGATCTCGTCGGCCAGGGCGTGGTACTGGAACACCGGCACCGTGGGCTTGCCGCTGCCCAGCTTGTTCTGGCCGAGGCGGGCCTGCCAGGCGGTGGTGGCGAGCGGGTTGCTGCTCGTGTAGTCGCTGATGTGGTGGAAGGCGGTGTTCAGGATGGTGCTGAAGCCGTCGACGCTCACCAGGCACACCGACTGCGACTGCGACAGGAGCGTCTGCCCCGCGGCGTTCAGGTAGGTCGACAGGTGCAGCTCGGGGTACGCCCGGTCGTAGCCGATGGCCGTCATGAGCGCGAGCGACACGAAGGGCCCACCGTCGAGCCCCGCGGCCACCGCCTGGAGGTCGGCCGGGACGCCGCCCTCGGCGACGCCCTTGAGGTTCAGGTCGGGGGCGTAGGCGTGGGCCTGCTCACCGGCCCAGCCGGCCGCGGCGCCACCCTCGGAGTAGCCCCAGATGCCCACCGGCGTGCTGGCGCTGAGGCCGGTGCCGGGGAGCCGCTCGGCGGCACGCGCCATGTCGAGCACCGCGTGGCCCATCGACTGCCCGACCATGTAGGTGTGTGGACCGGGCGTGCCGAGGCCCTGGTAGTCGCTGACCGCCACGGCGTAGCCCTGCTGCAGCGCGGCGTTGATCGCCGAGCCCTCGTAGTCGGCGCCCTGGGTGAGCGTGTACGACGGCGCGCAGTCGGCGCCGAGGCCGCGGGTGCCGACGGCGTAGGAGATCAGCGGCCGCGCGCCGGTGCCGGTCCACGGGGCGGTGGGCACCAGGACCGTGCCGGAGACCGCGTCGGCGGCGCCGAGCGCGTCGGTGGAGCGGTAGAGGACCTGCTGCGAGGTGACGCCGGCGACCGGCGTGAAGTTCACCGCATCGAGGGTGAACACGCTCGACCGGGACCGGATCACGTCGCCGGGATGTCCGGTGAGCGTGGTGGGCGGCTGGTAGAACGCCTCCTGGCTAGGGGTGGGGCCTTTGCAGGCGGTGGCCGCGGCGATGACGACCACGGCCAGCACCAGCCCGGTGAGGGCGCGCGTCGGGACGCGAGGAAGCTGCATGGATGCTCCTTGGGGAGTGGGGGAGGTCGCGGCCACGCCCCCCGGGGCACGGGTGACCGACGACACAGTAACTTTACAGAGATCCACGCGACATCGTCAAGCGATTCATCGGCACATGGCGCGGTCAGGAACGGGCCATCACCCGGCCGGTCGGTAGACTCCTCGCCGTGACCCCCACGCGCCAGCCAACGCCTGTCGGTGAGCGCTACACCATCGACGAGCTCGCCCGCCTCAGCGGCCTCACGACCCGCAACATCCGGGCGTTCCAGACCGAGGGCATGCTGCCGGGCCCGGTCCTGCAGGGTCGCACCGGGTACTACGAGCAGCGGCACCTGGCCCGCATCACGCTCATCGACCGCCTCCAGGCCCAGGGCTTCTCCCGCGCCTCCATCGCCTCCCTGCTGCAGGCCTGGGACCGGGGCCGCAGCTTGGCCGACGTGCTCGGCCTCGACGTGGGGCTCCCCGAGATCCTCGAGGCCGACCCCCACCTGCGCTGCTCGCTCGAGAGCTTCCGCGCCCGCATGGCCGACGACGACGAGGCCATCGCCGAGGCGGTCGCGCTGCGGCTCGCGGTGATCGACGGCGACGAGGTCGAGATCCTCAACCCCGCGCTGTTCGACATCGGCCGCGACCTCGCCCGGGCCGGCCTCCCGCTGCGCTCGATCATGCAGGAGGCGCGCCGCCTCCGCGAGGCGGCCGACAACATCGCCCACCACTACGTCGACGAGCTGGTCTCGCAGATCACCCGGTCCCTCGCCGAGCGCGGTGCCTCGGGGCCCGAGGCCGACTCGCTGGTGCAGCTGCTGCACCGCCTCTCGCCGGTGATCTCGCGCAGCGTCGACGCGGCGCTCCGGCAGTCGATGAACGACCACCTGCGCGAGGTGCTGGCGGCGCTGAGCGACGCCCAGGCCGCCGACGGCGCCACCGCCTGAACCACCGCCACCCACTCCCGCCGCGGCGGTCCCGGTGTGACGCCTGGCGGCGCGACCGCGATCCCGACCCCCCGGTCAGGAGGTGTGCGTAGGATGCGAAGCCGCTGCTGCTCAGAGCAGGCCGACCACATCAGACACGCATCCTTGGGGGATCCGCTGTGCAGACCGAAGCCGCCATTCTGTGGGAACTGAACTCGCCGTGGAGCGTCGAGACCATCGAGCTCGACCCGCCGAAGGCCGGTGAGGTCCTCGTCGAGCTCACCGCCTCTGGCATGTGCCACTCCGACGAGCACCTCGTCACGGGCGACCTGCCCGGTGCCCTGCCCATGATCGGTGGCCACGAGGGCGCCGGCGTGGTGCTCGAGGTCGGCGAGGGCGTCAGCCGCCTCGCCCCTGGCGACCACGTCGTGTTCAGCTTCGTGCCGGCCTGCGGGCACTGTCCGCCCTGCGCGAGCGGTCACTCCAACCTCTGCGACAACGGCGCGGGCCTGCTCATCGGCGCCCAGCTCGACGGCACCACCCGCCACCACGCCAAGGGCCAGGACATCTGGACCATGGTCTGCCTGGGCACCTTCTCCAAGCACACCGTCGTGAACGAGATGTCGTGCGTGAAGGTCGAGGACGACATCCCCCTCGAGCTGGCCTGTCTCGTGGGCTGCGGCGTCACCACCGGCTGGGGCTCCTCGGTCTACGCGGCCGACGTGCAGCCCGGCGACAACGTCGCCGTCATCGGCATCGGCGGCATCGGCGCCTCGGCCGTGCAGGGCGCCCGCCTCGCCGGGGCGCGGAACATCTTCGCCATCGACCCGGTGGAGTTCAAGCGTGAGCAGGCCGAGAAGTTCGGCGCCACGCACACCATCCCGAGCATCGGCGAGGCCCTCGAGATCATCAACGAGGTCACCTGGGGTCGCATGTGCGAGAAGGTCATCTGCTGCATGGGCGTCGGCCAGGGCGACCAGATGGCGTCGATCATGATGCTCTGCGGCAAGCTCGGCACCGTCGTGGCCACCAACATCCACTCGGCCGCCGAGACCGAGATCACCATCAGCATGGTCGACCTCACCCTCAGCCAGAAGAAGCTCGTGGGCACCATCTTCGGCAACGCCAACCCGCACGCCGACATCCCCAAGCTGATGCACCTCTACCGCAGCGGCCAGCTCGACCTCGCCGGCATGGTCACCCGCGAGTACGACCTCAAGGACATCAACCAGGGCTACCAGGACATGCGCGACGGCAAGAACATCCGCGGCGTCCTGCGCTACAAGTGAGGTGACGTCCACCTCCGGGCTCGTGTCCCGGCTGGCCACCACGGTGGTGGGCCGAGGCCGCGAGCTCGAGGTCGTCCTGGCCGCGCTCGACGCCGGCCGGCACGTGCTGCTCGAGGGACCGCCGGGCACCGGCAAGTCGACGCTGCTGCGCGCCATCGCCGAGGCCACCGGGCAGGGCTTCGAGTTCGTCGAGGGCAACGCCGAGCTCACCCCGGCGCGCCTGGTGGGCCACTTCGACCCGGCCCTCGTGCTCAGCGAGGGCTACTCGGAGAAGGTGTTCGTCGACGGGCCGCTCGTCGCCGCGCTGCGCGCCGGCGCGCTGCTCTACGTCGAGGAGCTGAACCGGGTCCCCGAGGACACGCTCAACACCCTCATCACGGTGATGTCCGAGGGCGAGCTGCACGTCCCCCGCCTCGGGCGCATCGTGGCCGAGCCGGGCTTCCACCTCGTGGCCGCCATGAACCCCTTCGACGCGGTCGGCACCGCCCGCATCTCGTCGGCGGTCTACGACCGGTGCTGCCGGCTGGTGGTCGACTACCAGTCGGCGCCCGACGAGGCGCGCATCGTCGAAGCCACGCTCACCGCCGAGGGCACGCCCGGTGCGCCCGATGACGAGTGGCAGCGCCGCATGGTCGAGGTGGTGCGCCGCACGCGCACCCACCCCGACGTGCGCGTGGGCTCGTCGGTCCGCGGCGCCATCGACGCCACGCTCGTCGCCGCGTCGCTGTCCCGCCTCCGGGGCCTCACGACGGTCGACGACGGCGTCACCCTCGATGCCGCGCTCGTGGCCCTGTCGGGTCGCGTGCGGGTGCGCGAGGGCGCCACGCGCACGGCCGACGACATCGTGCGCGCGCTCGTGGCCGAGGTCTTCGCCGCGCCCGCGCCGCCGGCCGAGGGCGCCCCCGGGCCCGATGGTGGGGGCACGACACCCGACGGAACCGGAACCGACGGCCGCCCGCCCGGCGCCCGCGGAGGTGCCGAGCCGGGAAAACCCGACGCCCCGCAGGCTCGACGGGGCTGATCCGGGAAGGCGACGAGGCCGACGACACCGTCGCCGAGGCACGGCGCGCCACCACCGCGCGGCGCGACCTGGCCCGCCACCACCCCGCGTTCGGCGAGGTCTCGCCCGAGGTCGGGGTGCTCGACGAGGAGGCCTTCGCGGAGCACCTCGACGCCGCGCCCGACGAGGCGCTGGCGCTGCTGGCCGACCTCACCGGGGCCACCGACGCCGCGCTGCGCGACCTGGCCCGCCGGCTCGCCGCGCGTGTGGTGGTCGACGTTGCCGCCACGCGCGGGACGACGGGTCGGGGCCGCACCGCCCGACTGCGCACCCGGCCGATGCCCGAGGTGGGCGGCGACCTCGACCTCGACGCCAGCCTCGACACGCTCGTTGCGGCCCGGCTCGCCGACGTCCCGCCCGAGGTCGACGAGCTCCGCGCCCAGGTGTGGAGCCACCCGGGCCGAGCCGTGTGCCTGCTCGTCGACCGGTCGGGCTCGATGCGGGGCGAGGCCCTCGCCACCGCCGCCCTGGGCGCGGCCGCGGTCGCGTTCGGGGCCCCGGACGACCACAGCGTGGTGGCGTTCGCCGCCGACGCGGTGGTGGTGAAGTCGCAGGACGTGCCGAAGGCGCCCGGCCTCGTCGTCGAGGAGCTGCTCGCCCTGCGCGGGCACGGCACCACCGACCTGGGCCTCGCCTTCACCGCCTGCCAGGCCCAACTCGGGCGCTCGACGGCGCCGGAGCGGCTCGTCGTGCTGCTGTCCGACTGCCGGGCGACGGCCGGCGACGACCACCTCCGCGCGGCCGCCGACCTGGCGTCCTCCAGCCGGCTGGTGGTGGTCGCTCCCGAGGCCGACGCCGACGCCGCCCGGGCCTTCGCCGCCTCGGTCGGTGCGGCCGTCACCACCGTGGCCGGCCCCGCGGCGATCCCCGCCGCCTTCGCCGCCCTCCTCGCCTGACCCCACCCCGGCCGCCGGCCCGGCGACCCGCGGCGGATGTTCTGTGGGAAGCCCCGGAATG
>Ga0302299_10002450_pt1 | contig 11341 bp, 12 predicted proteins | sample III_Fen_N3_4_FD_198795 | JGI IMG/M metagenome (GOLD analysis project Ga0302299, IMG submission 198795) | Peat permafrost microbial communities from Stordalen Mire near Abisko, Sweden - III_Fen_N3_4 | ecosystem: Environmental > Terrestrial > Soil > Wetlands > Permafrost | place: Sweden: Abisko...
GGTCGCGGCCGATGATCTCGACGAAATCGGTGCCGTCGGGCCAGGTGGCGACCAGCACGCTGCCACCCAGGTCGTCGGAGACGGGCACCGCGGGGGCCACCAGCGCGGGCACGCGGCACGGCAGGTGCGCCGCGGCATCGAGCACGGCAGCCTCGGCCGCGGCGCCTTCGGCACGCAGCACCAGTGAGGCGTCCCACCCCTCCGGGAGCCCTGCGGACGCATCCAGCCGGCAGCCGACCGCGAAGGGGCCGAACGAGGTGTCGAGGCGGCGGGGCGGCTCGGTGAAGGTGACGGCCGCACCGAGGTGGGTGGCGAGGTCGTCGCGCAGGTGCTCGACGGCGGCATCGGGCAGCACGTCGCCCGCCGCGCCGGGCGCGACCTGCATCCAGAGCGGGTAGTGGTGGGTGGTCATGCGGAGGTCACGGGCAGCGACCCGAGCCACTCGTGCAGCTGCTCGCCGATCTCCTCCGGCGCCTCCATCAGCACCGAGTGGGAGCAGCCGTCGAGGATGCGCAGCTCGGCGCCGGGGATCTCGGCGGCCAGGAGCTCCGCCCGGTCGAGGATGTCGGAGGCTTCGCCGTAGAGCAGCAGCGTCGGGCAGCGGATGCGGCCGAGCAGCTCGGCGTCCATGACCGTGGCTGCCCGGAGGTCGGCGGGAAGGCTGGTCTTGGTGACCATGTCCTCGCAGACGCCGGCCATGCGCTTGAGCTTGCGCCCACCCTCGCCGGTGATGAACTCGCGGACGCCGGGCTCGTCGAAGCCGGCGACGAGCTCCTCGATGTCGGCCATGAGGTGGTCGCCCCACCCCTCGACCACCGGGTGCGCCTCGATGAGCCCGATGCCGGCCACGAGCTCGGGGCGCGTGATCGCGGCGTGCAGCGCGATGGTGCCCCCGACGCTGTTGCCCACCAGGACCACGGGTGTCGGGACGTGGAGCGTGGCGAGGAGCCCTTCGAGGTCGTCGAGGGCGTCGTCGAGCGTGTAGCCGGTGGCGGGGCGGTCGGTGAGGCCGTGGCCGCGGAGGTCGTAGAGCACGACCTCGGTCTCGGTCGAGATCGCCGGGGCCACCGTGTAGTAGTAGCTCGACAGGTTGTCCATGATCAGGCCATGGACGAACACCACCGGCGGCAATGGCCCGCTGAGGCCCTCGCCCAGCTTGATGGCGTTGATGGTGATGTCGTTGGCCTGGACGCGGGCCATCGGCGGTCCTTGGTCGAGGGTCGGCGGCGAGTGCGACAGGGTAGTGCGGGCGCGCCGGGGCGGCTCGGCTGCCGGCCCGGTCAGCGAGGAGCGGCCAGCAGCGTCAGGGCGCGCCCGATGAACGTCAGCGCCGCCTCCACGGGGTCGGCGGCCGCCGCCAGGTCGGCGTGGCCGAGCTGGGCGCCGTAGGACACGTTCCAGAACGGGTCGTCGAGGCCGTCGCGCTCCCAGGGCCCGACGTAGAGGTAGGGCTCGGGCGTGGCGGCGTCGCCGGGCGAGAAGCCCACGTTCGCGGTGCGGGACGCGTCGTCGGGGTCGCCACCGCGGTGGACGGCGGCCAGGTCGAAGTGCTCGGGCCACAGCGTGGCCTCCGAGAGAGAGCCGGGAAGGGTGGACCCCACCTGGGTGAGCACCTCGTCGCCCAGCGCGTACCAGGCGCCTATCGCCGCGGCGGACGCGTCGCCGATCGGCAGCTCGGCCGCCGGGTCGAACGTCGGGAGGTCGGTCCCGACGCCGGGATCGGGCACGAGGTCGAGTCCGACCAGGCCGGCCGCCGCCTCGAGCGTGGTGACGGGTGCACGGCCGTCGACGCCGTCGCGCACGACCACCAGTGAGGTGCCCTCGACGCGGACCTGCTGCGGCGGGTCGCCCACGACCGGCGTGCCGAAGCCCCCCGGCACGGGACGCAGCCCGATGTGGCCGTCGACGAGGCGACGGGCGGGGGCGACCACGTAGCAGGCCACCGTGCGCAGGGCCTCCCGAGTGGTGGCGAGATCGTCGGGGAGCGGCGCGAGGCGCGGGCTCACGGGAACACCCCGGGGGCGTCCCGGACGCCGCCCACGTCGAGCCAGGTGCCCAGCGCCACGAACATGCCCGCCAGGTCGTCGACGACGTCGTCGAGCGGGGCCGGATCGGGGTCGCTGAGCCAGTCGACCAGCACCTCGCCGACGCCACCCACGAGCGCGCGCACGACCGTGCGCAGCCGGCGCCCCTCCTCGAACGGCGCGCCGTTGGCCTCGGCGAGGGCCCGTACGTAGTCGATGAGCAGCGTGGCGCTCTGGTCCATGTACGAGCGGCGGTGCCGCTCGAGCTCGGCCGACACACCGACCCCCTCCACCAGGAGGGTCCGCGCCCGCCGGGGGTCGTCGAGCAGGGTGTGGCAGAAGGCCCGCAGCCCGGCGAGCGCCTGCCCGGAGAGCGTCACCTCGGCATCGACGGCGCTCGCCATGGCGGCGTTGACCTCGGTGACGATGTCGAGGCACAGCACCGCGAGCAGCTCCTCGCGGCCACTGAACTCCTCGTAGAACTTGCTGGGGGCCACACCCGCCGTGTGGCACAGCTGGGCGATGGTGGTGGCCGCGTAGCCCTCGGTGCCGTAGAGCTGCAGCCCGGCGTCGAGGAGGCGCTGGCGGCGCTCCGCCCGCCGCGCGTCGGGGGACTTGCCCGCGTACTTGCGGCCCTCCCCCAGCACGGGCGCGGGCCGCTGCTCCGGCGTGTCGGGGAGCTCGTCGGCCATGGTCGCAGTGTGGCACAGCGCCCACGCACCGCTCCGGCCTGCAGCGCCGCGCACGGAAATGCGCCTGCCCGGCCCGATCGACCTCCGTACGCTCCTCGCGGGCACCCCGAACCCCGAACTGGAGGCCACGTGGCGATCACCCCCGACACCAAGGACTGGACCTGGGTGCTCGAGCGCCCGTGTCCCGACTGCGGGCTCGACACCCCGGCCGTCGACCCCACCCGGGTGGCCGGCATGGTGCGGGACAACGCGCAGGCGTGGCAGCGCGTGCTCGCGGACACCACCGCGGTGCGGTCCCGCCCCGCCCCGGGGGTGTGGTCGCCACTCGAGTACGCGTGCCACGTGCGCGACGTCTTCACCCTGTTCGACGAGCGGCTGGCCCTGATGCTCCGCGGCGACGACCCGCTGTTCGCCAACTGGGACCAGGACGAGACGGCCGTCGTCGAGGGCTACGGGGAGCAGGACCCGGCCGCAGTGGCGGCCGAGCTCGAGCGTGCGGCACAGGTGCTGGCCGGTTCCTTCGCCGCGGTGCAGGGCGACCAGTGGGACCGGCCCGGACGCCGCAGCGACGGGGCCCACTTCACCGTCGGGTCGTTCGCCCGCTACTTCATCCACGACCCCGTCCACCACCTCTGGGACGTCACCGGGCAGCGAGCCCCGGCCGTCTGACCGGCGCCCGGCCCGGCCACTTCGCGGTCCCACCCGTCGATCCGGGCGATGCCGTGTGAAGCTGGCGGTGTGCACGTCCGCTCCGACCGTCGCTACCACTTCGGGGTGGGCCCCGAGGAGCTTTGGTCGCGGTTCGCCCGGCTCGACGACTACCAGTCCTGGTGGCCGTGGCTGCGGCGCTTCGAGGCAGGGGGCATCGGCGAGGGTGAACGGTGGTCGTGCGTGGTGCAGCCGCCGCTCCCCTACTCCTTGCGCTTCGACCTCCACTTCGACGAGGTGGTCCCGGCCCGGTCCGCGGGCGCCCGGGTCGAGGGTGACATCACCGGTCATGCCCGCATCGACATCGAGGCCACCGATACGGGCAGCGAGCTACGGCTGGTGTCGCACCTCGCGCCGTCCAGCACCTTGCTGCGGGTCATCTCTCGCCTGGCGCGACCGGTGGCCACCTTCGGTCACGACTGGGTCCTCGACACCGGGTTCCGGCAGTTCAGCGACCGGGCGATCGGGTCCGGTGTGTCCGCTGCGCTCGTGGAGCCGCCCGCGGCGACCTGAGGCCCGAGGTCGACGCCGGCGTCAGCCCTTCTCGGGGTCGGCGAGGTAGGTCTCGAGCTGGTCGTGGCGGATGCGGATGAGCCGTAGGGCACCTCGCGTGCCCCAGAACCAGGCCGCGAGCGACAGCGCGATGGCCACCACCACACCCAGCAGCAGCTCGACGTCGTCGAGGCGCTGGCCCAGGCCGTGCTTGGCCACGAACTTCCAGAGGATGAACGACGGCGTCGCGAGCACCGCGGCGAGCGCAGGCACGAGCGCGTACGGCAGGAGCACGAGGGTGATCCAACGGGCGTCGAGCCGCAGCTCCTTGCGGTGCTCCCAGCGCCAGTCGAGCTTGCGCGGGTGGTACGGGTAGAGGACGCCGAGCCACGACGAGATGCCGAGGAGGCCGAGCGGGACCGTGGCCACGGCCAGGGCGGTGATGCCGGCCTGGATCCACTGCCCGGTGTTGATGCCGACCAGGAGGGTGGCGAACAGGGCGACCGGCGTGACGATGATCCAGAGCGTGGCGTTCTTGGCGAGCAGCAGGCGACGCAGCTGCACCGGCTCGTCGAGCGCGGCCAGCACCCGTGCGCGGTCGGGCGCAAGGGTGTTGGTGGACGGCACGTCGGACAACATCCACGACGCCAGGCACAGCGGGAGCGCGAACGCGCCGGTCAGCCGGGTGAGCCACGCGTGCGGCACGAGCCACCACAGCAGGAGCAGCAGGACCGCGTTGCCGGCGATGATGATGGGGATCTCGTAGGGCTTGCGGAACGTGCGCTTCAGGTCGCTCCGGATGGCGTCGGGCAGCGTCGTGGCGTCGACGCCCAGCAGCTCCGAGACCTCCTCGAGCGCACGGTCCTCGTCGGTGCCGTCAGCCACTCCCGACCGCCCCGCTCTCGGGTGTCGGGGTGTCGTCCTCACCCGCTCCGGATCCGGCACCGCCGGCGCGAGCGAGGATCTCGACGATCGCGAGGTAGACGGCGAGCACCAGGGCGGCCACCAGCACGCCCATGGCGCCCGGCGTGAGGCCCGCCACCAGCAGCGCCAACGCCAGGACCACCCCGACGGCCCGGATGGCCTGACGGTTCGCGGCCACGAAGCGGGTGATCACGCCACCGCCGTGACCCTCGGGCGCGCGGTCGAAGGCGGCGCTCAGCGTGGCGCGCACCTTGACGGCTGCCTTGCCCGGACCGAGCAGCACGGCCACCAGGGCGATGAGGAGCCCGGCGGTCATGCCGGCCCGCAGGCTGAGGCGGAGGTAGTAGGTCATCTGCTTGATCACCGCCAGCGCGGTGTCCTGCGGCATGCCGTTCTTGGAGATGCTGCTGGCCGCGACGTTGCTCCCGATGAGCAGGATCGTCGCCACCACCCCGAGGCACGCGGCCAGCCCGAACCCCCAGTGGACCGCCGAACGGCGGCGGTTCCCCGACAGCCAGAAGCCGACGAGGGCGAGGATGATGGCCACAGCGACCAGCACGTAGCGCATGATCACCAGGATCTTCGTCGCCTGCCTGGCGGTGACCAGGCCCTGCGCGTCGAACAGCTGGAGCCGGATGGCGGTGTGGACGATCGGGATCTTGTCGAACAGGGTGATCCCGCGCGCGTCGAGCTGCTTGATGACCACCTGGATGATCGGCGAGAGGTCGATGGTGACCTTGCCGTTCACCAGGGTGACGGTGTTCCCCTCGCCGGTGAGCGCCTTCTGCACCTGGTTGTGCGCGGCGCGGTTGGCGTCGGTCCAGATGGTCTTGAACTGCGGCGACGCCAGGGCCTTCTCGGCCATGTTGGTGACGAGGGTCTGGATGCCGCCCGTGAGCGGCGCGGCGAGGAACTGGGCCCGCTTCGGGAGCGAGTCGCGCGCCACCGCGGTGACGTTGAGCCCGGTCATGAGCTTGTCGGTGACCTGACCGGCCAGGTAGTCGGTGAGGCCGCGGTTGTCGGCGAGCGGCGCCACCGTGGACACGTAGCGGTCGGTGTTGAGCAGCTCCTGCTTGGTCCACGTGGTGACGATGGCGAGAGGTGCGAGCAGCACGCTCAGCACCAGGCACACCGATGCCGCGATGCGCCTCCCCCTGCCGTGGCCCGTGGGCTTCGCGCCCTCGGCCGCCTGGTCCTCGCTCTGCACTGGTGCGGTCATCTGGTGGGACCCTTCTCGACGGTGGGAACGCGGGTGCCGGGCGACCCGGGCGTCCGGGGCGCCCCCTCTGCTGACCTACCCCAGGACCTTGGCCTTCGCCGTCTGGAACTCCTCCTCGGACAGCACGCCCTTGTCGCGCAGCCCGGCGAGGCGCTTGAGCTCGTCGGCCGAGCTGAGCGGCGCGGCGGCCTGCTGGATGTACTGCTGCGCGGCGGTCTGCTGGGCCTGGGCCGCGGCCTGCGCGTGCTCGGCCATCTTGGAGCCGCGGGCGATCAGGTAGACGAGCACGCCGAGGAACGGCATGAGGATCACGAAGATCACCCACAGGGCCTTCGCGAAGCCACCCATGTCGTGGGAGCGGAAGATGTCGCCGAACACCCGGAACAGGAGGACGAGCCACAGCACCAACAGGAAGAACCAGACGAGGTCCCACAGGAACTGACCGACACCGAACTGGGAAGCAAGCACAGCACCCCTCCTGGGGGTTGGGCCTCGAGATGCGAGGCAGGACACCGCACATCAGACCACGTCCGGAGGGGCAAGTGGGTCACCCACTTCGGGTGATGGCGCGTCCGGCACCCGGCCGGTGCGTCACCGAAGCTTGCCGTGCCCATGCAGTGGGGCGCGGTGGTGCGGATCACCCCTTGGGTGTGAGCCGCCCGAGCGGCCCTCGTCGTAGGGTGTGCCGCCCGGCCGGGTCGACAAGGAGGCGGCAGAGCATGAGCCCTCGAGGTGAGCGGCAGCCGAAGCCACTGGCAACGCCCAAGCAGTTCGCGGAGCTCGACAAGAAGCGTCGGCGCGGCGCCATGATCCGTGCGATCACGCGGATCGCCGTCGCCTGGACGCTCCTCACGGTCGTCTACTTCCTCGTGCCGTTCGACGGACTGCACGGTGGCGACGCGCTGCTCCGGCTGGTCATCAGCATGTGCGTGTTCGCTGCCGCCGCCGGGTGGGAGCTGCGGCAGACCACGCGGGCCGAGCTGCCCCAGTTCCGCGCCATCACGGCCCTCGGGGCGCTCACCCCGCTGTTCATCGTCCTCTTCTCGGGTACCTACCTCGCCCTGTCCCACTCGAGGCCGGCGTCGTTCAACGTGAAGCTCGACCACTACAAGGCCTTGTACTTCATGATCACCACGCTGTCGACGGTGGGCTACGGCGACATCACCCCCACCACCAACATGGGCCGGATGCTGGTGAGCGTGCAGATGCTCCTCGACCTGATCTTGATCGGCAGCATCGTCCGGCTCCTCGCCAGCGCGGCGCAGCGGGGCCTCCAGCGCGAAGGCGCCGCGCCCGGGCCCATCCTGGCGAGCGAGCTCGGCTCCGAGCCACCACCCGCCACCGACTCCTGACCGAGGTCCGTCATGCCAACCAACGCCACCACCGCAGCCGACCCCCGCGGCGAGGTCTTCATCTCACCCGAGGCCTTCGCCGACATGGAGCAGTGGCACGCCGACGTCGCCGTGCTGCGGCGGGAGTCGCCGGTCGTGCGCGTCGAGGTCGAGGGCTGGACCCCGTTCTGGGCGATCACCCGACACGCCGACGTGTTCGAGGTGTCGCGACGCAGCGACATCTTCTGGAACACCGAGCAGTCCGCACCGTCGCCAGACATCACCTACACCATGCTCGAGGCCGTCGGCCTCGCGCTGCCGAAGACGCTCGTCCACATCCACGGCGACGTCCACCAGAAGTACCGCCAGGTCACCAACGACTGGTTCAAGCCCGCAGCGGTCCGCAACCTGCAGCCCGCCATCGACACCATCGCCGACGAGTACGCCGACCGGCTCGGTGAGCTGGGTGGCCACTGCGACTTCGCCACCGATCTGGCGGTGCCCTTCACCATCCGGGTGATCATGAGCATCTTCGGCGTCCCGCAGGACGACGAGCGCCTCATGCTCGAGCTCACCCAGGGCCTGTTCGGCGCGGCCGATCCCGAGTACCTCGGCGACTTCACCGACCCCGCCGACCTCGTCCTCAGCAACATCCGCAAGTTCGAGACCTACTTCGACGCGCTCACCGCCGATCGGCGCGCCCACCCCACCGACGACCTCGCCAGCGTCATCGCCAACGGCCAGGTCGACGGGCACGCGCTCGGCGAGGCGGAACGGCTCTGGTACTACATCATCGTGGCGACGGCGGGCCACGACACCACGTCGTACGCGCTGTCCGGCGGGCTCGAGCAGCTGCTGCGCCACCCCGACCAGCTGCGCGCCGTCCAGGACGACCCGTCGCTCGCCGGCAAGGCGGCCGAGGAGATGATCCGCTGGACCAGCCCGGTGCGCAGCTTCTTCCGCTGGGCCCAGGAGGACACGGAGCTGAGCGGCGTCACCATCCCGAAGGGCGACGTGGTGCTCACGTCGTACCCCTCGGCCAACCGCGACGAGGACGTGTTCGTCGACCCGATGCGCTTCGACATCAACCGGCCCGACGCCGACAAGCTCCTGTCGTTCGGGCTCGGCATGCACTTCTGCCTCGGCGCGCAGGTGGCCCGCCGCGAGGTCCGCACGCTGCTGGCCAAGGTGCTCGAGCGAGTCGACACCATCGAGCTCGACGGCACGCCCCAGTGGAGCGCCACCCACTTCGTGAGCGGGGTCAAGCACCTGCCCATCAGCTACACGATGCGCTGAGCGCAGCCAGCCGCTCCACGACGCGCGCGTCGCGGAAGGAGCGGTAGCGTCTCGGCGACGGGAGGCCCTGCAGCTGAGGGAGGTCCGCGTGACGGACGGACGGACAGCGACCGCGTCGGACCTGGAGCCGGTGGCCGACACCCTCGCGGGGGCCTTCTTCGACGACCCCGTGTGGGCGTGGGCGTTCCCGGACCCGGAGCAGCGGCGCAAGCAGCACGCCGCGCTGTGGGGGCTCCTCCTCGAGGGGAGCATCGGGTACGGCTGGGTCTGGACGACGGCCGGCCACGAGGCGGCCACGCTGTGGATCCCGCCCGACCTGCCCGAGCTCCCCGACGCCCAGGTCGAGCGGCTCGAGCCCCTCCTCGACGAGCTCCTCGGCGATCGCGCCGAGATCGTGCTCGACGTCATCGAGCAGTTCGACGCCACCCACCCCCGGGAGGAGCCGCACTTCTACCTCAGCCTGCTCGGCACCCACCCCGACCACCGCGGCCGCGGCACGGGGATGGACCTCCTCCGCCAGAACGTGGCCCTCGTCGACGAGCTGCACCAGCCCGCCTACCTCGAGTCGACGAACCCCGCCAACCTCGACCGCTACCGGTCGGTCGGCTTCGAGCCCATCGGGGACTTCGACCTCCCGCACGGCGGCCCCGTCGTCACCCGGATGTGGCGCGACGCGCGTTGAGCGCCCCGCGACCGGTCCACGTGTTACACAGCAGGCCATGACGTCCGCCCCGCTCCCCCTGCGCATGCCGGCGGAGACCGACCCACACGAGCGGACGCTGATGGCCTGGCCGTGCCGGACCGAGCTGTGGGGCCCGCAGCTGGCGGCGGCGCGGGTCGACTACGCCACCGTGGCCGACACCATCGCCCGGTTCGAGCCCGTCACCATGATCGCCTCGCCTCCCGACGCCGAGGGCGCGGCAGCGGCCTGCGGCCCGGGCGTCACGGTCCTCGAGCTGCCGCTCGACGACTCGTGGGTGCGCGACAACGGCCCGATCGTCACCGTCGATGCCGCGGGCGAGCGCGTCGCCCTCGACTTCAGCTTCAACGCGTGGGGCGAGAAGTTCCTGCCCTACGACGACGACGCGCTGCTCGTCGCCCGCTGGGCGGCCGCCACGGGCATGACCCGGCGACCGGTCCCGCTGGTGCTCGAAGGCGGCTCGATCGCGGTCGACGGCGCCGGCACGCTGGTCACCACCGAGCAGTGCCTGCTGCACCTCAACCGCAACCCGGGGCGGTCGAGGACGGAGATCGAGCAGGTGCTGTGTGCCGAGTTGGGCGTCACCACCATCATCTGGCTGCCACTCGGGCTGGCCGACGACGCCGACACCGACGGTCACGTCGACAACGTGGCGGCGTTCGCCCGACCGGGCGCGATCCTCGCGCAGGGCTGCGACGACCCGGACGAGCCCGACCAGGACCGCCTCTGGACGAACCGCTCGGTCCTGGCCGTGGCGCACGACGCGAGCGGCGAGCGCCTCGAGGTCGTCGACGTGGGCGTGCTGCCGTTCGCCGAGGTCGGCGGCCGCCGCGTCGCGGTCCCCTACCTCAACCTGTACGCCGGCAACGGCTTCGTGGTGGTGCCCAGCTGCGGCCATCCGGCCGACGAGGAGATGCTGGGCATCATCGGTGGGGCCTACCCCGGCCGCGAGGTCGTGGCCGTGCCGGGCGCCGTCATCGCCTACGGCGGAGGCGGGCCGCACTGCATCACCCAGCAGGTGCCCGCCGAGCCCGGCTGATCCCCGCGATCCGTCGTGGGTCGGGCCGTAGCATCCGGGCATGGAGCTGTTCACCTCGTTCGGCGTGCCCGACAGCCCCGCCCGGGTCGAGCCGTCGGAGCGGGCGCCGCTCCGGGTCGGCGCGGTGCAGCTGGCGTGGCGGCGCGATCCCGCCGAGCACGCCGAGGCCATCGCCGCGGGAGTCGCGCTCGCCGCCGATGCGGGTGCCGGCGTGGTGTGCCTCCAGGAGCTCAGCCTCTCGCCCTACCTCGCGTCGGTCGCGGGCGGACCGGGCTCGGTCGACGCCGACGAGCCCTGGGGTGCCCCCGAGGCGCTGCCCGACGGGCCGACCCACCGCCTGGCCGCCTCGCTGGCGGCACAGCACGGCATCTTCGTGCAGGCGTCGCTGTGGGAGGCCGATCCCGCGGTGGCCCCGCGCGGGTACAACACCTCCATCTGCGTGGGCCCGGACGGGGCCCTGGTGGCCCGCACCCGCAAGCTGCACATCCCCGTCACCGCCGGCTACCACGAGGACCGCTGGTTCGCCGCGGGCGACGGCGGCTACCCCGTGGTGCCCGTCGGCCCCACGCGGTTCGGCTTCCCGACGTGCTGGGACCAGTGGTTCCCGGAGCTGGCGCGCGCCTACTCACTGGGCGGCGCCGAGATCCTCGTCTACCCCACCGCCATCGGGTCGGAGCCCGATCACCCGGAGTTCGACACGCAACCGCTCTGGCAGGCCGTGATCGTGGGGAACGGCATCAGCAACGGCACCTTCATGGTGGCGGTCAACCGCGTCGGGACCGAGCGGGCGTCGGCCGCGGCACCCGAGATCACCTTCTACGGCTCGTCGTTCGTCAGCGACCCCTACGGGCGGGTGCTCGTGCAGGCGCCCCGAGACGCCGAGGCCGTCCTCGTCGCCGACCTCGACCTCGACGCC
>Ga0302299_10002452_pt1 | contig 11338 bp, 11 predicted proteins | sample III_Fen_N3_4_FD_198795 | JGI IMG/M metagenome (GOLD analysis project Ga0302299, IMG submission 198795) | Peat permafrost microbial communities from Stordalen Mire near Abisko, Sweden - III_Fen_N3_4 | ecosystem: Environmental > Terrestrial > Soil > Wetlands > Permafrost | place: Sweden: Abisko...
CGAAGGGGTGTTCGGCTCGGCTGACTGACCGGGTCCCGGGCCGGCGTCCGGAGAGCCGGCCGTTGAGGTTCTGCGGATGGGCCTCGAACTCCACCGAGACGCCGGCCGGCGTGCGGATGCCGCTGGCCTGCTTCCGACCATGGCCTCGGCTCGTCCCGGCCGGACGGGCCGGTCTGCCGCACTACGCTGTCGGCCGTGGCCTCGACGACGGTGGACAGCGACCCGGCGGTCCCGTCCGCCGGCCGCGGCCCCGATCGCCCTCCGGGCCGCTGGGCGCTCCGGAGCCGCTCGCTGTTTCACGGCGGCGGATTGCGCGTCCTGGCCGCCGGCGCCGGCGGGCTGGCCCTGTACGCGGCGTTTGCCCCGTCAACCAGCTGGTGGCTGGCCATGGTCGGGTTCACGCTGTTCGGCGTCGCATTGCACGGGCGGAGCTGGAAGGCGGGTTTCGGGCTGGGGTTCGTCTTCGGGCTGGCGCTCTACCTGCCGCTGCTGAGCTTCACCAACGTCTACGTCGGCGACTTTCCGTGGTACGCGTTGTGCGTCGCCGAGGCGCTGCTGACCGCGCCCGCGGGGGCGCTCGCCGCGGCCGCGTCCCGGCGGCTGCCCGGATGGCCGATCTGGGCCGCTGCGGCCTGGATCACCGGGGAGGCCCTGCGCGCCCGGTGGCCGTTCGGCGGATTTCCGTGGGGCGCCGTCGCGTTCTCCCAGCCGGATGGCCCGCTGCTGCCGGTGGCCTCGCTGCTCGGCGCGAGCACCCTGGGGTTCCTCACCGCGCTCGCCGGGTTCGCGGCGGCCGCCCTCATCCACCTGCTGGCCGTCCGGCGCCGCCCGCTGCGATCAGTTGGGGTGCTGGGCGCGCTGGCGATGCTGCTGCTGCCGTTCGTGCTCGGTTTCGGCGGCCGGGCCACCGTGCAGCACGGCACCGACGCCCCGACCCGCAGCGTCGCCGTCATCCAGGGCAACGTGCCCCAACCGGGCCTGGACTTCAACGCCCAACGACGCGCGGTGCTGGACCTGCACGCCCGGCAGACCCACGAGCTGGCGACGGCGGTCCGGTCAGGCGCCGCGCCCAAGCCGGAGCTGGTCATCTGGCCGGAGAACTCCACGGACATCGACCCGTACCGCAACCCTGACGCCAACGCCGTCATCACCGCCGCGGCCACCGACATCGGCGTGCCCATCCTGGTCGGTGCGGTCGTGCAGAGCGACACCCGCGGCGAGGCCTACAACCAGGCCATCGTGTGGGATCCCGTCACCGGCCCGGGTCAGACCTACGACAAGCGGCACCCGCTGCCGTTCGGCGAGTACATGCCGTATCGCTCGTTCTTCCGGATCTTCTCCGACAAGGTGGACCTGCAGCGCGGCACCTTCCTGCCCGGGGATCGGCCCGGCAACCTGGAGGTGGCCGGGGTGAACGTCGGCGACGTCATCTGTTTCGAGGTGGTCTACGACAACCTGGTCCGTGACGTCGTCGACGGCGGCGCCCAGGTGCTGGTCGTGCAGACCAACAACGCGACCTTCGGCTGGACCAACGAGACCTATCAGCAGCAGGCGATGAGCCGGGTCAGGGCCGTGGAGCACGGCCGCGAAGTGCTGATCGCGGCCACCAGTGGGGTGTCGGCGGTCATCGCACCGGACGGCACCGTCGAGGCGAGCGTGCCGTTGTTCACCCCCGGGTACCTGACACCGTCCGTGCCGCTGATCACCGCCACGACGCCCGGTACGGTGTTCGGTGGCCCGCTGGAATGGATCCTCGCCGTCGCGACACCGCTGGCGCTCGCGCTGGCGATGATCGTTTCCCGGCGCCGGCCGATTCCTTCCAGGGAGGGCCCACCACCGTGAACTCCGAGAGTGCACCGTCACCCTCAGGTCAACCCGACCAGCCGCCGGACGAGCGGGTCCTGGTGATCATCCCGACGTACCAGGAGCGGGAAAACCTGCCGATCATCCTCGACCGGGTGCGCGCCGCGGTGCCCACCGCACGGGTGCTGGTGGTCGACGACAGCAGCCCCGACGGGACGGGAGCGATCGCGGAGGAACGGGTGGCGGCGGACGGGATGATCAGCGTCCTGCACCGACCCGAGAAGGCGGGCCTGGGTGCGGCGTATGTCGCCGGATTCGGCTGGGGTCTGGACCGGGATTTCGACGTCCTGGTGGAGATGGACGCCGACGGCTCGCACGCCCCCGAGCAGCTCCCGCGACTGCTCGCTGCGCTGGAGCAGGCCGACGTGGTGCTCGGCTCGCGATACGTCCCCGGTGGATCGGTCGTCAACTGGCCCAAGCACCGTGAGTGGCTCTCCCGCGGTGGCAACCTGTACTCGCGGATCGCCCTGGGCGTTGACCTGAACGACATCACCGGCGGCTACCGGGCGTATCGAGCCGCCGTGCTCCGTACCCTGCCGTTGGATCAGGTGGCATCGCACGGCTACTGCTTCCAGGTCGACCTGGCCTGGCGGGCTGTGCGGGCCGGCTTCCGGGTCGACGAGGTACCGATCACCTTCACCGAGCGGGAAGTCGGCACGTCCAAGATGAGCGGCGGCATTGTCCGCGAGGCACTGCTGAAGGTCACCGTGTGGGGTGCCGCGCACCGCTGGAACCAGCTGACCGGACTGGTCACCCGCCGGGACGACAAAGCATTGCGGACCTGACCGGGCCTTGTGGTCGGAGGGGCTCGATCTCGACCGGTCCCGGATTCGGCGCAGCAGACGCCAACAGCGCCGTCGCGGATGGATTCCGCGAACGACGCTGTTACGGCCGGCCGGCCGGCCGCTGTCCGGGTCGGGACGATGTCCGGGTCAGGACGCGGCGCGACGGCTCTTCAGTTCGCTCAGTCGTTCGTTCAAGATCTCTTCCAGCTCCTCGATCGACCGGCGCTCGAGCAGCATGTCCCAATGCGTGCGTGGGGGTTTGACAACCTTGCCCTCGGGTGCGGATCCATCGACCAGGGTTGACGCCAACCCGTGCATCCGGCAATCCCACGCGGCGGGCACCTCGGCGTCGTCCGCCATCGGCACCGCGAACTCGTGGTCGCGCGGGCAGCGATAGGTCGCCGTCCGGCGCGGGGCCAGGTCGTGATTGCGGTCCGCCTCGTAGCTGGTGGAGCCAAGGCGACTACCGCGCAGGACACGGTCGGCCATGATGATCCTTCCTTGCTGTCTTGATCGCTGCCGCGAACCGATGCGTCAGCGCATGCCGGGTCCTTCCCCCAGCGGCGAGCCTGTTCGGCTTCCCTACCGATGGGTAACGCTAATCGGGTGGTATTCGTTCCCGGGCCGCAAACGGCTCGGTGCTGCGGGACAATCATCCGTTCACAGATGCATACCGCCGAAGCGGCCGGGTCGGATGCCGATCTGCCCTACAGACGTGTGAAAGTCGCCACCGTCACGCCATCCGTGCTCAGAAATCGCGTCGGGATGCCCCGCGCACGCCGCGGAAACCAGGGCGTGGGATCACGGCCGGGGGGCTCGCGGAGCATCCGCGGTCGGCGCCGTTGCGCCATCCGGGCCGAGTTGCCCGGAGCGATGGTGAATCCGGCACAGCACCTGGTGACGCACCGTAGCCGCGTCACCCCGGCAGCGCCTCATCGGCCAGTTCGAACCGCCGGGCCGAGCCGGGAAACAGCCGGCCGCGAAAGTCCGTCGCGATGCCGAACGCATAGTTGTCGACCTGCGCGTCGTCGGCGAGCAGCGCCAGCTGCTCGACCTGGGCCGTGGTGAAGAACGATCCATCGCGTCATCGACCTCGACGGCCGGTCGGCTCAGGCCCATCCGGGAGCTGATCTGTCCGGGCCCCGACCGGTCGAGCCTGGTCAGCAGCAGACCGTGGCGGCCCTGCCGGGCGTGATTGTGATCCAGCTGCAGCGCCAGGGCCGATTGCCGCCGTCCATCGTTCCGTAGAAGAACTTGACGGTGCCGCCGGCGAACCGGCTCCGTCCGATGCCGGCCGCCGGCACCGCGGACAGCGCGGGGGATGCGTGGCGCTCCGAGGCGTGGCCGACCGGTTCCTGCATTCCGGGCACTCTAGCGCCGCCCGGTCTGCCGGTGCCGGTCGCGCGGAGTCCCCCGGGCGCTGCGCACGGTCGTGATCGGCCGCCCGTGTCAGTGCCAGGCACCTCGCCGGACGAGGACGTCCCGGAGCAGATCCGGACGGTCGGTCATGATCCCGTCCACGCCCAGGTCCAGCAACCGGTGCATCTCGGGCTCGTCGTTGATGGTCCAGACGTGTACCTCCAGGTCCGCGGCGTGCGCGGTGGCCAGGAACCTCGGGGTGACGATCGGCAGCCGGTGCCAACTGACCGGAACCTGCGCGGCGACGGACGTGGTGGCGAAGCCGCGGCCCAGCGCGCTGGCCCGGACCAGCCGAAAGATCTCCCGCGGACCCAACGAGGTGGCCACCCGGGGAGCGAGGGCGGCGCGCAGCGCCGCCAAGCGCCGGTCGGAGAACGATCCGAGGCAGACGCGGTCGGCCGCCCCCGAAGACCGGATCAGCTCGATCAGCGGACCGACCGCGCCGGGGGCCTTGGCGTCAATGGTGAAGCGCGCGTCCGGCAGCTCCTGCAACAGCTCCGACAGCAGCGGGATGGGGTCCCGGCCGCGGATCGTGGCCTGCCGCACCTGCGCCCAGGTCTGCGTCGCAATCCGACCGCGTTGATCGGTGACCCGGTCCAGCTGTGGATCGTGGAAGACGACCAGCACCCCGTCCGCGGTGGCGTGCACGTCGGTTTCGAGATAGCGGTAGCCCTCCGCAAACGCCCGTCGGAACGCCGCCAGGCTGTTCTCGCGGCCAGCGAGGTCGCCGGTGTGCCAACCCCGGTGGGCGAACGCCCGGGGCGGGTGTCCCTCCAGATACGCCACCGGCGAAGCTTGGCACGCGGTTGCCGGAAGAACACTGCAGCCCACCGGAATGTCGTCACGGTGACGGCAGTTCCGCCGGTTAGCGTCACGCCATGACCGACACTGCGGTGCCCGTGGCCCGGCGATCTCCGACTGTTTCGACGGTGCCGCTCCGGTCGTCCGGGTCGCTCCTGTCGGTGGGGCCGCTGCGTTGCCTGTGGTGCGGGCGGGAGATCGAGTCCACCAGCGGCGTCGGCCGCCGCCGCCGTTACTGCGCCCAGTCCTGCCGTCAGCGGGCGTATGAGAATCGGCACGCGCTGGAACGCGGGCAACTGCCCGCCGATGCGGTGGTGCTCACCGCGGCCGAACACGAAGACCTGGCCGACCGGCTCTTTCAGGTGCGGTGCGCAGCGGAGGACGTGTCGACCGCGCTGGCCGAATCGGCCGGCCAGGCCGAACTGGAACCGCTGGTCCGCTCCCTCCTCACGGCGGCCAGGTCAGCCGAGCGCATTCGCTGAATCCGACAACTGGATGGGGTGAGTCTCATCCTCAACAAGAGGTTGAGACCAGAACCGTGAATCGGCGTGATCCTTTTGCGGACCGCCAGCTGGTCCCGAGACACCGATCACCCGTGCGGCGAGCTCTCCAGTTGGTGTGTTGCCCACCGCATTGTCGGTGGTGAAGATCCGGGCGGCGATGGCGGCGCCGGCCGCGACCCGGCGGATCGCGTCCACGAACTGGGTGACGTCGGAGACCCGATCCTTGAGCAGGTAGCCAACCCCGCCGGTGCCCTGCGCGAGCAACCCGCGGGCGTAGAGCTGCTCCACGTACTGGCTGAGCACGAGCACCGGAAGGCCCGGCATCTGGGCCGCGCCGCCAGCGCCGCCCGCAACCCCTCGTCGGTCGGTGAGTCGGCCCGGAGCCGGTCGAACATCCCTCGAGCGACCTTCGGCGGGTCTCGGCGATCGTCCCGCCCAGCACCCGGCCGCCCAGCACCCGGCCGGCCAGCCGCCGATGGATCCGGGCGAACCGCCCCACGAGCTGATCGGGGGAAAGCCCCTTGCCGCTGTGCCAACCGGTCCTCCCCCCAGGCGCAGCCCTGCAGATCCGCGGCGCAGCGGGGTTGCCGGCGGCGTCCCGTGGGTAGAGTCGGTTCATGATCACCGTCCAGCGAACCGTCACCACCACCTGGGATCCTCGATCCACCTTCGAGTACCTGTCGGCGTTCGAGCACACCGCGGAGTGGGACCCCGGGACACCCGTCTGCGACAAGCAGTCCGAAGGCCCGGTGGCCGTCGGCTCCCGCTATCACGCGGTCGCCGAGTTCCGCGGCAAGCGGCAGAGCATCGACTACGTGGTCACCGAACTGGGGGACGAGCACATCCAGTTGCGGGGCGAGAACAAGACCGTGCTGGGCATCGACACCATCACCGTCCGGCCGTCCGGCAGCGGCAGCGAGGTCACCTACAAGGCCGAGTTCAGCCTGAAGGGTCTGGCCGCGGTCGCGACGCCGTTCGTCGGGCCCCTCTTCGAGAAGCTCGGCGACCCGGCGGCGCAGGGCATGAAGCAGAAGCTGGAGTCGCTGGCCGCCGCCTCGGCCGGTCACTGACCTGACGCCCGTCAGCCGAGATGCGTTGCCCGTTCGACGATCTCGGCCGGGTTCGGCAGGCCGGAGGCGTCCGACTCGTCCTGGGCCGGCCGATCGGATGACCCGTCGGTCCGACCCGCCCGGAGCGTCAGCACGCTGATCTCGCTGGGCGCGAACACCCGGAACGGCGGACCCCAGAAGCCGCTGCCGCGGGTGGTGTAGAGCTGGGTCCGCTCGCTGTGCCGGGAAAGCCCGTGCAGCGCGCCCTGTTCGGCCCGCACCAGCAGATGGAACGGCCAGATCTGACCGCCGTGCGTGTGCCCGGACAGCTGCAGGTCCACCCCGGCGGCGGCGGACCCGCTGACCTGCTTGGGTTGGTGCGCCAGTAGCACCACCGGGACGGCCGGGTCCAGGCCCGCCAGCGCGGCGGGCAGGTCGGCGTGATGTCCCGGCACCCCGGAGCCGGCCGCGGTGAGGTCGTCGATGCCGGCGATCGCCAGCGCGGCGCCGCCCCGTTCGATGACGAGGTGCCGATTGTGCAGGACGGTCCAGCCGAGTGCGCTCATGTGCTCGATCCACTCCAGCGCCCCGGAGAAATACTCGTGGTTCCCGGTGATGTAGACCCGCGCCATCGAACCGGTCGCGGCGCCCAGCGGAGCGACCTGCTCACGCCGCTGCTCCACCGAGCCGTCGGCGAGATCCCCGGCGTGCGCGAGGATGTCCGGCTCGAGTCGGTTCACAGCGTCGGCCAGCTTCCTGGACCAGCGGGCGCGGTCGATCGGCCCGTAGTGGGTATCGGCGATGAGCACGACCCGGATCCCGTCCAACCCCGGCCCCAGCCGGTCCAGCGTGACGTCGGTTCGCCGGATCCGCGGGACGCGGCGCGCCTGGTACAGCCCCCACCCGCACAGCGCCGCGACAACACCGAGCACCCCGATGGCGATCACCCCCGTCCGTTCCGGGCTCGGAACCCCGGCGAGAATCGCCGCCAGCCCGACGATCTCGCCGATGACGGTCCACGCGAAGAGCTGCCACACGACGCCCAGCCAGGTGTCACCGGCGACGGCCCACCCGTCGAGATGCCGGCGCCCGTGTCCGGCGATCATCGCGAGCGGCAGCGTGACCAGGGCGATCAGCACGATGGCGGTTCCGAAAATCGTCACCGCCGGTGGCCATTGCGGCGCGAGCACCAGGGCCCACCACGGGATCGCGTGCAGCAGCAGCAGGACGGTGAAAAGCACCGCGACGAAGACCGGGCGCCTGCTCACCGGGACGAGGGCGCCGGGCTGGGATCGCCGGCCCGGTCCGCCCGACGGGATGGCCGGGCCAGGACGTCGATCATCGGCGCCAGTCGGGACTGCAGCCGGGTGGCGTCGTCGACGTACAGCGCGACGGCCCACACGGTGCGTGCCCGGGCGGCGACCGGCGGGTCGGCCAACACGGTCGGATTCCGGCGCAGCGAGGTCAGCACCGCGCGCTCGGCGTCGGGTTCGCGCGGTGGGTCCAGCCGAGGTTCCGATCCGGCCAGCACCGCTGCCGCCCGGTCGAACCATCGGCCGGTGGTCGCGGCGGCGCTCGTCAATCCCAGGCAGGCCGCGTCCAGCGAGGTCGGCTGACCGGCCGGCCCGCTCATCATCGCGATCGCTTCGGCGGCCAGCCGGATCCGGTTCGCGCCGTTGGAAGCCCCGGTCAGTTCGCGCAGCGGGACCGACTTGGCGCCGCGCTCCGACAGGTACTCGCGGAACGCGTCGTCCAGCCGGCCGGCGGCCGCCTTGGCATGCAACAGGTCCTGCTCGAGCACGTCGGCGTCCTGGGCGGCCGGGCCGGTCACCTGGCGGGTCGCGGTGGCCAGCGCATCCGCGGATGCGCGGTAACTGTCCGCGAGCGTCGCCCGGATCTGCGCGGCCGCACCACGGGGCCACAGCAGAACCCCGGACACCAGCCCGGCCGCACAACCCAGCGCGATGTCCTCGATCCGGACCAGCCCGACGCTCCAGCCGACCGGCTCGATGATGTTGAACAGGATGACCACCATCACGGTGAAGGCCGCCTGGCCGGCGGTGAAGGACACCGCCTCGGGCAGGAAGGCGGCGACGAGGATCACGAACGGCAGCACGGCCCACAGGTGCGTCGCGCTGGTGCCGATCACCAGCACCAGGGCCGCGCCGACGAGGAACCCGAGGAAGGTGCCGACCAGCGCCCGCAGCGCCGTCGAACCGGTGGTCAGCGCCGAGGAGCGCAGCACCGACATGGCTCCCAGTACGACCCAGAATCCGTGCGAGATCTCGGTGACCTCGACCAGCAGCACCGCGAAGGCCAGCCCGAGGGCGCCGCGGACGCTGTTCTGGAACCACACCGAGCGCCGGGTGATGTGGCTGACCGCGATCCGCCGGGCCGCGGTCAGCGGGCCGATGACCGAGTCCGGGGTGTGCCGACCGAGGAGCCGGTCCAGCAGTGGACGGGCATCGGCGGCGGCGGACACGGCCACCGTCTGCCCGGCCAGCATGGTGGTGTAGCACAGTTCGTGCACGACCGCGGCGCTCAGGCCGCCGACCTCATCGGCGTCGTCGAGCACCTGTCGATCCACCGCGACAACCGGTGAGTCGGGCCCGGACGACCTGGCGACGTCGCCGGCGCCGACCAACTGGAGCGCCTCGGCCACCCGGGCCCTGGCCCGTTCCAGCTCGCGCAACGCCGCCGCGAGCTGCCGGCGGTCGGCGAGGGTGGGGCGGTGGCCAGCGGTGTCCAACGCCCTTGCGCAGGCCAGCAGCACGGTCCCGCAGGCCGCCACCAGGTCGCGGGTGCGGGTGGGCCAACGCTCGGCGGCGCCGCCCGGGATCCGGGTGGCGACCGCCCGGATCCATTCCAGCCGATCCACCAGCTGCATCAGCAACCTGCTGCCGGTGGTCAGGCCGACCGGCCGGAACGTGGTGCTGCGGAACTGTTGTCGCAATGCGTCGATGGCCTCGGTGGGCCCGGCGGCGCCCGGATCGGCGCCCGGTTCGACGCCCGGGTGGCCGGGCCCGGCGACGCCGGCGTCACCGGCCAACTGCCGCCCGAGGGCCCGGCAGGCGGTCGCGGCCTTGGCCCGCAGCGCGTCGTGATCCCGCGGTGGCCAGATCAGCACGGCGACCGGTACCGCCAGGACGGCGGCGATACCCCAGCCGGCCAGCCGAGAGGGAATGTCGGCGGCGGTGCCCGGCACGGTGACCGGCAGGATGAACGCCAGCAGGGCGGCCCGGGTCGCAGCGGCGGTCGCGGCGCTCAGCACGCCGGCGAACAGCACGATGAATCCGATGACCGCCATGCCGAGAACGGCGACCCAGGGGAGCGCCGAGGCGAGCGTGCCAAGGGAGATCAACACGATCCCGGCCACCACCAACAGGAGGTAGGCGCCCAATCGGGCCGTCCGGCTGCCGGGGAAGTCGGCGAACAACAGCAGCGCGACGCCACCGAAGCTGGCGAACAGGCTCAGCTGGCTGTTGCCGATCACCAGCGTCCCGATGGCCAGCCCCACGCTCACCACAACGGCCACTTTGATGGCCTTGTGCAGCGCGTTGTGTTCCGGGTCGTGCCGACGCAGCCATTCAACGATCGGTGCTGCCATGGCTTCCTGCCGATTCGCTCCCGTGGACACCGAGCGGGAGACCGCCGGCCGTAGAAGAAATCTAGCCGCAATCTATCAGCGCATTCCGGTCGTCACCGAGCCAACAGCAGGCCGGCATCCCCGAACTCGTGCCACAGGTATCGCCGCGCCACCGCCGCGTCATAGGCCAGTTGGGTCAGTCGCCGCCCGACCACCGCCTCGACGAGCAGCAGGTGCGACGCCTCGGGGTTGTGCCAGCCGGTGATCAACCCGTCGACCACCCACACACCGCGTTCACCGGTGATCACCAGCTCGGTCCAGCCGGATCGCCGGGACACGGTGCCGTCGGGCGACGCGGCCGATTCGAGCGCGCGGGTGGCCGTCGTGCCGACCGCGACGACCCGGCCGCCGGCCGAGCGGGTCGCGTTGACCAGGGTGGCGGTGGCCGCCGAAACGTCGAAGAATTCCGGTTGCGGGGCCTCACCCGCGTCCTGGGAGGAAACGCCGGTGTGCAGTGTGATCGGCGCGATCGCGATGCCGCGGGCCAGCAGCCGGGTGATCAGTTCGGGCGTGAACGGCCGCCCCGCGCTTGGCATCTCGGCGCTGCCGGGGATGCTCGCGAAGACGGTCTGGTAGTCGTCAAGGCCGAATCGGCCGCTGAGGTACCCGTAGGCGATGGGCCGGCCGTGGACCGCGAGATGGCCGCGCAGATCGGCGGTGCCGATGACCTGGACCCGCCAGAGCCGGTTACCCCGCCCGGTCGGCGACGACCCTGCATCCGGGTACGGGGCGACGAGCCGCAGCCTGACCCCAGCGGGCAGCACGATCACCTCGCCGGCCCGGCCATCCAGGATCGGGCGCGCGGCATCGGGCGCGGTGCGTAGTTCGGCGACCCACTGGCTCGATGGGAATCCCGGACCACCGAGCGGGCTGGCGACGTGCACGACCATGGGGCCGCGTCCGGCCGCCCGGCCGTCCACCTCTCCCGGGCACGTGGCCGAGTTGTTGACGACCAGCAGGTCCCCGGCGCGCAACTGCCCGGGCAGATCGCGGAACTGCCGATGGCTGATGCCACGCGCGTCGGCCACCAGCAGCCGCACCCCGTCGCGACGCAGACCCCGACGTTCCGGGGGAGTGGTGGCGGTGTTGTCCCCAGGGGAGCCGAAGACGGTGCTGGGGGACGGCAGTGCAGGACGCGGCGCGCTCATCGGCCCGCCGCCGCGGCGATCTCGCCCTGGGCCGACGCAACACCGTCGCCGGCCCGGTAGCGGCCGCTGGTCGGTCGCCGGTCGAGCAGGTCCAGCAGTGCGGGAACGACGTCGGCCGGCGCCC
>Ga0302299_10002453_pt1 | contig 11338 bp, 9 predicted proteins | sample III_Fen_N3_4_FD_198795 | JGI IMG/M metagenome (GOLD analysis project Ga0302299, IMG submission 198795) | Peat permafrost microbial communities from Stordalen Mire near Abisko, Sweden - III_Fen_N3_4 | ecosystem: Environmental > Terrestrial > Soil > Wetlands > Permafrost | place: Sweden: Abisko...
CGTCCCAGGCCCCCGACCTCTCCTCGAGGGTCGCGTCGATCCACACGGGACCGCAGGGGACGGTGCCGCAGTTCGTGGTGAAGTGCGCCTTCAGCCACACCGCGCCGGACGATCCGATCGTCCACCCGGGCATGACCGGCATGTCCCACAGCCACGACTTCTTCGGCAACCGCGGCACCGATGCCTCATCGACCGCGGCGACGCTGGCCGGCGGGGCCACCTCGTGCACCAAGCAGTCCGACGCGGCGGCGTACTGGGCGCCGACGCTGTCCGACCACGGCCAGCCGGTCACGCCACTCGGCCTGGTCGCCTACTACCGGCCGGCGCCGGGGGTGGACCCGACCACGATCGAGCCCTTTCCGGCCGGCCTCATGATGATCGCCGGCGACTCCATGGCCGAGGGGCCCCAGCCCGTCGAGATCGCATCCTGGACCTGCGGCACCTCGTCGGACCTGCAGGTCGCGCCCCCGACCTGCCCGCCCGAGGCGCCCCTGCGGGCCCGGCTCACCTTCCCCGACTGCTGGGACGGCGTGCACCTCGACAGCGACGACCACCACACCCACGTGACCTTCAGCAACGACGGCACCTGCCCGGCCGGGTTCCCGGTGACGATGCCGCAGCTCACCGTCACCGTGCGCTACCCGATCAGCGGCGCCGGCCACGACCTCACCTTGGCCTCGGGGCCGACGTTCACCATCCACAGCGACTTCTTCAACACGTGGGATCAGTCGGAGCTCACCAAGCTGGTGGACCTGTGCCTGCACCGCGGCGTGGTCTGCAACGTGGCCTCCAACCGGGCCGAGGACGAGCCTCAACTGGCGAGCTGAGGCTCGGCGCCCGGCGCTCGGCTACTTGGCGCTCGGCTACTTGATCACGGTGCCGGCCGTCGGGCAGCCCAGGTGTCCTTCGTCCACCGCCTGATCGAGCCCGGTTCCACCCGGCGATTCGGGGTCGGTGGAGGGTCCCCGCCGCGATGGATCCACCACCGAGCGGACGCCGGGTCGGCCTTCGTAGAACCCGCGGATCCGGTCGATCGCCGCGGCACCACCTCGTATGTCGAGGCGGAAGCTCGACGGCAGGATCGACGGCGCGACGTTCTGGACCAGCTCGGCCTGGTCGGCGAACAGGCACGCGAAGTCCTGGTACGCGTCGTTCTGGTCGGCGTACAGGATGGCGGTCACGTGATCGTCGGCCAAGAGCTCATCACGAACCGCCTGCACCGCGACCGCCTGGGCGTCCGGGTTCAGGTAGATCACCAGGTCGCCACGCTGCTGGGGCGGAAGGGTCGCTCCGGGCTGGGTCGCCAGCCCCGCCTCGCCGCCACCCGAGTGAGCCAGCACGCCGACGCCGACCGCCAGCACCAGGAGCGTCACGACGACGATCGCCCCACGGCGGACCGCGGCGCGACGCGACGCCCGTCGCTCGATGTCGGCGATGGGGGTCCGGGCGATCGGTGGGTCGGCGACGAGTTGGTCGCCGAGACGTCGAAGTTCATCCATGTCTGCCTCCGGTCGGGGTTTCGTCGATGCGCTCGGGATCGTCAGCGAGGGCGAGGCCCAACGAGCGGCGGGCGTCGATCAGGGTCGACGACACGGTGCTGCGACTGATGCCCATGACCGTGGCGATCTGCGCCTCGGTGAGATCGGCCACGAACCTCAGCACCACGGCCAGGCGCTGGCGTTCGGGAAGGGCGGCCACCAGCAGCCACGCCTCCCCCGCCGGAGCGGGTACGTCGACCGGCGGTGATCGATGGCTGAGCAGTCGCTGCTCGATCGATCGGCGCCGCTGCCGGCGACGAACCACGTTGATGGCGACCCGGTAGGTCCAGCCCGCCGGGGACGCCATGGCCTGCACCCGCGGCCACGACGTCAGCGCTCGGGTGAACGCCTCATCGGTCGCGTCGCGCGCCCAATCCGCGTTGCCCGTGGCCAGCAGCAACGACGTCACCAGTCGTGCGTGCTCCGCCTCGTAGAACTCCTCGAAGCCGGGGTGTTCCACCGTTCGCCTCTCGCTCATGCCTTCTCAAGTCACGAGCCCTCCAGTTTGCCGGGTGCCCGCGACCAATCAGGCTGACGGTTGCCCGGCCACGCCCCAGCCGCCGCCGCCGGGTGTCAGCACGCGAACCACGTCGCCGGCGACCAGCGCGATCGTCACCTTGTCCGGCAGGCGCTCGGCTCTCGCCTCGTCGCCGCCCCGCAGGAGCCAGTTCTCGCCGACCGCTCCGGGGCCGCCGCCGTCGATGCCCCAGGGCTGCGACGTCCGCCGCTCGGTGATGAGCGAGAGCACCGCCGGTTCGAGCACCTCGATGTCACGCTCGATCCCCTCGCCTCCGACGTGCCGACCGGTACCACCGCTCCCCTCGCGCAGGCGCAGCCGCCGGACCCGCAACGGGAAGGACCGCTCCAGCGCCTCTATCGGGGTGTTGCGGGTGTTGGTCATGTGGGTGTGCACGCCACTCATGCCGGCACCGGTGGGTCGCCCACCCTGTCCGCCGGCCATGGTCTCGTAGTAGACCCAGCGGTCGTTGCCGATGAGCAGGTTGTTCATCGTCCCCTGCGACGCGCCGCCGAGCCGGCCGGGCAGTGCCGCCGAGAGCGCACCGAAGCACACATCGGCCACCCGCTGGCTGACCTCGACGTTGCCGGCGCCCACCGCCGCGGGAGCGAGGGCGTTGACGATCGTGCCGGCAGGGGCGATCACCCGCAGCGGGCGAAGCGTGCCCCCGTTGGCCGGCAGGGTCGGATCGATGGCGGCGCGCAGGGCGAAGGCGACCGAGCTCACGGTGACGGCCTCGACCGCGTTCACGTTGCCCGCCCGCTGGGGGTCGGTGCCGGTGAAGTCGAACGTGATCCCGTCGCCGGCGATGGTCATCTCCAGCACGATGGTGCTCGGCACCTGCTGCTCGACGGCCGGGCCGAAGCTGTCGATCACGTCGGCGAACCGCCACGTCCCGTCCGGCAGGTCGTGCAGTGCGCTCGCCATGCGCCGTTCGCCGTAGTCGAGCGCCTCGTGCAGCGGCTGGTCGGCCAGCCGGGCCAACCGGGCGACACCGATGGCGTTGGCGCCGACCTGGGCGTCGAGGTCGCCCGATCGCTCGTCGGGGGTCCGCGAGTTGGCCAGGATCAGGTCCCGGACCTCGGTGGTGAGCCGGGTCGGGGGGATCCGCAGGCCCTCGGCGAAGATCTCGATGGCGTCGGCCGGCAACGAACCAGGTGCGGACCCTCCCACGTCGGCGTGGTGCGCCCGCGTCGCCGCCCATCCGACGAGTCGGTCGCCTACGAAGCACGGGGCCACGACCGTGATGTCGTTGAGGTGGGTGCCCCCGGCAAACGGGTCGTTGAGGATGATCTGCTCGCCGGCAGCGATGTCGCCCGCGAACCGCCGGATGGCCTCGATCACCGACGCGGGCATCGACCCGAGGTGCACGGGGATGTTCTCGGCCTGGGCCAGCACCTCGCCGTCCACGGTGAACACGGCGGCCGAGCAGTCGGCCCGCTCCTTGATGTTCGGGCTGAACGCGGCCCGGCGGAGCACCGCCGACATCTCCTCGGCCACACCCGTCAGGCGCGACAGCAGGATCTGCAGCGAGGCCGGATCGAGGCTCACGACGCGACCACCCTCGTGAGCACGAGCGCGCCGGCCCGACCAGGATCGGCCCGCCAGCCGGCCGGTACCCAGATCGTGCAGTCAGGCTCGGCGATCACCGCCGGGCCGACCGCGGCCGAGCGCGGCACCGGGGGCAGGTCGTCGATGGCCACGGGCGAGGCCACCCGGGCCTCGGCCCGCACCGCGATGACCTCGACGGGCGAATCCGCACGGACGTAGCCGTTGCGACGCTCGTGCTCCCGGTGGAAGCCGTCGATGCCGGACACGGTGAGCTCGTGGCTCTGCCCGAGGTACCGGCAGTCGAACGAGCGCACCACTTCGGTGTCCGCGCCGTCGACGTCCGACACCTGGCGGGCGGCACGGATGCCGAGCTCGGCGCTGCGCCGGAAGGCGTCGTCGTGATCGAGCGGATCAGGACAGGACTCGACCAGGTCGACCTGGCGGGGCGCGGCGAGGATGCCCACCGCCGACAGCACCCCGGCCCGAGCAGGGACGATCACCGCAGGCATGCCCAGCGCATCGGCCAGCGCGCATGCGTGCAAGGGCCCCGCGCCACCGAAGGCCACCAGCGCCAGCGCACGCGGATCGACCCCCCGCTCGATCGACACCGCCCGCAACGCCTGCTCCATCGAGGCGTCGACCACGGCCAGCACGCCCTCGGCGGACACGCCGGCGGCATCGAGCGCAGCCTGGGCCGCGTCCACGTCGAGCACGCCGAGCCCTGGGAAGGCCACGTCGGTGGCGATGCGCCCGGCCACCAGATCGGCATCGGTGACGGTCGGCTCGGTGCCGCCCTTGCCGTAGCAGGCCGGACCCGGCACGGCTCCGGCGCTGCGGGGGCCCACCACCAGCGCTCCCCCGGCGTCGACGCTGGCGATCGATCCGCCCCCGGCCCCGATCGTGTGCACGTCCAGCGAGGCGGCCCGCACCGGCAGACCACCGACCTCCCGCTGGGCCGCCGGTGCCGGCCGACCGTCGAGCACGAGGCACACATCGGTGCTCGTACCGCCCATGTCGAACGTGATGGCGTCGGGCCAGCCGTTGGCCACCGCCGCGTGCGAACCGGCCAGCACCCCTCCGGCCGGGCCGCTGAGCAGCAGCGAGACCGGCCGCTCGGCCGCTTCGGCCACCGGCACCAGGCCACCGGCCGAGGTCATCACCAGCACCTCCTCGGCCAGGTGCTCGATGCCGCGCAGGTACGTGCGGCAGACGGGCCGGAGGTACGCGTTGATCACCGTGGTGACGGTCCGTTCGTACTCACGGAACTCGGGCGCCACCTCGTGCGAGGTCGTCACATCGAAGCCCCGCTCGACCATCGCGGCCGCCACCACCTGCTCGTGCGCCGGCTCGAGGTCGGCGTGCAGCAGCGACACGGCCACCGCCTCGACCTCGGGTGCGATCTCGACGATCGACTCCGGTCGCACCGGCTCGAGCTCGGCGCCCGTGGCATCGAGCCGGCCGGCGACCTCGTAGCGATGGCGCCGATCGACCAGCGGGGTGGGCCGATCGACCGACTGGTCGTAGAGCGAGGGCCGATCCTGGCGGGCGATCTCGAGCAGGTCACGGAACCCCTCGTTCACCACCAGCGCCACCGTCGCGCCGCGACGCTCGAGCAGCGCGTTGGTGCCGACCGTGGTGCCGTGGGCGAGCACCCCGGGCTTGCCGTCGACGAGCGCGGCCACCCCCTGGGTGATGGCCCGACCGGGATCATCCGGCGTGCTCGGCACCTTCACGATGCGACCGTCGGCCGCCACCAGGTCGGTGAAGGTCCCCCCGGTGTCCGACCCGATGCGGGAGCCGACCCTCGGGCTCACCCCGTCGCCCTCACACCAGCTCACCGGGGTCGATCACCCAGACATCGTCGCCCAGCCGGTCCTCGAGCGACCGGAACAGGCGGCCGAGCCCGGCGTCCTTGCCGTCCCACACCAGGAGCGCCTCGTCGATGTTGCGCACGAGCCACGCGTCCCGGCGGGCCAGGGCCCCGCCGGCCTGCTGCTTGGAGTCGGGCACCCGCTTCTGCAGCAGAACGACGTCGCGGGCCGAGTCGACGAGGGCGCGGAACCGGGCCCGGCTGGCATCAGGCCACACCGAATCGGGATCGGGGTAGGGCAGCACCGCCACCAGCGGCACGTCCAGCTCGACTGCCACCTCGGCGCCCATCATCTCGGCGCCGAGCCGCAGCCCGCTCACGACGACGAGGTCGGCGTACATCTGGGCCTTGGCCGCCACGACCTCGGCCAGCCGACCCCGCACCGCGTCGGTCACCGGGTTGTCGTCATAGCCCCCGAGCTCGGTCGGTCGGTGCCCCAGCACCACCAGCGCGTGGCCCTCGATCGCCGGAGCCGTGACCACCGGTTCGGGGGTGGCCGCCCGGGCCGACCACGACACGTCGTCGGCCGGGCCGAGGTCGCTGGGCTCACCCTCCCCGGTGCGACTGCGCTGGCTCGTCGCCGCCTCGACCGCGAGCCGGTCGACCAGGTCGTTCATGCGGTCGCCGCTGTGGCCCTTCACCCAGCGGAAGTCGACGTCGCCGCGGTCGCGCACGAGGGTGATGAACGGCTCCCACAGGTCACGATTGGCCACGGGCTTCTTCTGGCTGTTCAACCAGCCCCGCTTGAGCCACCCCTCCCACCAGCGATCGCGGAAGCAGTTGACGACGTAGGTCGAGTCGCTCACCACGTCGAGAGGGCCATCGAGGGTGAGCACCGCGTCGAACGCGGCGGCGATCTCCATGCGCTGGTTGGTCGAGTGGGCCTCGCACCCGCTCGCGTAGCGGCCGCCCGGGACGGCCCAGGCCCAGCCTCCCGGCCCGGGGTTCCCGCTGCAGGCCCCGTCGGTGTACACGACCGTGGTCACGCCGCATCCTCGCACGCTCCGACGGGCACCTGAGCAGTGGCCGTCATCGGGCGTTCACGCTCGTCATCGGAGCTACCCACCGGTAACCAGCCCCGGTCCGGCATCATGGCTCGAAACGATCTCCTGCACGCCTGCTTCCAAGAAGGTTCCCCCCATGACCATCGACGGCTACGTCCACCAGTTGCCCGACACCGATCCACTGGAGACCGAGGAGTGGCTCGACTCGCTCGATTCGGTCATCGATTCCCGTGGCAAGGTCCGCGCCCGGTTCCTGGTGTCGAAGCTCACAGAGCGGGCCCGCGAGCGTCAGGTGGGCACGCCGGCCGAGGTCTCCACGCCCTACGTCAACACCATCCCGACCGATGAGCAGGGGTGGTTCCCCGGCGACATCGACATCGAGCGTCGCATCCGGGCCTTCATCCGCTGGAACGCGGCGGTCATGGTGGTCAACGCCAACACCCGGGCCGACGGCATCGGCGGACACCTCTCCACGTTCGCCTCGTCGGCGGCGCTCTACGAGGTCGGGTTCAACCACTTCTTCCGGGGCAAGGCTGACGGCGTGCCCGGCGATCAGGTCTACATCCAGGGCCACGCCGTGCCCGGCGTGTACGCCCGGGCGTTCCTCGAGGGCCGGCTCGACGAGAGCCACCTCGACAACTTCCGCCGCGAGATCGGCGGCGGCGGCCTCAGCAGCTACCCGCACCCGTGGCTCATGCCCGACTTCTGGGAGTTCCCCACGGTGTCGATGGGCCTCGGCCCGCTCAACTCCATCTACCAGGCCCGGTTCAACAAGTACCTGCAGCATCGCCACCTCGACGACACCAGCCGGTCGCACGTGTGGTGCTTCCTCGGCGATGGCGAGACCGACGAGCCCGAGTCGCTCGGTTCCATCTCCCTCGCCGCCCGCGAGGGCCTCGACAACCTCACGTGGGTCATCAACTGCAACCTCCAGCGACTCGACGGTCCCGTCCGCGGCAACGGCAAGATCATCCAGGAGCTCGAGGCCATCTTCCGAGGCGCCGGGTGGAACGTCATCAAGGTGATCTGGGGCTCGGGCTGGGACGACCTGCTGGCCCGTGACGTCGATGGTGTGCTGCTGCACAAGATGAACACCACCGTCGATGGCGAGTTCCAGCGCTACACCGTCGAGTCGGGCGCCTACATCCGTGAGCACTTCTTCGGCCCTGACCCGCGGCTGCGCAAGCTGGTCGAGCACCTCACCGACGACGACCTGCGCAACCTGCCCCGCGGCGGGCACGACTACGAGAAGATGTACGCCGCCTACAAGGCCGCCACCGAGCAGGTCGGGGCCCCGACGGTGATCCTGGCCAAGACGGTGAAGGGCTGGACGCTCGGCTCCGATGTCGAGGCCCGCAACGCCACCCACCAGATCAAGAAGATGACCCGCGACCAGCTCAAGGTGCTGCGCCTGCGGCTGCGCCTCGACGACGTGATCCCCGAGTCGCTGCTCGACGCCGACGACCCGCCCTACTACCGGCCGCCGGTCGACTCGCTCGAGTACCGCTACCTCATGGACCGCCGCCGGGCCCTCGACGGTCCGCTGCCGACCCGCAGCACCGCGATCCGCCGCGACCTGGTCATGCCGCCCGACGAACCGTTCACCGAGTTCGACGCCGGCTCGGGCAGTCAGGCCGTGTCGACGACCATGGCGTTCACCCGCCTGCTGCGCAACCTGGCCCGCACCGAGGGCTTCGGGCCGCGCATGGTGCCGATCATTCCCGACGAGGCCCGCACGTTCGGCATGGACGCGCTGTTCCGGGAGTTCGGCATCTACGCCGCTCACGGCCAGCAGTACGAGTCCGTCGACGCCAAGCTGCTGCTCTCCTACACCGAGAGCCAGGACGGCCAGCTCCTCGAGGAGGGCATCACCGAAGCCGGATCGATGTCGAGCTTCACGGCCGCCGGCACGTCCTATGCCACCCACGGCGTGCCCATGGTGCCGTTCTTCATCTTCTATTCGATGTTCGGGTTCCAGCGCGTCGGCGACCTCATCTGGGCCGCCTCCGACGCCCAGGCCAAGGGCTTCCTGCTCGGGGCCACCGCCGGGCGCACCACGCTGATGGGCGAGGGCCTGCAGCACCAGGACGGCCACAGCCTCGTGCTGGCCTCCACCGTGCCCACCTGCCAGGCCTATGACCCCGCCTTCGCCTACGAGACCGCGGCCATCGTGCGCCACGGCCTGCACCGCATGTACGGCCGCACCGACGCCGAGGGGCGAACCGGAGCCGGCGACTCGGTCTTCTACTACCTCACCCTCTACAACGAGAACTACCCGATGCCGGTGCGGCCCGACCACGTGTCCGAGGACGACATCGTCGGGGGTCTCTACCGCTGGGCCGACGCCCCCGAGGGGCTCGAGCCCAAGGTCACCATCGTGTTCTCGGGGTCGGCCCACCTGGCCGCCCAGGCGGCACGCGACACGCTGGCGGCCGAGCACGGCATCGGCGCCGAGCTGTGGTCGGCCACGTCCTACAAGCGTCTGCGGGAGGACGCGCTGTCCACCGAGCGCTGGAACCGCCTGCACCCCACCGAGCCGGCCCGACCGCTGCCGGTCACCGAGCTGCTCGCCCGCTCGTCGGGACCGATCGTCGCCGTCACCGACTTCATGAAGGCGGTCCCGGATCAGATCGCCCGCTTCGTGCCGGCCGGCCGCCCGTTCGTCCCGCTCGGCACCGACGGCTTCGGCCGCAGCGACACCCGCGAGGCGCTCCGCCGGTTCTTCGAGACCGACGCCGCCAGCGTCGAGGTCGCGGCCCTGTCGGCCCTGGCGCAGGTCGGCGAGATCGAGCCCGAGATCGTGGCCAAGGCCATCCGCCATCACGGCCTCGACGCCGACGCTCCCGACCCCCGCACCCGCTGACAACCGCGGAACCTGTCACCCAGGACCACCAAAAACCGACAGGCTGGGTGACAGGAAGCGCGCATTTCGGCGGGGAGTAGCGTGTCGGCATGGCCACCGCGACCAAGAAGATGCCGATCACGGGAGACCCAGAGTCGGATCAGCTGCTGATGGACGAGCCGCTGGCCCTGCTCATCGGCATGCTGCTCGACCAGCAGGTGCCGATGGAGTGGGCGTTCCGAGGGCCCGCCACGCTCAAGCGACGCTTCGGCGGCGAGCTCGACGCCCACCAGATCGCGGCCATGAGCGAGGACGAGGTCGTCGCCGTCTTCTGCGAGAAGCCGGCGGTGCACCGCTTCCCGGCCGCCATGGGGCGTCGGGCCCACGGCATGTGCGAGATCATCGCCGAGAAGTACGACGGCGACGCCGGGGCCATCTGGCGCAACGTGCGATCGGCCGACGAGGTCTACCGTCGCCTACGCGAGCTTCCGGGCTACGGCGAGGAGAAGACGAAGATCTTCATGGCGATCCTGGCCAAGCGCCTCGGTCGCAAGCCCACCGGGTGGGAGGAGGTCGCCGCGCCGTTCTCGGACAAGACGCCTCGCTCGGTGGCCGACGTCAGCTCGGCGGCGACGCTGGCCAAGGTGCGTGAGTTCAAGAAGGCCAAGAAGGCGGCCGGCAAGAGCAAGGCCGACTGACCGCCTGACGCCCCTCCCGACGAACTTGTCCGAGTTGGCCACCACAAAGGTGGTCAAGTCGGACAACAACGGACGGGCGGCCGGCTGGCTGGCCGGCTGGCTGGATGATCGGTCAGCTTCGGGCGGCGCTGGCCACGTTGCGCTGACGGTCGAGCCACCCGAGCATCACCGCGACGGCCCGTGGATCGTGGCGCAGCTGGTGGCCGGCACCGTCGATGACCCGCAGGTCGGCGTCGCCATGGGCGTCGGCGAGGACCCGGGCGTCGAACACCGGCACCGACTCGTCGTCGGAGCCGTGCAGCACCAGGAGCGGTCGAGGGTGCAGCCGGGGGGCCGCGGCGACTGCTCGGATCTCGCGCAGCTCGCGTGCCCATCCATCGAAGGCCGGCGGGAACGACGTCGATCGGATGATGCCGACGTCGCGGGCGTGCAGCAGCAGCCGGCGCGGGTTGTGCGCCCAGTCGTCGAAGTCGGCGGGCGAACCCATGGCCGCCACGCCCTGCACCCGCGGATCGGCTGCGGCCGCGCACACCGCCAGCGCCCCGCCGGTGCCGAAGCCGGCCATCCACACGGCGTTGACGCCCTCGGCCTGGTGGAGGTAGTCGGACGCGGCGCGGGCATCGGCGAGCCAGCCCCCCAACGAGAAGTCGCCCTCGGAGTCGCCGCACCCACGGAAGCAGATGACCAACACGACCCACCCGAGCTCGGTGGCGATGCGGTCGGCCAACTCGGGGAAGGATCGGGCCGAGAGCCGACCGCCGCCCCGTCCGGGCGGGAACCCGTGGTAGAGCACGACGCCAGGGGTCCACGTGCCCGGGGCGCTGCGCGGTCGGGCCACGTGGCCCCAGATCCCGACGTCACCCGCTGAGGTGAACAGCCGCTCCACGACGGATCAGCCGTCGGTCGGGGCGACGCCCGAAGCGGTGCCGGAGCCATCGCCCTTGTAGGGCTTGTAGCCGCGGTTGCGGGCCTCGGCGAGGGTGTCGGGGCCGAAGCTGAGGAAGGTCTCGGCGACCATCAGCTCATCGATGATGCCGGGGTCATCGATGTTGTCGACGTCGTACACCACCTGGGTGCGCTTGTCTCCGACCCAGCGGCTGTGCTCGAACTTGGTGGGGCGTTCCATGCCCGGAGTCTGGCACGCGAAAGAGGCGCCGCCCGAAGGCGACGCCTCTCCCATTGCGTTTTGCCGGAAGTTCCGGACCCATCGCTGTTGCGTCAGGTGGGACCAGCCCCTGACTGGTGGATCCGGTGGTGCCTGGCGGGAATTCGCCCGGTCGGTCCAGCGTGCCGACTAGCGGCCAGCCACCTCCGAAGT
>Ga0302299_10002454_pt1 | contig 11334 bp, 11 predicted proteins | sample III_Fen_N3_4_FD_198795 | JGI IMG/M metagenome (GOLD analysis project Ga0302299, IMG submission 198795) | Peat permafrost microbial communities from Stordalen Mire near Abisko, Sweden - III_Fen_N3_4 | ecosystem: Environmental > Terrestrial > Soil > Wetlands > Permafrost | place: Sweden: Abisko...
CCGCCGCGCTGGCCCTGGCGGCCCTGCCGGCGCTGGCCGCCACCCCGGCTGAACTGCTGGCCGGCTATAGCGCCCGGGCCGGCGCCACTGCCGTGCCGGCCCGCGGCCAGGCCCTCTTCACCCAGCGCCCGGCTGGGCGCGACTGGAGCTGCAGTTCCTGCCACGGCACCGTGCCCGTCGCGGGCGGCCGCCATGCCGCCACGGGCAAGGACATCGCGCCGCTGGCGCCGGCCGCCGACCCGCAGCGCTTCACCGACGCCGCCAAGTCCGAGAAGTGGTTCCGCCGCAACTGCAAGGACGTGCTGGGCCGCGAGTGCAGCGCCGCCGAGAAGGCCGACGTGCTGGCCTGGCTGCTGACGCTCACGAAACCCACGAAGGTGAACCCATGACCGCTTTGAACCGGCTGGTGCCGCTGTTGCTCGCCACGCTGGCCCTGTCGGCTGTGGCCGGCGACCACGGGCGCACCGGCACGCCGATGCCGCCAGCCGTGGCGCAGGAATGCGGCAGCTGCCATGTCGCCTACCCGGCCTGGCTGCTGCCGGCTGCCAGCTGGCAGGCGCTGATGGGCAACTTGCCGCATCACTTCGGCAGCGACGCCAGCCTGGACGCGTCCACCAGCGCGCAGATCGGCAGCTGGCTCACCGCCAACGCCGGCAACGGCAAGCATGCCCGAGAGACACCGCCCGAACACCGCATCACGCGCAGCGCGTGGTTCCAGCGTGAACACCGCGAGGTCGCCGCCGCCGCCTGGGCGCGGCCGTCGGTGAAGAACGCAGCCAACTGCGGCGCCTGCCATGCTGGCGCCGCGCAAGGAGATTTCGATGAACATGCCGTCCACATCCCCCGCTAGCCCAGCCGACATCGAAGCACCGCGCCGCCCGCTGGTGTGGGACGCGCCGGTGCGTGTCTTCCACGGGCTGATGGTGCTGAGCTTCGCCGGCGCCTGGCTGACGGCCGAGAGCGAGCGCTGGCGCCTCGTGCACGTCACGCTGGGCTACACCATGCTCGGCCTGGTGGCCTTTCGGCTGGTGTGGGGCCTGGTGGGCACGCGCCACGCGCGCTTTGCCAGTTTCGTGCGCGGCCCGGGCGCGGCCTGGGCGCATCTGCGCGGCCTGCTGGCCCGCCAACCCGACCACGCGGCCGGCCACAACCCGGCCGGCGCGCTGGCGATCCTCGCGATGCTGGCCTTGACGCTGGCGGCCGGCGCCACCGGCTGGGCGCTCTTCAACCAGCTCGGCGGCCACCTGATGGAAGAGGCGCACGAGGCCGCCGCCAACGGGCTGCTGTTGCTGGTGGGCCTGCACCTGCTGGGCGTGGCCGCTGGCAGTGTGCTGGGCCGGCGCAACCTGGTGGGGGCGATGGTGAGCGGCCGCGCGGACGTGCCGCCGCACGAGGGCATCCGCAGCGCCTGGCGCAGCGTGGCCGCGCTGCTGCTGGCCGCGGTGCTGGGCTTCTGGTGGCTGCAGTGGCAGGACGCGCCGAACCAGCCCGTGGCCGCGGCGCAGCGCAACCACGGCCAGCACGGCGATCACGACTGACAATCCGCCGCATGCGCATCCTGCTCGCCGAAGACGACACGCTGCTGGGTGACGGCCTGCGCGCCGGCCTGCGCCAGGCCGGCTTCCAGGTCGACTGGGTGCGCGACGGCCGCGCCGCCGAACGCGAGCTGCGCGCCGAACCCTACGACGCCGCCGTGCTCGACCTGGGCCTGCCGCTGATGGACGGCCTGGAAGTGCTGGCCGCCGTGCGCCGTGCCGGCGTGAAGGTGCCGGTGCTGGTGCTGACCGCGCGCGATGCCGTGCCCGACCGCGTGCGCGGCCTGGACACCGGGGCCGACGACTACGTCATCAAGCCGGTGGACCTGAACGAACTGGCCGCCCGCCTGCGCGCGCTGGTGCGCCGCGCCCATGGCCAGCCGCAGGAACAGCTGCAGGCGCAGGGCGTGGTGCTCGAACCTGCCAGCCGCAACGTGACGCTGGACGGTGCCGCGGTCGCGCTGTCGGCGCGCGAGTTCGACCTGCTGCAGGTGCTGATGCTGCGGCCCGGCCAGGTGCTGTCGCGCGAGCAGATCGAGCAGCACCTGTACGGCTGGGGCCAGGAGGTCGACAGCAACGCGGTGGAGGTGCACATCCACAACCTGCGCCGCAAGCTGGGCAGCGGGCTGATCCAGACCGTGCGCGGCGTCGGCTACACGCTGCGGCGCGAAGCCCCGCCATGACCGGCCCGCGCTCGCTGCAGGCGCGGCTGGCGCTGCTGGTGCTGGGTGTGGTGGCGCTGGTGTGGCTGGTGGCCGCGGCGCGCATCTGGGTCGACGCGCGCCACGAACTCGGCGAGCTGCTCGACAGCCACCTGGCCCAGGCCGCGGCGTTGCTGATCGTGCAGCAGACACCCGAGATCGACGAGGACGAGCACCACGTCGATGCGCCCTCGCTGCACCGCTACGCGCCGCGCGTGGCCTTCCAGGTGTTCCACGAAGGCCGGCTGACGCTGCGCTCGGACAACGCGCCCGAGCAGCCGCTGGCCGGCCAGGGCCTCGACGGCCCGCAGGGTTTTGCCACCGTGCAGCGCGATGGCGTGGCCTGGCGCGTGTTCAGCGCGCGCGGTGCCGAAAGCGACGTGCGGGTCTTCGTCAGCGAGCGCATCGACGCGCGCGACCACATCCTGCAGGCCGTGCTGCGCAACACGCTGCTACCGCTGGCGCTGGCGCTGCCGCTGCTGGGCCTGGCGGCCTGGTGGGCCGTGCACCGCGGGCTGGCGCCGCTGCGCGCGCTGTCGCAGCACCTGGCCGAACGCAAGCCGCAGGCGATCGACCGCGTGCAGCTGCCGGGCGCGCCGTCCGAGCTGCAGCCGCTTCTCGACGCGCTCAACGGCCTCTTCGTGCGCATCGCCGAACTGGTGGACGGTGAGCGCCGCTTCACGGCCGACGCCGCGCACGAGCTGCGCACACCCATCGCTGCCATCCGCGCGCAGGCCCAGGTGGCGCTGGGCGAGAGCGAGGACTTGGCGCGCCGCCATGCGCTGGCCGCCACGCTCGCCGGTTGCGACCGCGCATCACGCCTGGTGGACCAGTTGTTGACGCTGGCGCGCCTGGAAGCCGGCCAGGCCGCGCCGGGTACCGTGCCGGTGGATTTGGCCGCGCTGGTTCGCCGCGAGGCAGCGGCGCTGGCGCCGCAGGCGCTGGACAAGCAGCAGGTGTTGGAGGTGGAGGCGGTTGAATGCCTGGTGCGCGGTGACGCCACGCTGCTGGGCGTGCTGGTGCGCAACCTGCTCGACAACGCGATCCGCTACAGCCCGAATGGGGCGCGGGTGCAGCTTTCGCTCGGAGAGGATGCCGCCGGCGTGCAGCTGCGTGTGCAGGACAGCGGCCCGGGCCTTGCCGAAGCCGACCGGCTGCGCCTGGGCGAGCGCTTCTTCCGCGTGCTGGGCAGCGGGCAGGGCGGCAGCGGCCTGGGCTGGTCCATCGTGCGGCGCATCGTGGCGGCGCACGGCTGGACGGTGCAGGTCGGCGCGGCGGCCGCTCTCGGCGGCCTGGACGTCAGGCTGCAGGCGCCCGCAGCCTGACGCGGCGTCTCAGGGCGCTGCCTTCGCCGGTTCGGGCTTGTCGGTCGGGGCCTTCTCGGCCGCCGGCGCGGGGGTGCGCGTCACCAGTTCGCGGTAGATGCCCCCGTTCTCGACGCTGCCGCTGGTGGTGCCGGCGCCGCGCATGCGGGCCAGGCAGTCGTCCTTGTCGGCAGCCTTGAGCGCGTCGCAGCGCTTGGTCAGATTGGCCGGGTCGACCGTCATGCCGTCGCCCAGCACGCCGCGCTTGGCTTCACGGTAGGCCACCATGGCGTCTTCCAGGCAGGCGGCGCGGTTCTGCGAGCCGGTGACCTCGCGGCAGGCAGCCACCTCGCGTTTGTTGCGTTCGGCGGCGCCGGGTTCGGGTGCGGCCTGCACGGCAAAACCGGCCAGCGCGGCGCTCAGGGCAATCAGGGCTGCGGCAAGGGGCGGGCGGTGGCTGAGGGTGGCGTGCATGCGGGGCTTTCGATGGGAGGTGAAGCACAGACTTTGATGCCGCTACCCACGCCGCACCATCGGCCGATGGCGCGCCCGGTGCGGCTCTTCGTCCTAAAGGGCCGTAGGACGAAGACCCGCTCCCTGATAAAACGCGCGCATGTCGCCGCCCGACCGCGCTGTCGCCGTCCGCTTCCCGGGCTGGGAAGTGCGGCCGCACGCGCGGGTGCTGCTCGTGGGCGGGCAAGCCGTCGCCGTGGGCGGGCGCGCCTTCGACGTGCTGCTGGCGCTGCTGGAGCGGCGCGGCAGCGTGGTCAGCAAGGGCGAACTGCTCGACGCCGCCTGGCCCGGGCTGGTGGTGGAAGAGAACAACGTCTCGGTGCAGATCGCCGCGTTGCGCAAGCTGCTGGGCGCCGAGGCCATCGCCACCGTCGCCTCGCGCGGCTACCGGCTGGCCGCGCAGGCGCTGGACGACGGCGGGCCGGCTGTACCGGCCGTGGCCGCACCACGGCCCATGCCCGGGCTGCCGCGCGCGGCGGGCGATGCGCTGGTCGGCCGTGACGACGATCTGCAGGCCGTGCTGCAGCGCCTGGACGCCCACGCGCTGGTGACGCTCACCGGCACCGGCGGCATCGGCAAGACATCGCTGGCGCGCGCCGTGCTCGCCCGGGCCGGCCCGCCCGGCGCCACCTTCTGGGTGGACCTGGCGCCGCTGCGCGAACCCGCGCGCCTGGTAGCCACGCTGGCGCGCGCGCTGTCGGCCGAGTTGGTCGCGGCCGAACCGAGCGCGGACGAACTGGTGGCCGCGCTGGCGCATCGCAGCGCCTGGGTCGTGCTGGACAACTGCGAGCACCTGCTCGATCCCGTGGCCGATTTCGTGCGGGCTGCGATGGCCGGCGCACCGGGCCTGCGCTGGCTGGCCACGTCGCAGGCGCCGCTGCGCGTGGCGCACGAGCAGGTCTACCGGCTGGAACCGCTCCAGGTGCCGGCGCCCGATGCCGCACTCGACGAAGCCCGGTGCTGCGGCGCGCTCGACCTGCTGTGCCGCCGCACCCAGGCCGCCGACCGCCACTTCGAGCTGACGCCGGCCAACCTGGCGCTGGCCGCCGACCTGTGCCGCCAGCTCGACGGCCTGCCGCTGGCCATCGAGATGGCCGCGGCGCTGGTGGCCACGGTGGGCCTGGCCAGCGTGCACGAACAGCTCGGCCAGCGCCTGCGCCTGCTGGCCGGCCCGCGCCACGCACCCGAGCGCCACCACCGCCTGCACAGCACGCTGGACTGGACGCACGGCCTGCTGTCGCCCGCCGAGCGCACGCTCTTTCGGCGCCTGGCACCCTTCCTCGGCGGCTTCACCGCCGCCACCGCGCGCCGCATCGCCTGCGACCCCGAACCGGGCCCCGACATCCTCGACGAAGACCAGCTGCTGCCCGCGCTGTCGGCGCTGGTGGACAAGTCGCTGGCGCACCGCAGCCCCGACGGCCGCGAGCGCTTCTACCTTTTCGAAAGCACGCGCGAGTACGCGCAGCAGCGCCTGGCCGATGCCGGCGAGACAGCGCTCATCGGCCGCCGCCACGCCCACGTGGTGGCCGACGTGCTGGAGCCGATGCGCGCCGACTGGGAACACCTGCGTGACGAGGACTGGACCGCGCGCTACGCGCCCGAGCGCCCCAATGCGCGTGCCGCGCTCGGCTTTGCCATCACGGCCGACGAGCCCGACCTGCTGGCGCGCCTGGTGGCGACCATCGGCATGATCGACGCCTTCGACAATGCCAACGCCGAGATCGCCGCGCTGCCGCTGCCGATGGTGCTGCTGGGCCAGGCGCTGCCGTCCTACCGCGGCCCGGCCTTGCTGGAGCTGAGCTGGGCCCACCAGGGCTGCGGCCACCGCGAGCGCGGCAGCGAGCTGGCGCAGCTGGCGCTGGCCGACTTCCGGGCCATCGGCGACGGCGCAGGGGCCTACCGCGCGCTGGCGCAGCTGGTGCGGCTGTACGAGTCGCGCCCGGGCATGCAGGAGCGGGCGCGCGAGGCGCTGGCGCAGTGGCGCGAGATCGACCCCGCCGAGGTGCCCAACCGCACGCGGCTGTGGTGCCATGTCATCGCCGGCATGCAGTACGGCGGCGAGCGCACGCTGGACGGCCTGCGCGACCTGGAACAGGCCGCGCAGCGCTGCGGCTTCCAGGCGCTGGCCTCGGTGTGTCGCGTGCACGTCATGGACCAGCTGCTGGTGGAAGGCCGCGACGAAGAGGTGCTGGTCGCCGCCCAGCAGTGCCTGCAGGCGGGCGAACCGCGGCCGCGCGTGAAGGGCACCATCCTGCACAACCAGGCGCAGGCGCTGCTGCGCCTGGGCCGCGTGGCCGCGGCGCGCGAATCGGCGCTGGCGGCGCTGCAGGCGCTGGCCCGCGTGTCGCACCCGGTGCTGTGCACGCTGGCGCTGGCAGCGGTGCAGGAAGGTCAGCCGCGCGACGCCGCGATGATGGCTGGCTGGGTGGAGCGCGCGCTGCGCGAACGCGGCCAGCAGATGGACCCGGTGGACACCGCCTTCCACCACGAGACGCTGGCGCGGCTGCAGCAGGCGCTGCCGCGTGAGCGCCTGGCCGCACTCATGGGCGTGGGTGCGGCGATGCCGCCTGGCGAGATGCTGGCGCTGGTGCTGGCGCCACCCGATGCGCCGCCCGCCAGGGCCGGCGGCTCATCAGCGCCGCCAGGTCCAGCGTCTTGACGCGGTGCGTGGTGAGCCACTGCCAAAGCGCCGCGCTCCGCGTCTCGTCCAGGCCCGCGGCCTCGTGCATCAGGCGGCGCAGCGCGGCCCGGTCACGGTCGCCGAACCAGAGTTCTCGCGCCCCCGCCAGCAGCCGCGCCGCGGCGGCGCTGTCGATGCCGAGGGCTTCGCCCTGCATCTCCAGCGCGTAGCGCAGGTTCACCAGCGGCTCGGTGAGCGGGAACCAGGGCTCCTGCGGCGCGTGCAGCAGGCACAGCTCGTCGTCGGCCAGATCGGGATAACGCTGAAACAGTGCATGCACCCAGCCGAAGCCGCGCATGCCGTGGTCGCGCACCTCGTGGGCGCGGATGGCGCCCAGGCTGGCCACGCCCCACACCTGCCAGCCGGCGTCGAGCGCACGCACGATCTCGGCGTGCGACACCGCCGGCTCGCACTGGAAGACGCCGTCGGCGATGACCATCACGCCGGGCGCGGCTTCGCGTTCGCGCAGGCGGTCGATGTCGCCGCGGCGCACCGGCGGCAGCCATTGCATCTGCGGCGCGCCCAGGGCGGCCGCGGTCAGACCGTAGGTCGACGGGCCGGCGAAGAGAAAGGCTTCCTCACGCATGGGCCAGCGCCTGGGCCAGCAGGCGCGGGCCGACCCGGCGCACGCCATGTTCGGTGTTCTCGCAGCGCGGCACGATCAGCTTGACCACCGCCAGGCCGTCGAGATCGACATCGAAACGGTGGCGGAACACGTCGCCGAAGCCGCGCTCGGCCAACAGCGCCAGCAGCTGCGCCTGCAATGCCGGCAGGCCCGCCGCCGGCGCGGGGCCTGAGGGCACGTCGGCGTAGGCGACGCAGCGCTCGCGGCCGAAGATGCGGCCCAGCAGTTGCTGTTCGGTGTCGCGGCGCTGCGCGCGCGGCTGCAGCCGGTACTTGGCGTAGAAGGCCGTGATGTCGTCGCGCCCGCCGTGGATCAGACTCAGGCGCGACTGCGCCGCCTCGCACACGGCGCGTGCCAGGGCGATGTGCGGATGCAGGTGCAGGCCCGAGCCGCCGGCGATGTTGACGTCTTCGCTGTGCGTTTCGTGCAGCCAGGCCGCGAAGCAGGGCAGACCGAAGGCGCCAGGCAGCCAGCGCACGGCCAGCTCAACGCCCGCGGTGCGCCACTCGGCGGCCAGCGTCGCGAAGGGTATGGGCAGGGTCGTGGTGTCGACAGCCACGGAAGCATCTGCGGCGCGGTTCATCGCCAGCGTGTCGCGCTCCATCACCTCGAAGAGCGCGTGCACCGTGGCCTCTTCCACCGTGTTGCCCGAGGCCAGGCCGTTGCTGGACCAACCGAAGAGCGGCTCGGCATCGTCAGCGGCCCAGGGCACGAACACCAGTTCGGCCGGCAGTGCCACCGTGCGCGGCGCGGCGCCGAGCGCCTGGCAATCGACCGCGGTGAGCGGCTGGCCGGCGCTCACGCGCCGGCCATATAGTGGCGCGAAGTCCACCAGGCGCAGCCCCGGGCCGAGCTGCGCCACCCATTCGCCCACGGTCAGTTTCCGTGGGCGCCAGGCACCGCGCGTGGCTTCGGCGCTGGCGAACTCCAGCGCTTCCATCAGCGCCCCGACTTCGGCCTCTTCGGCCCGCACACCCTTGCCCGCGTGCACGCACAGCGCCTGGCCCAGCGGCCGGATGCTGGCCCAGACGGGCAGGCCCAGGCGGTCCATGCGCGTGATGTCGCTGACGCGTGAGATGCCGAGTGCCGGCATCAGGCGCCGCGCCCGCGCCAGCGTCGCCGCTGGCGGGCCGCTGCGCAGGCTGGAGCCGAGTTCGAGCACGGCCGGCGCCCGGGGCTTCAGCCGCGTTGCGGCGGGGTGACCAGGCAGCAGCTCGAGCCCTCGCCCACCAGGTGGGCATCGGACCGTGCCAGCAGCCGTTCGACTGCGGCCTGCTGCTCGGGCGCCAGCGCGGCCGGCTCGAAGAAGAGGCCGGCGCCGGCCATCGCGGCGGCGGCGAGGGCGGCGCCGCATGGGGTCTTGCTGATGGCCTGCGGGTTCTGCGTGTTCGACATGAAGGTCCTCCTGGCGGCGGGGTTGCGTGCCGCTGAAAACGCAATGTCCGCACGGGGCCCTTTCAAGTCCTTCAGCCGCGCCTAAACCGCGCTGCCGCGGCGCGGCCACCGAGGTGGCCGGCCGGGCCACGTTTAGCAACTTTTAGAGCCTGCCAAAGGACGCCGCAGGCGCCGAACGCCACAGTCAGGCCGTTATGTCGCACATCCCCCTATCCAAGAGCCACCTCTGGGTGGTGCCCGCTGCGGCGGCGCAACCAGAAGCGCCGCCCGCCCCCGAACCCGAACGCACGCCGCTGGCGCTGCTGCTGCTGGACCAGATCGACTGCGCGCTGCTGGCCTGCAATCCGCAGGGCCACGTGCTGCTGGCCAACCATGCCGCGCGGCGCGAGCTGGCCGCGGCGCGCGTGCTGCGCCTGGTCGACGCGCAGCTGCGCAGCGTGAACGAGCCGCAGGACGAATTCCTGCAGTTGCTGCGCGACGCCGCCTTCAAGCAGCGCAGCCGCGTGCAGTGGCTGGGCGGCGAGGCGCACCGCCTGATGGTGGGCGCGATGCCGCTGCCGGCGCGAGACGTGGGCGAGCCCGCCGCGCTGCTGATGCTGGGCCGGCGCAGCCTGTGTTCGCCGCTGGGCCTGGAGATGCTGGCCATGGAACACGGCCTGACGCTGGCCGAGCGGCGCGTGATGCGCGCGCTCACCAGCAACCAGTCGCCGCGCCAGATCGCGTCCGACCATGGCGTGGCGATGTGCACGGTGCGCACGCAGATCATCGCCATCCGCAACAAGCTGGGCGTGCGCAACATCGACGCGCTGATGCTGCGCGCGGCGCAGGTGCCGCCGGTGGGCTCGGCGGGCGACGGCGGCGACTGAAGGCCCCGCTAGAACGCGACCCAGGGCCCGTTGGTGGCCAGCGCCTGGCCCCAGATCGAGGTGTAGACCCCGCGCCCGAAGAAGAAGGGCAGGCCCCAGACGAAGGCGTTGGCGTCGGCGGCGCCGGCGGCGCCGCCGAGGGTGGCGTAGGCGACGTTGGACGACGCGAACAGGAGGTCGGCGCTGAGGATGTTGAAGGACACGGCGGCGATGTTACCGTAGGGGTCGCTCAGCGTGGCGTTGCGCGCCTGTGCGCTGGCCGGGCAGTACCAGCTGCTGCCCGCGCCCGCGGCCGCGCAGCGCGTGGGCAGCGCGGTGTCGTCGAAGAAGAGGCCGTTGCTGCCGCTGTCGACGTAGCTGTAGGGGTAGCGCCGGCTGCCGATGGTCGTGGCCACGTACAGGTAGTCGGCCTGCAGCGGATCGGTCTGCATGCGCAACAGCGACGCGGCAGGCGGCAGCTGGTTGTTGGTCTGCGTGCCGATGCCGAACACCAGGCGCCCGCGCGCCAGCGAGGCGCCGCCGTCGGGCACCGCCGGCAGCACGATCAGCGTGCCGTTGTTGTTGACCGCGAAGTGCACCACGGGGTTGGCCACCTGCTCGTCGCCGGGCACCGCCAGCGGCGTGCAGCCGGCGGCGTCGCAGCGCTGGTAGAGCGTGACGGTGCCGGCGTAGCTGCCGGCCTCGCAGGCCAGGCCGCAGTCGTAGCGCAGCATGCCGACGCCCAGCACGCCCTTGGCCTGCAGCCGGCTCACCGAGTTCAGCAGTTCACCGTTGGCCGCGGCCACGCAATCGGCCGGCGCAGCGGGCTGGGCGGTGGCGCCGTCGTCGATGATCTGCACCGGCAGGTTGGCCGCGCTCTCGCCGCCGAGCGCGAGGTCGGCGCGCGCGATCGGGCCCCAGACGGCGCCGATGACGAAGGGGTAGCACTCGGCGACGGTGCCGCCGTTGCTCGTGGCCAGCGGCAGGTTGAGCGAGGCGACGGCGCTCTTGAGCACGCGAAAGCCGATCGAGCCGGTGTCCAGGAAGACATGGTCCACCGTCGTGCAGGCGGTGGTGGATCCCGGCGCGCAGACCGTCACGCTGACGTAGGGCAGGTTGGTGACGCCGAGCGCGAAGCCGGAATCGGGGCCGCTGTCGACGCGCACCTCCACGGTGTTCGGCCCCTGCGGCGCGAGCACCGCCACCTCGGGCCCGGCCTGGCCCGGCGTGATGCCGTTGCAGTTGCCCACGCAGCGCGTCTCGACGCTGTTGCCGCCGCCGCAGGCGGCCAGCAGCAGCGCGGCGGCCAGCAGCAGTTCAGCGCAGCGCATCGGGCGTGGTGCCGGCGGGCAGCTTCGACACCAGGTAAGCGCGGCCGACATGGGCCTGCAGGTGCGCGACGCTCTCCACCACCAGGTCGCCGCGCGCGATGCGCGCGCTGTGCGCCACGCCTGGGCGCCGCGCCTGAGCCAGGCGGCCGCCTTCGGCATAGGCGGCGAAGTGCTGGCCCAGCAGCTGGTCCAGGCGCGGCTTGAAGCGGGTGTTCCAGCTCACTGCGAAGACCCGGCCATCGGGCGCGGCGTACTGGCGGATGGTGGAGCCGTCGGGCAGCGACAGCACATGCACCTGCATCGCCAGCTGCACCTGCTGGCGGCGCTGCGCACCCATGCGCAGCTGGTCGGCGTGCACGCTGGCCAGGTCTTCGCCGAGCACGGCCGCGGCCGGCGCGGCCGCAG
>Ga0302299_10002456_pt1 | contig 11331 bp, 6 predicted proteins | sample III_Fen_N3_4_FD_198795 | JGI IMG/M metagenome (GOLD analysis project Ga0302299, IMG submission 198795) | Peat permafrost microbial communities from Stordalen Mire near Abisko, Sweden - III_Fen_N3_4 | ecosystem: Environmental > Terrestrial > Soil > Wetlands > Permafrost | place: Sweden: Abisko...
TGTCGAGCCGCGACCGCATGGTCTCGTCCTGCGGCACCCCGTAGAGGAAGCCCGCCGGCGGCAGCTCGTCGAAGCCGCGGTCCCACAGCGACTTGTCCTCGGCGGCAAGCACGTATGCCGCCTCAGCCTCGTCCCGGCTCTTGAGGAAGTCCCTGAAGAAGGGGCGGCTCCGAATAGCCGGGGGAGCGTTGTCGATGAACTCCTGGGTCACCTGATCGCGCTCGTCGACGACCAGTTCCCTGCGCACGACCCCGGAAGCGGACATGACCGGCCCGAGCTGGTCCTGGAACTGGGCGACCTGGGCGAGGAAGACGTTCCACGGACGCATCGCCAACCGGGAACGCCATGCGTACTCGGTCGGCGGGACGCCGATGTCGCGCCGCGCGGTCCAGACGTCGAGCACCCAGTTGATGCCTACGCGCAGCACCGCGCCGATCGGGACGCCCTCGTCGGACGGCGCGCCCACGCTGCTGGTCCAGTCGCGGGTCTTGAGCGGCGCGACCGCACCCATGACATCGCCCGGCACGATCCAGGGCTGGCCGGCCTCCCGCTCACGCTCGAAGTACTTCGAGGCGAGCCAACTGCGGCGGTGCAGGTCGGAGACGGCGTCCAGGCCGTCGATGTGGTTCGGCACGAGAGCTATTCGCACACCCTCGTCGACCCACGGGTGGATCACGGCGCCGGGGCCCGCACAGGGTTCGTCGCACAGGTTGCCGTACACGTTCTCGGTGCCGAACTCTTTCGCGTCGGGGGCCACGGTGACGACCCAGAACCCGTCGGGGCCGGCAGAACCGACATCCGCTAGTGACAGCGTGACATCGACTTCCGACCGCAGCGACCGGCCGGCGGCGCTGGTCGCGAGCCCGCGCCCGACCTTCAGCGCGGGCGGCTTCTTTTCCAGGGGGATCTCGAAGTTTTCCGGGGTGATCTCGAAGCCGTAGACCACACCGGTCCCGCCGCCGATGCCGATCATTCGCGTGAACACCTCGGCGTAGGTCTGGATCGCCTGCAGATGCTCGGCCCGAAGAAAGAGTCCGTCGGCGGGATTGAGCGCGGTGATCGCGCCGGACGCGCGAATCGACCCCTTCGGCTCGCTCATTGACCTGCCTCCGTCCCGTCGTCGCTCTCGTTGGCCTCAGCCTCGGTGTCCGCGGCTGCCTCGGCGGGTGCGGGTCGTCGGCCGCGGGGCGCCGGATTGGGCAGCATCCACACGGCGTCGTGCCCGTCGAATTTGGTGCCGGGCGGCCCGTCCACGACTCCGGCGAGCGGCACCAACGGGTCGGCACCCATCACCGGCTTGCGGCCGGTGCCCTCGACGACGACCCGGATCAGTTCGTTGACGGGGCTGTCGGCGAGCCTGACGACGATCGCGTGCTGCTCCGCGTCGAACGTCGTCTCGTAGAGGTCCTCGACGACCCAGCCTCCCGGCCCGTCGGCGGACAGCGACGTGATCCGCACGCTGCCCGGCACCGAGCCGGCGGCGAGCGGCTTCGTCACCGGGATGGTCATCCGCAGGCCGTCATCGTCCAGGACGATCTCCGAGCCGATCACGCGCGGCCCGCCGGCGTCAGCGTGGTCCGAATCGCCGAGCACCCCCGGCGCGAGCGCGCAAGTCAGGTCCTGGATCGCGCAGGTCGGCAGCAGGGCGGTGCGGCACGTGCAGTCGATCTCGACGTCCTCGATCTCCGGGCAGCCGTCGCGCTCGCGCACCGTGATCCGCACGCAGGCCAACGCGACGGCGCACATGTCGTCCGCGACCGGGAACAGCGTGGGGAAGCAGTCGCCGGGCTCCAGCGCGGGCTCGAGATCGATCGTGTCCAGGGCGGCGAGGCGCCGGAACTGGTGCAGCAGCTCCCGCGGCCGCTCCTGTGGCAACGCAGCCAGCACGACCTTGCCCGCCGCGACGGCCTCGCGGGCAGCCTCGGATCCGTCGGGCCTCTCTAGGCCCAGCAGGACGCGCACCCGGTAGTAGCCGCAGCATCGTGTCTCGGCGCACCAGCCCTTGCGCAGGTCGAAGCGGACCCGTTCGGTGACGCGGGAGTAGTCGTCGTGCTTGCGGGTTACGTCGCACGGGTCGGCCAGCGTGGGTCGGGCGTCGCTCAGGCAACTGTCGAACTCTGCGACGAGGCAGGTGTCGATCGTGCGCGTGCCGCACTCGTCGCGATTCTCCGGCTGCGTGGCCGCGACGAGGCCCGTGAGGTCGATGCACGTGGTCGCCTCGTTGACCAGCTCACGGCCGATGCCGTCGAGAGCAAGGCCTGGCCCGATCTTCAGGTTCCGGACGCCGTCACGGCCCACGTCATAGCCCCAGACGACGCCGGCCCCGTGCAGCCAGGCGTTGTGCAGCATGTGCTTGCCCCGGGGATTGCCCATGAGGTCGCGGAAATCCTGCTCCCCGAGCAACATCCCGTACGCCACGCGCAACGCGACGAAGGGATTGACCGGAAGGTCGCCGTTGCGGCAGCCCTCGCAGTCGCACCGCGTAGTGCCCGTCTGCGTCACGGTCGTCTGGTCCTCACACCGGGTCATGTCGTCTCCTCGGTGGTACGCCGGGGAAGGGGAGTGACGCCTTCGCGTACTCCCGTCGCATCGCGTCGACCAGGTGGTCCTGGCTGATGGCGCTCCCGCCCGCCGCGGCTGCGAAGGCAGAGGCGACCGCGGTGTTGCGGATCCAGGCACCGGGCACCGGGTACAGGCGGGAGAGGGCGTCGAGGTCGATGTCCTCGCCGAGCCTGGTGACCGGCAGGTGCCGCGTCCAAAGGTCGATCCGCGCGGACTGGTCGGGGAGGGGGAACTCCACCACGAAGTCCAGCCGCCGGATGAATGCCGCGTCGATATTGGCGCGCAGGTTGGTGGTCAGGATCGCGAGGCCTTCGAAACGGTCGAGGCGCTCCAGCAGATAGGCCGTCTCCAGGTTCGCGTAACGGTCATGCGCGTCAGCGATCTCCGTGCGCGTGGCGAACAGCGCGTCGGCCTCGTCGAGCAGCAGGACAGCCTGCGTCCGTTCCGCGGCTGCGAAGGCCGCAGCCAGGTTCTTCTCGGTCTCACCGAGCCATTTCGACACTACGCGCGCCAAGTCGACGACGAGCAAGTCGGTCTGGGCGGCGGTGGCGACCGCCGCGGCAGCCAGCGACTTGCCCGTGCCCGCCGGCCCGGTGAGCAGCAGGCGCACGCCACGGGCCGCGTGCGCGCGATCACGCATCTGCCAGTCTTCGAGCACGACGTGCTGGAGGTCGAGGCGGGTGATCGCGGCACGCAGTTGCTGCGCGCTCTCGGTGGGCAGCACGACGTCGGACCACGGGACCGCTGGAGTGATCACGCGGACCCCGGAGGGCAGCGACGCCGCCGCCCGCGAGCGCACGAGCGCGGACACGTCGGCCAGGGCAAGCTCGCGGTTCTGCGCTCGGGCATCGACTCCGAGTTGTGCTGTGATGGCCGGGTCGAGCGGATGCCGGGCGGCGAGCGCCGCAGCGTGCTCGGCGAGCCCGGGGACCGCGGCGGTCCAGGCCGCGAGCTGATCGTCAGCGGTGACGGGGTCGGCGGACAGCGCGAGCACCGCACGGTCCGCCGCGGGCCGTACCGTGCCGGGCGGCGCGCACACGACGAGTGCGCCCGGAACGTCAGCCGCCAGTGTCTCGGACGGCGCGGGCGTGTCGGCCGGCGCATGGGGGTGCGAGGCGACGACGAGCATCGGCAGGGCGTCGCGAGCCGCCGCGTGCACCGCGAGCAGCGCGATCCGGTATTTGTCGCCTGCGGGTGCGAGGGCGGCCACGAGAGGGCGGCCGGCGGCCGCGGCGAGGGCGGCCGCGCGCGCCCGGGACACCACGTCGTCGTCGCTCGCGATCAGCACGACGCCGCGGGTGTCCTTACGTAGCAGCCGGACCGCGGCACCAACCGTCTTGGCCGCGAGCCATCCGTCCAGACCCGGCGGCGGCGGCCCGACCGCCACGCGAGACAGGTCGCCCGGCCAGCCGTCGAAGCCGTGCAGCGCGTCCCACAAGCCGCCTGCCAGGGTGAGCGAGCGCTCGAAGAACGTGCCCGCACCGGACGCGGCGAGCAGCCCCGCGCACACGGCCGCGCTGCCCGTGACGATGTCTCGTACGCGGGCGCGATCGGCGCCGCGGCCGCCGAGCAGCAACGCGGCCAGTCCGAGCGTGGGGTACGGCTCGCCCTGCGGGTGGATCGAGCGAAACGTCGTCGCGATCCCCTCGTGCTCGTCGGGCAGCCCGGCGAGCAGCAGCAGGTCACACTCGTCTGGGCTCAGGCGGTAGCGCCGGGCAACGGCGTCGAAGGGTGCGTTGTCAAGGTGAGCGGTGTCGGCCGTGCTGGCCGCCCACTCGCGCAGGAAGGCTGCGGCCTCGCTCACGCCTGACTGCGGGCTGCAGCGGGCGAGCAGGACGTCGGCAACGCAACAGGCGATCTCGGCCGCCCGCGCTGACAGGCCGGTGATCCGCGGTTCGTAGAGCAGCACCTCAGACATAGCGGTACCTCACGACCGCCCCGAGCCACGGCACCCAGCCGGGGTCGATATCCAGCCCTGCTCGGCGCACGTCGACGTCGACCTCGTCGAGGTCCAAGTGGACCTCGATCCAGCCGGGGTCGGCGTCGATCTCCCCGCGCCGCCGGACCACCCGGGCGACGACCGCGACGGGATCGAGAGTGCTCGGGCCCATCCGGTGTGCGGTCGCCACGCGCCACCGGGCTGCCACGGCCGCGAGCGCGGCACGTTCGGGCGCTGTGGTCGGCGGTCCGTCAGGCGCCTCGGCGTCGGGGGGAAGGCCCGCGAGTGCGAGCGCGGCGGGATCGTCGGCGGCGGCCGGCGTCAGCAGCAGCGCCAGCCGGTGCAGCGACCAGCGCACCGACCGTGCGGCGAGGCGCGGGTCGTCGAGTAGTAGGTCGGGTACGCCGGCGGCCTCGGCCGTTGCGAGCATGAACAGGACACCCGCCCAGTCCGAGAACGCGCCGACGCGGTTGCCGTCCGTGGCCGGCTCCGCGACCGGCTCCGGGGGCGACGGGCTGTCCGCTGCATCAGTGCGTTCGACAGTCCCGGCATCGTTGTGTGTGACACGTTCGACGGTTCCGGCCTCGGCCCGGTCGTCGGAGCCTTCGTCCCGGCCCACGGCAGGCGCGGACGGCGGCAGGGCATCCTCCGTCGGTGCCGGCGAGTCGGGCGATGGCTGCGTCGTTACGCGCCCGGGCTCCGCGGATGGTCGCCGCGTCGGCGTCGCGGCGGGGGGCGTGACGAGCCCGTCGGGCTTGTCCGCCGCAGCCAGCGCCGAGGCCACGGCATCCACGAGCGCCCCCGCGTGCGCGACGCGCAGCACGGCAGGGTCGCACTCGGCGAGAGCAAGCACCGCCCACGCCCTGAGCGCCGCGGGACGAGGACGCAAGCCGGCGCGCCGGAACGCCCGGGCCAGACCGGACGTGGCACTGGCTTCTTGTGCGCGCGCAACGAGATCCGCGGCGACCTGACGGGGGTCGGCGCTGCTACCGGCGGGACCCAGCAGCAGTTCGGCATCGGAGCGGTGACACCCGGCCGCCGTCGCGACGATCGTGGCGAGCCCGAGCCATCCTTCGGTGCCAAGTGTGCGGTGTAGTGCTGCCGCACCAGCCGCGCTCACCGCCGCCGCCACGGCGGCGAGGGCCAGGTCGGGACGGCGGGCCACGGCCGCGAGCACCGCGCCGGCCGGGTCGACACCGGGTTCTGGGTCGCCTTGCCCGAGAAGTCCCATTTGCCGCCACGCCCACACGCGTTCCAACCGTCGCATCGTGATCGAGGTGATCAGATCGGCGACCGCGTCGCCTGGACGTCGGTAGTGGACAATGTCCCCGTTCGCCGTGTGGAGCGTCTCGCACAGCGACGCAAGCACCGCCCCCGCCCATGCCGCCTCGATGTCTGACTCGTGGTCGCGCGGGTCGTAACGGACGATCGTCTCCACGCGGCGCACGCACCAATCACCGGCAGGCAGCTGCGCATCGACGAGCGCGGCCTCCAGGCGCTGCTCGGCAAGCCGGCGCAGCATCCGATCTACCGGACCGCCGGAGTTCTCGCTCCCGGGTTTCGCGTGCACCGTGGCGGTCAGCCGTCCGATGGTCAGTTCGCTCATCCGACCCGCACCGCCCCGACCGCCGACGACGTGCCCAGCCGCGTGCCGACGACCGGGGTTCCCACCACCCCGTCGCCGCCGACCTGCACCTGGCCGACGACGGCGGGAGCCCATTCCGGCTCGGGCCCAACGAAGGACGTGAGTGCGACCCGCAGTCGCTGACCGACCCGCATCCCGCTGCCGATCTCGCAGATATCGCAGACCGTGTGTGCGGGGCGGTGCAGGTCGACAAGTGTTCCGACGACGCCGCGCTGCTCGGTGGTCAGTTTACCCGGGATGAGAACGGTGAACCGGTGCGCGGACTCGCTGTAGGAATCCGAGCCTGGCTGCGCCCCGCCCACGGTGAACCGGCCCAGCGTGCCGGTCGCGGCGGCGCCGCCGCCGACAACCGGAGCCGCGAGGCCGCCCGGCGTCGTGCCGAGCACGGCACCGCCGAGACCGCGCAACTGCCACTGCTCGACGACGGTCGGCGCGCGGCCGAGATAGATCTCGATCAGCCTGATGAGCGCGGCGCGGGTGCCACGTCGCGCGAACAGCCGGTACGCCTCCGCGACCAGGGTGCGGCGGGCCGTTTCGGGCCAGCGGCGGTCGAGGACGAGTCCGGCGAAGCCGGCCAGCCAGGGCAGCGCCTCCTGCGGCGTCGAGCGTGGGTCGAGCAGGATCGCGCGCTGCGCCGCCCGCCAGTCGAGGTCGTGCAGCATGCCGTCGACGGGACCGAGGTAGCGGTGCAGGAAGTCGACGTCGGAGTCCTCGCGCGACCACGATCGAGGCAGGATGTCGAGCAGCCGGTGCCCTGGCCGCTCGACGCGCAGGGCACGCACCCGGGGGGTCACCTGCACCGTTCCGGTCAGGTAGAGCACGATCCAGAGATAGCGACCGGGCCCCGCGGTGACCGGCGCCTCGTAGGTCTCGAAGTCGTCGTCGGCCGGGATCTGCTGCCATGGTTGCTCGCGCCCGGTCGGCCTGCGGAACAGCGCGCCCGGGTCGCCGCCGGCGTCCACGACGGACTCGAGCACGGTGGCGGAGGGCAGCGGCGGCGTGCGCTCGGCATGCGGCACCGCCCCGACGCCGCGCGCGGGGCGGGTCGCGGGCACCGGATCAGGTACCTCGTCGACGTCGGTGGTGATGAACCGGGCCTGGACCGCGGTGCTCGGCGGCAGGCAGGCGTCGAGGAACAGCCGTCCCCAGCGCGTGCGGTACACACCGCTGTCCAACCGGTACGTGAGCACCGAACCCGTCGTGACGTGCCGTGCCACCGAGCCCGTGGTCGTCGCGTAGCCGCCCGCAACGGTGTAGGCGATCCGGCCCTGGGGGGTGATGGCCAGGGCGCCGCCGTCGTAGTCGGGCGCGCCGACCGGCTCGAGCTCGATCCACCCGCCGTCGACAGGCGCGAATCGACGGAATGATTGCCCGATCCCGCGTGCGACGACCAGGACGCCGGTGGGCGTGACCTCGAGGTCGGTGGCGCCGTCCACCTCGACGTACGAGCGAGCGTCCGGCCCGGTGACGATGCCGCGACCGTGCCCGGTCCACAGCACGAGCGGCCCCCGGGCGACGCGCAGCGGTTGCAGTCCTTCGTCGATGCAGCGCGGGGCCCGCAGCACGGGTCCGGGCCGGGCTCCGCGGCGGCCGTCGAGCACGACCAGCCGGTCCGGGCGCCGCACGAGCGCCACTACCCGGCCGCAGTCGGCCGCCACGTCCATCGGCCGACCGGGTTCGACCGGGACGCTGCGCAGTACCCGCCGCTGCCACAGGTCGACGACGAGCACCGCGCGCGCGCCGGCCTCGGCGACATAGAGCCGCTGCCGCCGGTCGACGGTGAGACCGCGCGGTCGGCTCAGCACCCCTGGGCACGGTGGCGGCTGGTCCGCCCGGGGCGCGGCAATCTCGACGACGCCACGGTCCGGACGCGACCGGTACGCCGTGCCCCATCGATCGAACGCCAAGCCGGCCGGTTCCGGCTGCCCGACGTCAGGGACGCAGCAGCTGGGACCGTCGTCGAGCCAGTTCAGCTCGACGCCGCCGCCGGGCAGCAGGGAGGTTCCCTCGTGGGCGCAGCGGGCCCACTGGTCCGGCTGCACCAGCATCGAAACTGTGCGGTCACCGTCCATCAGCACACATCCGGCGGCAGTGGTACGGGCACCTTGGGCGGCGGGGCGGGCTCGGATCCCTCGCCGGGCGGCAGCGGTGGCCCCATGACCACCGTGATCCCGGCGAGGTCGGGGGCCTGCCAGCGTTCCAGCGGCACGAGCGAGCGGGTGACGACAGCTGCGGACTCGATCGTGCCGAGCAGCAGGTCCTCGAGGTAGGCCACCCCCTCCACCTGCACGGCGACGGCCTCGAGTTCCGCGCGCCGGATCGTGCGGCCGAGTGGCCACCCGCGCCCCTCCGGCCCGTACGGGGGCAGCGGGGCGAGGTACTGGCGCACGATCAGCTCGACCCAGCGCCGGACGGCGTCCACCTGGTAGCCGTCGCGCACCTGCAGGCCGACGGAAACGTAGACCTGGACGTACTCGGGCGGGATGACGTAGAGCTCGGTGGTAACGAGCCGCCGCGCGTCGAGGTAGGCAGCCGTCCGCTTGAGCAGGCCGAGTTCGGGCAGCGGCGCGCTGGGGTTTCGCAGGTCGGTGTCGGGGAAGACGACGACGCTGACGACCCCCGCTGCCTCCGCGGTCGGGTTGTCCGGCTGCAGCAGCCGGAGCGGTTCGGCGCGAGCCACACCCGACACCTGTTCGGCCAGGGCGCGGAAGTCGTCGAGCACGACCGCGCGGTCGTGGCGGTGCACCTCCGCCGGGATGGCGTCCAGCGCGTCGGCGAGTGGCACGTGGTCCGCGCCTCCGGACGCCGGCAGCGGATTGACCACGGTGACGCCGCCTAACCCGGACACGGAGGAGACGGCCTTGGCCGGGACGTTGCCTGCGGCACCTCCGCCGTAGCGGTACGTCAGGACCCGGATCCGCTCGCCGATCTGTGGCACTCGCAACCGGCCGAAGGAAACCGCGCCGGCATCGAGGTCGACCATGAAGTGCCGGTCGTCGGCGGCGCTGGCGACGAAGTCGTCCACCTCGTGCCAGGTGGTCCAGCCTGCCGGCTCCTCGACCTGCAGCTGCACACTGCCGGCCAGCACGGGGTGCTGGGTCAGGGGATAGCGCTGCCCACCGTCGCCGGTCCCGGTGCCGACCAGTTCGGGGGCAGCAGTACGTGCCTGGACCGCGCTGACCGCGTTGAGCCCGACCCAGCGCACCGTGCCGATCGCGTCGCCGATCTCCGGGCTGACGGGCCGGGACACCTGAATCCAGGCGATGACCTTGGCCGCGAGGGCGGCGTCGGTCAGCGGTGGCGGTTCATCCGTGCCGCCGGCCGGCAGCCGAGTGAGCCGGGGCAACGTCGCGGGCAGTTCGACCTTCACGACACCGCTGGTCGTCATGCCGCGGGTGGTGTCGCCGACGACGTGCAGGCCCTGCAGAGGGGGTCGGCCGGCCGTCGGGGCCGGGTCCCACAGCCGCCAAAGCATCGGCGGCGGCGACGAGGTGAGGGCGTCGGCGTGGAACCGCTCCGCGCCCGCAGCGTCGAGGTTTTCCAGCACCACCGGCGGCGCGATCGTCTCATCGAAGGCGACTCCGATGAACACGATCCGCCCGTTCAGCATGGTGACGTCGGTGGTTGGCCGGCCCACCAGCCCGACCCACAGGGACCGGTCGGCCTGCGCGCTGACGTGGACGGTCGTGGGATCTGCCTGAAGCGGATCAGCCGATACGACCGACGTCCGGTAGAATTGCGCACTCGCGGCGTCGGTTTTCGCGCGCGCGAGCGCGTCGGCGCTGCTCTCCTTGCCCGCCGGGCTGTCGGCCGGGTCCTCAGGCGTCTTGCCGGCCGCGACGAGGTCCAGCGGCCAGACGTAGACCTCGTCCCCAGTCTCGAAGGTCACCGCGCCCGCGGCGACGGCCGTGCCGGTCAGCATCTGCACGCCGTTGGGCTGGGAGGTGGCAGCGGCGATCAGGACGTGCGCCGGCTGCGCGGGACGCGGCTGGACGCCGAGCAGCCGCAGGAACTCGATTCGCGCCGCGTCCGGGATCTGGTTGAAGCGGTAGAGCAGCGACTCGCCGAGGTGGGCGAACAGCTCCAGCAGGACGATGCCGGGATCGCTCTCGTTGTGGTCGGTCCACTCGCGCGTGTAGACCGGGATGCGTCGGACCAGTTCCTCACGCAGCTGTGCGTACGTCCGGTTGTCCAGGATCGGACTGATCAACGCCATGGCCGCGCTACCTCAGGTAGAAGGGGTAGACGAGGTTGTCCGGCCGCAGATCCGCCCGACGCACATAGGCGATCTCGATCCACACCAGCGAAGGATCCTCATCGGGTGTCACGGCAACGTTGACCAGGTTGATCTGTGGCTCCCACTGCTGCAGCGCCGACGAGATGTCCTGTTCCATCGAGGTGCGCGTGCTCAGAGTGTTCGGCTGCATCAGATAGCGCCGCAGCCCGCACCCGAACGAGGGCAACATGACGCGCTCGCCCGGCTCGGTGTCGAGGATCGCGGCGACCGACTGGCGGATCACCTCCATGCCCCCGACGTATTCGAACCGGTGGCTGCCGGGATCGGCCCGCACCGGGAAGCGCAAGCCGCGCCCCAGCCACTGGTCGACGACATCGGTCACCCGGCGATGGTCGGGCGGTGTGCGTCACCCGTCGTTGCGCAGAAGGCACGCGGTCAGACGTGGTGACGCAGTTCCCACGGTCCGAAGAACAGGCGGCGCCCCACCGCCCAGGAGACGGATCCCGGTCGTGATCTCTTTCACGAGCCCGAGGTTCAACCGAAAACCCTGCACCGCCTTCATCGCGCTGGCCGAGCACATCACGCGCGCTTGACGGTGGGGTGACGCAATGCACGGACGATGACTCCGTGGTGCGACCAGCGGCCGGCCCGTGACAACCGCCCCAGCGCCGCGCGCCAACCCCCTCGGGCGGCAATCTTGACCCGCAAGGAAGCGCCGCGCCGTCGAACCCCGCCTGTGGTCGACGAGGTCTTGCGCACGCCGGGTCGCGGGCTGGACGAGTCCGTGCGCGCGTCCGTGGAGCCTCGCTTCGGCCCGCTCTCTTCCACCCTTGCGACGTCGTTGGCGGGCGGCTCGAGCGGACGGGCCGCCGAGCAACAGGTCGAGAACATCGCGGACCGGGTAAGCCACGCGCCGCCCGGGGGAGTCAGCGCGCCTGGACTTCAGGG
>Ga0302299_10002457_pt1 | contig 11330 bp, 6 predicted proteins | sample III_Fen_N3_4_FD_198795 | JGI IMG/M metagenome (GOLD analysis project Ga0302299, IMG submission 198795) | Peat permafrost microbial communities from Stordalen Mire near Abisko, Sweden - III_Fen_N3_4 | ecosystem: Environmental > Terrestrial > Soil > Wetlands > Permafrost | place: Sweden: Abisko...
GTACGTACTGGAGTTCGGCCCGAGCTTTGCTGGCAGGCAAGCGCGAGCCATCGGGGAGGCGAAGACGAGCCCCAGCTCGTTTGTGTGCAGGAAGACCCCAACCGCAAGGAAGGTCAGACCGGTCCCTACCGGCGAGGCTTTCAAGGAGGGCTTGAGATGCAGAGCAAGACCATCACCCACGTTGAACTCGACGAACTGCTCGACGACCTCGCTCGCGAGCCGGAGACCTTCGCCGCGCAGGCCAAGCGCCTCGCGAAGAAGCTCGACCGCCAGGAAAAGGACCTGGAAATCAGCGATCCCACGAGCTGGCGTCTGCCCGCCGAAGAGGATGTGGACCGGCCCACGATCGACAGCCAGCTGCGCGCCGACATCGACCGCTTCATCCTGCTCGACCGCGAACCCGAAGCGCGCCTGGCGCGTCGCATCGAGTTCGCACGCGGCCGGCTCGAACTCGCGCTCCAAGCCGCGGGCCTCTCCTTCGAGGACCTGAACGGTGGCACGGGCAGTCTGCCCGCGAGCTTGTCGGGCCGCTCCAAGGTCGATTGCGCGACATTCCCCAAGGTCTGCCGCCGCTGGACCGAGTGGCACACACTGCGCACCGAGCTCGTGGAACGCAACCTCTACCTGGTGCTGATCAACGTCGAGCGCTACGCGCACACCACGGCGGGGCGCAATGACCTGATCCAGGAGGGCTCGGCGGCACTCTACCGCGCCGTGGACGGCTTCGACTGGAAGCGCGGGCTGCTCTTCCGCACGTATGCCGTGCACTGGCTCAATCAGGCCTTCCGCGCCTACCTCTACAACTTCTCGAACACCGTGCGCGTGCCCGTCTACCTGCAGAAGGCGATGCGCCATGTGCAGCAGGCGATCGTGAGGATCGGCGATCCGGACGCCAGCCCGGAGCAGATCGCCAAGATCACGGGTCTGGGCGAAAACCTCGTGCGTTCGGCGCTCGAGTCCATCCGCTCGACTCGCTCGCTCGACGCGCCGCTCTCCAGCGACGACGACGCGGCGGGCCTGCGCGAGCTGCTGCGCTCGAACGATCCGGGCCCCGAGAACCTCGTGCCCGAGGAGATCTCGCTCGTCGAGGGCATCCACCAGGCGCTCGACCGCCTGAGCGGACGCGAGCGGCATGTGATCGAGATGCGCTATGGCATCGGCAAGGACCGCGAACATACGCTGGCCGAGGTCGCGGGCGAGCTGGGTGTGAGCCTGGAGCGCGTGCGGCAGATCCAGATGCGCGCGATCAACAAGATGCGCAACCCGGTGCTGCGCAAGGTCGTCGACCCCTACCTGAACAACTGAGGTGCCGTCGACGCGAATCCTGCGACCCCGCCGCGCGGCGGGGTCGCTCGTTTAGGATGGACGTCACATGAGGCGCATCCCCGTGCTCGGCCTTTTCTTCGGCGTGTTCCTCGGCGCCGGCGTGGACTACGCCGGCGAGAAGCCGCAAGGCGATCCGCAGGCGCCGGTGGATCCGCGCACGCTGCGCGCGCTGGCGCTCGACCTACTCGGGCGCCCGCCGCTCGAGGCCGAGTGGCAGCGCTGGCGCACGCTCACGCGCGCCAAGCTGCAGGACGAGCTCGTCGGCAGCCCCGAGTTCTGGACGCACTGGTTCGAGGAACAGCTCTACTACTTCCTGCTGGTCAACAACTTCCGTCCCGTGCAGGAGCGCCTCGTCGCGATCCCGCGCGAGCTCGCGGAGAAACGCCTCGACGTGCGCGAGGCGATTCACCGCGTCGCGCTCAGCTCGAGCTTCGACCAGCGCAATCCAGGCGCGGACACCTTCGTCACGGTGGTGATGGAGCAGCTCGCGGGCCTGGAGGTCACGAAGAACCAGCGCGAGCTCGAGATCGGCAAGAAGGTCTACGACGGCGCGCCGGGCACCTTCCTCGGCGCACCGGCGCAGAGCCAGGCCGACGTCGTGCGCAACGCGGTCAAGAGCGGCTTCTTCGCGCAGCACCTCCTGCGGCGCGAGTACGAGCGTCTCGCGCGCTCGAAGCCCGATGCGAAGGATCTCGCGCCCTGGTGCGTGCAGTTCGAGAAGGACCCGCGCTGCTTCCCCGAGCTCGAGCGCGGCTGGCTCGAGGGTCCGGCCTATGCAGCCCGGCTCGCACAGGGAGCGCCGCTCCCAAACCGCAGCTTCGCGCGCGCCCTGTACGTGGATCTCGCCGACCGCCTGCCGACCTTCGAGGAGGCCGAGCCGATGCGCGAGGCGCTCGACTCGTTGGCCGACTCGGCGCCGCTGCGCTCGATCACCGCGCGGCTCCTGATCGACTCGGGCAAGCTGGCGCTGCCCGCGCGCAAGGACGTTTCCGACGTGTCGGGCTGGCTGCGAACGCGCTTCCTGCGCCTCCTCGGTCGTGAACCGAGCGAGGGCGAGCTCGGAGCCTTCGGCAAGATCCTCGACGAGCCCGGCGCGCGCCTCGAAACGGTTCTCTACGCGCTCGTTTCGAGTCCCGAGTACAACCGCTGCTAGAGGGCCACGCATGGACCGCCGCGCATTCCTGAGAACAGCAGCCGCCACCGGCGGTGTGCTGGCCGCGGCGCGCTTCCTTCCGGCGCGCGCGTCGGCGGTTCTCGCGCCAGCTGCAGGCGAGCGCAAGACCAAGCACCTCGTGCTGGTCGCATTCGCGGGCGGCGTGCGCACGCGCGAGACCTTCGGCACGCCGCAGAACGTGCCCACGCTGGCGGCGCTGGCCGACGAGGGCGTGCTCTACACGCGCGCGCGCACCTCGAACCTGGGGCACTTCGGCGCGGCGCTGGCGATCTTCACCGGGCTCGCCGAGCAGCGCGGCATCCGCGAGAACGCGCGCAGCAACGACGTGACGCTCTTCGAGTACCTGCGCAAGGACCTCGGCTGGGGTCCGAACGACGCCTGGATCGCCACCTCGGGCGGCGCGCAGCAGGTCAACTACGCCTACGGCTTGCACCCGGAATACGGCGCGAAGTACGGCGCCAACACGCTCGACGGCGAGGGCATCTTCAACCGCGAGTTCAAGTCGCTGCTCGAGACCTGGGGCCGGCCGCGCGTGTGGAGCGAGGCCGAGGAGCGCGAGCTCGCGAGCTTGCGCGCCTGCCTGGCGCAGCGCGCGGGCGCCACGAAACCCGATCCGGGCGCGGCCCAGGTCGAGCGCTTCCTGCTCGAGGAATTGACGCGCGGCACGGCCGACCTCACGGGGCCGAATGCCTCGGATGCCAAGGCGCTGCGCGTGGCGCGCAACCTGCTGACGCTCTTCCGTCCGAAGATCACGGCCGTCGTGCTGCAGGACGCCGACATCGCGCACGGCAACTACGGCGGTTACGTCGAGGTCGTGCGCCGCAACGACGCGGCCATCGGCGAGCTCTGGAAGGCGATCAAGCAGGATCCCGAGTTGGCGAACTCGACGGCCATCATGGTCGTGCCCGAGTTCGGCCGCGACCGTGACCTGAACTCGCGCCGCGGGCTCGACCACGGGGACGGCTCGGAGGAACTGGGCTACGTCACCTGCGCCTGCTGGGGGCCGGACTTCAAGAAGAAGTCGATCGTCAAGGAGGACGTGGGCGTGGTCGACGTGACGCCGACGATCTGCGACCTGTTCGGCGCCAAGCCGCGCTTCGCGCACGGCAAGCGCTTGCCCGGCTTGTTCGCGTGAACTTCGCGCCGTTCGCGCTGCTCGCGTTCCTGCTCGCGCCGGTCGCGCAGCAGCCGCCCGCGGCGCCGAACTCCTGCATCGCCTGCCACGAGGGCATCGAGGAGATGCACCCCGAGGCGCATCTCTCGTGCACCGATTGCCACGGCGGGAACGCCTCGGCGCGCACGCTCGAGGGCGCGCACGTCGCCGCGCCGCGCGGCGCGGGAGCGGACGAGCGCGTCGCGGGTCTCGACGAGGACCTCGTCTGGCGCCGTTTCCAGAACCCGATGGACCTGCGCGTGGCGCAGAAGGTCTGCGGCGAGTGCCATCCGAAACTCGTGAAGCACCTCGCGCTGAGCCTGCACGGCACGACCGCGGGCCACCTCTCCGACGGCTTCTACGAGGCCGGACTGCTGCCAGCGAAGGGCTCGGCCTACTCCGTCTTTCCCGTGCACGCGCCCGATGGAGGGCTCGAGTTCGCGCAACTCCCCAAGCTGCGCAGCGATGCGCCCTTCGACAAGCTCGCCTCGCACTACCCGGACCTGCCGCGCAAGGAGTGCATGCAGTGCCACCTCTGGTCGCGCGGACGCGCGCTGCGCGGGCGGGTGGGTTTCGACGGCGACTACCGTGGCGAGGGTTGCGCCGCATGCCACGTGCTCTACGCCGTCGATGGACTTTCCTCGAGCGCCGACCGCGCTGCGCTGCACACCGAGCCCGGTCATCCCGAGCGCCACCAGTTGAGCGCCAAGCCTCCGACGCAGACCTGCACGAGCTGCCACTACGGCGACGCGAGCATCGGGCTCAACTTCCGCGGACTCTCGCAGCTCCCGCCCGGCGCGCCCGGCGGTCCGGAGATCCCGGGCACGACGCGCCAGCTCTTGAACCGCCAGTTCTACCTGCAGGATCCCGCGATCGATCCGCCCGACGTGCACGCCGAGCGAGGCATGACCTGCATCGACTGCCACACGCTCGGCGACGTGATGGGTGACGGGCAGTTGCGCGGCGCGATGGAGCAGCAGGTCGAGATCTCCTGCAGCGACTGCCACGGCACCTTCAAGGAGCGCGCCACGCTGCGCACGCAGCGCGGCACGCCGCTCGAGCACATGCGCGTCGAAGGCGGGCGCGTCATCCTGGTCGGCAAGCTCGACGGCCGCGAGCACGAGGTGCCGCAGGTCGTGGACGTGCTCGATCCTTCGAGCGCGCACCACGTCGCGCGCGCGCTGCCGGCGATGAACGCGGCGCACGAGAGGCTCGAGTGCTACGCCTGCCACGCCTCGTGGAACCCGAACTTCCTCGGCTTCCACTTCGACCGCAACGCCTCGCTCACGCAGCTCGACCTCGTCAGCGGCGAGCGCACGCGCGGGCGCGTGACGACGCAGGAGAAAGTCTTCGCGACCTGGAAGAGCTTCTACGCGGGCTGGAACGAGCGCGGTGCGATCGCGCCCTATCTGACCGGCTTCTCGAGCATGGGCAGCTACACCGACGAGAAGGGCGAACGCCTGCTCGACCAGGTCATGCCGCGCACGGCGGCCGGCCTCTCGGGCATGACCATGATCCACCACCAGGTGCACACGACGCGCCGCGGCGCGCGCAGCTGCGTCGAGTGCCACCGCACGAGCTCGACCTGGGGCATGGGTTCGACGAACTTCCAGCTCGCACGCCAACTGGCCTTCGTGGCCGACGAGCGCGGCATCGAGGTCGTGGCGCTCAATCGCCAGCAGCTCAGCTCCTCGCAGCCGCTGGAGAAGCTCGTGTTGCCCGACGTCACGGCGCTCGCGCTGCGCTGCGATCCGCTGCAAGGCCACGCCGAAAGGCTCTTCGCCGCGGAGGGCGCGCGCGGCGTGCACGCCTACGACCTCGCCGACCCGCTGCACCCGCGGCGCGAGTGCTTCGTGTCCTGCGTGGAGCCGCAGGCGCTGCTCGCGGCGGGGGACTGGCTCTACGTCGCCGACGGCGCGGGCGGGCTGCGCGTGTTCGATGCGAGCAAGCCGGGAACCCTGGTGCCGGCGGGCCACGCGCCGAGTCTCGATGCGCGCGCAATCGCGCTCTCCTGGCCCTGGCTGTACCTCGCGGACGGCGCCGGCGGCCTCTCGATCTTCGACGTGCGCGATCCGCGCGATCCGCGCCTCGTGTCCGTGCTCGCGACCTCCGAGCCCGGGCGCGAGAGCCGCGTCGTCGCCGTGCAGGAGCTGTTCCAGTACTCGCGGCCGCGCTCCGTGAAGCGTAAGGACGGCAGCGAGCAGCCGCTGGACGCGCGCAGCGAGGCGCGTCACCTGTGCGCGCTGCTCGACGAGGCGCAGGGTCTCGTGCTCGCGGACGTCACCGAACCGACGCGTCCGCGCCTGCTCTATCCCGATCCGCGTCGCAGGGGCCGCGACGAGACGCGTGCGCAGGAGAACGTGGAGTACCGCGGCCTCGTGCTGCAGAGCCAGGTCGATCTGGCCGAGGCGCAGGGCGGCAAGCGCACGCAGGAGCGCGACTACGCCTACGTGCTCTCCGAGCGTCGCGTGCGCAACAACTCCGACTCCAACCTCGCGGTCTTCGACCTCTCCGATCCCGCGCGACCGAAACGCGTCTCGAATCCGCGCGTCGCCGGCACGAGCGAGAGCCTGGTGCTCGGCAACTTCTACAACTCGCCTTTCCTGCAGCGCATGTTCTTCGTCGCCGGCGAGCAGGGCCTGCTCGTGACCGACGGCTCGAACTCGGCGCAACCTGCCTCGGTCGGCGCGCTGGGCGGCATCCGGCATGCCTACACGTGCGTGATCGAGGGCTTCCCGCTCGACAAGATGCTCGACGAGGACGGCCGCGCGCTGAAGGACGTCAGCCACGCGCCGAGCCGCTGGCTCTTGCGGCCGGAGATCGAGCGCATCCTCTCCGTGGGCGCCGCGGCCCTCGGGCTCGCGCCGCAGGGCACGAGCATGCCGGACTCGGGCAACAGGACGTTGCGCCTGGAATTCCAGCGGCTCGACCGCGACGGCTCGGGCTTCCTCGAAGGCGACGAACTCGCCGGCCACGCCTCGCTCGCTGCACAGGCCGGCGCGGGCCGTGTCTCGCTCTCCGACTTCGCTCGCGCGATTGGCGGCGAGCCGCAGGCTGCCGGCACGACCCACGTCGATCCGACGGCGCCCAGCGAACGCGAGTTGCGCGTGGACCGCGACGGCGACCTCGCGCGCCTTCTCGACGGCACCGATCCGCAGCGCTTCGACGCGAACGAGGACGGCGTGCTCGACCGCACGGAGATGGAGCACGCCTTCTTCGCCGCGCTGGACCTCTCGGGCGACGGATCGCTCGATCCGGCCGAGCTCTCGCGCCATCCGGGCGAGTTGCGCGAGATCCGCTTCGGCGGGCCGCGCGCCGCGAAGCTCTTCGGCGCCATCGATCTCAATCACGACGGGCGCATCGACGCGCGCGAGTTCCACATGCGCAACGAGGACTGGCAGGCGCTCGACGCGAACGGAGATGGGCACGTGCAGCTCGCGTTCGCGCGCAACTCGAAGGCCGCGCGGCGCAGCACCACCTACCCGAAGCCCGAGTGGCCTGCGCGCCAGGTCTTCCGCTGGCCGCTGCCGCCGACGCTCACGCGCGAGGGCTTCCTCGCGGCCTTCCCGCAGGGGCCGGAGAAGCGCTTGACGCGCAAGGAGCTGCGCGCGCGCCCCGACGTGCTCTCCGACTTCGACGAGAACAACGACGGCGAGCTCGAGGAGCGCGAGTGGCAGACGCGCATGGGATTGATCGGCCTGTATGGCTCCGAGCTGACGGTCGACGGCTTCGAGGAGCGCTGGGACCTCGATCGCGACGGCAAGGTGAGCGCGGCGGAGCTGCCGCTGCCGCCCTACCTGCTGATCAGGCTCGGGCTGCGCAAGCCCTGAGGCGCGCTCGCCCCGCGCTTTCGCCTGTTTCGTGTCACAATCCGGCCACCGGCGGGGTTTTGCGGTTCCCGGACCCGGCCGAGCAGGACATGCAACCACAGACGAGCACCCGTTGCCCCGATCACCTGCTGGAGCAGATGGGATGGGTGCGCGAACTCGCCCGCAGCCTGGTGCGCGACCCCAATGTGGCCGAGGACGTGAGCCAGCAGACGTTCCTGCACGCGCTCTCCTCGCCTCCTTCCGAAGCGCTGGGCGTGGAGCGCATGCGCCTCTGGCTGGCGCGCGTGACCCGTCGCTTTGCGTGGCGCACGAATCGCTCGCAGGCGCGGCGTGCGAGGCGCGAGCGGGTGGCGGCACGACCCGAGGCGCAGACCTCGACGCTCGAGATCGTCTCGCGCGGCGCGCTCCAGGAGCAGCTCGTCAGCGCCGTGATGGGCCTGCCGGAGCCCTACCGCGCCACGATCCTCTACCGCTATCTCGACAGCCTGACGACGGCCGAGATCGCCGAGAAGTGCGGCGTGTCGCAGGCAGCGGTCCGCCAGCGCATCGTGCGCGGACTCGAGCGGCTGCGCGCGGAGCTCGACTCCGAACACGGAGGCGACCGCGGGGCGTGGCTGGCGCTCCTGACTCCCTTCGCCGGGAGGGCGCACAGGCCCGGCGCAGGCCTCGCCGGCGCTGCCGGGATCGTCGTCTGCATCGCGCTGCTCGCGATCGCGACCACGCAGCGCCGCACACAGGAAGCGGCCTCCGCGATCGCGCCCGAACCGGCGCTTGTCGGGCCAGGCGTCACTGCGAGCATCGAACTCGTGGATGCTAGCGACTCGCTCTCCGGCCGCCGGGCGCTGCCCGTTCAGGTTCCACGCGCGAGCACCGCGCTCGCGGAAGCACACGACCACCTCACGACCACAGACCCCCATACGGACAACAACATGAAACTCGCCCTCCGCAGCCTGCTCCTCGCCAGCGCTCTCTCCAGTCCGGCCGCGGCCGGGGACCTGCTCGTGACCCAGATCACGCCCTCACGCGTGATCAAGGTCGACGGCAACACAGGCGCCATCCTCGACAGCAACTACATCGACATCGGCAACCTCGTCGGCTTCGGGAGCGGCTTCCACGAGACGCGTGACGGCGTGAACACGGCGAACGGGGAGATCTGGATCTCCGACAGCACCGCGCAGGCGGTCTATCGTTTCACGTCCGACGGCACCACGTACCTCGGCAGCCTCCCGACGGGATCGTGCGGGGGCCTCGAGATCGCCAACAACACGCTCTGGGACACGGAGTCGGGCGGAGCGGCGGGCCAGGCCGCCGTCCAGTACGACATGACGAGCTTCAACATGCTCAACTCCGTCGGGTTGACCAGCCCGAAGGACGCGTATCTGTACAACGGCGCGCTGCTCGTCTCGCAGTTCAACGGGACGATCATGAGCATAGATCCCTCCTCGGGCGCGCTGAACGGCACGTTCGCGAACCCCGGCGCGACGCTGTACCAGATGCGCCGGCTCGCGAGCGGCAACCTGCTCGTCGCGCGCTGGGGGCCCCCCGGCCTGTTCGAGATCAGCCCAACCGGCACGCTGCTCGCCACTCTTCCCTTCTCCGTCGGCCAGCCGGAGGGCGTCGCCGAGCTCGGGAACGGGAACTACCTCGTCAGCACGCAGCAGGGCCTCTACTCCTACGACCCGGTTTCTCACGTCGCCACGCTGATCGATTCGCACCCGGCGCTGTTCATCTTCGATGCGCCGGTCGTGACCACGGGGCTCGCGTATTGCGATCCCGGCTCGGCTGGCGTGATGGCTTGCCCCTGCTCGAATCCGCCCAGCGGAACAGGGCGCGGCTGCAACAACAGCGCGGCTACCGGCGGTGCGAACATCGTCGGTGCGGGCAGCGCGCTGCTCTCGGCCGACTCGGTCGTCTTCACGACCTCGAGCCAGACGGCCAACGGCACGACGATCCTCCTGCAGGGAACCGTCAACGTCCCCGCGGGGACGGGCTTCGGCCAGGGCGTACGCTGCGTGGGCGGAGCGCTGAAGCGCCTGTACGTGAAGTCTCCCGGGGGCAGCGGCGGGATCAGCGCTCCCGTGGGCGCTGATCCGAGCGTCACCGCGCGCTCCGCGGCGCTCGGTGATCCGATCAGCAGCGGGCAGCACCGCTTCTACATGGCCTACTACCGCGATCCCAGCGTGCTCGGCGGATGCCCGGCCCTCAGCACGTACAACGCAACCAATGCGCTGGACCTGACCTGGAACTGATCCGCGCCGGCGCCGTCATGCATGGCTCAACGATGCGAGCCGCGCTGTCGATCGTTTTCGTGCTGGGCTGCACCGCGTGCCACACGCAGGAGTCCGCCCCGGCGACGATCGAGCGCGACTACGATGCGATCTGGTCCGCGTGGCGCGCGGAGCTGCCCGATCCCGAGAAGCTGCCGGCCTCCGAGCTGGTGCTGGCGCGCGAACTGAAGTTCAAGCAGTTCGCAGCCGACGCACGCGCGTTCGCGCGGGAACATCCGACCGATCCGCGCCGCCACGAGCTGATCGTGCAGTCGGCCTACACGAGCCCCGCGTTCATCATCGGCTTCAAGCCGGAGTTCGAGCACGAGCCCGTGGCGGCCAACTGGATCGTGGACGAGCGCGCGCGCGCCGCGTTCCTCGAGCAGCAGTTCGCGCTCGACGAGGCCGTCATCGAGGCCCCCGACGCGACGGAGCGCCAGCGCGGCGGGGCCTTCTTCGCGAACCTCGTCGAGGCACGGGCCAAGGCCCGGCGGGAATCGAAGCCGCTCGACCTCGCGCCCTTTCGCGCGCTGACGGATCGTGTCGTGCGTGATTTCGGGGACGAGCGCGCGCTGGTCGTGGTCGAGCAGTACCTCGCGGCCCTGCGCGAGTTGTCTCCGGCCGCGGCGGACGCGTACGAGGCCGAATTGCAGTCGAGTCCGATCGCGGCCGCGCTGAGCGCTCGACTCGAGCAGCAACGGCGCGAGCGCGAACAGGCCGCGGAAGAGCTGCGCGCCAAGTCCGCCGGGCTCGAGGCGCTCGCATTCCAGGCCGCGGACGGACGCGAAGTGGACGTGCGCACGCTCGCGGGCAAGGTCGTGCTGATCGACTTCTGGGCGACCTGGTGCGCGCCCTGCTGCGCGGAGATCCCGAACCTCGTCGCCCTGCAGAAGCAGCACGCCGCGGAGGGCCTGGAACTGGTCGGCATCTCGCTCGAGCGCGCCGGACTCGAGCCTGGAGACGCCGCCGAGACGCGCGAGCAGAAGCTGAATGCCTCGCGCGAGCGGCTGCTGTACTTCGACGGTCTCGACTGGCAGAACCGCTACGTGCTCGAGTGCGGCGTCCGCTCGGTGCCGGCCATGTTCCTGCTCGACCGCTCGGGCAAGGTGCATCCGACCGACGCGCGCGGCGCGGAACTGGACGCGCAGGTCCGGCGCCTGCTGGACCGCTGAGCCCGGTACACTCGGGGGGCGTGGAACTCTGGATCGCCAAGACCGCCGTCCTCGCTGCCAACATCGCGATGATCGCGATCCGCGCGCCGCACGGACACAAGAGTCGCAAGGTCAAGACCGCGAAGAGCTTCAAAGGCCGCCTCGAAACCGCGCTGCTCGTTCTCGCCTGGATCGGCTTCTTCGTTCCGATCGTCTGGCTCGCGAGCCCGCTCTTCGCCTGCGCGGAGTATCGACTCCTGCCCTTGCCATTCGCGCTCGGCTGCGCGCTGCTCGTGCTCGGCTTGTGGTTCCTGCATCGCTCGCACGCCGACCTCGGCACGAACTGGTCGATCACACTCGAGGTGCGCGAGCAGCACACGCTCGTCGTGAACGGGATCTACCGCCGCGTGCGCCACCCGATGTACCTCG
>Ga0302299_10002458_pt1 | contig 11329 bp, 9 predicted proteins | sample III_Fen_N3_4_FD_198795 | JGI IMG/M metagenome (GOLD analysis project Ga0302299, IMG submission 198795) | Peat permafrost microbial communities from Stordalen Mire near Abisko, Sweden - III_Fen_N3_4 | ecosystem: Environmental > Terrestrial > Soil > Wetlands > Permafrost | place: Sweden: Abisko...
CGACCGGGTGCGCGACCACGTACGGCACGTTCAGCTTCGCCAGGACGTCCTCGGCTGCGCGCGAGTCGTTGTAGGCCGGGCCGCCGACCAGAGAGAAGCCGGTCAGCGAGACCATCGCGTCGATGGTGGCGTGGCCGTCCTTCATGAAGTACTTGTCGATCGCCTCACGCGCATCGAGGCCGCTGGCGAAGGCCGGGATCACGCGCAGCCCGCGCTGCTCGAGGGCCGCGATGACGCCGTCGTAGTGGGCGGCGTTGCCGGCCAGCACGTAGGAGCGCAGCACCAGCAGGCCGACCGTGCCGCGGGTCGCCTGCGCCTGCACCGGCAGTTCGGCGAGCGACTCGGTCACGCGCTGGCGGAGCGCCGGGTGGTAGAGGCCGGTCTCGGGGTACTCGATCGGCGCCTCGTAGCTGAGCTTTCCGCGCAGGCCCTTGCGCGGGCCATCGGCATAGCGCGCCACCAGGAAGCGCACCAGGTTGCTCATGTTGTCGGTCGAGCCGCCCAGCCAGTACTGCAGGGCCAGGAAATAGGCGCGTACGTCCTGGGCGGTGCCCGGGATGAAGCGCAGCATCTTCGGCAGGCGGCGCAGCATGCGCATCTGCTGCGCGCCACTGGTCTCGCGGCGGTTCTTGTCGCCATCCTCGCGCTTCGGGCGCAGCTTCTGCAGCAGCGCCATGGCGCCCGACTGCGGCGCGCTCATGTCGAAGCCGCCGACCCGGGTCATGCGCGTGACCTCGCCGGCCGACATCGCGCACAGCAGCGCATCGCACTTGTCGCGCTTGGCCTTGAGCGCCGGCAGCACCGGCTTGTAGTGGTCCTCGAGGAACAGCATCGTCGTGTAGATGATGTCGGCCTTGTCGATGTCGTCGACCACCTTCGCCAGCGTCTCGGGCGAAGCCGACCACTCCGAGGCCGCGTGCAGCTGCAGCGTCAGCCCCGGCAACTCGCGCCGCAGGTTTTCGCGCACTTGCGCCGTCGTGCTGGCCAGGTGCGTGTCCATCGTCAGGACCAGCACGCGGACCGGCGTCTTGTCAGCGCTTGAAGTGGGCTTTGGCTTCATAGAGCGTCTCGACGGTGATGAGGGCCACGCTGCGCGTGGAGGCATACAGCTCGGTGTTGCGACGGGCCTTGCCGCGCACGAAGAACGGGATCTTCTGCAGCTCGCGCTCGGCCTCCGGCGCCCAGGTGGCGGCGTTGGCAGCGGCCGGTGCGGTCGCGGCGCCGGTGGCGGCGGGCGCAACGCCCGGAACCGCCTCGGGCGAGGCGGCCGCGACGGATGCCTCGGCCGGCGCCACCGCGACCATCTCGGGCTCGGGAGCGGGCGCAGCGCGCTGCGCGCCGGCGCCCAGGTGCGAGGGGGCCGCGTCCTCGTGGAACTCGAAGTCGCCGCGGAACATCTGCAGCAGGTGCTCCTCCAGCCCCATCATCAGCGGCTGCACCCAGGTGTCGAAGATCACGTTGGCGCCTTCCCAGCCCATCTGCGGCGCATAGCGCGCGGGGAAGTCCTGCACGTGCACCGGTGCGGAGATCACGGCGCAGGGAATCCCCAGGCGCTTGGCGATGTGGCGCTCCATCTGCGTGCCCAGCACCAGCTCGGGCTGCAGCTCCGCGACGCGCGCCTCGACCTCGAGGTAGTCGTCGGTGATCAGCGCCTCGAGGCCGTACTGCTGCGCGGCGGCGCGCACATCGCGCGCCAGCTCGCGGGAGTAGGTGCCCAGGCCCACGACCTGGAAGCCCAGTTCCTCGCTGGCGATGCGCGCCGCGGCCAGCGCGTGGCTCGCGTCGCCGAAGATGAATACCCGCTTGCCGGTGAGGTAGGTGGAGTCGACCGAGCGCGAGTACCAGGGGAGCCGCGCATTGCCGGCCGCCAGCGCCGCCGTGGCATCGACGCCAGCGAGGCCCGCCACCTCGGTGATGAAGGCGCGCGTGGCGCCGACGCCGATCGGCACGACGCTGGTATACGGCTGGCCGTGCGCGGTGCGCAGCCATTCGGCCGCGGGGCGCGCGATCTCCGGGTACATCACGACATTGAAATCCGCCTCGCCGAGCCGCGCGAGGTCTGCCGGCGAGGCGCCCAGGGGCGCCACCACGCGCACCTCGATGCCGAGCTGCTCGAGGAGCTTGCGCACCTCCAGCACGTCGTCGCGGTGGCGGAAGCCAAGTGCGGTGGGACCGAGGATGTTGCAGGAGGGGGCCTGCCCATCGGCCCGCGGCGCGCGCTTCTGGCCTGGCGGCAGCACGCCGGCGCTGGCGAGCGTGCGCACCAGGCGGTAGAAGGTCTCGCCCGCGCCCCAGTTTTCCTTCTTCTGGTAGGCCGGCAGCTCGAGCGCGATCACCGGCAGCGGCAGGTCGAGCGCACGCGCGAGGCCGCCCGGGTCGTCCTGCAGCAGCTCGGCCGTGCAGGAGGCGCCGACCAGCATCGCCTCGGGCTTGTGGATCTCGTAGGCCGCGCGCACCGCGTCCTGCAGGAGCGTTGCCGTATCGCTCCCCAGGTCGCGCGCCTGGAAGGTGGTGTAGGTCACGGGCGGGCGGCGGTCGCGCCGTTCGATCATCGTGAACAGCAGGTCGGCGTAGGTGTCGCCCTGGGGCGCGTGCAGCACGTAGTGCACGCCGCGCATCGCGGTCGCGATGCGCATGGCGCCGATGTGCGGCGGGCCTTCGTATGTCCAGAGCGTCAGCTGCATGGCTTCAGACCGCCAGCCGCGTGCGGCGCACGAGCGGGCGCGCGAACAGCTCGGCGAGGTCGCCGGCCTGCTCGTAGCCCTGGATCGGCGTGAACACCAGCTCGATCGACCACTTCGTGGTCATTCCCTGGGCCTCGAGCGGGTTGGCGAGGCCCAGTCCGCACACCACCATGTCGGGCTTGGCCTCGCGGCAGCGCACGAGCTGCGACTCGAGGTCCTGGCCTTCGGTCACGCGCACGCCCTCGGGCAGCAACGCGAGCTCGGGCGCCATCTGCTGGCGGTGCAGGAAGGGCGTGCCGACCTCGGTCGGCACCATGCCCAGCTCGCGCGACAGGAAGCGCGCCAGCGGCACCTCTAGCTGCGAATCGGGGAAGAAGAAGATGCGCTTGCCGGCAAGCATCGGCTTGAAGGCCGCCAGCGCGCGCGTGGCGCGCTCGTGCGCCGGGCCTGTGACCGTGCGCACCAGCGCCGGGTCGACGCCCATCGCGCGGGCCGCGGCCTCGAGCCACAGCGTCGTGCCCTCGGCGCCCAGCGGGAAGGGCGCGGCGATGCCCTGCGCGCCGCGCTCGGTGAGCGCGCGCGCCGTGTCGGCCAGGAAGGGCTGCGCGAGCAGGAAGCGCGTGCCCGGCCCGACCGGCGGAAGCAGGCGTGCGCGCCGCGGCGGCAGGAAGGCGACATCGCCCATGCCGAGCGCGTCGAAGTGCCGGCGCATCTGGTCCTCGACCACGTCGGCCAGCGAGCCGACCACCAGCAGCTGCTTCGCGTCGCTGTGCGGGAGCGTCGGCACGAGCGAAGTGAGGCAGGCGTCCTCGCCCTGCGTGAACGTGGTCTCGATGCCGCTGCCCGAGTAGCTGAGGATGCGCACATCGGGCGCGAAGCGTGTCGAGAGACGCTGCGCGGCGCGCGACAGGTCGAGCTTGATCACCTCGGAGGGGCAGGAGCCCACGAGGAACAGCAGCTTGATGTCGTTGCGCCGCTCGAGCAGGCGCGTGACGACGCGGTCGAGCTCCTCGTGTGCGTCGGCCAGGCCCGCCAGGTCGCGCTCCTCGATGATCGCGGTGGCGAAGCGCGGCTCGGCGAAGATCATCACGCCGGCCGCTGACTGCACCAGGTGCGCGCAGGTACGCGAGCCGACCACCAGGAAGAAGGCATCCTGGATCTTGCGGTGCAGCCAGACGATGCCCGTGAGCCCGCAGAACACGACCCGCTGGCCGCGCTCGGCCACCACGGGCACGGCGCAGCCGGACGTGCCGGGCAGTGCAACGCCGGCCTGGGCAACGCCGGGCGCGGGGGCCAGGCCGGAAGCGCCGGGGCTCATTGCCCCGCACCCGCCGGCACTGCGCCGGCCACTTCGGACGACGCCTGCAGGCGCGCGGCGCGGAGCTTGAGCAGGAACTGCGCGGCATTGATCGCGTAGCTGGCGTACGCGGCCAGCGCCAGCAGCATCTGGCCGCGCGGGGCGAGCGTGCCGGCGAACCAGGAATACAGGTATGCCGTATGCAGCGCGATCACGCCCATGCTGACGACGTCTTCCCAGAAAAAGCTGCGCGCGAACAGGTACTGGCCAAAGACCGCCTTCTCCCAGATGGCGCCCGTTACCATGATTGCGTAGAGGAAACCGGTCTTGACCAGCACGGACGCTGTGGCTGCCTGCAGTCCCTCGCCCGTCGCCAGGAACCGCACGACCAGCACGACGCTGACCAGGAAGGCCATGAACTGCAAAGGTGCCAGAACGCCCTGCACGATCGTCCACGGGGAGCGGTCGCGCCGCACTCTTTCGGCGGCGGTATACAGCGGCGGATGGTTGGTGCGTGGGCGAGCCATGTTCCCCATTGGATGCGATGCCAGGACCGCTTTTCCCCTTCCACGAACCCTAGTCCGCTGCATTGGGAGTGTCAACTCTATGGAACGTAAATCTAGCTTGACACTTCTGGGGCGGCTGGGGGATCTTCGGGCCACACTCGTATTTATGTACGCCCGGGGATACAGTGGAACCGAAAACACGCGCATACCGGTTCACGCCTCTGTTGGGGAAGGCGCGCAGCCTGGTTCGAATAACGAGAACCTCTAGGGGAGGTCGCATGGGCCAGTTGGGAGTACCGGCGCCAGAAGCCGGAGAGTGCGAGATCCAGCCAGAACCGACCCGCCGTCGCCGGGGTCAATCCGACCCGCGCATGGAGCGGCTGGTGCGAACCGTCGAGACCGAAATCGTGCCGCGGCTGCTTTTGGCCCGCCGCAACCTCGGCGACGTGCCGGTGCCGGCCAACGCCAACGAGCTGGATGCCGGCGATGCGGCCGAGCTGGCCCGCCTGCTGCTGGCGCACGAGGTGGAGATCCCCTTCGCCTATGTAGAGGCCATCCGCCATCGCGGCGTGCCCGTGCAACACATCTATACGCAGCTGCTGGCCCCGGCCGCCCGGCGCCTGGGGCTGCTGTGGGAACGCGACGAGTGCGACTTCATGCAGGTGACGGTCGGCCTCGGCCGCCTGCACCAGCTGCTGCAGCGCCTGGCCTCGCACGAGCCCGAGGTGCCGCTGACCGAATCGCGCGGCCACGGCCGGCGCGTGCTGCTGTCGACGCTGCCGGGCGAGGACCATACCTTTGGCCTGCTCATGGTCAGCCAGTTCTTCATCCAGAACGGCTGGGAAGTCTGGAATGAGTTCCCCGCCTCGGCCGACGAGCTCGCGGCCTGCGCCAGCCAACAGTCTTTCGCGGTGATCGGCCTGTCGGTGGCCACCAGCGACCGGCTTGACCAGCTGACGGCCCTGATCCGCAAGCTCCGGCGCTGCTCGGCCAATCCGGCGGTCGGCATCATGGTCGGCGGGCCGGTGTTCCAGCTCTACCCGGAACTGGTCTCCCGGGTGGGCGCCGACGCCACCGCGACCGATGCCCGCGAGGCCACCCTGCGGGCCGAAGGGGTCTGTGCACTGATCGCTGGAGAGCGCTGAAGACCCGCATTTTCGAAAAAAGATTTGACATCTCGCACTGTAAGGCTTGTTTGACACCTGCCCATCGGCGCACAATTGAACCAATGTTGCGTGGCGCAGCCACCACACCGTTGGCGGGCGAGTGAAAAGATTTTCAGTTGCTAAGAAGTGGCTCGGCGACCTGGATCCCGAGACCGCTTCCACGCTCATCACGGCAGCGTCCGACGTGGCGCTCGTCATCAATTCGGGCAGCGATGGCCTGATCCGGGGCATCGCCTTCGGCAGCGAAGAGCTCGAGCGCGATTTCCAGTCGCCGGAAGACCTGGTCGGCAAGCCCTGGGCCGATACCGTCTCGGCCGACAGCCGCCCCAAGATCGAGGCCATGCTGCGCGATGCCGCGGCACGCGTCGAGCCGCGCTGGCGCCACGTCAACCACCTCATCGATGGCTCGGCCGACCTGCCGGTCATGTACACCGCCGTGCAGGTGGGGCCGCGCGGCCGGATCATCGCCGTGGGCCGCAGCCTGCGTACGATGGCGCAGATGCAGCAGCGGCTGATCGAGGCGCAACGTGCCATGGAGCGCGAGTATTCGCGCCTGCGCCAGGCCGAAACCCGCCACCGGCTGCTGTTCCAGGTGTCGAGCGAGGCGGTGCTGGTCATCGACGCCGCCACGCGCAAGGTCGTCGAGGCCAACCCGGCCGCGACGCAGCTGCTGGCAGAAGGTGGCCGCCCGCTGCTCGGCCGCAACCTTTCCGAATCCTTCGATGCGCAGGGCCGCCGCCTGGTCGACGCCATGCTGGCGCGCGTGATCTCGATCGGGCACGCGGATGAATACCCGGTGCGCGCGGCCGGCGAGGGCACGCGCGACTACCGTGTCGCGGCCTCGCTGTTCCGCGAGGGCCGCTCGGCCTACTTCCTCGTGCGCCTGGCGCCGGGCCAGCTCGACCTCGACGCGGGCCCGGGCCACCGGCGCCGCTCGCGCGTGCTCGACCTGGTCGAGCATTCGCCCGACGGATTCGTGGTCACCGACGCCGAGGGCCGCATCCAGCTGGCCAATCGCGCCTTCCTCGACGCGGTGGAACTGGCCACCGAGGAACAGGTGCGCAACGAGCTGCTCGATCGCTGGCTGGGGCGGCCGGGGGTCGATTTCGCCCTGCTGACCAGCCAGTTGCGTGAGCACAACACATTGCGCCTGTTCGCGACCTCGCTGCGTGGCGAATACGGCGCCAGCACCGACGTCGAGATCTGCGCCGTGTCGGTCCCGGACGGCGAGGACACCTGCTTCGGTTTCACGATCCGCGATGTCGGCCAGCGCCTGCAGGGCGAGCGGCGCGCCGCCGCCGAGCGGCCGCGCTCGGTCGAGCAGCTGACCGAGCTGGTCGGGCGCGTTCCGCTCAAGGAGCTGGTGCGCGAGTCCACCGACATGATCGAGCGCCTGTGCATCGAGGCGGCGCTCGAATTGACCGGCGACAACCGCGCCTCGGCGGCCGAGATCCTGGGCCTGAGCCGCCAGAGCCTGTACGCCAAGCTGCGCCGCCACGGCATCGCCGACATCGGTTCCGAGAGCGCCCAGAACCTCGGCTGAGTTGCCTGCCAGCAGGCGCCCGGCCGGCACGCTTCTGGCCCGCTTCTGGCCCGTCCCAACCGCCTCCCCGAAGTGTCATCTTTGGTTGACACTCCATGCTGTCAAACCTAGAGTACAGCCATGTCAAGGCTGGCTGCAGCTAAGTCCGCTATCGCGGCGCCCGATCCGCTCGCCGCGCTCGAGCTGCTCAAGCCCATTACGTGGTTCCCGCCCATGTGGGCCTTCGGTTGCGGCATCGTCTCGGCGACCGGCAACCATGCCGTGTCGTGGTGGCTGGTCGCGCTGGGCGTGGCGCTGTGCGGTCCGCTGGTCTGCGGCACCAGCCAGGCCGTCAACGACTGGTTCGACCGGCACGTCGATGCACTCAACGAACCGAACCGGCCGATTCCTTCCGGGCGCCTGCCGGGCCGCTGGGGCCTCTACATAGCCTGCGGCTGGACGGCGCTCAGCCTGCTGGCGGCGATTCCCTTCGGCAGCTTCGGTTTCTGGGCCACGGTCGTCGGCCTCGTGCTGGCCTGGGCGTACAGCGCGCCGCCGCTGCGGCTCAAGCGCAACGGCTGGTGGGGCAACAGCGCCGTCGCGGTCTGCTATGAGGGCCTGCCGTGGGTGACCGGCTACACGGTCGTCACCGGCTCGGTGCCGCCGGTGCAGGTGCTGCTGCTGGCCGGGCTCTACAGTTTCGGCTGCCACGGCATCATGACGCTCAACGACTTCAAGTCGGTGGCCGGCGACCTGCGCATGGGCGTCGGTTCGCTGCCCGCGCGCCTCGGGCCGGAGCTGGCAGCGCGCGTCGCCTGCGTGGTCATGGCGCTGCCGCAGGTGGTCGTGATCGGCCTGCTGTGGCACTGGGGCCTGCCGCGCTACGCCCTGGGCGTGACCGGCCTGCTGGCCGCGCAGCTGCTGCTTATGCGCCGCCTGCTCGGCGATCCGCGCGCGCTCGCGCCCTGGTACAACGGCACCGGCATCACGCTGTACGTGCTGGGCATGCTGTTGTGCGGGTTCGCGCTGCGCCTGCTGGTGCCGGCATGAGCGCCGGCGCGCAGGCCACGCAGCTCGACACGACGCTCACGCTGGCGCGCGACAGTGGCGCCGTCGGCCTGGTGCCCGGCGGCGCGCAGTCTGTCGCCAGCCAGCCGCTCGCCCACAATGTGGCCGATGCGCTCGGCTGGGTGGGCCTGCTGCGGCTTGCGCTGGTGCAGGCCTCGCTCGGGGCGGTGGTCGTGCTGGCCACCTCGACGCTCAACCGCGTCATGATCATCGAGCTGGGGCTGCCCGCGGCCGTGCCCGCGGCGCTCGTGGCCCTGCATTACCTCGTGCAGGGCTTCCGCCCGCGGGTCGGCTTCGGGGCCGATCGCGCCGGCCGCTGCACGCCCTGGATCATCGGCGGCGTGCTGCTGCTGGCCACCGGGGGCTTCCTGGCCGCACTCGGCACGGCGCTCGTGCCCGGCAATCGCCTGGGCGGGCTCGCGATGGCGCTGGTCGGCTACCTGGCCATCGGCCTGGGGGTCGGCACGGCAGGCACGTCCAACATGGCGCTGCTGGCGAAGCGGGTCGGGGCAGGCCGCCGTGCCCTGGCAGCCACGGTCACCTGGGTGATGATGATCGCCGGCTTCGGCCTCAGCGCCGGCCTGGCCGGGCACTTCCTGCAGCCCTATTCGCCGCTGCGCCTCGTGCAGGTGCAGGGTTGCGTGTCGCTGGTGGCGGTGCTGGTGGCCTGCCTGGCAGTGCGCGGCGTCGAACGCCGCGTGCCGAACCTGCCGCGCGGGGCGTTGGCCGAGGCGCTGGCCAGCACGGCGACTGCTGCCCCGGACGCGGGCGCGAGCCCGGCCAACACGCGCGGCCGCTTTGGCGAGGCGCTGCGCGCGCTGCTGCGCGAGCCGCAGGCGCGCGCCTTCACCGTGTTCCTGTTCCTCTCGATGCTGGCCTTCAGCGCGCAGGAGCTGTTGCTCGAGTCCTTCGCCGGCCTGGTGTTCGGCTTCACGCCGGGGCGCAGCGCCCAGCTGGCCAGCCTCGAGCACGGCGGCGTGCTGGCCGGGATGATCAGCGTCGCGCTGCTGGCGAGCCGACTGCGCGGCCGGAGCCTGCGCGGCTGGATGATCCTCGGCACCTCCGCCTCTGCGGTCGGCATCGCGGTGCTCGCTGCCGTGGGCGCGCTGGCGCTCGAGGGCTGGCTGGCGCCGGTCGTGTTCCTGCTGGGGCTGTCCAACGGCTGCTTCGCGGTCGCGGCGCTCGGTTCGATGATGGAGCTGGCGGTGGCGGCGGGCCGCGGCCAGGAAGGCCTGCGCATGGGCGTCTGGGGCGCTGCCCAGGCGCTCGCGTTCGCGATCGGCGGCCTGACCGCCGGGGCTTCCATAGACATCGCACGCGGGGCCTGGCACCAGCCGGGCGTGGCCTACGCGTGCGCCTTCGCCTGTGCTTCGCTGCTGTTTGCTGCAGCGGCCGTGCGGGCATCCCGATTGTCGCCGGCGCCTGCGGGTGCCAAGCAGGGGGTCTCTCATGGGTGGCGCTGAGTACACGGATGCTGCTGGATCAGGGGCTGCGGACGCGCTTGCGGCGCAGGCACAGGGCGCCGGACCAGGTGACGCCGCCGCCGGCCAGGAACCCTGGGACGTCGTGGTGGTGGGCGGCGGGCCGTCCGGCGCCACGGCTGCGCACGAACTCGCGAAGCGCGGGCTGCGCGTGGCGCTGCTCGACCGCGCCGGCCGCACCAAGCCGTGTGGCGGGGCGATCCCGCCGCGCCTGATCGCCGACTTCGCCATTCCCGACGAACTGCTGGTCGCGCGTGTCGCCAGTGCCCGCATGGTCGCGCCCAGCGGCCGGCAGGTCGACATGCCGATCGACACGGGCTTCGTCGGCATGGTCGACCGTGGCCCCTTCGATGAATGGCTGCGCGAGCGGGCCAGGCAGGCCGGCGCCACCCGGCTCACCGGCGAGTTCGCCGGCATCGTGCGCGACCCGCAGGGCCGGTACCGCATCGAATGGCGCCCGCGCGATGGCAGCCGCCAGTCCCTGCATGCGCGCTGCGTCGTCGCGGCCGATGGGGCCGCCTCGCCGGTGGCACGCCAGTGTATCCCGGGTGCGCGCCGCCAGCGCCACGTGGCCGCCTACCACGAGATCATCGAGACGCCCACGGGCGCCGATGGCCGCCGCTGCGAGGTGCACTACGACGGCCGCTATTCGCCTGATTTCTACGGCTGGGTGTTCCCGCACGGCGCGACCATGAGCATCGGCGTGGGCAGCGCCCAGCGCGGCTTTTCGCTCCGGCATGCGACCGGAGCTCTGCGCGCCGCGACCGGCCTCGAGGGCGCAAGGCTCATCCGCCGCGAGGGCGCGCCGATCCCGATGAAGCCGCTGCGCCGTTGGGACGACGGCCATGGACTGGTGCTGGCAGGCGATTCCAGTGGCGTGGTCGCGCCGGCCTCGGGCGAGGGCATCTACTACGCCATGCTCGGCGGGCGCCTGGCCGCCAATGCCGTGGCCCAGCGGCTCGCGACCGGCGACGTGGCCGCGCTGCGCACGGCGCGCCGCGAGTTCATGCGCGAGCACGGGCGCGTCTTCTGGATCCTGGGCATGATGCAGTGGTTCTGGTACAGCAGCGACCGGCGGCGCGAACGCTTCGTGGGCATCTGCCGCGACCCGGGCGTGCAACGCCTGACCTGGGAGTCCTACCTGCACAAGCGCCTGGTGCGCGCGCAGCCGCTCGAGCAGCTGCGCATCTTCTTCAAGGACATGGCCCACCTGTTGGGCCTGGTGCGCGCATGAGCTGCGCGCGGCGGTTGGCAACTTCGTGCGACAAGATGGCCGCAAGGCCGCATACGGGGAATGCAAATGGCTACTGAAGTGATCGGCGACGAGGAAGGTGGGCAGGTCGAGCGCAAGCGCGCGGACCGGGTGCGGGCTGCCATGGCGCTGGACGCGGCAGCGGCTGCCCGGCGCGAGCAGCACGGCACGCGCCGGGTCGGGCACGTGCGCGAAGTCGTGCGCGAGGCGGTATTCGCGACCTTTGACGCGCTGCGCGGCCGCTACGACCGCTGACGGCCGCCTGGAACCCGCCAATGGATCGCCTGGGCGCATTCCTCGCCTCGGGCCGCGTCCTCGACGCGGTGCTGGCCTGCGTGCTACTGGAGCTCCTG
>Ga0302299_10002459_pt1 | contig 11328 bp, 10 predicted proteins | sample III_Fen_N3_4_FD_198795 | JGI IMG/M metagenome (GOLD analysis project Ga0302299, IMG submission 198795) | Peat permafrost microbial communities from Stordalen Mire near Abisko, Sweden - III_Fen_N3_4 | ecosystem: Environmental > Terrestrial > Soil > Wetlands > Permafrost | place: Sweden: Abisko...
ATGACCGCGAACTCATCCCACCCCACGCCCGCCACCCCGCGGACCACGAGCAAGGGGCCCCGGAGCTCGTCTGCCCCGACGTACTCGATGGGCAACCGCGGTGGCAGGGGCGACCCGACGCGTTCGCCCGTCATCTCAGCAGCCTCAGGGAGTCGACGAGCCCACGACACCGCGCCGCGACGGGCTCGGCGCCGTCGGGAGGGGTCTCGTGGGCAGCCCGCAGGAGTGGCGAGAAGTCGAGCTCCTCGATCTCCGAGGCGATGATCCCGCGCTCGACCATGGCGTCACACTCGTCAACGACCGCGAGCACGCCGTCCAGCAAGGCAGCCGTCTTGGCGGTCGTGCTGTAGGCGTCGTTCGCGGAGAGGGCGCTCTGTTGGAGTACCCCTTCGCGTAGCAGGCGCCCGGCCAGGAGTACGACGCGTTCGTGGCCGGGAAGGGAACCCGCTCCGATGAGCTCGGCGAGATCGGTCAGCCGGTCCGCCTCGGCCAGGAGGGCCACGGTCCTGGCTCGGCGTCGCGCCCACTCCGGATCGCCGTTGCGAGCGTGCCACAGCCCGATCTGCTCGACGTCCCTCGAGAACGAGCCGGCCCAGCCGACGGCGGGATAGTGGCGGGCATAGGCCAGGTCGCGGTCCAGGTTCCACAGCGACCGTACGAAGCGCTCGGTCAAGGCCGTCACCGGCTCGGTGGTGTCGCCACCGGGCGGGGACACGGCCCCGATGATCGTCACCGACGCGGAGTCACCACCGAGGGTGACGACCCGGCCCGCGCGCTCGTAGAAGGCCGCCAGCGCGGACGCGAGCGAGGCGGGGTAACCCTCCTCGGCCGGCAGTGCCCCCGAGCGCGAGGACAGCTCTCGGAGGGCCTCGGCCCAGCGTGAGGTGGAGTCGGCGATGACGACGGCGTGGTAGCCCATGTCGCGGAAGTACTCGGCGACGGTGATCCCGGTGTAGATACTGGTCTCGCGCGCCATCATCGGCATGTTCGAGGTGTTCGCGATGATGACGGTCCGTTCGGACAGGGGGCGACCGGTCCTGGCGTCGCTGAGGCCGGCCAGCTCCTTGAGGATCTCCGCCATCTCGTTGCCGCGCTCCCCACAGCCGACGTAGACGATGACGTCGGCCGCGCACCGCATCGCGATCTGCTGCAGCAGGATCGTCTTGCCGGTGCCGAACCCGCCTGGGACCGCGGCGCTGCTCCCTCTGGTCACCGGGAACACCGCGTCGAGCACCCGCTGCCCGGTCACCAGGGGCTCGTCCGCCGCGTTCCGTGCGCGGACCGGCCGTGGTCGGCGTACGGGCCAGTCGTGGAAGAGCCGGATCGGCTGCGCGCCAACGGTCGCGATCACCGCGTCGGGGCCGTGGGTCCGACCGACTGTCAGGTCCTTGACGACGCCGTTGACCCCGGGCGGGACGAGGACGCGATGCTCGACCCCGCCGGCTCCGGCGACGGTTCCCAGGACGCTCCCCTCGGTGACGACCGCACCGTCGGCGACCTGAGTGGACCAGTCCCAGCCGGCTCCCGATCCCGGTCGCTGGGCGGCCGGGGAGAGCCATGTCGGCGCGGTGCTCAGGGGCCGTAGCAAACCGTCGAACACCCCTCCGAGCAGGCCCGGCCCCAACCGCGCCGACAGGGGCCGACCCTGGGCGGCCACGGGCGCCCCGGCGGTCAGGCCGCCGGTGTACTCGTAGGACTGGATCGAGGTCACGCGTCCGCGGATCGCCACGACCTCCCCGGGAAGGGACAGCTGTCCGAGGGAGACCAGCTCCGACATGGCGACGTCCTCCAGTCCGTCGGCCTCGACCAGCGGACCGCTCACCCGAAGGACCCGGCCGTCCGCCCGCACATCGTCCCCTCCAGGGGTCAGGTCTGTGTCCACAACGACTCCAGATCGAGGCTCGTGAGGGCCAGGTCGACCAAGGCATCGACCGAGGCGTCGATGACTCGGCCGTCACCCGCCTCGCCGACGAGGCCACCCGCGGGGTGGTCGCGGATCACCGCCTGGGCGCCGAGCCGGTGATGCAGGACCGCCGTCAACCTCGCCCGCGCGGCAGGTTCCTCGACCAGCTCACGGACAGCCGTCACCGCCTGCTGACGCAGGTCGTCGTACGCCGACCGCTGCGCGGCGAGCACCACGCGCCTGGCCTCCCGCTGGACGCGTGCCCGCTCGGCCGACAACCGCAGGGCACCGTCCGCCTCGCCGCGCGTCCGTGCCTCCTGCAGCACGCGGTCGCGTTGCCGGCGCGCCGCTTCCAGCAGCTCCCGACCCTCTGCCTCCGAGGACTCAGTGCGTGCGCGCGCCTCGGACTCAGCCAGGGTCAGCAGGGCCGTGCGCAACGGCGCCAAGGCAGTGTGTGTCCGTTCGGCGAGCCCGCTCATGGCGGCATCACGACCGTGAGGGGCCCCCGGTAGCGCGACGGGGGCAGCTGGTCCAGTGCCTCGGCCGCCGCGGGAGTGAGGATGACGATCGCGACGGTCTCGGGCAATGCCTGCCACACCGCCTGCACCTGGGCCGAGCCGTGAGCCGGGTAGACCCGCGCACCCGCGAGCGCGAAGCCCGCGACGACAGGTTGCTCTCCGATGACGGCGATCTCGCTCATGTCATGCCTTGCCGATGAGGATGATCGAGACGATCAGCCCGTAGATCGCAATGCCTTCGGCGAGCCCGACGATCACCATCGCCCGCCCGAACAGCTCGGGGCGCTCGCTGATCGCGGCGAGGGCGGCCGACCCGGTGTACGCCACGGCGATGGCCGCGCCGATCGACGACCCCGCCACGGCGATCGCAGCGCCGATCAGGGCTGACCCGTTCACGGCCCCGGTCACCGACGCCGCTGCCGCTGCATGTGGTGCCGCCGTCGACGGCCCGGCCGTGAACGCCATCGCTACCAGGACGAGCGCCGCCAGCAACGCGACACCGTCCACGGCGAGCACCACACGCAGCGCCATCCTCTGATGACGACGCAGGCACCACGCTGTCACCGAACCGACTACCACGAGTACGGGTAGGACCATCGTCCAGATCATCATGATGCCTCCGTCGGTTCGAACGGGATGTGCCAGGGCCGGAACGGTCGACCCTCGCCGTCGAAGATGCGCGAGAAGAGCTCGTAGTACTCCAGCCGGAGCGCCTGGATCGCGGCGACCAGACCTTCCAGACCGAAGGAGACTGCGGTGCCGGCCACGAACACTGCGACGCCGGCGACCGCCCCCAGGGGACCGCGGTCCCACAGGGCCGTGGTCGCCTGCCAGATCACGAGGCCGAGTGCCGCATGCGTCAGGCCGAACGCCGCGAGGCGCGCGAAGCTGACGAGGTTGGAGCAGATCCGCATCACGAGGTCGAAGAGCTCGATGGCGGCCTGTGCCGCGCCGGCTGCGCCGCCACCGGCCGACAGCAGCAGCCCTGCGAAGGCGAGCCCCAGGCCGACGGCTGTGAGCACCACGGCGCCGAGGAGGAGCAGGCCGTCATCGAGGTAGATGGCTCCGGCCAACAGTCCCAGGCCGAGGAAGACGGTCACCCCGGCGATCCCGGTCGGGGCATACAGTGCCAACCGCCAGCCCCCTTCGCGGAACCGGTTCACGGTTCCCAGCCCGTACGCGACGGTGAGGAACAGGGCACCGACTCCCACCGCAGCGACGAGAAGCGTGACCGGATGGTCCAGCGGCGCCAACCACAGGACCGGGATGACACCGGTCGGCCCGAAGAACTCGCCGTACAGCGCCCCGAACACCATGCTGGCAGCTCCTGCTCCGGCCATGAACAACCATCCCGGCCGTAGTCCGGCCAGTCGCGTCGGCCGCCCGACCCGGAGCGCGAGCGCCAGGCAGAGGAGCAGCGCACCCTCGCCCACGTCGGCGAACATCATCCCGAACATCAGCACGTAGGCGAGCCCAGCGATCACCGACGGGTTCAGGTCCACATAGGGAACCGTCGCGTAGGTGTCCACCAACGGCGCGAACTCCCGCGCCACACCGGTGGTCGGCAGCTGTGTCGGAGGCTCCGAACCAGCCGGGCGAGCCAGCGGAACCACCACACCGTCCACGTCGGCGAGCCGGGCGGTCAGCGCGGGCAGAGCCGCCGTGGGCGTCCATCCGGCCAGTGCCGCCACGCGGCCGCGTCGCACCGTCCGCGCCGCTCGCTCCTCGAGCTGCGCCTCACCGGCGAGGAGGTCGACGCGACCGTCCCGCTCCCACACGTCGAGGTCGGGTGCGGTCCGCGCCAGCGCCGCCGGGGTCGCCGAACCGGCGGACGATCGCTGAAGGGCGGCGGCGGCCGGTGTCGGTCGTACGACGGCGTCCACGTCGGGTCCCGGGTCGTCGAGCTCGACGGTGCCCTGGTCGGCGACGACGGCAAGCAGGTCTCTCAGCCGCACCTGCGGAGACATCAGGGCGACCCGCTCCATTCCCACCGGGTGCAGGGCCTCACGCCACCGCATCCCACACCTCCCACGGTCCGCCGCCGCGTGCCGCCAGCTCGAGCGCGGCACGGACCCGCCAGGCGTCCACCGCGAGGAGCGCGACCGCACCGACCATCACCTCAGGACCGCTCGTCGGGCGCCGGACCAGGGCGAAGGCATCGCGCTCGACCCGCGCCCACCACCGACCCTCCGCCTGCCAGAGGTCGTCGGGATCGTGCATCCCGGCGAGTGCCCAGCGAGACTGCGCAGGCACCAGTCCTGCCAGCTCGGGCAGCGACCCGGCCCGGAGTGCCCGCTCTCCGACGACCCTGACCGCCGACCTGCGCGCGGCGGCCGGGAGGTCCCGTCGGTCGCGGACCACCTCGCGTGCCACCAGCAAGGCCGTCGCCCCGCCGGCCCAGGCGGCCGCCACGGGCACGGCCGCGATGACCCGGTCCGAGAGGGACGTCTGAAGCATCAGCCCGATGTCCCGCGGCGTGCCTCCCGACGGGTCGCCCCACAACGACGTGGTGAGGACCGACCTGACCTCCTCCACGCTGCTGGCGCGCGCGAGGCGCGGCCACGCGGTCGAGAGCCCGCCCAGGCGGTAGGGAGGCTCCACCGGAGCGCCCTCCAGGTGCCGGAGATGATCGCGGATGTTCGCCACCTCCAGGACCGCCGCCACCGCTCTCAGGATCGCGACCCCCTGCCGGGGCGCCCATCCAGCCAGGACGCGGACGTTCCACAACGTCGCCTCGACCACGGCACGCTGAGCCCCCGCAAGGTCGCGGGTGCTGCCGAGACCGGGCCCGTAGGCCGTCCGCGAGAGCATCGTCAACGCGTCGTCGAGCGACGGCGTGCCAGCCAGTCCGCGCGCGCCCACCACCCCCAGGCGACGGTTCGTCATCGCCCGTGCGCGCACACTGACCCCGACCCATCCGGCACTCATGCGGCACCCCGTCCCTCGCCGGAGGGCAGACCTACCACGGTGCGTACGAAGGCCACGACGCGTGCCACGTGGTCGGGAAGGCGCGCGGCCGCTCGTCGTCCCAGCTCCTGCGCCTCGCTCTCGGCATGGGCCCGGATGGATCCGAGCTCCGTCTCGCCGGAGCTCTGGGTCGCCGCTGCCGAGGCGGCCCGCTCGACGACAGCCTCGTCCCTGGCCCCCTCGACGAGGGCGTGCGCCGAGTCGCTCACCCGGCCATGACGAGCGACAGCCTCGCTGCGCGCGGTCTCCACGAGCGCGTCGCACGCCGCTTCGGTGTCGGCGAGCTGCGCGAACAACGGGGCCAGCTCTGCCGCCAGGTCGGCGCCGCGATCCACCGGGACACCCGCCGTACCCGCTGCGCCCGGTGAGCCCGCGGGCCGGAAGCGGTAGAGGATGTCCCTGACTCTCGCCATGCGCTGTCCCCTCAGATCCCTGTCCTGCTCACCAGCATCACGGCTCCGACAGGGGCACACCAGGGACCAAGGCCACGATCCCGGGACACGTCCTCGCACGCACCGGGCGCGGTCATGGGGTGTGTGAGGTGGTACGCCAGCCCAGCAGGGACAGGTGGACGGCACGACCCAGCTCGAGCTCGGTGACGACACCGACCGGGTGGTTCATGTCTTCCACGACGGCGATCCCCCGGTGCGGCCTGATCCGCGCGGCTATCTCGGCCGCACTGGTCTCCGGAGTGACGAGGACCGGGGGCACATGTCGGGCCGCCAGGCTTGCGAGCCGGATGTCGGCGCGATGCGCGGCGGGGACGCTGTCCAGGTCGGCCAGGCCACAGATCCCGTTCGTGTGGCCGGTGATATCCACGATCGGGAACACACCCGCGGCGACCCGGTTCGGCGACAGGTGCTCGACGAGCTGCTCCACGGTCCACCAGGCCGGAGCGACGACCTGGACGGGCGTCATCACGTCGACGGCCACCAGGTCGGCGAGGTGCTCGTCCGCCGCGGCGGCCCGCTCGGCACTCGCACCGCTGACGATGAACCAGCCCACCAGGGCCAGCCACAGGCCCGCGGCCTCTCCCGCGATCGCCATCAGGACGCCCCACACGATCAGGAGGTAGCCCAGCACCCTGCCCGACTGCGCTGCGCGCTCAGCGGCCCGGTCGCGGTCCTGGCAACGCCACCACAGGAATGCCCGGAGGAGCCGACCGCCGTCGAGCGGCGCCCCGGGAAGCAGGTTGAACACCGCCAGCAGCACGCTCACCGAGGCGAGCCAGACGAGGGCCGTCCCCACCAGACCCGAGGTACCCACCAACACCGCCAGGAGGCCGCTGACCAGGCCGAAGCCGAGGCTCGTCACCGGGCCGGCCACCGCGATCAGCGCATCCGCGCGCGCGGTCGGGCTGGCACCACCGAGCTGCGTGACCCCGCCGAGCAGCCACAGCGTGACCCGCTTGACCTCGACACCGAAGCCCCGGGCCACCACGGCATGCGCCAGCTCGTGAGCGAGCAGACTGAAGAAGAGGGCCAACGCGGTACCGATCGCCACCAGCCAGTACGCCGCCCGAGGGTCCCCAGGATGCGCCTGCGGGAGGGTGCCCGTCGCCAGGACAACGGTGAACAACCCCACCGTGACGCACAGGGTCCAGTGAGCGTCGACCTCGACCCCATGCCAATGACCCAGGGGAATGCTGCCCGGCAGCCCCCGGTCCGCCCTCCGCTTTCCGGGGCCGGGCTGCTGCATCGTCTCCGCCGACGTTCTCACGGCTCCCTCTTCGATCCGCCCTGGGATCGACACACACGTGTCCCCTGGATCCACCTCACCGCACGGGAGCTCCCCCGACCAGAGGCGATCGTCACGACACGCCCGCCGACAGCCACCCGGGGCCCGGTCTGACCCTCGGTCGTTCCATCGACGCGTCGTGCTGGCCGCGGTCAGTAGCCGGAAGGGGCGGTCTCGAGCTCCGGTTCACGAGGGGGCCCTTCGTGGTGCAAGGGGTGCAGGGCGGTGGTCTCGTCGATCCAGATGAGCGCGTCGTAGCGGCCGCCCATGGTCGTGGGCACGTAGTTCCCGGCCTCGTGTTGCGGGTCATAGACCACGCCGATGGCGCGGTGGCCACGATGAGCCGTCAGCCAGGGGCCCCACCTGGCCGGTCCGAAGAGCACCACAGAGGCACGACCGGCAGCGCTGTGGAGAAGATCCTCGTGACTTCCGACGCGGGCGTCGGGAACCCGGAAGACGCGCTCGGACCGACCCCAGCCCTCCGCGGCGAGGACAGTGCCCCGGTGCGTGGCGAGCCCGACCAGCGCGACGCCGTCGGCCGCATGGCGTTCTCGGACGAGCTGACCGACCGTGACCAGTCCCGCCGCTGCCATGTCGGTCGCGCGCGCGTCACCCACGTGGGTGTTGTGCTCCCACACCAGCCCCTTCGACCGTGGCCCGAGATGCTCGGCGACCCGGTCGATCGTGTCGGACATGTGCTGGTCCCGGACGTTCCACGACGTGCGGTCCCCACGCATCATGACCCGGTAGTAGCGCTCGGCGCCGGCCGCCACCTCCGCATTCTGGGCCGCGTCGAACGCTTCTTCGTCGTCCACCGCACGGTCGCGGGTCCGGCACCTCACCGCCACCAGCAGGTCCACCACGTCGTCCTCGCAGGACTCCGGCACGATCCGAGTGCCCCACGCGTAGCGCTGCGGGTCCTCGCCGTACGGCAGGAAGCACTGCCAGGCGCGCATCGCCGTCGGCAGGGCATCGGGTGCGTGCGCCTCCACCCACGAGACGGCCGTGCGCAACGAGTCCCAGAGTGAGTAGACGTCGAGACCGTAGAACCCGACCCGGTCCTGTGCCGGCCGGCGGAGGTTCCAACCCCGCAGCCAGGTGAGGAACTCCGCGACCTCACGGTTCGCCCACATCCAGGTGGGCCATCGCTCGAACCGGGCCAGGAGCTGGCCGGCTGACAGATCCTGGTTCTCGTCGCCCCGGACCCAGCGGTTGATCCGCCAGCAGTCTGGCCAGTCACCCTCGACCCCGATCCACGTGAAGCCCTTCTCGCTGACCAACCTCCGGCTGAGTGCCCCTCGCCAGGTGTAGAACTCATGTGTGCCGTGGGAGGCCTCCCCAACGCACACGTACCGGGCGTCGCCGCAGAGGGCGACAAGCCCTTCGAGGTCGGCCGCCCGCGTCAACGGATGCGCGAGCGACCGGATCTGAGACTTCTCTGCCACGGCGGTCGCTTGCATCAGGCTGTTCATCGCCCCTCCTTCGGTACGGCAGGTACGGCGGCAGCGAGGACGTGTTCGCCGAACCAGTCCTGGGCCAGGATCGACACTTCCGCGAGGGCCCCGGGCTCCTCGAACAGGTGCGTGGCTCCCTTCACGACCGCGAGCCTGGTCGGGCAGTGCATCCGCGTCTGCGCCTTCCGGTTCAGGTCGAGGACGACCCGGTCGCGACTGCCCACGATGAGGAGGGTCGGCGACGTCACGCCGCCGAGGCAGTCCCAGGCGAGGTCCGGTCGCCCGCCTCGGGAGACGACAGCCGCGACGCCCGACCCGAGCTCGGCCGCGGCCGTGAGTGCGGCGGCCGCGCCGGTGCTCGCTCCGAAGTAGCCGATGCAGGCTCCCGCCGCGTCGGGCCTCGCCGTGACCCAGCGGGTCGACGCGACGAGCCGAGTAGCCAGCAGGTCGATGTCGAACACACACGCCCGGTCACCTTCCTCCGCGGGCGTGAGGAGGTCCAGGAGCAAGGTGCCGAGTCCACGTCGGTAGAGGCTCGACGCGACGAAGCGGTTCCGGGGGCTGTGCCCGCTACTGCCGCTGCCGTGCGCGAACAGGACCACTCCCCGCGGTTGCTCGGGCAGGTGAAGGTGCCCTCGGAGCGTGACGTCGCCCACCGGGATCTCGACGTCGACGTCGTCGTCGACGTCGTCGCCGGCCGACTGCGATTCCCGTAGCCGCCGTTCGGCCGAGTCGAGAAGGACGATCACCTCGTCGTCACTGGTCGCGGAGAAGTCCTCGTAGTACTGACCCACCGATCCGAAGTCGTGCGGTGTGTGGACACAGACGACCTCGTCGGCACCGGTCACGCTCCCGACGGTCTCGATCGGTGCGACCGGCACGGCGAGGACCACCTTCGCTGCTCCGAGCCGGCGCGCGATGTCGCATGCCACTCTCGCCGTCGAGCCTGTCGCGAGGCCGTCGTCGACGATCACCGCCACCCGGCCGTGTACGTCGGCGCGCTCGCGGCCACGGCGGAACCGGGCGATCCTCTTCTCGAGCTCGCGTCGCTCGTGCCGCTCGACCCGTTGCCACTCGTCCGGGGTGATCCGAGCCCTGCTCACCACGACGCGGTCCTCCACGCAGAACCCACCCTCACCGATCGCGCCCATGGCCAGCTCGGGCTGGAACGGAACCCCGAGCTTGCGGACGACGATGACGTCGAGCGGGGCCCGAAGGGCTGCGGCGACCTCGAACGCGACCGGAACCCCGCCCCGGGGCAGTCCCAGGACGACGACGTCCTGGCCGCGCAGGGGGCCGAGTCGCTGGGCGAGCTGTCGCCCCGCGTCCACCCGATCACGGAATCGCTGCATCATCGACACCTCGCATGTCGCTCTCCGTCCACCATGGCTCATCTGCCGTCGCTGTCACAGGGTCTTGCGACCTGCGCGCAGTCGCTGACCGTCGGTCCCCGGAACGATGAACAGGAGTGGCCAGGACCCGCGCGCCTCGCAGTCGCTCCTCGACGCGAGGCGGTCTCGGGCAGGTCTGTCCGACCGGCCTTGGCGCGGCGGTCCCTTCGTCGCGGGTGGCAGGCTGACCAGCGGCCGCTCCCGGCCCCCCCACGGACGACCTCCGCCTGCGAGGCCCTCTGGTCGGGCCCGGCGCTGTGCGCAGCCCGACGTCATCGGTGCGGAGGATGAGCCCGGAGGTCGGGACGAAAGGCCCTCGCCTGCCGGCCGACCGTGGAGCAACGTGCATAGGGACGCCCGGGGGCAGCGCGCCCGAACGTGCGTCCGCCCCTCGTCGGGAGCTTGCCGGGTCCTCAGAGTCACGGAGGTGAGACCGGTGACGCCAGCAACGGCTCACGGTGCCGCCGGCGGCCGGGCCATGGAGCCGGACGCCCCTGCGGAGCTGCGTGAGACGCACACCGGCGTCGTGGTACTGCTGGGAGATCTCGCTCTCAAGTTCAAGAAGCCGGTGGACGTCGGGTTCCTCGACTACACGACGCTGGAACGACGGCTCGATGCCTGTCGCCGTGAGGTCCTGCTCAACAGGCGGCTGGCACCGGACGTCTATCGAGGCTGGGCCTCGATCGTCGACAGCGAGGAGCAGGTGGTGGAGCACCTCGTGGTGATGCGGCGCCTCCCCGACTCCGCCCGCTTGGCGACGCTCGTGCGCAACGGCGGCGACGTGCTCGTCCCGCTTCGCCAGGTCGCCCGGCGGATCGCGGCGTTCCACGCGGATGCGCCGCCGGTCCGTGATCCGGGGGTGGTCGACGGGTCGTGGCTGGACGGGCTGTGGAGCTCGGCCGTCGCCACGGTCCGCGAGCATCCCGACGTCGTCCCGGCGGGGCTGACGGACGACATCGAACGTCTGTCCACGGAGTACCTCCGCGGACGCGGCCCCTTGCTCGACCGAAGGAGGGAGGACGGGTGCATCGTCGACGGCCACGGCGACCTCATGACCGAGGACATCTTCTGTCTGGAGGACGGTCCTCGCATCCTGGACTGCCTCGAGTTCGACGACCGGCTGCGGACGGTCGACCGCATCGACGACGCGGCCTTCCTCGCGATGGATCTCGAGCGCATCGGTGCACCCTCGCTCGGCACCCGGTTCCTGGAGTGGTACCGCGAGTTCTCGGCCGACACGACCCCGTCCAGCCTGATCGACCACTACCTCGCCTATCGGGCGATGGTGCGCTCGAAGGTGGCGTGCATCCGGATCGACCAGGGCGGTGAACAGGCCCGCTCGGAGGCTCGGCGGTGCA
>Ga0302299_10002460_pt1 | contig 11326 bp, 8 predicted proteins | sample III_Fen_N3_4_FD_198795 | JGI IMG/M metagenome (GOLD analysis project Ga0302299, IMG submission 198795) | Peat permafrost microbial communities from Stordalen Mire near Abisko, Sweden - III_Fen_N3_4 | ecosystem: Environmental > Terrestrial > Soil > Wetlands > Permafrost | place: Sweden: Abisko...
CTCTGGCAGCAGCGCCAGCGAGCGTCGCAGCTGCTCGAGATCGCCAGCCAGTACCCCACCTTCCCGATCGTGCTCGAGGCGGTGCGCGAGTGCGTCCAGGACGTGTTCGACGTGCCCGGGCTGGTCGACCTGATGCGCGACATCGGCTCGCGCAAGGTCACCGTGGTCGACGTCGAGAGCAGCACCCCGTCGCCGTTCGCCAAGTCGCTGCTCTTCGGCTACGTCGCCCAGTTCCTCTACGAGGGCGACTCCCCCCTGGCCGAGCGCCGGGCCGCCGCCCTGGCCCTCGACCCGAGCCTGCTCGCCGAGCTGCTCGGCACGAGCGAGGGACTGGCACTGCGCGACCTGCTCGACGCCGAGCAGATCGCCCGCACCGAGGCCGAGCTGCAGCGGCTCACCCCCGAGCGGGCCGCGCGCGACGCCGACGACGTGCTCGACCTCCTGCGCTCGCTCGGGCCGCTGCCGGTCGACGGCATCCTGGCCCGGTGCCGCGAGGGCGCCACCGGCGACGACGTCGAGCAGTGGCTCGCAGGGCTGCACGACGCCCGGCAGGTCATCGCCGTGCGGGTCGCCGGTGAGGACCGCTGGTCGGCGATCGACGACGCCTCGCGGCTGCGCGACGCGCTCGGGGTGTCCCTGCCGCCCGGGGTGCCGCAGGCCTTCCTCGAGCCGGTCGCCGACCCGCTCGGTGACCTCGTCGCGCGCTACGCCCGCACCCACGTGCCGTTCCACGCCGCTGAGGTCGCGCGGGCCTATGGCCTCGGCGCGGCGGTGGCACACACCGCCCTCACCCGGCTGGTGTCGTCCGGCCGGGTCGTCGAGGGCGAGCTGCTGCCCACCGGCGGCGGTGGCACCGAGTTCTGCGACGCCGAGGTGCTGCGGATGCTGCGCCGCCGCTCGCTCGCGGCGCTGCGGGCGGAGGTGGAGCCGGTCACCCCGGTCGAGCTGTCCCGGTTCCTGCAGGGCTGGCAGGGCGTGGGCGGGCGGCTGCGCGGGCGGGACGGCCTGGCGCGGGTCGTCGAGCAGCTCAGCGGGGCCGTGCTGCCGGCCAGTGCCGTCGAGTCACTGGTGCTGCCCAGCCGCGTCGCCGACTACTCGCCCGCCCTGCTCGACGAGCTGATGGCCACCGGCGAGGTGCTCTGGTGCGGCCACGGCTCGCTGCCCGGTGACGACGGCTGGGTCTCGCTGCACCTCGCCGACTCCGCGCACGTCACGCTGCCCGGCCCCGACCCCGACCGGGTGCCGTCCGCCGAGGGGCTCGCGGTGCTCGACGCCCTCGCCGGTGGTGGAGCGCACTTCTTCCGCACCCTGGCCCAGCAGGTGGGCTCCACCGACGACTCGGCGCTCTCGAGCACACTCTGGGACCTCGTGTGGGCGGGCCGGGTCACCGGCGACACCTTCGCCCCGGTGCGCGCCCTGCTCTCCGGAGGTCGCACGGCGCACCGGCGCACCCCGAGCGGGCCGCGCCGCACCAGGTATGCCGGTCGCCGCGGGCCGCTCGGTGGGCTGGGTGCCGCTCCGGCCCGTCCGACGCTGCCGACGCGCACCGGCCCCCCGCAGGTCACCGGCCGCTGGTCGGTGCTGCCCCCGGTCGACCTCGACCCCACCCTGCGCGCCTACGCGACGGCCGAGCTGCTGCTCGACCGGCACGGCATCCTCACCCGAGGTGCCACGGCCGCCGAGGACGTCCCGGGCGGCTTTGCCGCCATCTACCGCGTGCTCGGCCGGGCCGAGGAGGCCGGCCGGGTGCGGCGTGGCTACTTCGTCGAGGGCCTGGGCGCGTCGCAGTTCGGCACCACCGGGGCGGTCGACCGGCTGCGCAGCGGCACCGGCGGTGTCGGGGGCACGGGCAGCGACCGTCGTGAGGTGCCGGTGGCCGTCGTGCTCGCCACCAGCGACCCGGCCAACCCGTACGGTGCCGCCCTACCCTGGCCAGACCGAGCCGTCGACCCCGCGGCGGGTGACGACGGCACGGCGGGTGACGTCGCCCCCACCGACAAGCGCCGGCGGCACCAGCCCGGGCGCAAGGCCGGCGCCGTCGTGGTGCTCGTCGACGGCGAGCTCGTGCTCTACGTCGAGCGCGGGGGCAAGACGCTGCTCACCTACTCCGAGGACCCCGTCCTGCTGGGGGCGGCGGCCACCGCGCTCGCCGACGCGGTGCGCCGCGGGAGCCTGGGCCGGATCACGGTGGAGAAGGCCGACGGCGGCCAGGTGCTCGGCTCCGGACACCCGGTCGTTGCGGCCCTCGAGGCGGCCGGCTTCCACCTCACCCCGCGCGGGCTGCGGATGCGCAGGTGAGCCGTCGTGCCCGAGGGTGACACCGTGCACCGCACCGCCGACCGGCTCGACGCCGCACTGCGCGACGCGGTGGTCGAGCGGGCCGAGCTGCGCTGGCCGTCGGTGCCCGACGTCGACCTCGCCGGGTCACGCACCCTCGAGGTCGTGGCGCGCGGCAAGCACCTGCTGCACCGGTTCGACACCGGCGCAACACTGCACACGCACCTGCGGATGGAGGGCCAGTGGCGCGTCGAGCACCCCGGGGCCCGCACCGAGCGGGTGCTGCGCCGCTCCGACGTCCGCGCTGCCGTGCTCACCCCGCAGTGGTCGGCGGTCGGGCTGCGGCTGGGGATGCTCGACCTCGTGCCGACCTCGCGCGAGTCCGACCTCGTCGGCCACCTCGGGCCTGACGTGCTCGGCCCCGACTGGGACGCCGAGGTCGCAGCGGCGCGGGTCACGGCATCCGGCGGGTTCGTCGGCGACAGGCTGCTCGACCAGCGGGTGCTGTGCGGGGTGGGCACCTTCTGGGCCAGCGAGATCCTCTTCCTCGAGCGGGTGCTGCCGTGGTCGCCGGCGGCCGACCTCGACCCCGAGCGAGTGACCACGATGCTGCAGCGGCTGCACCGCCTGATGGACGCCGCACGCCGCACCGGGTGGCAGGCGAGCACCGGCATCCAGCGATCGGGTGAGGAGGCCTATGTCCACGCGCGCTCGGGCCGGCCCTGCCGCCGGTGCGGCAACACCGTGCGAGTGGGGATGACGGGCGCCCCACCACGCCAGCGCACGATGTTCTCGTGCCCCACCTGCCAGGGCGGCCTGGCTCCCACCGACGACGGCAGGCCGCAACGCCCGTTGGGCAGCGGCCGGCGGCGGTACTGAACCGCAGCGCTACTACGCCGCGGAGGCGGATACGGTGTCGGAGCGCGCGTGCCCGACGGGCAGCGAGACCGGGGCGGAGAGCGTCTCGACCCGCTCCACCCGCTCGCGCACCAGCTCGAGCACCTCGGACAGGCTCAGGCCCAGACCGGTGCACACCGACGCGAGCAGCTCGGAGGACGCCTCCTTGGTGCCCCGCTCGAGCTCGCTGAGGTACCCGAGGGAGACGGCGGAGGACGACGCGACATCGCGCAGCGTGCGGCCCTGGTCCTGACGGATCTCGCGCAGGACCTCGCCCAGCTCGTGCCGAAGCAGGATCACGGTGCCTCCTCTCCTTCGTGGATGCGGACGATCGAGCAAGCCTAGGTCAACGGTACCCCGAGGTTCCCACGCCGTCGCGAAGGTTCTCCAGAGCCCGGTGCAGCAGCGCCATTACGGCAAGCACGCTCGCCGTCCGGATCTGCTCCCGGTCGCCGGTCAACGCCAGGCGCTCGACGAGGATTCCCCAGGGCCCGCCGGCGGCCACGAACACGGTGCCGACCGGCTGCCCGTCGGCCGGGTCGGGGCCGGCCACGCCGGTCGTCGACACCCCCACGGCGCAGCCCAGCAGCTCGCGGATGCCGGTGGTCAGCTGGGCTGCCACCGGCTCGCACACCGCACCCTCGCGGGCGAGCACGTCACGGTCGACGCCGAGGACGTCGGCCTTGACCTCGCTCGCGTAGGCCACGACCCCGCCGCGCACCACGGTCGAGGCGCCGGGCACGCTGGTGAGGGCCGCGCAGACCAGCCCACCGGTCAGCGACTCGGCGGTGCCCACCGACAGGTCGAGCTCGCGCAGCAGGGCCACCACCGGGTCGGCCGCGGTGCGCGTCTCGCTCACGTCGCCGGGGGGCTGCGCCGAGCTCACGTCCCGGATGGCCGCTGCCGCGCCGCGGCGCGCTCGGCCCGCTCGGCGCGCTTGCGCACCGCACGTTCGCTGGTGCGGCGCAGCCGGAGCGCCTGGTGGAGGTAGTCGATGCCGGTGACCACCGTGACGACGACCGCTGCGCCCAGCACCATCGAGGCGACCCACTCCCACAGGTCGGGGAACGGCAAGGTCCAGCGCGGGATGACGAACAGGCCGATGCCGACCGTCTGCAGCAGCGTCTTGACCTTTCCGCCACGACCGGCGGCCATCACCCCGTGCCGGATGACCCAGAACCGCACCGCCGTGATGCCCCACTCGCGCACCAGCACGAGGATGGTGACCCACCACCACACCTCGCCGATCATCGAGAGCCCCACCAGGGCCATGGTCACCAGTGCCTTGTCGGCGATGGGGTCGACGACCTTGCCGAAGTCAGTCACCAGGCCCCGGCTGCGGGCCAGGTCGCCGTCGATCCGGTCGGTGATCATGGCCACCGCGAAGACGCCGAAGGCGATCCAGCGGTAGGTGGCGTTGCGCCCGTCATCCACCAGGAGCAGCCACCCGAACACCGGCACGAGGAGCAGCCGCAGCATCGTCAGGTAGTTGGCGATGTTCCATGCGCTCGGGCCGGTGCTGGGCACCGCCGGGCTGGCCGGGTCGACCCCGACGCGGTACGGGTCAGTGGCGCGGCCCTCGGCCAGGGGGCCGGGGCGCACCGGACGCAGCGGCTTCTCGCTCATCGGGTCTCCACGACGAGGTCGACGCCCACCGCGTCGACGACGAGGCCCTCGACGAAGGACCCCACGACCGGGAGCGCCCCGTCGGCGCCGGCCCGCAGCAGGCACACGCCGTCGACGTCCGGGCCCTGGTGCTCCGCACGTCCCACGGCCACCGTCGGGTCGTCGTCGTCGTGCTCCTCGACGAGCACCACGACCCGCTCGCCGACGCGCTCGGTCGCCCGCTGCGCGGTGAGCTCCTCGACCAAGTCGGTCAACCGCTCGACGCGCTCGGCGATGACGTCGTCGGGCAGCTTGCCGTCGAGGTCCTCGGCCTCGGTGCCGTCCTCGTCGGAGTAGCCGAACACACCGACCACGTCGAGCCGGGCACCCACGAGGAAGCGCTCGAGCTCGTCGACGTCGGCCTCGGTCTCGCCCGGGAACCCGACGATCACGTTGCTGCGCACCCCGGCCAGCGGCACCCGGGCCCGCACCCGCTCGATGAGCTCGAGGAACGGCTCGGTGCCACCGAACCGGCGCATCCGGCGCAGCACGGTGGGCGAGGCGTGCTGGAAGGAGAGGTCGTACCAGGGCATGACCCCGGGGATGTCGGCCATCGCCTCGAGCAGGCCGGGCCGTACCTCGGCCGGCTGCAGGTAGGACACCCGCACCCGGTCGACGCCCTCGACGGCGGTCAGCTCGGGCAGCAGCTTCTCGAGCAGGGCGAGGTCGCCGAGGTCCTTGCCGTAGGACGTGGAGTTCTCGGAGACCAGGAACAGCTCACGCACGCCCTGCTGACCCAGCCAGCGCGCCTCGGCCATGACGTCAGTGGGCCGGCGCGAGACGAACGACCCGCGGAACATCGGGATCGCGCAGAACGAGCACCGCCGGTCGCAGCCGCTGGCGATCTTCAGCGGCGCCCACGGCCGTGCGTCGAGCCGCGAGCGCACGAACTGCTCGCCGCCGTCGCCGTGACCCGGGAGCGCTACCGACCCCGCGGCATCCGAGCGGTCGACCGGCGACAACGGAAGCAGCATGCGCCGGTCGGAGGGAACGTGGGATGCCGGGCGCGCACCGCCGAGGATCGCGGTGAGGTGGCTGGACATGTCGCGGTAGGAGTCGAAGCCGAGCACGGCGTCGGCGTCGGGCAGCTCGTCGGCGAGGGTCTGGCCGTATCGCTCGGCGAGGCAGCCGACGGCGACGACCGCCTTGGTGCGGCCGGTCTGCTTGAGGTCGGCAGCCTCGAGCAGGGTGTCGATGGAGTCCTTCTTGGCCTGCTCGACGAACCCGCAGGTGTTCACCACGGCGACGTCGGCATCGGCGGCGTCGTCGACGAGGGTCCAGCCCTCGGCGGCCAGGCGCCCCGCCAGCTCTTCGGAGTCGACCTCGTTGCGGGTGCACCCGAGGGTGACCAGCGCCACGCTGCCGCGGCTCGAGGAGAACGCCATACCGCCACTCTAGTTGCGCCGTGGGGCCGCCCTCACCCACCCGAGTAGGGTCCACGCATGCCTTCGGACACCATGCCTTCGGACACCGTGGCGCGGATCCGCGACCTGCTCGCCGAGCACCCGGTGGTCGACGGGCACAACGACCTGCCGTGGGAGGCCCGCACGCGCGTCGGCTACGACTGGGACCGGCTCGACATCTCGCGCCGGGGATGCCCAACCCACACCGACCTCCCCCGCCTGCGGTCGGGCGGCGTGGGCGCCCAGTTCTGGTCGGTCTTCGTGCCCGCGAGCCTGCAGGGTGACGCCGCGGTGACCGCGACGCTGGAGCAGATCGACGCCGTGCACGCCATGACCGCCCGGTATGCCGGCGACCTCGCCCTCGCGTCCACGCTCGGTGACGTCGAGCGCGCCTGGTCGCACGGCCAGATCGCCTCGCTGATGGGGGCCGAGGGTGGCCACAGCATCGACTCGTCGCTGGGCGTGTTGCGGATGCTGCACGGCCTGGGCGTGCGCTATCTGACCCTCACCCACAACGACAACGTGCCGTGGGCCGACTCGGCCACCGACGAGCCGGTGCTCGGCGGTCTGTCACCCTTCGGCCGCGAGGTGGTGCGCGAGATGAACCGCCTCGGCATGCTCGTCGACCTCTCGCACGTCTCCGCCGACACGATGCGCGACGCCCTCGACGTCACCCAGGCCCCCGTGCTGTTCTCGCACTCCTCGGCGCGGGCGGTGTGCGACCACCCGCGCAACGTCCCGGACGACGTGCTGGCCCGGCTCGCCGACAACGGGGGGGTCTGCATGGTCACCTTCGTGCCCAAGTTCGTCTCCCCCGCCGTGCGCGAGTGGGACGTCGAGATGCGGGATGCCGCCGCGCAGGCCGGCGTCGACACCCGTGACGACGCGGCGTACGACGCCTTCGTCGCCGACCGCCGGCGGAGCCACCCCGCGCCCCAGGCCACGATCGACGACGTCGTCGCGCACTGTGAGCACGTCCGCGAGGTGGCGGGCGCGCACCACATCGGGCTCGGCGGCGACTACGACGGCGTCGACGTGCAGCCGCGCGGCCTCGAGGACGTCAGCGGCTACCCCCGGCTGCTGGCCGCCCTGGCCGGGCGGGGCTGGAGCGACGCCGACCTGGCCGCCCTGACCAGCGGCAACGTCCTGCGGGTGCTCGGCGAGGCCGAGCGGTGCTCGCGCGAGATCGCGACGTCCCGGGGGCCCAGCCTGGCCCGGATCGAGGACCTCGACGGACCGAGCTGACCCGCGCAAGGTCACGGTCGCGTCAGCGGCGGCGTCAGCGGCGGGCGCGCATCACGGTGAGCGCGACGAGGCGGGAGATGACCATGGCGACGTACATGACGCCGGCGAGCCCCTCGATCGTGCCGACCGCCCTAGCCTGCGGCAGCACCGGGCTGACGTCACTGAGCCCGACGCTCGTGAGCACAGCGCCGGAGTAGTAGATCAGCTCGAGGAAACTGCGCTGGCCGGGTCCGTCGTAAGCCGTGAACGAGCCCGGCCACACCTCCTGGATGGCGAGGTACAGGTAGGCGAACGCGAAGACGAGCACCGTGAAACACGCACCCACCGCGAACAGCTCGTCCTTGGTCACCCAGTAGTCCTCGAACATGTACGAGATCAGCGCGTACGCCGTGTAGAAGTAGAAGACGGACAGGGCGCAGTGGGCGAGCACAAGGATCGTCGAGCGCTCGTCGAACAGGCTCCAGATCTCGAACACCGCGGCGGGCAGCGCCAGGGTCACCGACAGCCAGGTCAGGGCGGGCGTGCTGCGCACCGTGAACACCGCGGTGATGAGCGCCGAGAGGCTGAGCAGCGAGATGACGGCCCGGCCCCAGTCGGAGTCCTCGAGCGCCGGCAGCAGCAGGATGACGAGGATCTGCACGGCCAGCAGGAAGGCCGACGGCTGCTTGCGCAAGGTGGCCCGCCAGCGTGCCGTGCGGGACGGGTTGTCCCGCAGCTCCTCCCACATCGTCGTCATGGCGAACACTGTAGGGGCGGGTGGGCGACCTGGCGCGGTACGCCCTGCGAGACCCTCGACGGGCCGAGCGGTCAGCGACGCCCGGTGAGCTCCCAGGCGTCCTGGTCCGGCTCCTCGTCGCCGTAGTCGACAGCGGCGGGGTACGACGCCAGGTCGGCTGCGACGGCGTCACCGCCGTAGCCGGGCACCGCCACCTCCGAGGTGTCGTCGGTCGAGTCGTCGGTGACCGCGGCCTGGGCCGGCTCGACGTACGGCTCGGGCACGTCCTCGCCGCGCAGCAGCGCGAGGGTGGTGGGCAGGTCGTCGGGCTTCACGAGCACGTCGCGGGCCTTGGAGCCCTCCGACGGCCCGACCACGCCGCGTGACTCGAGCAGGTCCATCAGGCGCCCGGCCTTGGCGAACCCGACGCGCAGCTTGCGCTGCAGCATCGAGGTCGACCCGAACTGCGTGGTGACGACCAGCTCGGTGGCCTGCAGCAGCAGGTCGAGGTCATCGCCGATGTCGTCCTCGACGACCTTCTTGGCGGCGACCACCGTGACGTCGTCGCGGTAGCGCGGCTTGAGCTGCTCGGTGACGTGCTTGACCACCGCGTGGATCTCGGACTCGGTGACCCAGGCGCCCTGTACCCGCATCGGCTTGCTGGCGCCACTGGGCAGGAAGAGGGCGTCGCCCTGGCCGATCAGCTTCTCGGCGCCGGGCTGGTCGAGCACCACGCGGGAGTCGGTGACGCTCGAGGTCGCGAACGCCATCCGGGAGGGGACGTTGGCCTTGATCAGGCCGGTGACGACGTCGACGCTGGGCCGCTGCGTCGCAAGGACGAGGTGGATGCCGGCCGCGCGCGCCAGCTGGGTGATCCGGACGATCGACTCCTCGACGTCGCGGGGGGCGACCATCATCAGGTCGGCCAGCTCGTCGACGACGATGAGCAGGTAGGGGTAGGGCGTGATGACCCGCTCCGAGCCGGGCAGCGGCTTGACCTTGCCGGCGCGCACCGCCTTGTTGAACTCGTCGACGTGCTTGAACCCGTAGTGGGCCAGGTCGTCGTAGCGGGTGTCCATCTCGCGCACGACCCACTGCAGGGCCTCGGCGGCCTTCTTCGGGTTCGTGATGATCGGGGTGATGAGGTGCGGGATGCCCTCGTAGGCGGTGAGCTCGACGCGCTTGGGGTCGACGAGCACCAGGCGCACCTCGTCGGGCGTGGAGCGCATCAGGATCGACGTGATCATCGAGTTGACGAAGCTCGACTTGCCCGCTCCGGTGGCGCCGGCCACGAGCAGGTGCGGCATCTTGGCGAGGTTGGCGATGACGTAGCCGCCCTCGACGTCCTTGCCGACCCCCATGACCATGGGGTGGTCGTTGGCCCGGGCCACCTGGCTGCGCAGCACATCGCCGAGGCTGACCTTCTCGCGGTCGGTGTTGGGGATCTCGATGCCGATCGCGGACTTGCCCGGGATCGGGCTGAGGATGCGCACGTCGGCGGACGCGACGGCATACGCGATGTTCTTCGACAGTGCGGTGACCCGCTCGACCTTGATGGCCGGGCCGAGCTCGACCTCGTAGCGGGTGACGGTGGGGCCGCGGCTGAAGCCGGTGACCTGGGCGTCGATCTCGAACTGGTCGAGCACCGTCGTCAGCGACTCGACGACCCGGTCGTTGGCGGCGCTGCGAGCGCGGTGCGGGCTGCCCGGCTCGAGGATCGCGGCATCCGGGAGCGTGTACGTGACGTCGCCGGCGAGCGAGAGCTGCTCGACGCGCTGCGGGATCGCCGCGGTCGGCGGCGCCTCGAGCGGCGCCTTGTCGGCGACCGGCACCCGGGGAGGGACAGCGACCGTGGTGGCCTCCGGCGGAGCGCCGGGGCGCTTCTGGCCCGGGCGCAGCCGCTTGCCGGTGACCGGGTCGACCAGGGCAGCCTGCTCGAAGGCCTCGTCGCCCACACGCGGGCCGTCGACGTCGGATGCCGCGCCGCGCCGGCCGTGGCGGCGCCGGGTCGGCTCCTCCGCGGTCTCAACCGGCTGCTCGGGGGTGTGGCCGATGAGCCGGTCGACGGCAGCCTTGAGCCGCTCGGGCACCTGGTGCAGCGGCGTCGCGGTGATGACGAGCAGGCCGAACAGGCCTAGCAGCAGCAGGAGGGGCACCGTGCCGTAGACCGAGACGGCGGCCTTGAGGGGGCTCGAGGCGAGGAAGCCCAGGATGCCGCCGGCGTTGCGCATGCCGTCGGCACCCTCGGGCGGGGTCGGGATGTTGGCGGAGACGTGCGCCAGACCGCAGGCCGCGAAGGCGAGCGCGGTGGTGCCCACGGCGGCGCGGGAGGTGGCGGCGTCCTCCTTGGGGGCACGCAGCATCCGGATGCCGAAGGCGAGCAGCACCAGCGGCACGGCGTAGCCGATCTTGCCGAGGGTGCCGGCGACGACGGCGTGCACGACGGTTCCCACGGCGCCCGGCATCCCCCACCACTCGCGGGCGGCGACGACGACGGCGAGGGCGATCAGCAGCAGGCCCACGCCGTCCCTGCGGTGCTCGGGCTCGAGGTCGCGGCCGGTGTCGCCGACCTTGCGCGCCACGGCGCCGGTGGCGTGGGCCAGGCCCATCCAGGTGCTCTGCACCGCGCGCAACGGCAGGGGCAGCCCACCGGAGCGGGTGCGGGCCGTCCCCTTGCGTGAGCGCGCCGCAGGGCGCCGGTTCGCCGGCCGGGTCGAAGATTTCCGGCCGCGCGCCGAGGAGGACGTGCGAGTCGCCATGGTCGCAGGCTAGTCGAGAGTCACACCGGACTCACGTGTCACACGCGACACGACCGGAACATTCGGCTGCGCGTCGGACGCCGCCCGAACGGGCCCGGAACGAGGTCCGCGCCCGGACCTCTGCCGTTCGGCAGAGACCCGGGCGCGGAACCGGTCCTACCCGCCCCCCTGCAAGGCGGATATGACCGACGACGCGGGCCGAAGAACTGGTCGAGCGTCGATGTCTCGGATGGTGCTGGGACCAGTCGTCTTGGCTGTTCCCTTGCGATCACTTTACCTCGCCTTTACCTTGGGCGCACCTCCAAATTGGACGGTCACGCGGCGTGTCGTACCGCGTGTTCCGTGGACTTTTCACCGCTTTGCCA
>Ga0302299_10002461_pt1 | contig 11326 bp, 10 predicted proteins | sample III_Fen_N3_4_FD_198795 | JGI IMG/M metagenome (GOLD analysis project Ga0302299, IMG submission 198795) | Peat permafrost microbial communities from Stordalen Mire near Abisko, Sweden - III_Fen_N3_4 | ecosystem: Environmental > Terrestrial > Soil > Wetlands > Permafrost | place: Sweden: Abisko...
CGCTCACGCGCAGGTGTTCGTCGGTCTCGAGCGGCCCGTCGTCTGGAAGGCCGACGCTCTGCAGTCCGAGGCCGCTCGTGTTGAGCCGCCTCCCGGCTGCGACGAGGATCTCGTCGGCGCGCACGGTGTCGCCGTCCGAGAGCTCAGCGGTGACCTCGGCGCCGCCACGCGCGACGACCTGCGCCCTCGTGCCGAGCCGCACGTCGACGCCCGCCGCCCGCAGCGCGGCCTCGACCTGGTCGGCGGCGAACGGCTCCTCGCGGCCCAGCAACCGGGGCTCGGGCTCGATCAGCGTGACCATGCTGCCGAGCGAGCTGAACGCCTGCGACAGCTCGCATCCGACGACGCCGCCGCCGAGCACGAGCAGCCTGCCCGGCACCTCGTGGGTGACGGTCGCCTCGCGGTTCGTCCACGGCCGCGCATCGGCGAGGCCGGGCACCGGCGGCAGCGCCGCGGTGCTGCCGGTGCAGGCGATGACTGCGCGGCGCGCGACCAGCACCTCGTCGCCGACCCGCACGCGCCGCTCGCCGTCGAGCTCGCCGCGCCCGCGCACGAGGGCGACGTCGCGCTGCTCGAGCCAGGGCAGCTGCGAGCTGTCGTCCAGGTCGTGGATCACCTCGTCACGGCGCGCGAGTGCGGAGCGCACGTCGAGCGCGCCGGTCACGGCCTCGGCGGCGCCGGGGGTGCGGCGCGCCTCGGCGACGGCCTGCGCGGGTCGCAGCAGCGCCTTCGACGGCATGCATGCGTAGTAGGAGCACTCACCTCCGACCAGATGCTGTTCGACGAGCGCCACGCTCAGCCCGCCGCCCGCCAGGCGCCCGGCGGCGACCTCGCCCGCCGGCCCCGCTCCGATCAGGACGACGTCGAATTCACGTTCATGCATCGCGCGAGTCTAAGAACCGCGCGTCATGGCGCTCAAGCTGCGCTGCCCGGGACCGGCGCGAGGATCAGCGACTCGACCGCGATGTCGGGGTCGACGTGGTTGGCGCTGCAGAACGCCACGACCTTGCGGCCGAGAATCTCTTCCACGCCGGCGATCAGGTCGTCGCCCATGACGGCCTGGAAGGTGCGCCGGGTCGTGAGGACGAGTTCGCTCTGGCCCTGCTCCACGAGCACGCGCTCAGCGTGCGTGAGGCTGTCCTGGAGGACGATCGTGACGAGATCGTCGTTCAGGTACGTGCGCGCCTTCGTCGGCCCGCGACCCGTGTACCGGCTCAGCAGACGGACCGTGAGGTTCGAAATGGCAAGGCTCGGATTGGTGCCGGCGGGAGTACGTTCGGTGCCGGTCATCCGGCGCCTCCTGAAACTCCGTCTCCCCTTGGACGGGCGGCTCGAAAAGTAGGGAGACGGGAAACCCGTCCAAGCAGCCCGCGTCCCCCGGTCGTCGCAGCAGCCCAAGGCTGTCCGGCAGAAGCCCGCGTAGCCCTGACACTAGCGTCCGACGCCCATCGATGTGCGCGCCTGCTGCGGCGTTCGCGTCGCCGCCCGCCGAGCCTGGGATGCTTGCGCGATGCGCACCCGCCTCGTCCTGATCGCCGCCGTCCTCGTCGTCGCAGCGGCGCCCGCGAGCGCCCACGCCGCACAGTCGGTCTCCTGCGCCTCGCCGGCCGCGACCGTGCTGTTCTGGCCGCACGGTCACCCCGCGGTGAGGGGCGTCGGATTCCCGAAGATCCCGACGCCGCACCTCGAGGTCTACTCGCCCGGCGCGGGCTATCCGTCGTCGAACTTCTTCCTCTACGCGGACGCCAAGCGGTCGATCGACCCCTCGGCGGCCTGCGGGTCGGGCGTGGTCACGAAGGCCGGGGCGATTCGCCACGCCAAGACGATCAGGGTGACCAAGGCGATCACCTGCACCGCCCCGGTGGCACTCGCCTATGACATCAAGCGCTCGAAGAAGGGGCTCACGGTCATCGGCCGCGCGGGCGCGGACAGCTTCTTCAAGGTCGAGCTGCGGCCGAAGGGATCGACCTTCACGTACGACCGCACCGCGTGCCGGGCGGCTCCGAAGCCGCGCTGAGCGGCCGCCCGGCGTTGCGCCGGCCGTGCGCTGGTGAGAGAGTCGCCCCGACGGACTGCCAACGGCGGCTTGAGAGGTGCGCACGTGCGGGCGGGTGGTTGGACGACGGTGTTCCTGGTGGCGGTGGCCCTGACCGGTCCGGCATCGGCGCACGCGACGCTCGCATTTCCCGCCGCGGACACGCTTTCCTCGGCGGGCGTCGACGCGTACGAGCCTGCGCTTGGGGTCAACGAGGCCGGGAACGCGGTCGCGGCCTGGAGTGAGCTCGGCTCCCAGAACGCGAACAGCCACGTGCTCGCCGCGACGCGCGGGACCGGCGGATGGGGCGCCGCGACGCCACTGTCCGGCAGCGCGACGGACGCGTCCGGGGCCGCCGTCGCGATCGACACGAGCGGGAACGCCGTCGCCGCGTGGCGAGAGGGATCGCATCTGCAGGCGTCGTTCCGTCCGGCCGGCGGAACCTGGGGGCCGTCCGAGGATCCCTCGGGCGGCATGCAGGCGAGTGATCCGGCCGTCGTCATCGACTCCTCGGGCCGCGCGACCGTCGCGTTCCGCCACGCGAGCGGCGGCGGGGCGGAGGTCTGGGCGGCTCGCCGCGTGAGCGGGACATGGGAGACACCCGCGCTGATCTCCCCGTCGGGGGCGACGTTCACGGCGCCGAAGATCGCCACCGACCTCGACGGTGACGTCGCCGTCGCCTGGGCGACGGGCGGCGCGCCGGGCGTGTGGGTCGCCGAGCGCCGCGCCGGGGAGGCCTGGAGAACGGCGCTGAAGCTGACGACCGGAGCCGGGGTCGCGCCGAACGTCAGCCTCGCGAAAGACGTCCTGACGGACGCGACCGCGGTCGGGTTCTGCGAACACCCGCAGGCCCTGATGGGCTGCTTCCCGTCCGTGGCCGTCCGCTCGGCGGGCTCGGTGACCTTTGGCGGGACCGTGCCGCTCAGCGACGTGTCGAGTGCCACGCCGCTGCTCGCGTCGGCCGGGATCAACCCCTCGCCGGCGGGCGCGGACGGCGGGACCTTCCTCGCCCTGTACACCGGAGCCGCGGGCGCCTCGTTCTCGGCGGTCCGCAGCCCCGACACGGACTGGAGCACGCCGCAGCAGCTGACCGGGCGCCCGCAGCTGCTCGCGATGAACGAGGAGGGCGACGGGCTTGCGGCGTTCAGGGACCCCGGCGGCGGCCCGATGCAGGCGATGGAGCGCGTGGCCCGGGGCACCTGGAGCTCCCCCGTCCCTGTCCCGGGCCCGGCCGACGACTCGCAGCCCTCGGCGATCGCGCTCGATCGCGCCGGCCATCCGACGATCGTCTGGGTCCAGCCCGACGCGCAGGGCAAGGACCGGGTCCTCGCGGGTGAAGGCGGCGCAGGCCCCGCACCGCCGGGCCCGCCGCCCACGACGCCGTCCGGGCCCGCGTTCCCGGGCGCCCCCGCATCGCCGTCAACGCTGAACGGTGACGCGGCAGCGGCGCTCGCGGAGCTCGCCAAGCAGGCGTCGCAGGCGCTCGGCTCGGCGGTCACGCAGTCCGTCACCTGCTCGGCCGCGTGCGACGCGTCGGCGGCAGGCGACCTCTCGGTCCCGGGCGCCGCGCGGCTCTACAAGCTGCGCGCGTCGAAGACGGTCCGGATCAAGGCTCACGGGCGCGCGACGCTGCGACTCGGCGTTCCGGCCGTCGCGCGCGCCGCGGCCAGGGGCGCGCTGAAGCGTCACCGGCGCGTGCGAGCGCTGATCCGCGTCCGTGTCCGCCCGGTCGGCACCGGGAAGCCGATCACGCTGTCCCGGTCGCTCAGACTCGTCGCGAAGAAGCCGTAGCGAAGGGGCCGGAGTCGCCGTGCGATGATCGGGCGGTGAGCTCGGCGCCGACCGACGTTCTCGATCCCGGGCGCAAGCGGCTCGTGCTGCTCGCCGCGATCATGGGCTCGTTCGTCGCGGGCCTCGACGCGACGGTGGTGAACGTCGCACTGCCGGCGATTCAGCGCGACCTGGGCGGCGGCCTCGCCGGGCAGCAGTGGGTGTCGAACGCCTACCTGCTCGCGCTCGGCTCGCTGATCCTCGTCGGCGGGTCGCTCGGCGACGTGTACGGGGAGCGGCGTGTCTTCTCGCTCGGCGTGGCGGGGTTCGGCGCGGCGTCGCTGCTGTGCGCGATCGCCCCGACGATCGGGACGCTCGTCGCAGCCCGCGCGCTCCAGGGGATCTTCGGCGCGCTGCTGACGCCGAGCGCGCTCGCCGTCATCGTGATGGCGTTCACACCGAGCGAGCGCGGCGGCGCGATCGGGTCGTGGACGGCGTGGGCGGGGATCGCGACGGTCGTGGGGCCGTTCATCGGCGGCTGGCTGATCGACGCCGCGTCGTGGCGCTGGATCTTCCTCATCAACGTCCCGTTCGTGATCGCAACGCTCGTGCTCGTGCGCGTCGCGATCCCGCAGCGGGCGCCGGGGCCGTCGCGTCGTCGCGTGGATTGGGCCGGGGCGGCGCTCTGCGCGGTCGGGCTCGCGGGGCCGGTGTTCGCGCTGATCCGCCAGCCGCAGGAGGGATGGGGTTCACCGCAGGTGCTTGCGGGCCTGATCGGCGGCGTCGCCGTCTTCGCCGTCTTCCTCTGGCGCGAGGCGCACATCGCCGACCCGATGCTGCCGCTCGGGCTGTTCCGCCGGCGCAACTTCTCCGTCGGCAACCTGCAGACGCTCTCGATGTACGGCGGGCTGTCGATCACGTTCTTCTTCCTCGTCCTCTTCCTTCAGCAGGTCGCCGGGTACGACGCCCTGCAGGCCGGGCTCGCCACGCTGCCCTCGACCGGCGTGATGTTCCTCCTGTCCAAGCGCTTCGGCCGGCTCGCCGACCGGTACGGGCCGCGGGCGTTCATGGGCTGCGGCCCGATCGTCGCGGCGCTCGGCCTGACCTGGTTCACGCGGATGCCGGCGGACGTGGACTACGTCACCGACGTGCTGCCGGGGCTGCTCGTCTTCTCGCTCGGCCTGTCGATGACCGTCGCGCCGCTGACGGCGACGGTCCTGGCGGACGCCGACGAGTCCAACGCCGGGATCGCGTCGGGCATCAACAACGCGATCGCCCGCGTCGCCGGGCTGCTGGCGATCGCGGCGCTCGGCGCGGTCGTCGCGGGCACGTTCACGTCGTCGATCGACGACTCCCTCGCCGGCGTGCCGCTGACGCCCGCCGCCCGCTCCGCGGTGTCGCAGGCCAAGAGCCAGACGCTCGCGCAGGCGGACACCGCCGGGCTCCCGCCGCGCGAGGCGCGCGCCGTGGCGAGCGCCGTGCAGGACGCGTCGGTGCAGGCCTTCCATATGGGCATCGGGATCTCCGCGTCGCTGGTCTTCCTCGGCGGCGTCCTCGGCCTCGTGGGCATCGTCAACCCGCGCCGGAGGGTCGCCGCCGAGGGCTGCCCGGGCGGCCAGATCGTCGGCGTGCCGCAGGACGTCGGGACGTGCTGGGAGGCGGGCGAGGGGGAGCCGGTGGTGGCGTCGCTCGCGGGGGCACCCGCGCAGTTGCGGACCTGAACGGCGGGCTTTACCGGCACTTTGCCCTGCGGCCGCGAGTCTGGAGACGCCCACCCCGCGCCCATGCCTCCGCCTGCCCAACCGCCCCGGCCACCGCGTCCTCCCGGCGCATCGCGGCCGCTCGTGCGCGCCGGTCGCCGCCGCGCGGACCGCGCGAAGATCGCGGTGCTGCTGATGGCGCCGCTGCTGTTCGCGGCGGCGTTCGGGCTGTCCCGCAGCTCGTATGCGAGCCACCCGCGGCGGCCGTCACGTCCGCTGAGCGTGCCGCCGCGCTTCGAGCGGATCGTGCGGGAGAACCTGCTGCAGGCCGGCGTCCTCGCTCCGCAGCGGGCTCCCGAGGCCGTGCAGACGTCGAGCTCCTGACCCCGTGCACCTGACCTCGAGCCCGATCGACTGGTACGCGGCGCGGGCCGGGGGCGTCGTCGCGTACGTCCTGCTCACGATCGTCGTCCTGCTCGGGATCGCGATGTCGAGCGGTGCGCGGATGGAGCGGTGGCCGCGCTTCGCGCTGAAGGACGTGCATCGGTTCGCGGGCCTGCTGACCGGCACGTTCCTCGTGATCCACATCGCCACGATCGCGATCGACTCGTACCTGCCGTTCTCGCTCACGTCGCTCGTCGTGCCGTTCACGAGCTCCTACCGGCCGGTCTTCATCGGGCTCGGCATCATCGGCGCGGAGCTGCTGCTCGCGCTCGCGGTGACGAACCGGCTGCGCGACCGGCTGCCGTACGCGACCTGGCGGCGACTGCACTACCTGAACTTCGCGGTCTGGGGCGCGGCGACGGTCCATGGGCTGGGGAGCGGGACCGACCGCGGCACGCCCTGGCTCGTCGCGATCGAGGCCACCGCGATCGGGGCGGTCCTGACGGCGACGGGGTGGCGCGTCCTGCGTGCGCGGGACGCGCTCACCCCGGGCCGCCTCGCTGCGGTCACCGCGGGCGCCGTCGTCGTCGCGGCCGCCGCCGTCGCGCTGGTCCTGGGGCCACTCGCGTTCCGGCCCCATCCGTGGAACCCCGCGCGCTTCACCGACGCCCTGGGCGGCCGCATCGTCCAGCAGACCGGCGCGACCCGAGGCATCGTGTCGATGGCCGGCGAGGGCACGGGGGCCCAGCATGTGCTCGTGCGCGCCGACCTGCTGGTCGCGCCGGCCCGGCTGCTCGACACGGCGTTCCAGATGGAGTACCTGCCGAGCGGCGCGCACTGCCGCGGGCGTGTGCTGCGGATCACCGACGGCGGCCTCGGGTTCCTCGCGCACTGCCGAATCGGCGCCGGCCCGCAGCACACGGTGAGGGCGCGCTGGGACTCGTCGGACGGCGGCGTGCTCTCCGGCGGCACGATCACGTCGGCCGCCTGAGCGTGCTTTGCCTGCTGCTTGCCTTGCGCCGCCTAGGGTCGCGGGGCGTGAGGATCACCACCGTCCTTGGCTGCGCGTGCGCTGCCGCGATCCCCTTCGTCGCCGGCTGCGGATCGGGAGGGGGCACATCGCCCGCATCGACGCCGCCGACCACAGGGACGGTCGGCACGACCACGGCCTCGGCGCCTGCGCCCGTGGTGACGCTGCACGCCCGCCGGGTCGGCCGACTCCCCGCTCCCGTGCAGCTTCCGGCCGTCACGGCCCACGGAGACGGGGCGCTCGCGATCGGCGGCCTGAACGCCGCCGACGGCTCGGTCGCCGACATCGTCCGCGTCCGCGGCGGGGCCTCCGCGCGCATCGGCGCGCTGCCGCGGCCGATGCACGATGCGGCGGCGGCGACCGTCGCCGGCACCACATACGTCTTCGGCGGCGGAGATGCGGGCTCCGGCTTCCCGGGGATCCTGCGGGTGCTCCCGAACGGGGGGACGAGCCCGGCCGGTTCGCTGCCCGCTCCGTCCTCCGACGTCGCGGCCGCGAGTATCGGCCGTACCGCCTACGTCGTCGGCGGCTACACCGGCACGATCCCGCTGCGGTCGATCGTGGCGTTCACGCCGGGCCGCGGTGCCCGCCGGGTCGGGAGGCTTCCCACCGCGCTGCGGTACGCGGCGGTCGCCGCCGTCGGCCGGTCGGTCCTGATCGCCGGGGGGACGTCCGGCACGACCGCCGAGCGGGCGATCCTGAGGTTCGATCCCGCGACCGGAGCGACGCACCGGATCGGCACGCTCCCGGCGCCGCTGACGCATGCCGCGGGCGCCTCATTGGGCGGGCGGTTCTACGTGATCGGCGGGCGCGGAGCGGACCTGACATCGCAGCGCGCGACGGTCTGGTCGGTCGATCCGCGGACCGGGGCGGTCCGGCGAGCCGGGAGGCTTCCGGTCGCACTCTCGGACACCGGTGCGGCGTCGCTGCCGGGGCGCATCCTCGTCCTCGGCGGACGGGACGCCGCGGGCGGCGTCCACGACGCGGTCCTCGCCCTCACCCCCGGCGCATGAGGGCGCTGCCACGCACGGCGCTCGCGGCCACGGCCGCCGGGGCGGCGCTGCTCGCGGGCTGCGGCGGGGGTTCCACACCCGCCACGACGACGACGCACGTGTCGTCGTCGCAGCCGCCCGGCGCAGCGCCGGCACGGAGGGCGGCGGGTCGCGTCAACGTCTACGCGGCGGCTGCGAAGGGGCGGCTGAGCCCCGCCGTCCGCGGCGACCCGGCCCGGCTCTACGTGCCCAACTCGGTGTCGAACACGGTCGACGTCATCTCGCAGCGCACCGCGCGGATCGTCGACCACTTCGATGTGGGCCGTCTGCCGCAGCACGTCACGCCGTCCTGGGATCTCAAGACGCTCTGGGTCACGAACGACCTGGGGAACAGCCTGACCCCGATCGACCCGCGGACCGGCCACCACGGGAAGCCCGTCCCGGTCCTGGACCCGTACAACCTCTACTTCACGCCCGACGGCCGCCGCGCGATCGTCGTCGCCGAGGCACACCGCGAGCTCGACTTCCGCAGCCCCCACACGATGCGGCTCCGCCACGCCCTCCACACGCCGATGTGTCCGGGCATCGACCACATGGACTACACGGCGAACGGGCGGCTCGCGCTCGTCTCGTGCGAGTTCGGCGGGCGCATGATCGTGGTCGACCTGCGCCGCGAGCGGGTCGTCAGGACGGTCGCGCTCAGGCCGCTCGGGATGCCCCAGGACGTCAAGATCTCACCCGACGGCCGCACGTTCTACGTCGCCGACATGATGTCGGGGGGCGTCTGGCTGATCGATGCGCGGACGTTCCGCAAGATCCGCTTCCAGCCGACCGGCAAGGGTGCGCACGGGCTCTATCCCAGTCGCGACGCGAAGGACCTCTACGTGTCCAACCGGGGTGAAGGATCGGTGAGCGTGATCTCGTTCCGGACGCGCCGGCCCGTGAAGAAGTGGCGGATCCCCGGCGGCGGGAGCCCCGACATGGGCGGGGTTTCCGCGAGCGGCGCCGTGCTCTGGCTGACGGGTCGCTACGACGGCGTGGTCTACGGGATCAGCACCCGGACGGGCAGGCTGCTGCACAAGATCCGCGTCGGCGCCGGCCCACACGGGATGGCGGTGTGGCCGCAACCCGGCCGGTACTCGATCGGCCACACGGGCATCCTGCGCTGAAACCTGCGGAGGTAGAAGGCCGCGCCGCGCTCCGCGTCCTCCCCGATGCGGCCGGATGCGCATGCCTCTTCAATGCCTCCATGGCTTGCCGTCAGGGCATCGAGCACCCCGCCAGCGTGGGCGACTGGGTCGAAGTGACCGGATCCGCGGGCGAGCCCCTGCGGCGCGGCCAGATCATCGAGCTCCTCGGCGGCCCCGGGCGCGAGCACTTCCAGGTGCGCTGGGACGAGAACCACGAGTCGATGGTGTTCCCCCGGCCCGGTGTGCGCGTCGTCAGCGCGCCGAGGCCGGCTCCGGGGACGCGGCCAGCGCGTCCCCGACCGTGACCGGCCCCTGATCGAGACGGATCCGCCGAGCCGATCCCTCGCCCGTTCCCGGCGCGACCTGCACGAGATCGACCGCGAGCGGCTCGAAGCCTCCCGGCCGCGGTGCGCGATAGGTCACGACAGCGAGGCCGATCGGACTGCTGCTCGACAGGTTTCCCGTCCCGCCCGCTCCGACCGTCCCGCCGTTCACCTGAATCACGTCGGCGCGCGACACCACCGCCTGCTGGTGGGTGTGTCCCTCGACGACGAGGAGCGGAGCAGCCGGGACCGTCCTGCGCAGCTCCCGGAGCGCCGGCTCGGCGAGCGCGGGTTCGTGCACCACGACGACGTCCACGCGCCCGGCGAGCGGTGCCAGCCAGGCGCTGAACGCGGCCTGGTCGGCAGCCGTGATGCCGGCCCCGCGGTCGCGGTAGCCCTGTGACGCCAGCCGCAGGTTCGGGCTCTCGTAGCCCGCCATGCGCAGGCCGCTGACGGACGTGATCAGCGGTCCGTGGGCGCCGCCCGGAAGGAGCCGCCCGCGCCGCGTCAGCACGATCGCTCCCGCCCGTGCGAGCTGCCGCGAGGAGCGGTCCGAGTCGTGGTTTCCGGCGACGAAGACGAAGGGATGGCCGGTGCGCAGGACCGAGCGCAGCGCGCTGGTCTCCAGCGGCGTTCCGCGGTCGGAGAGATCACCGGCGAAGACGACCGGGCCGCCCGCCGCAGCGCGACGGATCGTTCCGATCGCGACGACGTTGTTGTGCAGGTCGGAGGCGACGGTCAGGCGCGGAAGCCGCGTCAGCGCCAGTCGGCGTCCCGGCGTCGTCACGAGGCGCGCAAGGCCCAGCAGCTGGTCGTCGACCTCGGCTCCGAGCTTCCCGGGGGCCTGCGACGCCGCCTCGACGGCGCGCAGGGCGACCGGGATGTCGCTCCCGTGCGCGTAGTAGACGGGCCTGTCCAGCGCCCCGCGCGGCGCGAACAGGAAGGCGATGCCGGCCATCCATGCGGCCGCGCCGAGGCCAGCGACGGCGAGGCGCCAGCGCAGCCGCGGCCGGCCCGATCTCAGCGCGACGGCGGCGAGCGATCCCAGCAGCAGAGCGCCCGCGGAAGCGAGCAGCGCGAGGCGCCGCAGGAACCCCGCGATCGCGTCGCGCACCTCGCCGCGGACCGCGCCGGCGGCGGAGCGCCCGTTGGTCGCGACGCTCTCGACCGACGTGCGGTCGATCGTCTCGAGCTGTACCTGCAGGCGCGCGGGAGCGCGAACGCCGTCGAACCGCACGCCCCAGTCGACGAGCGGGACGTACGCGTCGAGCGCGCCGTGATGGAACGGACTGACGGACAGCGCGATCCGGCCGACCGACAGCTTCGACGTGTCGCTGTACGACCAGACGGCGAGCATCCCGCCGATCGCGCAGGCGAGCAGGACCACGGCGACCGCTCCCACCGGGCGGAGCCGGCGGCTCAGCGTGCGTCCTCGGCGGGCCGGCCCGTCCATCGATCGTCACGGTACCGCGCCGATCCGGCCGGCCTGCCGGCCCGCGGCGTGGTCAGCCCACCGCCGGCAGCGGCGCCTCTGAGCAGCCGAGGCAGAGCACGCTTTCCGGTGCCGCCAGCAGGCGGGCACGGGGGATTGGGCCGCCGCAGCGGTCGCACATGCCGTAGGTGCCGACGTCGGCCTTCTCGATCGCGCGCTCCACGACGGGGCCGGCGTCCTGCTGCTCGAGCACCTGCCGGAGTTGGGGGTCGGTGAGCCGGTCGGTCATCGTTCAGTGCTGGTCGTGCGGGTTGCCGGTGTTCCTGCGGCTGCCCGGGTCGGGCCGCGGGTCGAGCCCGACATCGCGCTTGCGCTCGCCGGGGGTCCTCGACCCGGAGTCTGCGGCGCCCGGCTGCTCCTCGGGGAGCTGATCGGACTCGCGCGTGTCGTGAGGACCGGGCGAGCGAGGC
>Ga0302299_10002462_pt1 | contig 11325 bp, 8 predicted proteins | sample III_Fen_N3_4_FD_198795 | JGI IMG/M metagenome (GOLD analysis project Ga0302299, IMG submission 198795) | Peat permafrost microbial communities from Stordalen Mire near Abisko, Sweden - III_Fen_N3_4 | ecosystem: Environmental > Terrestrial > Soil > Wetlands > Permafrost | place: Sweden: Abisko...
CGCCGTCACGGTGCAGGACCCGAACCTCTGCCCCCGCTTCACCGGCCGGGTGTTCGAGAACGTCACGATCGGCCCGTCGCCGCTGTGGCTGAAGGCGCGCCTCATGGCCGCCGGCCAGCGACCGATCTCGAACGTCGTCGACATCACGAACTACGCGATGCTGCTGACGGGTCACCCGCTGCACGCCTTCGATCTCGACAGGATCGCGGGGGGTCAGCTCAACGTGCGCTGGGCGACGGACGGCGAGCAGGTGACGACGCTCGACGGCCAGGTCCGCACGCTCGACCCGCGCATGGGCGTCATCGAGGACGCGGACGGCCCCACCTCGATCGCAGGCGTGATGGGCGGTGAGCGCAGCGAGGTCCACGAGGGGACGACCCGCGTGCTGATGGAGGTCGCGACCTGGAACGGTCCGGGAATCAACTACACGTCGTGGAAGCTCGGCCTGCGCAGCGAGGCGTCCGCCCGCTACGAGAAGAACCTGCCGCCGGAGGGGTGCCTCGAGTCGCAGGCGGTCGCGACGGCGCTGATGCTCGAGCTGACGGGCGCGACGCTCGTGCCGGGGACGGTGGACGTCGGGACGCCCGGCGAGCCGGAGCCGATCGTTCCGCTGCGCGACGCCCGGGTCAGCGGCCTGCTCGGCGCCGACGTGCCGCGCGCGCGCAGCGTGGAGATCCTGACGGCGCTCGGCTTCTCCGTGACCGAGGTACCGGACGGCCTCAGCGTCGGCGTGCCGCACTGGCGCCGGGCGGACGTCATGCGCGAGGCCGACCTGATCGAGGAGGTCGCTCGCATCGACGCGCTGGAGGAGTTGCCCGCAACGATCCACGAGAACCGCACCGGGCTGCCCGGCCGCCTGACCCGCGCGCAGCGCCTGCGCCGCAGGGCCGAGGACGCGCTCGTCGGGCGCGGGCTCCTGGAGGTCGTCGGCTGGTCGTTCACCGATCGCGAGCTGCCCGACCGGCTGCTCGCTCCCGCAGGTGACCACCTACGCGACCTGGTCGAGCTCGAGAACCCCATGTCCGCCGAGCAGGCGGTACTGCGGCCAACCGTGATCGGCTCGCTGCTCGACATCGCACAGCACAACCTGGCGCGCGGCCACGACCACCTCGGGATCTTCGAGTCCGGCACGGTGTACCGGCGCAGCGGGAACGGCCCGCTCGCTGACGAGCACCACGCGCTGGGCGCGCTGCTCGTCGGGGACGCGCGGCCCGCGGGCTGGCGTGACAGCGGCTCCCCGCCCGCCGACGTGTACGCAGCGCGCGCACTCGTCGAGGCGGTGCTCGGCGCGCTGCACGTCGAATGGCACGCCGAGCAGGCACATCGCTCCTTCCTGCACCCCGGGAAGGCGGGCGTCATCCGCGCCGGCGACGCGATTCTCGGCATCTTCGGCGAGGTGCACCCGACCGTGCTCGCGACCTGGGAGATCGACGCCCCGGCGGCGTTCCTCGCGATCGACATGGGCAAGGCCGTGGCCGCGGCTCCGGGAGAGGCGACCTACGACGACCTCACCACGTTCCCCGAGCTGCGGCAGGACCTCGCCGTGATCGTGCCCGACGACGTGACCGCGGACCGCGTGCTCGCCGTCGTGCGCGAGGCGGGTGCGCCGCTGATCGCCGACGCCGGCGTGTTCGACGTCTACCGCGGCGAGCAGGTGGGGAAGGGCCGGGTCTCGCTCGCGCTGCACCTGGCGTTCCGGGCGGCCGACCGCACGCTCTCCGACGAGGACGTCGCGCCGCTGCGGGACCAGATCGTGAGCGCCCTGGAGCGTGAGCTGGGCGGTGAGCTCCGTGGCTGAGCCGCGCGTCCTGATCGCGGGTGCGTCCGGCTTCGCCGGCGCGATCGCCGCACGGCTCGTCGACCGTCATCCGTTCTTCGCGCTCGGGCCGGTCACGTCGCGGTCGGACGCGGGCCGCCGGCTGGACGAGTTGTATCCGCACCACCGGGTCACCGCGACGCTCGAGCAGCTCGACCTCGAACGCCTCGACGACGTCGAGGCGGCGATCGTCGCCTACCCGCACGGCGCATCCGCGCCCGTCGCCGCCGCGCTGCGCGAGCGCGGCGTGCGGGTGGTCGATCTCAGCGCCGACTTCCGCCTGCGCGACCAGGCGGTCTACGAGGCGACCTACGTCCCGCACGAGGCGCCGCAACTGCTGCCCGATGCCGTGTACGGGCTGACTGAGCTGTACCGCGACGCGATCCGTGACGCCGGCCTCGTCGCGAACCCCGGCTGCTTCCCGACCGCCGCGCTGCTCGCGCTCGCGCCGCTCGCCCGCGCCGGGCTGATCGCGGACGTCGTGATCGACGCGAAGACCGGCGTCAGCGGGGCCGGCCGCGCACCGTCGGAGACGACCCATTTCGTCTCGATCGCCGAGAACGTGCGGCCCTACAAGGTCGGTGCCCACCGGCACACGCCGGAGATCGACCAGGAGCTCGCCGTGCTCGGCGCGCCTGTCGCGACGACGTTCGTGCCGCACCTCGTGCCGCTCGACCAGGGTGAGCTCGTGAGCTGTTACGTGACGCCGCCCGAGCCCGTCGGGCAGGCGGCGCTCGACGAGCTCTACCGAGCCGCCTACGCGAGTGAGCCGTTCGTCGATGTCGTCCCCGTACCGCCCGGCGTGCGTGACGTGCGCGAGACGAACTACTGCGCGCTGCACGCCCGCGTCGATCCGCGCAGCGGGATGGTCCTCGTCTTCGCGGCGATCGACAACCTCTGGAAGGGGACGAGCTCGCAGGCGATCCAGAACCTCAACCTGATGTTCGGGCGCCCCGAGACCGAGGGCCTCGTCTGATGGCCGCGCTCGAGCCCTTCAGCTCGCGCTGGGTGCCGCTGCCCGAGCACGTCCGGCTGCTCACCGATCCGGACCGGCTGCCGGACGGCTTCCGGGCCGCCGGGGTCGCTGCGGGGATCAAGCCGTCCGGCGGCACCGATGTCGGCCTGCTCGTCAGCGACGCCGTCGAGACGACCAGCGCCGCGCGGTTCACGCGCTCCGGCACCGCCGCCGCGCCGGTGCTGCTCACGCGCGAGCGCTGCCGTCTGGACGCGATCCGGGCGGTCGTCGTCAACAGCGGCAACGCGAACGCGGCGACCGGCTCGATGGGTCTGCAGGACGCGGCGAAGATGCAGGGCGCCGCGTCGATGTGCGCCGGCGTGCCGGAGGATCAGGTCGCCGTCTGCTCGACCGGCGTGATCGGCGTCCCGCTCGACGCGCGCGCCGTCGTCAAGGGCCTGTCCGAGGCTCGCGGCGAGCTCCGCGCGGACGGCGCGGGTGACCTGCAGCGGGCGATCATGACCACCGACCTCTTCGAGAAGCGCGCGGCGCTCGCCGTCGAGCTCCCGGGGGGGACGGTCCGGCTCACCGCGCAGGCCAAGGGTGCCGGGATGATCCAGCCGAGCTTCGCGACGATGCTCTGCTTCGTGCAGACCGACGCGCTGCTCAGCATCGCGACCGCCGACCTCCTGCTCGCCGTCTGCGTGCAGCGCAGCTTCGACCGCATCTCCGTCGACGGGCAGCTCTCCACGAACGACACGGCGATCCTGCAGGCGAGCGGAGCCTCCGGGGTGATCGTGGAGCCCGAGTCAGATGGCGAGCGGCTCTTCGGCGAGGCACTCGACGCTCTGCTGCGCGAACTCGCCCTCGCGATCGTGCGCGACGGGGAGGGCAGCGAGCGGATCGGCCGCGTCGTCGTCCGCGGGGGTCACGGGCCGAACGTCGAGCGCACCGCACGCGCGGTCGCCAACTCGCCGCTCGTCAAGACCGCGCTGCACGGCGGCGATCCCAACTGGGGGCGCATCGTCCAGGCGGCGGGCATGGCCATCGTCGACGCCGCCCCGCTGCCGATCGACGTCGCGATCGAGGGCGTGCAGGTCTGCGTGGCAGGCCAGGCGATCGGACACGACGTCGAGGAGCTCGCCGCGCGCGTGAAGGGCCCGGAGGTCGAGTACGTCATCGGGCTGCCGGGCGACGGCTTCGAGACCGAGGTCTTCTTCAGCGACCTGGGGCACGAGTACATCCGGATCAACGCCGAATACACCACGTGACGACATGACTCCACTGACGCCGCACGGCGACATCGCGACGCTCCTCCAGGCGCTGCCCTACATCCGCGAGTTCCACGGCCGCACGATCGTCATCAAGTACGGCGGCGCCGCGATGGAGGACCCCTTGCTGCGCGAGGAGTTCGCGCGCGACATCGTCCTGCTCAAGTACGTCGGGATGAACCCTGTCGTCGTGCACGGCGGCGGGCCGGAGATCACGAGCTACATGGAGCGCCTCGGCCTGCCGGTCGAGTTCCGCGGCGGCCTGCGCGTCACGAGCGCCGAGGCCATGGACGTCGTGAAGATGGTCCTCGTCGGCAAGGTCAACGCCGACATCGTCACGCGCATCGGGCGCCACGGGCAGGCCGCGGTCGGCCTCAGCGGCGAGGACGGGGACATGTTCCGTGTCTCGCGCCGTCTGGCTCCGGATGGGAGCGACGTGGGCTTCGTGGGGCAGATCGACCGCGTCGACGTGGACGTGATCAACCACGTCGCGCAGGACTACATCCCCGTGATCGCCTCGATCGGCTGCGACCGCGACGGGCAGAGCCACAACGTCAACGCCGACGAGGCCGCCGGCGCGGTGGCGCGCGCGCTCGGTGCGTACAAGGTGTTGTTCCTGACCGACGTCGAGGGCTGGCTGCGCGACCCCGCGGACGAGGGCTCGCTCGTCAGCGAGGCGACCGCGGACGAGGTCACCGCCGCGCTCGAGGGCATCGCCGGCGGGATGCGCCCGAAGCTCGCCGCGTGCGTCGACGCGATTCACGGCGGGGTCAGCAACGCGCACATCGTCGACGGCCGCGTCCCGCACTCGATCCTGCTCGAGCTGTTCACCGACGCGGGCGTCGGCACGAAGATCCGGCCGGCGCGATGAGTCTCCTGCACCTCCAGGAACTCGACGCGGCGCACGTCATCGGCACGTATGCACGGCTCCCGCTCGAGATCGTGCGGGGCGAGGGCGCGCGGGTCTGGGATGACGAGGGCCGCGAGTACCTCGACCTGCTCTGCGGCATCAGCGTCACGAGCCTCGGGCACTGCCACCCGGCGATCGTGGAGGCGATCCGCGAGCAGGCGGGCATGCTCATGCACGCGTCGAACCTCTTCTACACCGAGCCGGGGATCCGGCTGGCCGAGCGCCTCAGCGCGGGCTCACTCGGCGGCAAGGTCTTCTTCTGCAACTCCGGCGCGGAGGCGAACGAGGCCGCGCTGAAGCTCGCTCGGCGTGAGAAGTGCGGCGGCGAGGTCGTGAGCGTCGTCGGCGGCTTCCACGGCCGCACGTTCGGCGCGCTCTCGGCCACGGCGCAGGAGAGCAAGCAGGCGCCGTTCGCGCCGCTCGTCCCCGGATTCCGCGCGGTCGCGCCGACGGCGGATGCGATCGAGAACGCCGTGCACGACGGGACCGCAGCGGTGCTGATCGAGCCGATCCAGGGCGAGGGGGGCGTGCATCCGATCGCGAACGAGGTGCTGGAGGCAGCCCGCCGCGCCTGCGACCGTCACGGCTCGGCGCTGATCTTCGACGAGGTGCAGACCGGCATGGGCCGGACCGGGACGCTGTGGGCCTACGAGCAGACGGGCGTCGTGCCCGACGCCCTGACGACCGCCAAGGCGCTCGGCGGCGGCCTCCCGATTGGCGCGCTCGTCACCGGGCCGCGGCTTGCAGAGACGCTGCAGGCAGGCGATCACGGTTCGACGTTCGCGGGCGGCCCGCTCGTCGCGCGCGCTGCGCTCGCCGCGCTCGAGGTCACTGAGGATCCTGCGCTGCTGGCGCGGGTCCGCGCCCTGGGTGAGCGGATGCGCGCCGAGATCGCCGCGCTCGACGGCGTCGACGCGGTGCGCGGCCGCGGCCTCATGATCGGCTTCGACCTGCACGGCGGCGAGGCGCCCGCGTTCGTGCTGCGCGCGATCGCGCAGGAGCGGCTGATCATGAACGCGACAGGGCCGCAGACCGTGCGGCTCCTGCCGCCGCTGACGCTGACCGACGACGAGGCCGCCGACGCGGTCGCGCGCATCGGCCGGATGCTGGCGTAGCAGGCCGGGAGGCAGGCTGCAGCGCCCGGGCGTCGAACACGGCAGACTCGGAGCCGCATGCCCGGGAATCTCGTTCAGCTTGCCAGTCGCCACGGATCGCCCGGCTCGCCGACCGTCGTCGAGCTGCTGAGCGCCGCCGTGCGCGAGCGCGGCGTGCTCACGGACGATGACATCCGCGCGGCCGCGGCCACGACCGGCCTGCCCGAGGCCACCGTGCATGGAGTCGCGACCTTCTACGACGACCTGCGCGCCCCGCGCGGGCGCCGCCACGTGCGCGTCTGCACGGGGACCGCATGCTTCGCCGCGACCGGCGGCGCGCACGAGCACGAGCTTCAGGCGGGCCTCGGGGTCGCGCCCGGCGAGCGGGCCGCCGACGGGTCGGTGTCGCTCGCCGAGACCGTCTGCCTGGGCTTCTGCCACAGCGCTCCCGCGGTGCGCGACGGCGACGTCATCGACGCGGGACCGGGCGTCGTCGAGCGCGTGCTGGCCGACTGCGCCCAGGATGCCGGCGAGCCCGCGGCGCGCAGCCTCCTGCCCGAGCCGGCGCTGACCGCCGCGGGCGACTGGTCGGCGCTGCCGGCCGTCCTCGCCCGTCTGGACCCCGAGCAGTTCCTCGAGCAGGTCGCGGACGCCGGCCTGTGCGGGCGCGGCGGCGCCTGGTTCCCCGCCGCGCAGAAGTGGCGCTTCGCCCGCGCCGCACCGGCGCAGCAGCGCTACATCGTCGCCAACGGCGACGAGGGCGATCCCGGCTCGTACATCGACAAGCACCTGATGGAGCGCAGCCCGGCGCTGGTGCTCGAGGGGATGGCGCTCGCGGGCTACGCGGTCGGCGCCGGCGAGGGCGTTGTGCTCGTCCGCTCGGAGTACCCGGGCTCGCGCCCGGCGCTCGAGGCGGCGATCGAGGCCGCGCGTGCCGCCGGCCTGCTCGGAGAGGACATCCTGGGCTCCGGCTTCTCCTTCGACGTGCGGGTCGTCGACGGCGCGGGGTCGTATGTGGTGGGGGAGGAGACTGCGCTGCTCGCCTGCGTGCACGGGCTCCGCGGCACGGTGTCCGCGCGGCCGCCGTTCCCCGCCGAGCGCGGGCTGTACGGGCTCCCGACCGTCGTCCACAACATCGAGACGCTCGCGAACGTGCCCGTCATCGCCGCGCGCGGCGCCGCGGCCTACCGCGACCTCAGCCCGCTGAGCCGCTACGGCGGGAGCAAGCTCGTGTGCTTCAACGAGCGGTTCGTCCGCCCCGGGGTCGTCGAGGTGCCCTTCGGCGTCACGGTGCGCGAGCTCTGCGAGGGGGTCGCAGGTGGCCTCGTGGACGGGCGGGCGATCAAGGCGGTTCAGATCGGCGGACCGCTCGGCGGCATCCTGCCGGCGTCGCTGCTCGGCACCCCGTTCGACGGCGCGCCGCTCGCCGCGGCGGGCTGCATGGTCGGGCACGGCTCGATCCTCGCCTTCGACGACCGCACCGACATGCGCGCAGTCGCCCGCCACCTGCTCGCGTTCGGCGCGGACGAGAGCTGCGGCACCTGCTTCCCGTGCCGGATCGGGCTGCGCCGCGCGCACGAGGAGTTTGCCTCGCCGCGGGCCGTCGATCGCACCCGGCTCGAGGCGCTGCTCGAGACGCTCGAGGTGGCAAGCCTGTGCGCCCACGGCTCCGGGATGCCCGCGCCGATTCGCAGCCTGCTGGAACACTTCCCCGGCGAACTGGGACTGGCCTGATGCGTGTCACGGTCGACGGCAGCGCAGTCGTGGTCGAGCCCGGGGCGAGCGTGCTCGAGGCCGCGCGCGCGGCGGGCGCGGCCGTGCCGACACTCTGCTTCGACGAGCGGATGGCGCCGTTCGGCGCCTGCCGGGTCTGCCTCGTGGGTGTGCACGGGCCCGACGGGGCCGACACCGTCGTCGCCTCGTGCACGACGCCATGCCGCGAGGGGATGGTCGTCGACACACACGATCCCGGGGCGCGCCGCGTCGCCCGAGCGGTCGTCGAGCTGGTCCTGTCCGAGCTGCCCGCCGCGCCCGCCCGGCACACCGAGCTCGCCGCCGTCGTGCGCGACCTCGGCGTCGACGGGTCGCGCTGGAGCGGCGCGGTCCATGCGGAGCGCCGCGACACCCGGCATCCCTACCTCGCCTTCCAGCACGAGCTGTGCATCTCGTGCGGGCGCTGCGTCCGGGCCTGCGACGAGATCCAGGGCGCCTTCGCCCTGACGGCCGTGGGGCGGGGTTTCGACGCGAACGTCGCGGCGGGCATCGACGCCGGGTTCCGCGACTCCGCCTGCGTGTCGTGTGGCGCGTGCGCGGACACCTGCCCGACCGACGCGATCACCGAGCTGTCGTTGCTGGCCATCGCCGGCGCGACGGAGGATGATTCGGCCAGTTCCCCATGAACGACGAACGCTTCGACACCACCGTCTCGACGACCTGCGGCTACTGCGGCGTGGGCTGTCGCCTTGAGGCGCACACCCGTTCAGACCGCGTCGTCTCGATCAGCCCTGCCGCCGACGGGCCGGCCAACCGCGGGCACACATGCCTCAAGGGCCGTTTCGCCCACCAGTTCTCGCGCTCACGCGAGCGGCTCACAACTCCGCTGATCCGCGAGGGCGGCGAGCTGCGCGCCGCATCCTGGGACGAGGCGCTCCAGCGGATCGCGACGGAGCTCGGCGGCATCCGCGCCGCGCACGGGGCGGACGCGATCGCCGGTCTCGCGTCCTCCCGGGCGACGAACGAGGACTGCTGGGCGATGCAGCGGCTGATGCGCGCCGCGATCGGGACGAACAACATCGACAACTGCTCCCGCGTCTGTCACTCACCGACCTCGTACGCGCTTCGCGCGTCACTCGGCTACTCGGGAGCGACCGGCTCGTTCGACGACATCGAGGCCGCGGACGCGGCGATCATCATCGGCGCGAACCCGACGGAGGGTCATCCGGTCGTCGGCGCGAGGATCAAACAGGCGGCGCTGCGCGGGCTGCAGCTCGTGACGATCGACCCGCGGCGCATCGAGCTGGCCGACCACGCCGTCGTGCACCTCTCGCCGCGTCCGGGCACGAACGCGGCCATCATGCTCGGGCTCGCGCACGTCGCTCACCGCGACGGGCTGATCGACCGCGCGTTCATCGACGCGCGCACCGAGGGCTTCGGCGCGTACGAGGAGCTGCTCGCGCTCTACGACCCCGCGGTCGTGCAGGAGATCAGCGGCGTCCCGGCCGCCGACCTCGAGCGCGCCGCGCACGTGTACGGCGAGGCCGGCGAGGCATGCGTCCTGTGGGGCCTCGGCGTCACCGAGCACAAGTACGGCTCGGAGGTCGCCCAGCTGATCTGCTCGCTCGCGCTGATGACCGGGAAGATCGGCAGGCCGGGGTCGGCGCTGCTGCCGCTGCGGGGACAGAACAACGTGCAGGGCTCGTCCGACATGGGCGCACTGCCCGACACCTACTCGGGCTACCGTCGGGTCGACGACGAGGAGGTCGCTCAGGCGTTCGAGGCGCGCTGGGGCGTGGCGCTGTCGCGCAGGCCCGGGCTGAAGATCCCGCAGATGTTCGACGCGGCGGTCGCCGGCACGCTGAAGGCGATGTACATCTTCGGCGAGGACGTCGCCCAGACCGACCCGAACACGACGCACGTCGTCCACGCGCTCGAGTCGCTCGACTTCCTCATCTGCCAGGACATCTTCGAGACCGAGACGACGAGGTACGCCGACGTCATCCTGCCCGCCTCCGCGTTCCTCGAGAAGACCGGGACGTTCACGAACGCCGAGCGGCGGATCCAGCTCGTGGAGGCTGCGATCACCCCGCCGGGCGACGCACACACCGACCTGGAGATCCTGCGGGACGTCTCGCGGGCACTCGGGCACGAGCTGGACTTCGAGAGTCCACAGGACGTCATGCGCGAGATCGCGGCGCTGACGCCCGAGTTCGCCGGCGTCACGTACGAGCGCCTCGGCCGCAGCGGCCTGCAGTGGCCGGTGCAGGCCGACGGCACCGATGCGCCGATCCTCTACGAGCATGAGTTCCACCGTCCCGGCGGGCGCGCGCACATCGCCGCGCTGCCCTACAAGGAGCCGGGCGACGCCGCCGACGAGGACTTCCCGCTCGTGCTCGTCACGGGCAGGCGGCTGCAGCACTACAACGCCGGCACCATGACCCGGCGCACCGCGAACCTCGAGCTGATGGACCACGACTGGCTCGAGATCCACCCGGACGACGCCGCGCGCCTGTGGATCGGCGACGGCGACCTGGTGTCCGTGCGCAGCCGCGTGGGCCGGATCGAGGTCGAGGCGCGCGTGACGGAGCGGATCGAGCCGGGCCACGTCTTCACCGCATTCCACTTCCCGGAGGTGCGGACGAACCTGCTGGTCGGCTCGTCCGCGGACGTGAACACCTCCTGCCCGGAGTACAAGGTGGTCGCGGTGGACGTCCGGCCCGTTGCCGAGGAGCCGTCGCGCACGCCGGCGCTCGCCGGACCGGCGGCCTGACGCTCGATGGACGACGCCGGGCTGGGCCACCTGATCCGGGCCGTCGAGCTGGGCGGCGGCGAGCGCGACGAGGTCGCCGTCGAGGAGCCGCTGGAGATTCGCGTCGGGGGCGAGCCGCTCGCCGTCACGATGCGCACGCCGGGCCACGACGAGGAGCTCGCGCTCGGGTTCCTGCTCGGCGAGGGCCTGATCGACCGCGCGCACGACGCCGGGCCGACGTCGGACCTCGCCGGCAACGTCGTCGAGGTCGAGGGTCCGCTGCTGCGCGACGCGGGCGCCCGGAGCTTCTACACCTCGTCCTCGTGCGGCGTGTGCGGCAAGGGCGCGCTCGAGGAGGTCGCGGTGCACGCCGAGCCCGCGGCGCCCGGGCCGGTCGTCTCGCGCACAGTGCTGGCCGGCCTGCCCGAGCGCCTGCTCGCCGCGCAGCCGGGCTTCGCCCGCACCGGGGGCCTGCACGCGACCGGGCTGTTCGACGCAGCGGCGATCCTGCTCACCGCGCGCGAGGACGTCGGGCGCCACAACGCGATGGACAAGGTGATCGGGCGCGCGCTCCTGGACGGCCGCGTGCCGCTCCGCGAGCTCGTCCTCTGCGTCAGCGGGCGGCTCTCGTTCGAGCTCGTCCAGAAGGCGGCGGTCGCGGGGTGCCCGATCCTCGTGGGCGTCGGTGCTCCGTCCTCGCTGGCGATCGCGCTCGCGCGCGAGCAACGGATGACGCTGATCGGCTTCGCGCGCGGCGACGCGCTCAACGTGTACGCCGGGGAGGAACGGGTGGGCTGAGCCGCCGCGCCGGGGG